>VFQS010000202.1_pt1 | contig 78447 bp, 70 predicted proteins | sample 3512361 | NCBI WGS metagenome assembly VFQS01 (sample SAMN10412375, study PRJNA504923) | tailings metagenome | isolation source: Relicate 1 Philex TSF3 active mining | place: Philippines | reverse complement strand
GTTTTAAAAGGTCTAAAAGATGAGATTGAAAAGATTGATAAGTTGTCTGATTATAATTTCTTACGCAAAGAGATTTTACTTCCATCAATCCATCATTCTTTAGAACGAAAGTTTATCACAGATGTAGAGACTAAAATTTTAAAAAGAGTCGTAGATAAACAGGTAATTTCAGCATCAGATATAAAAGATATTTTCCCGGGAAAAGCAGATGCAGAAGTATCTCGACAAATCAGAAAATTAATTGATCGTAAAATGTTGATCCCAGAGAAAGAGGGTACACGCAAGTATGTATTAAGATTTGATAATAGTTATTTAATTAGGAGCATTATTAAACAACTAGGCGACAAAGGCTTTTTGCCAGTTCGTGATGAGGTGTAAATTAGTGCTGGTTCAGTGAATAATACTTATAAATATCCCTACGAAATCAAATCAACAAAATAAATCAACTAATCGAGAGGGTATTAATACTCGAATAAGTTAGTATTTATCCCAAAACATAAACACAAAACCACAATCAATCATCCCCCATCTCCAAAAAAGGCCGGACATGTTCTCGTAACCAAGGGACATCGACACCATAGGAAAGAAGCCTTTCATCCGGAATTTTCATAAGTGCTTTTACTTGAGTAACTTCAAAATAATTGCGCTTTTTAATTCGGGTTGGTGTGAGTTTTCCTTCCTTAATATAATTATCCATTGTTCTACGGCTGACGCGAAGCATTCGCATTACATCATAGGTGTCAACCCACTTTGAAGTGAATTCACCAACGGGGTTTTTGAGGCTCTCGATATCGGTTTGCATTTTCTCCATTTGAGTTCTTATGTTTTGGAGCTCTTCGAAGATCATTTCGTTGGTAATTTTTGTCGTACTATTTGCTTCCATAGACGACTAAAGTAAAATCATTTTTTCTGAAGAAAAAAGCTTCGGACACTTGAGTACGGAATAGGACGCAAACTTAGACTTGTTTGGACATATTAAGACTATTATTCGATTTTGATAAATAAGAAACTGGCCGATTTCCAATGTTCATTTATTCATTTGTTCAATGTTCACCGGGGTACTTTATTGAAGAAATGGAAGCAGGTAGAAATCGGAAAATATCGATAAGAAAAAACAACTTTCGTTAAATTATTTTATCTTCGTTTTGTCGTTCTTTTTTGTTGCTTATCTGTTGCTCAAAGAAGCCGAAATCTGATGAGTTGTTGCTCATTTGTTGCTCGCGAAAATTGCGAAAAACCGCTCTAGTAAAGGGATACAGGTTTTATCTTTTGTTATCAGTTCATGTATCGGTAAATAATTCCCTACCTTCGTAACCTAAATTTTAGAGTTATGAAACTGCGTTTTTTCGCCTTATTTTGCATCGTTATTCTCTCCTTGAAGCCCGTTTTTGCTGAGGAGGGCATGCTCATTCCTTCGCTTATTGCGGCTTTTGAAAACGACATGAAAGCCAAGGGAATGAAGCTGAGTGCAGCCGATATTTACAATGTAAACAGCACAAGTATCAAAGATGCGATTTTCCAATTCGGAGGAGGTTGTACTGCTGAACTGGTTTCTGATAAAGGTTTGCTCTTGACCAATCACCATTGTGGCTATGGCCAGATTCAGGCGCATAGTTCACTTGAGCATGATTACCTTAAGAATGGTTTTTGGGCGAAAAATTATGCAGAGGAGCTACCCAATCCAGGCTTAACAGCCATGCGAATCGTGCGCATAGAAGACGTTACCGCCGCAGTATTGGCCGGGGCATCTTCAAAAGCGGATCAAACTATTATTGCAGCGAATATCAAAAAATTAGTTGCGGCGGCTATTGCAGGCACGCACTACGAAGCAGAAATCAAGCCGTTTAATTATGGCAATGACTATTATTTGATGGTCAAAGAAACTTTTACCGATATCCGTTTTGTGGGCACCCCGCCCAACTCCATCGGCAAATTCGGTGGCGACACCGACAACTGGGTTTGGCCACGCCACACCGGTGATTTCTCTGTTTTCAGAATCTATGCGGGCAAAGACAACAAACCAGCCGCTTTTTCTCAAGATAATCAGCCCTACAAACCCCTTCATTATTTACCGATTTCTTTTCAAAACCGTCAAGAAGGAGACTTCACAATGGTTTATGGTTTTCCAGGCACCACCGAACAACATGTCGTTTCAGAATACCTGAAGTTCATCATCGAGAAAGAACGCCCGGCGCGTATTGAGATGCGCAATCAATCTTTAGCGGTAATTGACGCCGGCATGAAAGCCTCTGACCTTACCCGCATTCAGTATGCAGCCAAGCAAGCCAGCATTGCCAATGCCTGGAAAAAATGGATCGGCCAAGTCGAGGGCCTCGAAAATTTGGGCGCCGTTGAAATTAAATTAGCCGAAGAGGCGCGCTACAAAGCCACGGCGAGTAGTAAGCCCGAATGGGCCAAATATGCTTCGGCGCTCGAAACGCTCAATGGCTTGATGGCAAAAGGAACTGCAATAGAATACAAATACGCTATCGGGGTCGAATACTTTTCGGTTGGCCCCGAGTATTTTAAGTTAGTCAGAGGCATCGAAGATTTGCTATTGAATCATGCAAAGTATAGTGCCAACAAGGAGCTGGAAAAAGTACTAGAGAAGCTTCAAGTTATGGCCGATGGCTTCTTTAAAAATTATAATGCTGAGGTGGATCGCCAGATTTTTTCGGCACTCACCAAGTTGTACCTCACTTATTCGGAGCAAAGTTTAAAAGGTTCCTCAGTGGAAGACCTGACCAACCTCATTTACACTAAATCTGTTTTCACCGATGAAGCGCGTTTTAAGGCCTTTTTGAGTGGTTTTTCGGCAAAATCAGTCAAAAAACTCGAAAAAGACGCAGGATTTGTCCATTTCAATCAGTTTTTCACATCTTTCAGAAATGAAGTGGTGCCGGCTTACAAGGGCTTTCAAGCCGAGGTCAATAAATGGATGCAAGTTTATGTAGAGGGCAAATACGTGATGTTCCCCAATGACAAACATTGGCCCGATGCCAATTCCACTTTGCGCATTACTTACGGTCAGTTAGAAGGTTCGGCACCAACAGACGGCATGCGCTACACCGAACACACCACTTTAGACGGCATTATTGCCAAATACAACACAGGCAACCCTGATTTTGAATTGCTGCCGCGCATGCTTGAACTGCATGCCGCTAAAAACTACGGCCCTTACGCCCAAGGCGATGAACTCTGGGTTTGTTTTACCGGCTCGAATCACACCACTGGCGGCAACTCTGGCTCGCCGGTTTTGGATAAAAACGGCTACCTCATGGGCCTGAATTTTGACCGCAGTTGGGAGAGCACCATGAGTGACTACCTCTTTGACCCGAATCGTTGCCGCAATATTGTCGTTGATATTCGCTACGTACTTTGGGTAATGGATATCTATTCCGGGGCCAAACACTTAGTCGATGAAATGACCTTAATGAAAGAATAAATCTATATTTGCTTTTTATTTTCAATTTCTTGTTGCTTGACCCATGAATAAACTACTCTTAAGCGCACTACTCAGTTTTTTTGTAAGTTCCGTATTTGCCAACAAAACCTACATTGGCCCCGTATCTAAAAAAATCGAAGGTTATCTAGTTGATTACAAAACAAAGGCTGAAGTAGAGGAGGTTGAAGTAGAACTCACCTCTTTGGTTACAGGAAAGGTCTATACAGCAGAAACCGATGAGAACGGCAAATTTACTTTTCGTAATGTACCTATCGGCAAATCTAAATTGCGCCTCATTGACAAAGATTACCGCGCGGTTACTTTAAAAGTATTTCAAACCAATGAAAAGGAGCACCTGATTCATTATACATTTAGCCAAGAAGAGCCATTCACCGCTCAATTAAAAGTTTCTTGGATGTTCAACTGGGGAGACTTCCAAGGGAAAGAACATTATTGGTCCCATATGGCTGCCCGCGTTATCCTCGTTATTTACGGCTTGTGCTTGGTGCTTATCTTCTTTTATAGTGTCATTCAATTGAGTTTGGCGTTTGCTTATTTGAAAAATAAAAAGAAGCAACAAAATCGCGTTACCCCAGACTTTGATTTGGCAAATGCACCAAAAGTAACGGTTCAGTTACCGATGTTCAACGAGATGTACGTCGCGGAGCGCATCATTGAAACGGTTGCCCAAATGGAGTACCCGCGCGACAAATTTCAAATCCAAGTGCTAGACGACTCTACGGATGAAACCAAAGACATCATTGCCAACAAATGTGCCGAAGTTGCTGCACGCGGTATCAATATTCAGCACGTGCACCGTGTAGACCGAACAGGTTATAAAGCGGGCGCACTCGACGCTGCCATGGACAAAGTAGAGGGCGAGTTTATTGCTATTTTCGATGCCGATTTTGTGCCGAGTCAAGATTTCTTATTGCGCACCATTCCTTATTTCAATGCGGATAACGTCGGTGTGGTACAAACGCGCTGGGGTCACCTCAACAAAGACTACTCTCTTTTAACCGAACTTCAAGCTTTTGGTCTCAATGGGCACTTTGCGATTGAGCAAGGCGGACGCAATGCCAGTGGCCACTATATTAATTTCAACGGAACAGCCGGTGTTTGGCGTCGTGCCACCATCGATGACGCTGGGGGCTGGGAACACGACACCATTACCGAAGACCTCGATCTCAGCTACCGTGCTCAAATGAAGGGCTGGCGTTTTGTATACCTAGAAGAAGTGGAATCGCCAGCAGAACTACCTATTACGATGTCCGCATTAAAAAGTCAGCAACACCGCTGGATGAAAGGCGGTGCAGAGGTATTTATCAAAATGTGGAAGCGTTTGGCCACCACCAAAGGTCTAAAAATAGGTGACCGCATTCATGGTTTGGCGCACTTGTTCAACTCTTCTGTTTTTGTTTTTATCTTGATCTTGTCATTACTGAGTTTGCCTGTACTGCACATCAAAGATTCCTTCTCAGACCTGAACATCTATATCAAATTTGGTATGTACTTCTTCTCAAGTACAATTTTCTTGGCGTTTTATTATTGGAATGCCTTCCGCGACAAAAAAGGAAACTTCTTTGGTGATTTCTTCCGTTTCTTAGGGCGTTTTGTTCAGTTTTTAACGGTTTCTATGGCTTTGGGCCTGAGCAATGCCGTTGCAGTTATTGAAGGTTATCTTGGCATCAAGAGTTCTTTTGTCCGCACCCCAAAATTTAATGTGGCTAAAAAAGATGAATTCAAGGGCAATAAATACGATAAAAAGAGCTTGTCTATCATTAATATTCTAGAAGGCACTTTTATGGTTGTATTTGGATTTACGGCAGTAAACCGCGCTATTTACGGTGATCTTGGAATGGTACCCTTCCATTTGATGCTGACCATTGGTTACGGCATTATTTTCTTTAATACGCTCAAAGAAAACCGCAGTCAGCAGGCTTAGTGCCTTATTCTTTTACAATACCAATGCTTTCAAGCTTGGTTTCGTATTTTCCACTTCTAAATTGAAAAGTGCTGCGGTAACTACTGCCTTTGCAGACGTAAGACCCAATAACGGTACCCGCGCCATCGGCAGATTTCGTGTTTTTGTACCTAAAGACGAACGTGCCTTTTGGATTTTTTTGAAAAAAACTTTGTAAAATCATTTCGGCTTGCGCAAGCGGATACGCGCCATCTGAGCCAGGGACTTGAAGTAGAATTTTATCTTTGCCCAATTGAACAAGCGCGTGAGCGTCGTTGGTTTCCATGCCTCGTTGGATGGTGGCATAGGGAATATCTCCGCTGAGCCCAAACGAGATGAGTAAAGTTGTCAAGAAACCATAAAACATATTCATGCCGCAAACTTAGCAAAAATGATGCCGTAAATTTGGCTAAATTTGTAATAATAAGTCGTAAAATGAAAGCTCAACAAGACCAACTTCACATTTATAATAGTCTCAAAGGTGAAAAAGAACCCTTTATTCCTTTAAAAGCAGGTAAAGTTGGCATGTATGTGTGTGGTCCAACACTCTACAGCGAGCCACACATGGGCAATATGCGCACTTTTATCAATTTCGACCTCATTTACCGCTACCTCTTGCATTTGGGCTTTGAGGTTAAATATGTGCGTAACGTCACAGACGCTGGCCACATTACCAATTCGGCTGGTCAAGAGGTAGACAGCATTGGCGAAGCCGCCAAAGCTGAACAACTCCAGTCACTCGAAATCGTCTATAAATACGCGCTTAAATTTCAAGAACTTCAGCGTATATATAATTTACTGCCGCCGAGCATAGAACCTACCGCAACACAGCATATCCAAGAACAAATCGAAATCATCGAACAAATTTTAGCCAATGGTTATGCCTATGAAGTCAATGGTTCGGTATATTTCGACACGCGCCGCTACATGCAAGACTACCATTACGGCATTTTAAGTGGCCGTAAAGTCGATGAACTGGAAAACGAGACCCGGGTGTTAAATGCCCAAGACGAAAAACGTTTTTTTGCCGATTTTGCGCTTTGGAAAAGAGCCAATCCCGACGACATGCAAATTTGGCGATCTCCTTGGGGCAACGGAAATCCAGGCTGGCATATTGAGTGTACAGCCATGAGCACCAAGTATTTAGGCAAGCAGTTTGATATTCACGGCGGTGGAATGGACCTTAAATTTCCGCACCACGAGGACGAAATTGCCCAAAGCTGCGGCTCTTTTGGTTGCAACCCTGCACGCTACTGGATGCATGCCAACATGCTCAATGTGAATGGTCAAAAGATGTCAAAGTCTTTTGGTAATTATTTTTTACCCAAGCAAATTTTAGAAGGATCAACAGGTTTGTTTGAGAAAGCCTACTCGGCTAATGTGGTACGTTTCTTTATGATGCAAGCACACTACCGCAGTAATTTAGATTTTACCCAAGAAGCGCTCAACGCTGCCGAAAAAGGTTACGCCCGGTTAATGGAAGGCCTTAAAACCCTAGACCAAATTCCTACATCAAGCTCCTCTTTTGATGTAGATGCCCTTATAGCGTCTTTCTATAAAGCCATGAACGATGACTTCAACGCACCTATTTTAGTGGCTAATTTATTTGAAGCCGTCAAGCAAATCAATTTGATCAATGATGGCCAGGCAAGTATTTCATCAAATGATAAAACGCATCTAAAGGCCTCTATGCAAGCTTTTATTCATGATGTTTTAGGTTTGACACCAGAAAATACAGTTTCTGAAACGCGCCTCGCACCCGTTATGGATTTGGTTTTGGATTTACGCCAACAGGCGCGCACCAATAAAGACTGGACAACCTCCGATCAAATCCGAGATGGTTTGGCCAAAGCCGGTATTGTTGTCAAAGACGGTAAAGAGGGCACTACCTGGTCTTAGATAGTTTGCTAAATTAAGCCTCGAGCTTAGCTTTTACGCCATCACAAAGTTGGTAGCGTTTTTCTAATGCAACCAAAGATACTTCGGTTGCTTCTTGCCACTTTACTAAATCAGTACCACAAATTTCTTCCATCATTTTTAAAGAAATAGGGCCGTGGTCTCCGCCGTCTACTTCAATATGTCTTTCGAGGTAGTAAAGTAATTTGTCAATATTGGTCTGACCTTGATTTTGCATTTCGCGCAAAATTTCAATGAACATGTCGGGAATCAGGTCTTCGCGTCCGAAAGTAAAAAGTGCGGCAATTTTATGCAGTTGACCACTATTGATGATTTCAAAGGTGTAGCGTACAAAAGCGCGTGTTTCTTCGCGGATGTCTAATTGATAGAGTGCTTCGTCAAGGGTTTTGCCATAAGACAACCATTCAGTGAGTTGGTGAATGGGTAAGGTGTTGGCTCCAATTTGTTGCATGGCATCGAGATACATTTCAAAGTGGCTCAGCACTTTGCCATTGCTGTCTAGGTCAGATTCTTCGCCGAGCACGATTTCATTGATAAAGCGGCGGGTTACTGGAGAACCTTTAGGCGCCCACGGAACTTCTACACAGGTGAGTGCACGTTGCAAAGCTTTGAGCAGGCTCATGAAGTCCCAAACAGCAAAAATATGTTGCTCCATAAAGCATTGAAAATCTTCAATACTGTTGATTTGAGCGTACATAGGGTGTGCAAGCAATGCTGCTCTTTTGGAGCTAAGTGCTGCTTGAAGTTTTGCGATTTGTGGTTCCATATGTTAGCAACAATTGAGTCGAAATTTAGTTGAGTTTAAGGCCTAATTCTTTTAATTGTGCATCGTGAAGCGGAGACGGCGCATCGATCATGGTGTCGCGGCCCGCATTGTTTTTAGGGAATGCAATGTAGTCTCGGATAGACTCAGAACCACCCATGGTTGCTACCAAGCGATCGAGACCAAAGGCCAAGCCACCGTGCGGAGGCGCCCCGTATTCGAATGCTGACATCAAAAAGCCGAATTGAGCTTGTGCCTCTTCTTTGCTAAAACCAAGTAAGTCAAACATACGCGACTGCAAAGCGCGGTCATGGATGCGAATAGAACCCCCGCCGAGCTCTACGCCGTTCATGGCGAGGTCATAGGCATTCGCACGTACTTTTCCTGGATCGGTATCGATTAGGTGTAGGTCTTCTGGTTTTGGCGACGTAAACGGGTGGTGCATGGCGTGGTAACGGCCACTTTCTTCATCCCACTCGAGTAATGGGAAATCAAGTACCCAAAGGGGCTTGAATTCGTCTGGTTTGCGCAAACCAAGTTGAGTGCCAAGATGTAAGCGCAATTCGTTGAGTTGCTTACGCGTTTTGTGTAGGTCGCCAGATAAAAGTAAAATTAGATCGCCAGGTGCTGCATTGGCTTGTATGGCCATTGCTTTTAAGTCTTCTTCTGAGTAAAATTTATCGACGCTTGATTTGAGCGTTCCGTCGGCGTTGTATTTGATATATACCAAGCCTTTTGCACCGATTTGTGGGCGCTTGACCCATTCGGTCAATTCGTCGAGTTGCTTGCGTGTATATTCACTGCACCCGGCGGCATTGATACCAAGCACACACTCGGCGCTATTGAAAACGACAAAATCATTTTTTTGGGCAAGCTGAGTGAGGTCGACGAATTCCATTCCAAAGCGGATATCAGGTTTGTCAGAGCCATAGCGCTCCATGGCTTCGGCGTAGGTCATGCGCGGAAATGCACCTTCGAACTTGACACCGCGAACGGTTTCAAATAGGTGTTTAATCAGGCCTTCAAACATTTCGAGGATGTCGTTTTGCTCTACAAACGCCATTTCACAGTCGATTTGTGTGAATTCTGGCTGGCGGTCTGCGCGCAGGTCTTCGTCGCGGAAACATTTGACAATTTGGTAATAGCGGTCAAAACCACTTACCATAAGTAATTGCTTGAATGTTTGCGGAGACTGAGGCAGCGCATAGAATTGGCCTTCGTTCATGCGGCTTGGCACCACAAAGTCTCGGGCACCTTCTGGTGTAGATTTGATAAGAACAGGCGTTTCTACATCGAGAAAAGCTTTGGAATCTAAGTATTTACGAGTTTCAAGTGCCACCTGATTGCGCAAGCGTAATTTTTCCAAGACAGGATTGCGTCGCAGATCGAGGTAACGGTATTGCATACGGATTTCGTCGCCGCCGTCCGTGTCGTCTTCAATGGTAAAAGGCGGAAGCTTCGAGGCATTTAGGACTGTCAACTTGCTGACGTTGATTTCGATGTCGCCAGTTGACATATTTTTATTTTTACTACTGCGCTCAATGACTTCGCCCTCTACTTGAATCACAAACTCGCGACCCAACTTACGGGCTTGTTCGCAAAGTTCGGCATTGACTTCCATGTTAAAAGCCAATTGCGTCAGGCCATAGCGGTCTCTGAGGTCGATGAAAGTCATGCCGCCGAGGTCTCTGGAGCGTTGCATCCAGCCTGCCAGCGTTACTTTTGTTCCGACGTGTTCTAATCTTAATTCTCCGCAAGTGTGTGAGCGATACATAGCCTTTGATTTTGAAGCAACAAAGGTAAGCAATCTCGGTTAAAAGCCGTTTCTGCGGAGGTAAGAAGTATCGACCAACGCATTAAAAAAAGACAGTAGTTGTTCTTTTTCTTTCGGACTGAGCTCAAAAGCCGTAATTTCTTTGTTTTGAAGCGGATGTTTGGCGCCGCCTTTCTGATAATGCGCCAAGACAGCATCCATTGTTTGAAGACTGCCATCGTGCATGTAGGGAAAGGTAAGCGGTAGGTTTCTCAAACTTGGGATCTTGAATTTACCGATGTCAGTGGAGTCGTGATGTATGCGAAAGCGGCCTTGGTCTGTTTTTCCGTTATAATCAGCGTATAGGCCATTGTTGGCTGCTTCGAAAGTTGTAAAATAAGGTGCAGGATGACACTTTGTACAATACAATTCTTCAGAAAAAAGTTTCCAACCCGCTTTTTGACTGGCTGACATAGCGCGCTGGTTGCCAGCCATGAACTGATCGAATGGGGCATTCATGGAAAGTAAGCTTCGTTCGAAAGCCGAAATGCTGCGTGTAAGGACCCACGCATCAAAATCGCGGCCGTAAATGGCTTGAGCTGCCGCCTGATATTCGGGGATTTGACGCAATTGTTTGATGAGGTTTTTCATGTTGTGACCCATTTCTACAGGCTCTTGAATAGGCACAATAACCTGAAGCTCCAGTGTTTGTAAATGCGCATCGAACATGGCTGTTTTTAAAAAAGCGGCATTGAGTAAACTCGGTGCATTGCGCTCACTGAGCTGCCCACTGATACCCCGGCTCTTAACCAAGTTATCGGTAAAAGCTTTTCTGGGGTCATGACAAGTTGCACACGAAACGGTTCCGTCTAAAGACAAGCGTTTGTCAAAAAAGAGTTGACGACCGAGCGCTATTTTCGCGTCGGTTAGCGGGTTATCCGAAGGACTGGGGATTTGCACACGCGCATTGAGGTCTTGGCTTGTGCTACAGCGCAAAGCAAAAAAACCGGTGATCAGAATGAGCCCTATGGAGCAAAAGCGCCACATGAATTATGGTTTTACAAACCGAATGGTTTGCTGCTGACCGTTGTTCATATTGATCGTTAGGATGTAGAGCCCAGCTGGGAGTTGGTCGAGTTCTACAGCAGCTGAAGTATCCTGAATGTGGCGGTCTAGCATTTTTTGTCCGGCGCTAGAAAAAAGTTGATACCCGTTGAAGCGTTCATCATGATTGGATTGCACATATAGTGTTTGCGAGGTTTGAATCCAGCTGATCAAATTCGAAGTTTCCATGGAAAGCCCGGCATTGGCAGCAAGTGTAAAGACTTCCTGGCTATTTACATTTTGGAGAATGGTCAGGTTAGGCCCTGCTTGGCCATGGACTACGCCAATGCTGGAAAGGTTGATTTGATTGAGCCAACGGTCCACATGACAGGTATAATTTAAATCTATTTGATTTGCTGTATTAGTCTGAATGGTGTTAAGACGTACATTTTGTTGGTTGTTGTCGCCCAGGTTATGTAGTTCAAAGTAGGCATTTGGAATGTTGTCGTTGTTGCTATCGGCATTGCCGCCAACAATCATGTGCATATAGCCAAAAGACCAACCCCAATACATGGAAGGACTTTGAAAGCTTAACGGATGCGTTTCGGGGTAAGTAGAAATGTCTTGCGCTAAAGCGCCATCTTGGGTATTATAGCGTTTTGGAACTCCAACTGTAAAGTTGATGGAATCGATTTGGTTTACATTTAGGTAGCCTAAATATAAGCTGTGTTGAGTGGGCGTCACTAACCAAATGTCGGAAGGCAAATTGGTCTGCTGCCCGTTGTCGTGAAAAAGGATGACGTCCGATAAATAATAATTGAAGTGTTCGAGCTCAACAGCAATTGCGTCATTGCCAATAAATGTTTGATTTAAGACAAATGTTTGATTGCCAAATACGGGTTGAAGATTTAAAAAAACATTTTTCTGAGCCCAAGTATGGAGCCCAATAAGTATGCTAAAAATCAAGGTATATCTTTTCATAATTCTGGTTTGTTGAAAACATACAATATTTCTTCTTTCATCAAGCGATAGCGTTGAATTTCTTCGAGGCTGTAATTCGCATTTAAATCAAAAACTGTTGTTTGAAAACCCACTTTTTCTAGGTAAGATGGATAATCTTGCCCGAAAAGACGGACATGATCTTTTTGCCAATAATGTTTTTCGCGGTCAGCCTCTGAAATAATGGATGGATCTTCGTAGGTGTGCTCTCTTGTAAAATCTTGAGGTACTTGCATAATGGCCCAGCCGCCGGGCTTGAGTACTCTGAAAAGTTCGGACATACATTGAATTGGATCGGCAACATGTTCCATGACATGGTTGCAGAAGACGACATCAAAGCGGTTGTCTTCTAGTGGGATTTGGTGCAGGTCAAAATGGAGGTCGGCAATAGGTGAAACGAGGTCTGCAGTGAGGTAGTTTAAGTTTTGTTGGGCCTTGAAGCGATCAATAAAACACTGTTCTGGCGCCATATGTAAAACGCTGAGGTCAGGTTTTGTAAAGAAATAAGTGTGATTTTTAAGGTACAACCACATGAGGCGATGGCGCTCTAGTGTAAGATCATAAGGGCAGAGTACGTTCTCGCGGTGCGCAACTTCGGAACCGTATGATAAAAATTTGGAAAATGATTTTTCGCAAACAGGGCAATGAACGGCGTCGCCTTTGTACAGAGCAGGTGCAAAAAGACGGAAGATGTAACTGAGCCGAATGAGCAGCGGCCGCGGCAATTTATTGAGTAGGAATTTATAAAGTTTCTTCACTTTTCAAAGTTAACCTTTTCAAGAGAGAATATCGCTAATTTTGCTAGAAATCCTGCCATGAAAAAGCTGCTCTTTTTTATTTGTTTTCACTTGTTTATGCAACAACAACTCACTGCACAAGAACCGATTGCCCCACGCAAAGATCAAATTCTAGAAAAACACGGCCACCAGCGCAATGACCCCTACTACTGGATGCGCGAGCGCGATTCCCAGCCCGTTCTAGATTACCTCGCTGCCGAAAACGCATATGCCAAAGCATACTTTAAAGCATTAGACCCTTTGGTTACAGAACTTCTCAATGAATTTGAACAGCGTATTGACCCCAATGAAACGAGCGCTCCTTTTATTTTGAATGGTTACCAATACCAAGTACGCAGCAGCGAAGGACAAGACTACCAGCAACTTTTTCGCTATGAGATGGATGGCAAAGCGGTTTTGTTTTTCGATGAAAACGAGCGCGCCAAAGGCAAAGCATTTTATGAATTGGCAAGTTGGTCGCCGTCACCAAATAATCAAATTTTAGCAGTTTGCGAGGATTTCAAAGGCCGTCGCAAATACGAAGTTCGGTTCAGAACAAATGGCAAATACCTCAAGGACGTACTCACCGAAACCAGTGGTGGTTTGGTTTGGGCTAACGATAACAAAACCATTTATTATTCCAAAAAAGACCCAGAAACACTTCGCGAATTCCAAATATACCGTCATACCATCGGCACGCCTCAAGGCAGCGACGCGCTCATCTATGAGGAGAAAGACGAAAAATTCAGTGTAGGAATTGGCAAAACCCTAACGGGCAAATACATTCAAATTTACAGTTACAGCTCAACAACCTCTGAGGTGCAGCTTATAGATGCAGACAACCCTCAGGCCAAAGCCGAAGTATTTCTTGTGCGCAAATCAGGGCATATTTACGAGGTCGAGCACCACGAAAATGGTTTTTATATTTTGAGCAATGACAACGCCATAAATAACCGCGTATTGTATTCGAAAAATAAACCTTCGGATCTTTCCGCATGTCAGGAAATCGTGGCACATGACCCAAAGGTGCTCCTAGAAGGACTCAGTGTATTCAAGGATTTTTTATTGCTTGAAGAACGCAATAATGGCCTACTCAAACTCAAATTAAAAGGAATTGAAGATGGAAATGAAAATTACATTGCTGTAGAAGGTGAAACATATTATCTGGGGCTAGGCACCAATGATGACTACGCTGCCAGCAAGTTGTATTTCGTTTACAATTCCATGACAACGCCTTCGAAAGTTTTTGCTTATGACTTCAAAACGGGCAAGCAGGAAACTTTTTTTGAGAAAAAATTGCGCGACCCGAAGTTTTCACCTTCGAATTATGTTTCAGAACGCATTTGGGCTACGGCCAACGACGGCACTCAAATTCCGGTAAGCATCATGTATAAAAAAGGAACAGATTTGGGCAAAGCTCCTCTGCTACTTTACGGCTACGGTTCTTACGGCTACACGAGTCCAGATATTTTTAGTCCGACAAGATTATCCTTAGTAGACAGAGGTTTTGTATTTGCAACTGCGCACATCAGAGGTTGTAAATATTTAGGGGAAGAATGGTACCAAAATGGAAAGTTTGATAAAAAAATAAATACGTTTACTGACTTCATCAATGCAGCAGAATTCCTTGGCCACATGGGCTACTGCGATCCGAGTAAAATTTATGCCAACGGTGGCAGTGCAGGCGGTTTATTGATGGGCGCAGTCGCCAACATGGCACCTTATCTATTCAAAGGAATCGTATCAGAGGTACCTTTTGTTGACGTGGTCACCACCATGCTCGATGAAACCATTCCGCTTACAACTGGCGAGTATGAAGAGTGGGGAAATCCAAATGATCCTTATTACTATTATTATTTATTGAAGTACTCTCCATATGACAATTTGCACCCCATGGATTACCCAGCCATGTACATCACTTCCGGGTACCATGACTCCCAAGTACAATATTGGGAGCCCGCAAAATATGTTGCGAAATTACGTACGCTCAGAACAAACGATAACGCGCTTATTTTTGAATGCAACATGGATGCCGGACATGGTGGCGGTTCTGGGCGCAGCGTCGAAAGATTGGAACGCGCTAAAGTTTATGCTTTTCTTTTAGGACTTGAGCAAGGGATTATACATTAGCCTATTAACGCTTACTTTTGTTCACTTTTCTTTCGGGCAAAAGGGAGCACTAGAATCATTTCGACAGCGGCCCATCATGTACGCCGATATCGGCTATAACGTGAATCCATTTCGCATAAGTTATCCGAACTTGAGCCCTGTTAATTCCTTAGCTTATAAAAATAATTTTAGTCCTTTTCTTGGTTTGGGTTTTGCTTATAAGTGGTTCCATCTGCGACTCGGCTTTCCTGTTCTTGGCAATCTGCGACCTGCAAATAAATACGGAAAAACAACCCAATACAATTTTTCATACGACTTGACATTCAGAAGAATCTGGTATGACCTCGAATTGAAGTCTACGTTTGGTTATGCACTTAAAACCCCTAGCCTAACATTCCCCGATGTATATGCGCTCAACTTTATGTCAAATGCTTGGTATTTTCACAATCCCGAGTTTCAAATGAATGGCTTGCTCGGTAAACGTGCGCACTATACACAGCAGATTATTACTTGGTACATAAAGGGCACCGTAAATTATTTTGGCTCAGCTAATCGAAATGGTGGACTCATCCCAGAAGATTTTCAGGACCAACAACAACCCATTACCACTTTAACTCAGCTGAAGGCTTTCGATTTTGGTGCTGCACCAGGTGTGGCTTATGTCAACAGAAAAAATAACTGGCAAATTGGTGGTTGGGCTGGACTGGGCCCCGTTTTGCAGATAAAGGGTTATACAACACCTGCGTTTTCAAAAGCTAACATTGGCATTGCACCGAGGTATGATTTAAGACTAATGGGCGGATATTCTTCGGACGAAAAATTCTTCTTTATTGTGACCGATTTTGACAACAAAAGCTTGCGCTTTGATGATTTCGAGTACAGACAAATCTACTTTGCCTGGAAATTCGTTGCGGGTTATCGTTTCAAGGAAAAAGAAAAAATTTCGCCTAATTAAATGGGAAATACGATATGGTTTTCCCGCCGTAAGAAATGCGCAGTTCAATATTTCTTGGTGCGTCTTTTAATTGAATAGAAATAGCTTTTCCGAGTAAATTTTCACCTTGAAATTTTTCAATTTCGGTTACAATTTTGGTTTGTTCAATTCCCTTCACCCAAGCGCTAACTTGAACTTCCCCATTGCCATTGACCTGAACCAAGTACTGATCATTGGAAACGGGTATGAGGCTTACAAAACCTTGTTCTTTTTGCAACTCTTTTTTGGGGTAGATGAGCGGTATTTTCTTTTTGAGCACTTCTTTTTCATTTGGAATCCAGCCCTTTTCTTTTAAGTCAATTTGAGGAAAAGCTTGCATTTTTTGAGCGGAATTTGGTTCTAATTTCCAAACCCTAACGTAGTCTACTTGATAGTCAGCAGGGAAGATCGTTTTGGCATCGGGGCCCGGATTAAAGGGGTAGTTATCTCTAGCGACTGCTAAATTAACAATGACGTTCATGGGAGTCGAGAAATCGCCATTGAAATGAGAAACAGGCACCCCATTTACAAAATAGGTGAGCGAATTAGGCAACCAAACGCCAGAATAAATGACGGTATCATTCACAACGGGGTCTTTCATCCGAATCCAGCCGCCCCAGTCTTTTTGAATGCCAAGGTTATTTTTAACGTAATCTTTGCGTGCTGGCAAATGGATATCAACATGCACATCTTTGCTGCGCTCGCCTTTGCACTCCATGATGTCGATTTCGTCTTTGCCATTTTGACCAAAAAGCCAGAAAGCTGGCCAAAGGCCTTTGCCTTGAGGCACGACTGCTCTGCATTCGAAATAACCGTAACGAAAGGTATCGATACTCCAGATGCATGAAGTCAGATAATCTAGGTAAACGGAGTCGTTCTTGACATTCAAGCCCAGTTCTTTGGCTTGTTCTTGATTGATCATCCAATTGGGAACAGCTGTCTTCTGACCAAATTCTTTGGCACCTAAATGTAGCCAGCCATTTTTTTGCGTAAGCATTTCAGGAACAGCCCATTGGCTTTGGTCTAGTAGCAGTCCACCCCAAGGGTAGCGCGGATACCATTTCGTTTGGTCAACTTCTTGTGTGCTGAATTCATCTCCAAAATGGTAATGCCATTGGAGCACGGTATCTGTTTTGAATTGAAAAAGCGCAGGCTTGAGTTGGGCGCTCAGATCAAAAGAGAGGAGGAGAATAAAAAGGATTTTGAATTTCATCAATTCAATATTTTATAAATACATTCTTGGCTTCGGTGAAAAAGCGCAAAGCCTCCCAACCGCCTTCGCGCCCAACGCCAGAGGCTTTAACACCTCCGAAAGGTGTACGCAAATCCCGAACCAACCAAGCATTAACCCAAACGATACCAGCCTGAACTAAATCGGCAACCCGATGTGCGCGCTTGAGATCTGAGGTCCAAACGGTAGCTGCCAACCCGTATTGTGTAGAATTGGCCATGTGGAGTGCTTCCTCTTCGGTATCAAAAGGCGTGATGGTTACTACTGGGCCAAATATTTCTTCTTGATTGGTGCGGCAAGTATAGGCTAAACCTTCGATGATGGTTGGTTCGATGTAATACCCTTCAGCATGTTCTCCTGGTAAAATTTTACGTTTACCGCCACACAAAATGCTGCCGCCTTCTTCTTTAGCGAGCTCGATATAACTTAGAATTTTTTCCATATGTGGTTTAGAAACAACCGCACCTAGTTTTGCCTCTGGATCTTCAGGAAATGAAACTTTACTCTTAGAAACTGCCGCTACAAACGCTTCTTTAAAAGATTCATATAAAGGCCTTTCGATGAAAATTCGTGAACCACAAAGGCAAATTTGCCCCTGATTGGCAAACGAAGATCGAATGGTGGTGCTTAGTGCTTCTTTGAAGTCACAATCGGCAAAAATGATATTTGGATTTTTACCGCCGAGCTCCAAAGACAACTTTTTAAACATAGGGCCCGCCGTTCGGGCAATGTATTCGCCGGTTTTGGTCCCGCCTGTAAAAGAAATAGCTTTGATCTTTGGATGCTTGACAATCGCATCGCCCACATTTGGCCCGGTTCCATGAAGGATGTTTAACACGCCGTCCGGCATGCCCGCTTCTTTGGCAATTTTACCCAGCATATAAGCCGTGTAGGGGGTCACTTCTGAGGGCTTTGCAACCACGCAATTCCCCGCAGCCAAAGCAGGCGCTATTTTCCAAGAGAAAAGGTAAAGTGGTAAATTCCAAGGAGAAATACAGCCAACTACGCCAATCGGTTTGCGGGTTGTGTAATTGAGTCCAACACCTTCCATTTGATGAGATTCCGAAGCAAAATGTTCGATTGCGGTGGCAAAAAAATGAAAGTTAGAAACTGCTCTTGGGATGTCTACGTGTTGCGCAAGGCTAATGGGTTTGCCGTTGTCTTTGGACTCGGCCGCCACAAATGCAGCCATATTGGCCTCGATGCCTTCGGAAAGCTTGCGCAAAATAGCCGCCCGAGCTTCTATTCCCATAGTGGACCACAGTGGAAACGCGGCCTCTGCTGCCTGAACAGCTAATTCTACATCTTGCGCATCGGAGTCAGGTATCAAAGAATAGACTTTTCCTGTGGCGGGCTCGAAGTTATCGATGTAATTGCCATTTTGTGGCGCCATGTAAGCACCATTAATGAAGTTGCTCAATTTTTCCATACTACACAAAGGTAAGCATATCAACGAGAGGTTTTGGTACCTTTGTACTATGGAAATCAAAGAAGCGCAAGCAAAAGTAGATCACTGGATCCAAACACTTGGCGTTCGTTATTTCAACGAACTGACCAATATGGCTGTTTTAATGGAAGAAGTCGGTGAATTAGCCAGAATTATGGCAAGGCGTTACGGCGAACAGTCAGAAAAAGAAAGCGATCAAAATAAGGATCTTGGCGATGAAATGGCAGATATTCTTTTTGTGTTGTGTTGCTTGGCCAACCAGACAGGCATCGACCTAGATGCGGCTTTAGAAAAAAACCTCGAGAAAAAAACCAAACGCGATGCCACCCGACATCTCGACAACCCTAAACTGCAATCCTAACAATGGAAAGTATTCAAAAAGCGCTTCAAGCGCTTCCTTATGTATTAGTTAGCGCGCTTCCGGAACAGTATCAAAATGAACTTTGGCCATTTATTGATGCGGCCGTTCCGCAGCCAGAGGAAGGTTCGCCACGTGCCATTGTTCTGTGCACCTCTGACGAGCAAGCCAGAGCCATTCATGCACAATTTGTGAAGTTGGCAAAAATCAAAGACCTCACAGTAGATCTCGTTGTTGAAAAAGGCAATAAGCTGCAGCAGCGCAACGATCTTTTTGATGGCACCGAGATTATTGTTGGCACTACGCGCCGTATGGCTGAGCTCTATTTTCAAAATGGCTACAATATCAAAAAACTTAAATTGTTTATGGTGTTGGGTCTTGAAGAACAAATGCGCGCTGGTCATAAAGGATACATTGTGCGTTTAACCGAAAGCTTACCCAAATGTAAATCCTTATTTTTTGCTACCCATCCAGATGAAGAGCGCGCTCAATCTTACTTGAATGAGTTTTATCCGAACATTCGGCTTCTTGATTTGTCTGAAAAAGCATGAGACCAAACGTAAATCTGGTTGAACTAAGACCAGAAGTACTTAGAGAGGAGCTGGAAACTTCACCGATAGAAAAATTTCAAAATGAGGTATTGCGACCCATTTTGAAATTTCAACACGAAATCCTACTTGAAGAATGGAGTCGTAACCCCTTGTTTGAGAAAATAAAGGAACTTCATCAACCCGAGGAAAAAAGAAGACAGCTGAGTCGTTTATTTTCTAAAAATCCAGCGCTCCTTCAAAGACTCATTGGAATGGTGCTTGGGTTGTTCACAACCGAGGAGTACGCCTATTACTTATCAGAGAAAGTAGCTATAGATAAACGATTGAAAGAACTGCTGCTAACGCGTTTTCTATCTTACTGATTTTCTTTACACCATATCAAAAGCCACCACAAAAAGAGGCTCTTTTGGCTCAAAATCGCCTCTGAACACGACATCAACTTCGGCTACGCCAATGAGTCGATGCAATAAGCCCCATTTGAATTTTTGCGTTGCTTTTTGATAGAGTCCATCTCTGGTGTCGTTCCACCAAAGTATAGAATGCAACTTTTTTTGGGCAAGCACTGCTTCAAATAACCGTTCCACGTCTCTGATATTCCCCGACGGATTGCAAACGACATCGGGCACCAGAAAAGTGTGCGCTTTGGGTTGGATCAATTTATTTAGTAAAGGAATATAGGGCAATAAACGAACTTGTAAGCCGCCCAGTTTTCCGGGCAATCTTTGGATTTCCCACCGCACTGTATGAAATTGAGCAAAAGCCAAGCGGTTTCCTTCTGGATCGAAAATGGAGTAAACGGTACCGTTTTCAAAAAAGTGCGTAAAATAGGCGGTATAATGGCCGTATTGCTTTTCGATTGTTTCAAAAAGCGCTTGATTCATGCCTTCTTCTTTTAAGGTGAGGTCTCGTTTAGGCCAAATTCTGCTGAAACTTTGGGTAGCTAATTTGGCTTTGGTTTGAAAGCCAAAGGTTTCACTCATCCATTTGCTGCGGACATTTTTTGCATCGATGTACGCGTAGCAAAAATTTTGCGCTCCAGGAAAACGCGACGTAATATCTTCAAAAACACCCTCGATGTCTTTTTTGATTTGCGATTTTGGATTCATTCGGGCCTTTCCTTTCGATTGAAAGCGTTTATCAAAAGTAAAATACCTGAGGTACAGCCCGAATGGGCGTTTACAAAAGGTGATGTTGGCCAATAAATGTTGATTTCTGCGCAAAGAAAAGCTCAGCGGATGATCGGTATGCCCAACGCTTTGCGCTACATCGAGGTGCTTGTATTTGGCGCCATTGGTCCCGAGTACGGTATTTTCAAACAAATGAATTAAATCGGGACTGATGCTTTCAGATTGTTCAAATTGCATATCCGAATATACGATTAAAGTACTTTATTGAGCCAATTGAGTAAGTCGGCTTGCTGTGGTGCGCGCAGCACATAACTGACGTTGATGCCGTTTTGAATGAGTTCGCGTTCAGTAGAACTGCCCCAAGCTACAACCCGCGCTTGTTTTGCAATGCTGTTGGATTTCAAAAATGCCAAAACATTGCTCGGCGACGAGAAGATATAGATGTCTTTGGGTTCAATTTGGCTTTCCTTGAAAGTTGTGTTGTAGACCGGTAGTATGATTTTTTCGTTTTCGGGAAGCAAGGCAGCATAGGAGCCTATGGATATTGGGCTACTTGGAAAACAAACTTTTCGCCCTGCTCTCCATTGATTAAAATGGATGGTTTCAATTTGTGGCTGGTCTGATCGCTGCGCAATAAATGCGATTTCCTTGTTGTATTTAGCCGCTACTTTTTCGGCAGTTTCTATGCCTGCGCAGGCAATGAGTGCGTTTGTATTGCAGCGCGCAAAAAAGAAGTCAGCAGCCCGAATACTTGCTAAAAAAAGGATATCGTGTGCAGGAGGGCAATCAAAATTCAAGGCGTCGAACGCGATCAGGGACTTTGCTTCAAGCACCCCTTTATCATGAAGTTGCTTTAACCCATGGTGGAGGTCTTCAGGATCTTTGGAAATAAATAGCCACGACATTTTATTGGAAGGCTGCCGTGATTTCAGAAATACTGGCGCTGTGCTCGAATTGATAAAATTGCGCGGGAGTTGCTGCATTGGCTGCATGCGCAGCAAAGATTTTATCGGGGCCAAAATAGACGCCAAGCGGCAACTGACAACCACCCTGTAGTTGCTGTAATACACCGCGCTCCAGTGCTATTTGGGCAGCAACTTCTGAATGATTCAATTGGCCGACTATAGCTTGTGTTGTGCTGTCGTTTTGTCTTATTTGCAACCCGAGAACACCTTGAGCCGGTGCAGGAATAAATACCGTCGGATCTAATACTACAGTATGTAAATCAGAGGTATCTAGTTGGAGGCGGCTTACACCCGCATTGGCCAATAATATAGCATCGTATTGACCGTTTCGGAGTTTGTCGATGCGCGTTGGTACATTTCCTCTGAGTTCTTCAATTTGCAAATCTGGACGCAACGCTTTGATAATCGATTTACGACGCGCCGATGAGGTCCCGATAGTGGCGCCAAGTTGCAGCCCCCATAATTGATTTGGGTCTTGAGCAGCTTTGCGCATCAGTAAAAGCTCTGAAGGATCTTCGCGGTACGATACAGCGCCAATACATAGCCCTTCGGGTTGAGTCGTTTCTAAGTCTTTGTGAGAATGGACTGCCAGGTCTATTTCGTTATTGAGCAAGGCGGCTTCGATTTCTTTGGTGAAAAACCCCTTGCCTTCTAATTTGTCAAAGCTAAGGTCTTGGATGCGGTCTCCTTGGGTAACTATAATTTGGATAACGACTTCGCAGTTGAGGGCCTCGAGTTGGGCTTTCACAAAATGCGCTTGCCAAAGTGCGAGGTCGCTGCCTCTTGTGCCAATGCGAATGAGCGGTTTAGTCGGCATGATTGAGAATGATTTCTTTGGCTAGTTTCATGGGGCCGCTAATGTATTTTTTCTCTAAGTAACTCACGACCTTATCCAATACTTCTTTTGCCTGCGGATCGAGGGTTTCGAGTTCTTCTTTGAAAATTTCTGCATAAGCAGTAGCGCGCAATTCTTTGACTTGCGCCGGAACTTCTCTCATGGCGAGCTCCACTTTGCGTTCGCGGAGTAAATGCTGAAATTCGTAGCGGGCATTTGCAATAATTTCTTCTACTTGCTGGAGTTCTTTGGAACGCTCTTTTACGTTTTCGTTGGAAATGCGCTGTAAATATTCGATGGAAAGGTATTTCACAGCGTATTGACTTAGGATTTGCGCGTCGAGGTCCTGAGGAATGGCGAGGTCAATGACAATTTTCTCTTGGGTTTCACCGTTGAGTAAATGGGTGTAAAGTGGCGCGTCAATGATGGTGCCTTCGGCTGCAGTACAGGTGATAAGTACATCGAAGCCGTTTGAGTAGTTTTTTAAGTTGTTTAGAGCATGGGCATTTCCGCGAATCTCGGTGGCTAATTTTTCAGCGTTTTCAATGGAACGGTTGAATACTTCGAAGTTTTTAAAGCCGTGTTTTTTGAGAAAGCGGGCCATTGTGGTGTTGGTAACACCAGCCCCGATGATTAATATTCTGGCATCTAGTGGGATGTGCAGTTGCTTGAGGTATTGATAAGCCAAAGAAACAACAGACACAGGTTTGGTGGCAATGCTGGTTTCTGTATAAACCTGTTTGGCGGTCTCAATGACTTTTTTCATGAGTAAACGCAGGAGGTCTCCGGTTAAGCCAAGGGTATGACAATATTCGTAGGCCAAACGCACTTGGGTAATGATTTCTCTTTCACCGATGATCATGGAGTCGATAGATGACGCGACCGATAGCGCGTGCTGAACGGCAGCACTTCCGGTGTAGACCTCTGCTTTTCGAGCGAATTCCTCTAGTTGTATCGGTACCAACTTAGGGTATAGCGTTTGAAGCAGTCTGGTTAAAAAGGGCGTGTCGAGGTCTTGTTCGTTGACAAAAGTGAGTTCTACTCGGTTACAAGTGGTCAGGAACATGAGCTCTTTGAGCCCAAGCGCTGTTTTGATTTGCGCGAGGTGTTGGGCTTGCGCTTCCTTTTCAATGTGCAACAAACCAATTTTGTTGACATCTAGTTGCCTGTGCGTGAATGCAATAATATGAAGTTGTTGCAACAAGGGGAGCGTTTATGGTACAAAGTTAATTCCGGCTTGAGCCACAATTGTCATTGAATTGTCATTTCGGCTAATTTAGAATGGGTTCAAATAGCCTTATTTACTTTAATTTTACCACATGAGAATTAATTGCAAGGCCTTGCTCCTCGATCTTGGCGGGGTGTTAATTGACATTGACTATCAAGCAACCGAGAAAGCATTCGAAAAACTGGGTGTTGATGACTTTAAAAATCGTTACACCCAATTTGCACAAAATGAACTTTTTGACCGCTTTGAGTGTGGCCAAATTTCACCGCAGCATTTTATCAATTTGTTGTTGCCGTATACAGCTCCAGGTACAACGCCTAATGAGGTTGTTGCCGCTTGGAATGCCATGATCGGTGCGTTTCCTTTAGAAAAAATAGCGCTTTTAGATCGGTTGTCTCAGACGCTGCCTTTGTTCATGTTGAGCAATACAAATGAATTGCATTGGGTTCCTGTAGAAAAAGCTTGGAAGCGCGTTAGCCAAAAAGATATGGCCTCCTATTTTCGAACCATTTTTCTGTCGCACCAAATTGGTAAACGGAAGCCTTCTCCTGAAACTTTTATTTGGGTTTGCGAGCAAATAGGATTCGAGCCCAAAGAGGTTTTATTCATTGATGACAGCCCACAACATATTGAAGGGGCCAAAGCGGCTGGTTTACAAACATTTTACTACGAAGATGCCGCTTCTTTTTATGCGCTTTTCTCCTGACACAACTCCACGAGCAACCCCCCGCTTGATTTCGGATGCAGAAAGGCAATTCTTTTGTTGTCGGCACCATCTTTAGGGACTTCGTGAATAAGTACAAATCCTGCTTTTAGCAAGCGCTCCAATTCGGCTTCAATATCGTCCACCTCAAAAGCCACATGATGGAAACCTGGTCCGTTTTTCTCCAAAAATTTGGCAATAGCAGAACTTGGCTTACTGGCCTCTAGTAATTCAATTTTTGATTCGCCTACCTGAAAAAATGCGGTTTTAACGCCCTCAGAAACCACTTCTTCTTGTTTATAGCATTTGGTATTGAGTAGCGCTTCATATAGTGGAATAGCAGTCGAGAGTTCGTTGACGGCAATGCCGAGGTGTTCTATACGCTTCATTTATTCGTCGGTTTTGATGAATTTTTCGGTTTTGTTATCGTAGTTGATAAAATACACGCCATTGACAATATTGCGGCAGTCTACATTGCTACTGTAGCCGGTTTTCAATAGGTTGCCATAGGCATCGTAGATTTCGTACTTGGTTTTAATCACCTGACCTTTCGATTTGAAAGTAATGGTCGAATGAACTTTGGTCGGACTAAAGGTAACTGCAGCTACTTGTGAATTAAAGCTCGTGCTTTTTGACACTCTGGGTTTGCCAGAACTGTCTGTTTGGCTGACTCTAACCGTGTTCTTTCCAGAATGTGGCGTCAGCTGAAATTGGTAATTATTGGGTCCTTTTGTGCCTTTCCCTTTGACTTGCCCGACTTCGACCCACCGACCCCATTTGAATTGCTCTACACTAAAATCCAGTACGGCTTGTTCGTTGGTAGTGGTCCACTTTACTAAACCATCTTTTTGAGCGGTAATTGAACTGCAATCAAAAGTACTATTTGGCAAGAGAATAACCGGATTTAAAAATCGAGGCTCGCAACCTGGCGCATGTTCAAGGACCACAAATACTTCAGCACCTTTTTTAAGATGAAAGAGTGTAAAATCGATTTCAAAATGCGAAGTTTGGATTACAGCTGGTAAAATTTCACCATTGACCAATACCTTACTGATGCAAAAACCAAAACCATCGGCCATCGGCGGATTATTCACTAACAAATTTTTTTCTTGATAGGTGCCCTCCAATGACAATAACTCTACTTGCGCAAAAAGGCCAGTTTTTATGGCGAGGCAGCATAAAAAAAGTATTCGAAGGTGCATAGCGAAGCTTTTCACACAAATATAGCACGATTCGAGCGCTTTCGATTAAATTTGTGACATGGTCAATACCACCTACGATTATATCAAAGCGCTACACCTCATTTTCATGGTGAGTTGGTTTGCAGGACTTTTTTACATGGTCCGACTTTTTATTTATTTCAGGGAAGCTGCCGATAAAACCCAAAACGAACAAGCGATTCTACAGCCACAGTTCGTTATCATGATGCAACGATTATGGTGGATCATCACCACTCCAGCCATGATTCTGACCGTTGTATTTGGTATTTGGATGATGACGCTGAACCCCAGTTACTTGTTACACGCACCATGGATGCACCTCAAACTAGGATTCGTTTTTCTTTTGATTTTGTACCATTTTTATTCACAACGGATGTTACGTCAATGTGAGGCAGGGGTTTTGAATTGGTCTTCCAATCAGCTGCGCATTTGGAACGAAGTGGCTACCTTGTTTTTAGTGAGTATTGTTTTTATTGTCGTTCTCAAAGGACAACTCAACTGGATGAAAGGTACGATCGGTTTTTTTGCAGTCGGTGTACTTCTGATGTTGGGCATCAAACTGTACAAGAAATTGCGCAAAACTCGGTCCTGAATTGTTCAAAAATTAAATTGTTTCTTTAGAAAGTTTAACTACCTTTGCAAAAATTTTTTCGCAAACACGCAAAAACACATTCTAATGCAGCAGGCTGGTAAGTTTTCTTCACTTTTGCAAATCATCGTTTTCGCTCTGTCATTCCTTGTTTATCAACCTCTTGCGAACGCTGCAGAAGAAGAGAACTTCAATGTTGGTGAAATGATCATGCACCACATCAAAGATGCGCATGAGTGGCACATCGCAGGGCCAGAACACGGCGGAACCAGTATCTATCTTCCTATCATCCTACACGACAACGGTTTCAAAGTTTTTAGTTCTAAATACTTCTACCACGGAAAAGAAATCGAAGTTCCAGGAAAAGACAGCGTTACATACACCTACTTGGAAGGCGTTGGCCCGGCCAAAGGATACGCCCTTTACCACGAAGAAATTTACAAATTAGACAAAATCAGCACTTCAAATGGCCAAGCTGTATACAATTTAAAATTTCACGGCGAGCATCCGCACAATGCCACACCAACAGATTTATCCATTACCAAAAATGTTGCTTCACTACTTTTTGGTTCTTTCCTCATTTTAATCATTATGCTTTCGGTTGCTCGTTACTACCGTAAAAACGGTGCGGTGGCTCCAAAAGGCCTTGCTAAATTTTTTGAACCCATCATTGTTATGGTTCGCGACGACATCGCCAAAGCAAACATCGATCACCACAAATACCACAAATACGTTCCGTATTTATTGACCATTTTCTTTTTCATTTGGATCAACAACATGTTGGGTCTTATTCCAATTATTCCAGGTGGCGCTAACCTTACCGGAAACATCACCATAACCCTATTTTTGGCTTTCTGTACGCTATTGGTTACCGTTTTCTCAGGTAACAAAAACTACTGGAGGCATATCTTTTGGATGCCAGGCATTCCAGTCCCGATGAAAATCTTCATGATCCCGATCGAGCTTATCGGTATCCTTACCAAGCCTTTTGCCCTCATGATTCGTTTGTTTGCAAACATCACTGCAGGCCACATTATTGTACTCGCTTTGATTTCGATCATCTTTATTAACAAAAACGTTGCATGGGCTGGTTTGTCTGTGCCAATGGCTTTGTTTATTTCGGTGCTCGAAATCCTCGTTGCTTTCTTACAAGGTTTTCTCTTTGCAATGCTATCAGCGTTGTTTATCGGGGCTGCCGTTGAAGAAGCACATCATTAATTAGTAACCTTTTAAATTAAATACAATGACAGGAATGTTTGGTAGTATTGCAGCAATCGGAGCTGGTTTGGCAGTTTTAGGCGCAGGTCTTGGAATCGGTCGTATCGGTGGTTCTGCAGTAGAAGGTATTGCGCGCAACCCAGAAGCAGCTGGTAAAATTCAAACAGCGATGATCATCGCAGCGGCCCTCATCGAAGGTGTTGCATTGTTTGGAGTCGTAGTTGGTCTTCTTGGAGCAAAAGCGTAATTAAACTCAAAAGGAGAACACAACGGTTGGTTGCGTTCTCCTTTTATTAAAATTTAAAACACACAACAATGGATTTGATATTACCTGATTTTGGTTTACTTGTTTGGACAGGTCTTGTTTTTAGCCTTTTGCTTTTTTTATTGGCCAAGTTTGCTTGGAAACCAATTCTTAATGCCGTTAACACCCGCGAGCAAAAGATTACTGAAGCGCTTGAGTTAGCTGAGAAAACCAAAGCCGAGATGCAAGCACTCAAGGCCGAAAATGACCAAATTTTGAAGGCGGCTCGCGCGGAACGCGACCAAATTTTGAAAGAGGCCAAAGAAGCCGCTTCTAGCATGATCGAGGAAGCCAAAGGCAAAGCCAAAGACGAAGCAGCAAAACTCGTTGAGTCTGCGCGTCAAAACATCAACAGCGAGAAAGCTGCAGCCATGGCCGAGCTTAAAAACCATGTGGCTAGTTTTTCTTTAGAAATCGCCGAAAAAGTAGTTCGTCAAGAACTGAGTTCAGACGACAAACAAAAAGCGTTGGCCAATCAGCTTGCTGGTGAAATCAAAATGAACTAATCCATGAAGTCAAATAAATCAGCTGTTCGTTATGCCAAAGCTCTTCTTGAGTTGGCTACTGAGCACAACAAAGTTGAGCAAATAGAAGCAGACATGCTTCAATTGCTTCACGTGGCCAATGAAGCCCATGATTTTCAAGTCTTCTTGAATTCACCCTTGATCAACATCGATAAGAAAGTTGCTGTTATCAAGCAAATATTCAAAGATTTCAACCAAACGACTATTGATTTTCTTACCCTTGTAACCAACAACGGTCGCGAATCCGTCATGATTGACATCGCAAAGCAATTCATTGCGCAACTCAAGGCCCAACGAGGAATTGTACCCATTACCATTATCAGTGCACAAAAACTCGAAGAAAGCACAAAGTCATCTATTCTCTCCAAAGTATCGGCCGCTATCTCAGGTACAGCCGAGGTTACCGAAGAAATCGATGCATCACTCATTGGTGGCTTCATCGTAAGAATGGGAGATCACCAAATAGATGCTTCTGTTGCTAGTCAACTCAAGCGTCTCAAACAACAAATCGTATAATCGTCAACAGACAAAAAAATAAGTACACATGGCAGATATTAAACCAGCAGAAGTTTCCGCAATATTGAGAGAGCAACTCTCAGGTTTCCGCTCAGAAGCTGAATTGCAAGAAGTAGGAACGGTACTTCAGGTAGGAGATGGTATTGCACGCATCTATGGAATGAACGGCGTACAATACGGCGAACTCATTGAATTTGATGGTGGCATGCAAGGTATTGCACTCAACCTCGAAGAAGACAACGTCGGAGCAGTATTGCTTGGTCGTTCTTCAAGTGTTAAAGAAGGTGACACCGTTCGCCGTCTTGGTAAAATTGCCTCTGTTAAAGTAGGCGATGGCATGGTTGGTCGTGTTGTCGATACCTTAGGTCAGCCAATCGATGGTAAAGGTCCAATTCAAGGAGACCTTTACGAAATGCCGATTGAACGCAAGGCACCAGGTGTTATCTTCCGTCAGCCAGTAAACGAACCGCTTCAAACGGGTATCAAAGCAGTTGATGCCATGATTCCAATCGGTCGTGGCCAACGTGAGCTCATTATCGGTGACCGTCAAACAGGTAAAACGACCGTAGCTATTGATACAATCATTAATCAACGCGAGTTTTACGACCGCGGTGAGCCTGTATATTGTATTTATGTTGCCATCGGACAAAAGGGTTCTACAGTAGCTGGAATCGTTAAGAAATTAGAAGACGCAGGCGCCATGGCATATACTACTGTAGTTGCCGCTAATGCTTCAGATCCTGCGCCAATGCAATTCTACGCACCAATGACTGGTGCTGCAATTGGTGAATACTTCCGCGACTGCGGGAAGCCAGCACTCATCGTCTATGATGACCTCTCAAAACAAGCGGTTGCTTACCGTGAGGTTTCCTTGCTTTTACGTCGTCCGCCGGGTCGCGAGGCTTACCCTGGTGACGTATTTTATCTGCACTCTCGCTTACTTGAGCGCGCGGCTAAGGTTATCGCCGACGACAGCATTGCAGCTCAAATGAATGACCTTCCTGCCTCTTTGAAAGACAAAGTACGTGGTGGTGGTTCACTTACTGCACTTCCTATTATTGAAACCCAAGCAGGTGACGTATCGGCATATATCCCGACCAACGTAATTTCCATCACCGATGGTCAGATCTTCTTGGAGTCTGATTTGTTTAACTCTGGTATTCGTCCTGCAATTAACGTAGGTATCTCTGTATCTCGTGTTGGTGGATCTGCTCAGATCAAATCCATGAAAAAAGTTGCAGGTACTTTGAAACTCGACCAAGCACAATACCGTGAACTCGAGGCTTTTGCTAAGTTTGGTTCTGATCTCGATGCAGCGACCAAAGCGGTACTCGATAAAGGAGCGCGCAACGTAGAAATCCTGAAGCAACGCGAAGGAGATCCATACCCAGTAGAAAAGCAAATTGCGATTATCTATGCCGGTGTAAAAGGCTTAATGCAACCAGTACCAGTTAACAAAATCAAAGAATTCGAAAAAGATTACTTAACTGTTCTTGAAGCAAATCACGCAGATACGCTTGTTGCGCTTAAAGCTGGTAAATACACAGACGAAATCGAAGCTGTATTGACTAAAACAGCCAAAGAAGTAGCAGCTAAATTTGCTTCATAATTGCCCATAATTCAGGATTACAATGGCGAATCTAAAAGAAATACGTAACCGCATCAGTTCAGTCGGGTCTACCATGCAGATTACCTCTGCTATGAAAATGGTATCTGCTGCTAAATTGAAACGTGCCCAAGATGCCGTTACGCAAATGCGTCCGTACGCGGGCAAACTCCGCGAAATCCTCGAAAACCTGAGTGCAAGCCTCGATCTTTCAGAAAATGCCTATGCAGAACAGCGCGAGGCAAATAAAATTCTGATTGTCGGCATTACCTCTAACCGTGGACTCTGTGGTGGTTTCAATAACAACATCATTAAAAGAGTTGGTTCTTTAATTGCCGAAGATTACGCCGGAAAAGAAGTTTCTGTTTTGTGTCTTGGTAAGAAAATCAAAGATGTTTACAAAAGAACACCTTATTTCTATGCCAACGATACCTTAGAGCAAATGGAAGATATCTATGCCGATTTGCGTTTTGAATTGGTAGCTCAGGTGGCAGAAGAAATTATGGCACAGTTTATCAATAAGTCTTTTGATAAAGTCGTATTGGTATACAACAGATTTGTAAATGCGGCAACCCAGAACATTGAAACAGAACAATTTTTACCAATTGTACCTACTGTCAGTGATTCCGAGGCTGGAGACTACATCTTTGAGCCATCCAAAATGGATATCGTAGAAGACTTGCTTCCCAAATCGATGAAGTTACAACTCTACAAAGCCATTAGAGATTCATTTGCAGCCGAACACGGCGCCCGCATGACGGCCATGCACAAAGCAACAGACAACGCCAGTGAGCTTCAAAAAAGCCTTAAACTCAGCTACAACAAAGCACGTCAGGCGGCCATTACCAATGAAATCCTCGAGATTGTTGGGGGTGCAGAAGCACTTAACGGCTAATAACCAAACTTTATAGAATTAAAAAGAGCGCTCTTTTTTTGTTTAGTGGGTTTCGGTTAAGTTTGGAATTATCGTGTTTTCTTCGCTTTCTTTTGGCTTAATAATTCCAATTGAAACGTTCGGCAATACGGTTGTGAACGTAGGCGAGTACTTCTTCATTTTTTAAATATTGTAATACATCTTCCATAAAAGCCTGTAACAATAAGTTTTTGGCAGCTGCTTCACTTAGACCGCGAGCCCGTAGATAAAAAAGTGCGTTTTCATCAAGCTGACCGGTGGTTGAACCATGAGAGCATTTGACGTCATCGGCATAGATTTCTAGTTCCGGCTTGGAATTGATACTTGCATTTTCAGAAAGCAATACATTGGCATTGCTTTGGTAAGCATTCGTTTTTTGGGCGTCTTTGCGTACGAATACTTTTCCATTAAAAACAGCACTTGCTTTGTCTGCAGCAACACCTTTGTATGTCTCAAATGACTCGCAATTGGCTACTTGGTGATCAATGGTGGTGTAGTTGGCCACATGTTGCTCTTCTTTGAGCCAGTAAGCACCATTCAAATAAGTTTGTGCATGTTCACCCTGAATCATAACCTGTGCGTCGTTGCGCACAAAACTTCCGTTGAGTGTAATGGTATTGATTTCAAAATGAGACTGAGCGGCTTGCACCCCGCGGTCTTCATTGAAGTCAAAATGATTTTGTGAGGTATCTTGAATTTTGAAAATCTTGATACGGGCATCCTGAGCAATCTCGTACTGAAAATGCGCATGAGCAAAGCCCGCTGTTTGTGCATGTTGTTTGGAAACTACGTAAACAGCTGCTTCGGAATTTCGGCCAAAGTTCAGGTGATATCTATAAAAGAATTTACCACCACTATTGATTTGAATGATTTGTATGGGTTTGTCTAGGGTGGTATTTGGCGCAATATTGATTGAGATACCATGCTGTGCATAAAGTACATTAAGTGCACCAAAAACATCCTTAAAAGACGCGTTTTGAAAAGGAATTTGTGTTGCCGAAATCAAGGAAATTGCTACACCTGCTGGTAGGTTTTGTGGCAGGGTGATATTTTCATGATTGACGACAATAGTGTAGGCATCAGTTAATACTTTTGCCTCCTCTACCTGCGTAGTATCAATGGTTTCTGGCTGCGTAAATGTTGCATTTGCTAATTTAGCCAGGCGGGTGTATTTGAATCTTTCCGAGCGGGTTGTGGGAAAGTCTTGTCCAGCCAAAAATTCATGTGCCGCGTCTTTAAGCGCCTTTGGGGAAAGGTCAGATTCAATCAAATCTTCAACAAAAAGGGAAAGCTTATTGAGGGTGCCGGTTTCCATATTATAAACTTTCTTTGATCCAGTCGTAACCGCGCTCTTCGAGCTCTAAAGCCAATTCTTTTGGACCAGATTTGACAATACGCCCATCGTAAAGGACATGCACCACATCTGGAACAATGTAGTCGAGCAGGCGCTGGTAGTGGGTAATGACGATACTAGCGTTTTCAGGTGATTTAAGCGCATTGACGCCTTGCGAAACAATACGGAGTGCATCGATATCCAAACCAGAATCTGTTTCGTCCAGGACGGCAAGTTTGGGTTCGAGCATGGCCATCTGAAAAATTTCATTGCGTTTTTTCTCTCCACCAGAAAATCCTTCGTTCACCGAGCGAGAGGCAAGTTTCGGGTCGAGTTCCACAAGCGCAGATTTTTCGCGAACAAGCGCCATAAAGTCTTTTGCAGAAATAGGATCTTGGCCATGATGTGCACGCTTTTCGTTGAGGGCTGTACGCAAGAAATTGACATTGCTCACACCCGGGATTTCAACTGGGTACTGAAAGGCCAAGAAAAGACCTTCGCGGGCGCGGTCTTCGGTAGAAAGTTCTAACAAATCTTTGTCGAGGAAGGTAACGCTTCCTGCCGTAATTTCGTAGTCCTCGCGGCCTGCTAAAACGGATGCAAGCGTGCTTTTACCTGCTCCGTTGGGCCCCATAATGGCATGTACTTCGCCTGCATTGACAGTGAGGTTAAGTCCTTTGAGGATCTCCTTTCCGTTGATACTGGCGTGTAAATTTTCAATTTTAATCATTGTGCTGAGTGTCTTCTAAGTGTGGTTATCCTACGCTACCTTCTAAGCTGATGGCCAGTAGTTTTTGTGCCTCGACCGCAAATTCCATTGGAAGTTGATTGAGGACTTCTTTACAATAGCCATTCACGATGAGGCTAATTGCTTTTTCTTCGCTGATGCCACGTTGCATGCAGTAAAAGAGTTGATCTTCGCCAATTTTTGAGGTGGTTGCTTCGTGCTCAATTTTGGCCGTTGGGTTTTTGCATTCAATGTAAGGGAACGTGTGTGCACCGCATTCGTCGGTCATCAAAAGAGAGTCGCATTGCGAAAAGTTACGTGCATGTTGTGCGCCTTTATTTATTTGAACCAAACCTCGGTAAGAATTTTGTGATTTTCCTGCAGATATACCTTTGGAAATAATGGTAGACTTGGTGTGCTTACCTAGATGAACCATTTTGGTGCCGGTATCGGCTTGTTGTAAATTATTGGTAACGGCAACCGAATAAAATTCTCCTACAGAATGATCTCCTTTGAGGATGCACGAAGGATATTTCCAAGTGACTGCAGAACCTGTTTCGACTTGTGTCCAAGAGATTTTAGCGTTGGTCTCACAAAGTCCACGTTTGGTAACAAAGTTAAATACGCCTCCTTTACCATCTTTATCGCCGGGATACCAGTTTTGTACTGTGGAATACTTGATCTCGGCATCTTGAAGTGCGATGAGTTCTACAACGGCTGCATGCAATTGATTTTCATCGCGCTGAGGCGCAGTACAACCTTCTAAATATGAAACATAGGCGCCTTCGTCGGCAACAACAAGTGTACGTTCAAATTGGCCCGTACCGCCCGCATTGATTCGGAAATAAGTCGAAAGCTCCATGGGGCAACGAACACCTTTAGGAATATAGCAAAAAGACCCGTCGGTAAATACAGCACTGTTTAATGCAGCATAGAAGTTGTCCGTATTCGGAACAACGGTTCCCATATATTTCTGAACGAGTTCTGGGTGTTCTTGAACGGCGTCTGAAAAAGAGCAAAATATAATGCCGAGTTCGCTGAGCTTTTCTTTAAATGAGGTAGCTACAGACACGGAATCCATGACAAAGTCGACTGCGACGCCCGTCAGGCGTTGTTGTTCTTCCATGGAAATACCTAGTTTTTTCATGGTTTCCTTGAGCTCTGGATCGACGTCGTCCCAAGATTCATATTTTTTGGTTTGTTTGGGCGCCGAATAATAAGATATGGCTTGGAAATCAGGTTTTTGATATTGAACATGAGCCCATTCCGGCTCTGTCATTTGTTGCCAAATGGCAAAAGACTTGAGTCTGTAGTCGAGTAGCCAACTCGGTTCATTTTTTTTGGTAGAAATGAGTCGAATGATGTCTTCGTTTAGACCAACCGGCACGGTATCGGATTCGATGTCCGTAACAAAACCAAATTTGTATTCTTGGTTTTCGAGGTCCTGCGCGAGTTCGTTTTCAGTGTAATTCGACATAGCTATACAGAAAAAGATTCACCACAACCACAGGTGCGGTCTGCATTTGGGTTTTGAAAAACGAAGCCTTTGCCGTTGAGCCCGCCAGAGAAGTCGAGCGTGGTACCGACTAAATAGAGATAGCTTTTTTTATCGACAACAACTTTTACACCATTGTTTTCGAACGCCATATCACCTTCTTTTTCTTCGTTATCAAACGTAAGTTGGTACATGAGCCCAGAGCAACCGCCCCCTTGAACACCTACGCGAATGAAAAATCCGTCTTTTTGTTCGTCTTCCATGAGGCGAAGCGCCTGTTTTTTGGCTGCATCTGTTACAGTTAACATGTCGTTTTTATTTAGATTAATTATAAATAAAACACTTTATTTGCTGCAAATTTACCACTTTAATGGTATTGTTTCCAAGCTTTCAAACAAAGAAATTATGGGCTTGTTTGGGTTTATGCTTAATTTTAGCTTGTGAAAACCATATTCATTTCTTATATAACGCTATGTTTAGTTGTAAATCAGGCATTTAGCCAAGAGCTGAACCAGCAGTTCAAAACCAAGTACGTCTATATTTTAGTGATTGACGGCCCGCGCTATACCGAAACTTACGGAGAGCCAACCTGTAAATACAGCCCTATTTTATGCGATTCATTGAAAAACGAGGGCACTTTTTATGCACAATTCAAAAATAATGGACCCACTTTTACGGTGCCTGGCCATACGGCAATCGTTACTGGCACCTATCAACGGATTTCAAACGCAGGAACTGCTCTTCCAAAACAACCGAATATTTTTCAATATTTCCTGAAGGCCAGCGGGAAAGATTCTACGGCTGCATATGTTGTAGCGAGTAAGGGCAAACTAGACGTTCTGGTCAATACGTCGCATAAAAAGTGGAACAATCAATATTTGGCTGAAACCTATTGTGGACCAAATGGCAATGGCCTTGGTTATGGTCGAGACGACAAAACATTTGCAAAAGTGACTGAACTGGTGCAGTCTGCCCAGCCCCCACAACTGATGCTGATCAATTTATTGGCCGTTGATGTCTATGGGCACGCCAATAACTGGGATAAATACCTTGAATCTATTACGCAATCAGATATGTATGCAGCCAAACTTTGGCAAATGATACAAGAGAATCCGGTTTTGCGCGATCAAACGACACTGCTCATCACCAATGACCACGGCCGTCACTCAGAAGGCGTACGCTCAGGTTTTGTCAACCATGGCTGTTGGTGCGAAGGGTGTCGTCATATTTCATTATTGGTATTGGGGCCGGATACGCCCAAAGGAGTTGTTGTAACGCAAGAGGCAGACATGCTTGATATCTCAAAAACGATCGCAGAGATCTTGCATTTTGAGATGCCAACAAGCAAGGGTGAATTTTTAAGGGCGGCTTTTCCTTTACAATAGCCTACAATCGAAATAACTGATCGAGTAGTTGGTCGTCTACCGTATTGGGCAACGTCACTTTGAGCAGCGGTTCGGCTTCCATGGCGCGTTTAATTGCAAAGATGGCGTTTTCATTGCGCGCCCAATTGCGTCGTGCAATGCCATTGTTGACATCCCAATGTAGCATGCTTGTGAGGTTACGTTTGGCTTGTTCGGAACCGTCTAGCAACATTCCAAAACCGCCATTGATAACCTCTCCCCAGCCAACACCACCTCCGTTGTGAATACTGACCCAGGTAGCACCTCTAAAACTGTCTCCAATGACATTCTGAATGGCCATATCTGCCGTAAATCTGGAGCCGTCGTAGATATTAGAGGTTTCACGGTACGGAGAATCGGTTCCTGATACGTCGTGGTGGTCTCTACCCAAAATAACAGGTCCAATTTCACCATTGGCAATGGCCTCGTTGAATGCGGCAGCAATGCGCATACGGCCTTCGGCATCGGCATACAGAATGCGTGCCTGAGAACCCACCACAAGTTGATTTTGTTGCGCTCCTTTGATCCATTGTATGTTGTCTGCCATTTGTTGTTGAATTTCTGGCGGGCAGGTTTCCATCATGCGTTCGAGAACAGCGCAGGCAATGGCATCTGTTTTTTGAAGGTCTTCTGGCTTACCGCTTGCACAAACCCAACGGAAGGGTCCAAAACCGTAGTCAAAGCACATCGGGCCTAAAATATCTTGGATATAGGAAGGGTATTTAAAATCGATTTGGTTGGCTGCCATGACATCACCACCAGCGCGCGACGATTCTAATAAAAAGGCATTGCCATAGTCAAAGAAATAGGTGCCTTTAGCGGTGTGCTTATTGACCGCTGCAGAATGCCTTCTTAGGCTTTCTTGAACATAAGTTTTGAATTGTTCAGGATCATTGGCCATCATGTCATTGGCTTGATCAAAGGTGAGTCCTGCGGGATAATATCCGCCGGCCCATGGATTGTGTAAAGAGGTCTGATCAGAGCCTAAATCGACATGAACATCCTCTTGGTCGAACTTCTCCCATACGTCGACGACATTGCCTAGATAAGCAATAGAAACCACTTCTTTGTCGGCTTTCGCTTTTTGTACTCTTGTAACAAGTTGGTCTAGGTCTGAAATAATTTCATCAACCCAACCCTGAGAGTGGCGTGTTGTGACCGCTTTTGGATTCACTTCTGCGGTAATAGAAATAACGCCGGCTATGTTTCCAGCCTTAGGTTGTGCGCCAGACATGCCGCCAAGACCAGCTGTCAAGAAAACTTTTCCTTTGATATCTTCTCGGTTTTTAGCCAATCTGCGTACTGCGTTTAAAACGGTAATGGTAGTGCCATGTACAATTCCTTGCGGACCAATATACATATAAGAACCTGCGGTCATTTGCCCGTATTGAGTGACCCCAAGCGCATTGAATTTTTCCCAATCATCTGGTTTCGAATAGTTGGGAATCATCATGCCGTTCGTGACGACAACGCGCGGCGCATTTGGGTGTGACGGAAAAAGCCCAAGCGGATGTCCTGAATACATGACCAATGTTTGTTCATCGGTCATTTCAGAGAGGTATTTCATGACTAGACGGTATTGTATCCAGTTTTGAAAAACAGCGCCGTTACCTCCGTAAGTGATGAGTTCGTGTGGATGTTGGGCAACCCGATGATCCAAGTTGTTTTGAATCATCAGCATAATAGCTTTGGCCTGTTCTGAATTCCCGGGGTACTCGTTTATTGGCCGTGCATATATAGGGTGCTCAGGCATAAAACGGTACATGTAAATGCGGCCGTATGTTTTTAATTCCTGTGCAAATTCAGGTGCTAAAACAGCGTGATCTTCTTTGGGAAAATAACGCAATGCGTTGGCAATTGCCAGTTTTTTCTCAGTGTTGCTGAGGATTTCTTTGCGCTTGGGCGCGTGGTTTACTGCAGGGTCCCAGGGTTTAGGATTGGGAAGTACTGAAGGAATTCCTTGCTTGATTTCGTCGGCAAAACTGATCATATGTATGATTTTGCCACAAAAATAAACAATGTTAGTACTTCAACACGATAAATCCGTGTTTTTGAAGTTCGATTCCACCATCAAGAGTGGCATCTATGCGGTAAAAATAGGTGCCTTCTTCAACGGTGTCGCCGGCAAGGGTTTTTCCATACCATTTGTCCGCAGGATTTGTGTATTCAAAGATGACATTACCCCAACGATTCAAAATAGTACAATTAAAAGATGAAATCCCCTCGTAATTGACATAAAATGCTTCATTGCCATTTGTCGATGAAAGGACGACAACGTTTGGCGCCGTGATATCACAAGGTTTGTAGGTAATCTGGGCTGTATCGGATATCGTGTTACACGAATTTTGCGCAATGTAAATGTAGTTGCCCGCTTCTGTTGCCAGTCTTGGAACTACGGTACTGCCATCCCACCATTGGCCGTTGATCGGTGGGTTGTAGCCATTTTGAAGTGGAGGTGTATTGATGACATAAGGATTGAGCCATAAACTTGCACCCTGACATATTGCAGAATCAAAGATGGTTGCGTAAACATATGGCATGAATTCTATGCTCGATGAAACGGTATCTTGACACGCGTTGTCTACATAAAATACAGGATAAACGCCGCCCATATTGTAGGTCATAATTTGCGGGTTGTCTACCAAATTACTCGGTAAAAAATGCACAGCGGTATCGAGCGCATACCATTGCCCACCTGCATAAGCACTTGTATTAGCCACAAAATAATTATAATGACAAATGGCGGTATCAGAGAAAATAGCTGGTCGTGGCAAAACCACAAATGAGACCGTGGTGTCGTATTGACAGCCAAAATTATCGGTGATTCCGTAGGTGTAATTCGTAATGCCTGGCGTGCTTGGTTGAATCACGATAAGGGTATCATTTTGACCCGAAATAATAGTCGGGTCACTAGCCCAACCCTCGGTAACTACGTAGTTTTGATAGCCCTCACTTTCAGGGTACAAAGAGGCATTGAAATAAATTCCCCACGAAAAGATATAGCCGTCGTCGATTCCTTGATTGTCTTGTACAGAAATAGTCCAGTTGCCATTGATAGGACAACCTGCAAATTGATTGAAGTCTCCGTCAGGAAGGTAAACCCCGTTCGGATTCATTGATGGAAAACCGTAATCGTTGATAATGGTGTTGCCAGCCGCATTTTCAGCACAGATGGTATTAAATGTATTGTTGGTCGTTGAAAAACAGTAGGTCCAGACTGGAGACCCAGGGTTTCCACCGTCGATGTCGGTGTCGTTGCCCAAGAACGTACTGATGCCATTTCCACAACCACCAGGTACGAGTTCTGCCCAACCAAAAGGTGTTTGATTATATGCGTTCATTAATGAAACTGTAGTGCCATTCGGACAAGTAAGTGCAATTTCGATATCGCCGATGTATGAGTGTTCAATGTCTAAACAAATCTGATCGATGTCGGCACCTGAAGTGATGACAGCCGTTGAGTCAAAACCAGACATCGGGATATTCGTTTGGTACATTTGCCCAGCACCGTCCGGAAGGAAAGTGAGACCGGCAAAGGTGCCTCCAATTTGAAAAGTTCCGCCTGGAATATCGATTCCCACGGTATCTTGGGCTGTAACACCCCCAACTAAGTAAGAATTTTGCCCCAAACAAACCGTATCTTCTAAGGGGCCAGTTCCTGCAAAAATAGGTGGCACTGAGACCCGAACTTTAAAGTTAGAATGGATGGTTTGTGGGAATTGATCAGTGACTGCTAAATCGACGTAGTAGCCTGTACTGCTCGTAGGTGTGAACCAGATTTGGTCACCTGTAAACTGCCCAACGCCACCGATTGTCCAGGTAAAGGTGCAGTTGTTGTTGGTTTGAGAGTAACCTGTGTTGGTGTTTTCCAAAGAGTAGGGAAAACTAGGTAGTGCTTTGAGTAAGACGCTGTCGCCCGGGCAGAGATCGACATAGCCAGTGTCTAAGGGGTTCATGATATTTGAACCACTGCCATTTTTAAAGGCCTCAACATGAGGAACAATTGGTTGTGGCGGATTGCCACAGGCAACATTTGCAACCCAACCTGTACCTTCGTTTGCACCATTTGATTTAAAACGCAGCGTGAGGCAACCGGATGGGTTATTCCATGAGGCTTGCGCAAAAAGCCCAACGGGATTTGTGCCGTTGTTGTAGGCCCCAATTAGTGGCGCTGCTGTAGTTGGACCATCATAGATATAGAGCGTATCTGTTGGGTGAACATCCCATTCAAAGCCGATATTGGTCGCAAAAGCAATTGATACTTTTGATCCTTGGTTGAGGTCCGGACAAAGTACCAACGTTTCATTCATGTTGGGCGCGTAATTTCCAGCACCGTCGATAAAGTTGGTGCCGCCGGTAGGCACAATTCCGGCACAGTTGAGCGGATTGCCTTGGTTGTAGTCTGGGCCTGTAAGGGTGAGGGTTACTTGCGCTTGAACAGAAGAAATGAACGCAAATAAGAAAAGAGTTGAGCGTAGAATTAGTTTCATTTTTTCTGAGTTTGCATTTCTAATGAAAGAATGTTTTTGGATTTAACTACCAAGATTTTATTCGTGTTGATCACGCGGTAGTATTGCGTTCGGTCTAAAATACGAATGCTGTAATTGGTGAATACTATTGGCTCAGTTGATGGCGGCAACAGTAAATCAAAAACTTCAAACTGGCTAATATCTTTGCCTTGAGGGGCATCAATTAAATAACAGGCATGCGTAAGTGCATACTCGTAAAGCGGCAAGGAGTTTTCGGCTTTGAACTGCGCAATTTCTTCTTTGGAATAAGTTTTGCTAAGCTCGGTTTCGAGGGTTTGAGACCAACTAGAAAGGCTCAAAAATGCAAAAAATAGGGTATAAAATAGTTTCATATAATAGAATTCGGTTGAAGACGCAAAAACTCGTTGAAAAGTTGCATCAATTGTTTAAAGTTTTAAAACGAAGTCTAAGTTAATAAAACGTAGCTTTGTAGCACCAAAAGCACAATAAATTATCATGGAAAACAACGCATTGGCTGCAATAGCCTCCCAAGTCAGAAGAGATATCGTCAGAATGGTTTCGGCCGTCAATTCAGGTCATCCCGGAGGCTCTTTGGGTTGTACAGATTTTCTTACCTACCTCTACTTTGAACAAATGCAGCACAATCCTGCATTTAACATGGATGGTAAAAACGAAGACCTCTTTTTTCTTTCGAACGGTCATATTTCTCCGGTTTGGTATAGTGTTTTGGCCAGAGCAGGATACTTTCCTGTAGCAGAGCTTGGCACTTTTAGAAAATTAGGCCCACGCTTACAGGGGCATCCTTCAACAGATAACAACTTACCAGGGGTTCGAATGGCTTCGGGTTCTTTAGGCCAAGGTTTGTCCGTTGGGGTTGGCGCGGCACAAATCAAAAAACTCAATCAGGACCCAACGTTAATTTATACTTTGCACGGTGACGGCGAGCTTCAAGAAGGCCAAATTTGGGAAGCAGCCATGTATGCTGCGGCCAATAAAGTGGACAACATCATTGCCACAATTGACGCAAACGGCCGTCAAATCGACGGAGACGTAGATGAAGTATTGTCGCTCGGAGACCTTTCTCAAAAATGGTTGGCGTTTGGCTGGGATGTCTTACACATGAATGGCCATGACTTTGACAGCATCCGCAGCACCATGCAACAAGCCAAGTCCATGACTGGAAAAGGCAAGCCAGTAGTTATTATCATGAAAACTGAAATGGGCCAAGGCGTAGATTACATGATGGGCTCACACAAATGGCATGGTGTCGCACCGAATGCCGAGCAATTACAAGTGGCCCTTGACCAACTCGAAGAAACTTTAGGAGACTACTAGTGAAAGCGTTTGGCTGCTTCTTATTTCTGACTTGTTTTAGTTTCGGCTGGACCCAAACCACGACGCGCATTCTTTTCATTTTGGACGCGTCGAACTCCATGAACCTCGACTGGAATAACCAAACGCGTATGGCCGCCGCCAAAGAAGTCTTGTCTAAAAGTATCGAAAGCTTGCGCGGCGTCCCAGACCTCGAGCTCGCTTTGCGCGTTTACGGGCATCAGTCTAATGTAACCAATACGTATCAAGATTGCCAAGATACCAAATTAGAGGTGGCTTTTGGCCCAGCAAATATCGATGCTATTAAAACAAAAATCAAAGGTTTGCAGGCAAAGGGAGCAACGCCAATCGCTCGCTCGCTAGAGGCTGCAGCTGCAGATTTTACAGATACGCTTGCCCGAAATTTCATTATCCTGATCACCGATGGCCTCGAATCTTGCGACAACGATCCTTGTTTGGTAGCCAGAAAACTGAGAGATAAGGGTGTAAAAGTGACTCCGTTTGTAATCGGTCTAGGGATGGACCTCAGTTACCTCGACAAATTTGAATGTATAGGAAGCTACACCGATGCCGAAAGCAAAGCTGCATTTGAAAATGTGTTGTCCAATATTTTATCCAAAGCGCTACTCAACACGACTGTTCAAATCAATCTGAATTCCGTAGATGGCAAGCCTTTAGAAACCGATGTCAGTATGTTTCTATACGAGGCCGGCACCACTGAATTGAAATATACTTTCGTTCATACCTTGAATCGCAAAAATTTGCCAGATACCCTCGTTCTCGATCCTTCAATCAAATATGATTTACGAGTGGCAACGCTTCCGGCAATAGCCAAAAATAATATTGCAATTGCGCCCCACACCCACAATACCATTCAAGTACCCGCTGGGCAAGGCCAACTCAAAATTACCTCGGTGAAAAGCCCAGAGAGCAGCCGCATAGAAACCAGAATTATACAAAATACTGGATCGTCTACTTTACACGTACAACAACTTGGCGAAATCCAAAAGTATTTGGTGGGCTCCTATCAGTTAGAGGTTCTTACCGTGCCGCGGATCTACAAAGACATCAAAATCGAACAATCAAAGCTCACAAGTATTGATATTCCAGCAGCTGGCCAATTTGTTTATCTAGCACCAAAAGGCCTGGTAGGCCAAGTTTTCTATGAACGCAATCCGGGTCAATGGGAGTGGGTTCTCGATTTGCCTAACAACCAAAACAAAGGCACCATTCAATTACAACCTGGCGCTTACAAAGTCATTTACCGTGAAAAAGACCAGCGGTCCAGCACTTATACTAAAGAAAAAAAGTTCAATATTACCTCTCTAAAAGTTACTAATTTAAGTTTATAAAAATGGAATTTGAAGTACTCGGAAACAAAGACACACGTTCAGGATTCGGTGAAGGCTTAGCCGTTCTCGGCGAGCAAAATCCAAATGTAGTTGCCCTCTGTGCAGATTTAACAGGATCGCTCAAAATGGATGCCTTTCAGAAAGCCCACCCTGATCGTTTTTTCCAAGCGGGTATTGCAGAAGCCAACATGATCGGATTAGCTGCCGGCATGACTATTGGCGGGAAAATTCCATTCACAGGTACTTTTGCCAACTTTTCTACCGGACGCGTCTATGACCAAATCCGACAGTCTGTAGCTTACTCAAAGAAAAACGTCAAAATTTGTGCTTCGCATGCTGGCCTTACGCTCGGCGAAGACGGCGCCACACACCAAGTATTGGAAGACATCGGCATGATGCGCATGTTGCCTAACATGACCGTTATTGTTCCGGCAGATTTCAATCAAACCAAGCAAGCTACAATTGCTATTGCTGCCCACGAAGGTCCTGTTTACTTGCGTTTTGGACGCCCCGTGATGCCTATTTTTGTTAAGCCGGATGCAGAATTCGTTATCGGCAAAGCAGATGTTTTGGCTGAGGGTGTTGATGTCACCATCATTGCTTGTGGCCATATGGTGTGGAAATCTATTGAGGCACTTAAAGAATTGCGCGAAATCGGTATTTCTGCAGAATTGATCAACATGCACACCATTAAACCGCTTGATCAAGCTGCAATTCTCAAATCTGTTGCCAAAACGGGCTGTGTAGTTACTGCCGAAGAACACATGATGAACGGTGGTTTAGGTGAGGCCGTTTCTCAGGTCTTGAGCAGAAACAACCCTGTACCACAAGAATATGTGGCAGTCAACGACACTTTCGGTGAATCCGGAACGCCAATGGAACTCATGACTAAATACCACATCGATACGCCAGACGTTGTTGCTGCTGTTAAAAGAGTAATCGCAAGAAAGCCCGTGATCATCTAAGTCTATAGGTTTAAAGCCTCATCAATGCTTTGAACAGGCCTATGACAAACACCGTATTCACAAACGGAAATCGCGTTGTCTTCGTATAATTTGGAGAACGGTAGCTCTTTGTGGTAAGAAATCAGGGCATTGCTGTTTGCGGTAGCCTTGTATACACTTATCGGTTTGCTTTCATTCAGAACGTGCCATTGTTTGGCGGGTGCCAATTCTTTTAAAAGCAACAAGCCCCAATTTGAATAACCAGAGCCGTAGGTTTCCATGCCGTCGTACAAATTCTGTAACATTTGCTTGGAACTATCAAGCCATCCTTGCCTCTGAAAATATGTCCCCATTGTTAGAAATGCATGGGCCATTACAGAATTACTCGACGGAATGACATTGTCGTGCAATTCCATATTTCTACTGATAAGAGCGGTACTGGCAGGCGTAAAATAGCACATTTTACTTTCTGGATGTTGAAAATCGATCTCTACTTTTTCGGTTAATTGATGCGCAAAATCTAGCAAGCTGAGGTTGCCCGTACATTGATATGCCATACTTAATGCATCAATCGAATGCGCGTAATCTTCTAAAAAACCTTCAATATGCTTTTGCCCATTGGTATTGACCCTAAACAAGATTTTACCATCCCACTGTACATTTTCTATCCATTGTAGAATTTTTAAGGCGCGCCACAGAAAAGCTTCTTCGTCAAAAACGCGATACGCTTCTAGGAGACCTTTGGCGGCCATTGCATTCCAACTGACCAAAACTTTGTGATCCAAACCCGGACGCACTCTTTGGGCGCGCGCACTGAGTAACACCTCATTCATCTTGGTTTTGAATGCCAGCCAACTAGCCAATTCCAGGCCCTCTTTTTGAGCAAATGCAAGATCAGTTTCTTTGCGAAGCGGAATGTACTTATCTTCTTCCCAATAGCCCACTTGATTGATGTTCAAATAACGCTTCACCAGTTGGGCGTCTTTCCCAAAAAGCGCATCAATTTCTTGCGGCTGCCAACAGTAAAATTTTCCCTCTTCGCCCTCGCTATCTGCATCTAGGGCGCTGTAATAAGCACCTGTTTCGGATAGGAGTTCACGCTCCAAAAATTCAAATGTTTGAAAGATGAGGTCTTTGTAATGAGGGGCCTTGTAATGTTGGTAAGCTTGGGCATAAAGCCCGATGAGTTGTGCGTTGTCGTAGAGCATTTTTTCAAAATGCGGCACTTTCCATAGAACATCTACACTGTAACGAGTGAATCCACCACCAATTTGATCATAAATACCCCCGAAAGCCATCTTGTCGAGGGTCAGTTGAACTTGTTTCTCAATTTTTGCTTCGTCAAAGTGCTGAGCATAGTGCAGTAAAAAAAGCCAATTATTCGGAAGCGGAAATTTGGGTGCTTTGTTGGTACCTCCTTCAAACGTATCAAAGCTCCTGGCCCAGCGCACGACCATTTCATGCAGTTTTTCAGTACTAAATGCGCTACGAATTTGTGGTTGGTCAATTAGTTCAGCTTGCTGGATTCCTTCGTGGAGTTGTCTTGCGTAATCGATTGCTTTTGCCCGATCATGTTTGTAGGTATGAACAAGCGATTTTAAGACATGCATCCATTGTTCTTTCGGGAAATAGGTGCCTCCGTAAATGGGCCTGCCGTCAGGAAGCGTAAAGCAGTTCAAGGGCCAACCTCCTCTTTGGGTCATTAGTTGGACAGCGCTCATGTATACCTGATCTACATCTGGTCTTTCCTCGCGGTCCACTTTTACATTGATGAAGTGCGCATTCATCAATTCGGCTACTTCCTGATCTTCAAAGCATTCATGCTCCATGACATGGCACCAATGACAAGCTGAATAGCCCACGCTGATCAAAAGCAATTTGTCCTCAGCTTTTGCCTTTTCAAAAATATCTTCAGACCACGCAACCCAATGAACGGGGTTGTTAGCGTGTTGTAACAAATAAGGTGAGCTTTCGTTGCTGAGTTGGTTGGTCATATGCTTAATATTTGCCTAAAGATGAACTATATTTGCCCAAGATATTGATTCGTGCAACAAATACGCCCATACAAAGTTCTTCTTTTTTTAATACTGGTTTTGTCACTTTTGTGCATTCCTAGTGTTTTGTTACCTAAAAATGGGGTGCAATGGCTCGGAATCCATTGGCGTTTTCTACCAATTGAAAGGGTTTGGGTGGCCAAAAAACAAGTCAAGAAAAATATTGAGAAAATTGTTTCGGCCGTAGACACCTCAGATATCAACGCTGGTCCCAAACATATGGGTAGTAGTTCAGGGCAAACAGGCTTGCCAGAAGGAGGCGCTTTGGCTGCCGCAACCACCAATCCACTTTTTTTAAGCCAAAGTGCCGAAGCGCGAATGGCACGTTTTTTTGAGGCGCTACAGAATGCGGTAACAGGTAAAAAGATCAGTATCTTTCATTACGGAGATTCTCAAATTGAAGGCGACCGCATGACGGGATATATTAGGCAGCGCATTCAACAACAATTTGGTGGAATTGGACCCGGTCTGATTCCGGCGTATAATGTTTACGTCACGCAGAGTTTCAAGCAAAGTGTTTCGCCAAATTTCAAGCGCTATACGGCCTTTTGGCCGCCTAAAATGAGTACGCGTCGCTACGGCGCAATGCTCTCCGCTGCTACTTTTACCGATGGCAATTCAGAATTACAAACGCCAACAGAAGCCTGGATTGAAATTGCGCCATCAGCAGCAGCCTTTGCGAGGGCTCGTTCTTACAGTCAGGTCAAGTGCTATTATAACAGTTGTTATAAACCTTGTAGCGTCAAAGTTTATCAAAACGACAAGCTCATTCACGAAGATTCACTCATTGCCGATGGCGCTCCACACGTTTTACCACTCAGCTTTGAGCAGACCCCTGGAAAGTTACGCTATGTGTTTTCCTCGACAAAAAGCCCAGTATTTACCGGGTTTAGTTTGGAGGGAGATGTTGGCGTTCAGGTAAATAACGTAGCCATGCGCGGCTCATCTGGACACGACCTCAGTTCATCAGATGCCAACTTATTTGCGCAAATGCATAGAGAAGCCAATACTAAATTATTTATTTTACAATTTGGTGGTAATTCAGTGCATTCATTCCGTGACAGCAGTAGTGTGCGCTATTACGTGGCTTCCCTTAAAAATCGCATCAATTACATACAGAAATTAGTTCCAGATGCAGCCATAGTTTTAATCGGCCCAAGTGATATGTCGCGGTTAAACGACGGCGTTTTTGAGACCTATCCACTTTTGCCATACACTGTAGAACGCATGCAAAAAATGTGCGCTGACAACGGTGTTGCTTTCTGGAATTTATATGCGGCAATGGGCGGTTTAAATTCAATGCCAGCCTGGGTTTCACAAGGATTAGCAGGAAAAGATTACGTCCACTTTACACCGCGCGGTGCCAGTATTGCTTCACAATACTTTTTTGAAGCATTTGGAGCCGCTTATACAAACTGGCTGAGTAAAAAAGGAGGTCAAGAATGAGAATTCTTGTCATTGGTTTTGTCTTCACATTTTCTATATTGACATTTGGCCAATCTCAGCTCACCAATCATGCTGATACATTGAGTGAGACGGAGTTGCAAATAGCGGCTCAATATCCATTTATTGCAATAGAGTGTAATCAGTTCCAGTTTTTTGGCCAAGAAAGTCCAAATTGGGTATACTTTCAGCATGCGCTTTCTCAAATGGTAGCAACCAAAACGGGCAAGCTCAATTTTTACCACATTGGTGGCTCCCACTTGCAGGCAGACATCTACACCCATGATTTCAGAACGTTTTTACAAACCAACTGGCCAGGATTAAGCGGCGAACGCGGTTTGGTTTTTCCTTTTAATTTGGCCCATACCAACAACCCTTCAAATTATAATTTTAGTTCCCCAAATATTTGGAAAGGATACCGCAGTGTCAATCAAAGACCAGAAGATTTGGACTACGGTTTGAGCGGGGCGGCAATTACCTGTTCAGATTCTCTAGTGGTAATCAATTTCAAGCATTTACGCACGGCTGCCAAACCGCCATTTGACCGTTTGCGCATTTACCATAACACAGGCGCTTTTCCATACGACTTGAACTTCGGAGATCAAGAGTTGTTGGTTACTGCCGTGGAACATTATTCCAACTTAGGTTATACAGAGGTATCGTTTTCAGATCACCTCGACTCTTTGGATTTGCTTTTTGTTAAAAATAGTGTTGTGCCCTTTACGATGGAACTTTATGGTTTTGAGTTTCTCAATGATTTACCTGGGATAAGTTACACGGCAATTGGCATCAACGGAGCAAGTTTGCCAACGTATTTGGCCAACACTAATTTCAGTAGAGATTTGCAATTGAGCCCGCCAGATTTATTTATTTTTTCTGTAGGCACCAATGACGCACATTGCACCTATGAAGCCTTCGACCCTCAACAATACAAGACAAATCTTGAAAAGATGATTCTTCAGGTTTTACAGAGTAACCCCAATTGTGCGATTCTACTGACAGTTCCAAACGACGATTACTTCCAACGTAAGTACCCGAATCGAAATACAGCAAGACAACGCGAAGTCATTTTTCAATTGGCAGCGCAATACCAGACAGCAGTTTGGGATTTTTATGGCATCATGGGCGAGCTCGGTTCTTCCAAAACATGGAAAAATGCAGGCCTTATGCAATCTGATTACGTCCACTTTACTGGCACGGGTTATCACCTTAAAGGCACTTTGCTCATAGAAGCCTTTAAAAAGAACTTGCCAAAATCAATTATGCAAAGCAAATGAACCGTATCAACGAACTTTTTTCCTGGCAACAACAAGAGAGTTTGGTCTTTAACCGCCTAGATTTCTGGCTGTTTTTCATCGCTGTGATGGCCCTATTTGTACTGATACACAAACGTTTTCTATTGCGCAGTATTTTTCTGACTGGCGTAAGTTTGTTTTTTTACTACAAGACCTCAGGTAATTTTGTTTTGCTTTTGGCCACTATGCTTTTGATCAATTACCTGATTGGATTGGGGGTTCAAGAGAAAGAAGATTCGCGTGCAAACAAAGCATGGCTAATTATCGGTCTGGTTATAAATTTACTTGGGCTATTCTACTTCAAGTACGCTTACTTTTTTACCGAGGCTTTCAATGCGCAATTCGGAACAGATTATAACGTGGTGAATCATTTTGCTGTTCTTGGTAACGATTGGTTTGGAAAAGGAAGCTTTGTCGATAAAATTCTGGTTCCTGTTGGTGTTTCCTTTTTCACTTTTCATAACATCTCCTATCTAGTGGATATCTCCCGTAAGGAGATCAAGGCCTCCACAAATTTCTTCGATTACGCATTTTATGTTACCTATTTTCCTCACCTAATTTTGGGTCCTATCGTAAGGGCTCGGGATTTCATCCCTCAAATTCATCAACCTTTTGAACTGAATAAACTCGCTTTTTCAGGAGCGCTATGGATGATCGGAAAAGGCTTGCTTAAAAAATTGGTTTTTGCTGATTATATAGCTGTCCATTTCATAGATAAAGTACTAGATGCACCAGAAACCTATCCTGGTTTCGTTGGTGTGTTGGCAATGTTTGCCTATTCGCTACAGATTTATGCTGACTTTTCAGGCTATACGGATATGGCAATTGGCGTATCACGGTTAATGGGTTTTACCTTACTTGAAAACTTTAACTCACCGTATAAGTCTGTTTCTGTTGCCGATTTTTGGAGACGCTGGCACAAATCTTTAGGGGCTTGGCTTCGCGATTATCTCTATATTCCACTTGGAGGTAATCAAAAAGGATCCATTGGTACCGCAATCATGACAGCTGTCATTCTTGGCTTTTTATATTTTATTACTGGCTGGGTAGAATTATGGTATATCTATGGCGGTTTACTTGGGCTTTATCTGATTTTATGGCAATTGTGGCCAGCATTCAAAACATTTGCCGTGCGCGACCTCAATTTGTTGATCACCATGATTGTCGGTGGTTTGTGGCATGGGGCTAGCCAAAATTTTGTCATTTGGGGCGCCATGAACGGTGCGGCTTTGGTGCTCTATAATTATTGGAAACGCATAAGTCCATACCAAAATAGCACCTCCTGGCTCATTCGCGGATGGCGTATTTTTTTCACTTTGTCATTTATTACGTTCACGCGTATTTGGTTTCGACTATCGGAGCCGGACCAGCCGCTGGAATATCTCAATCATGTTGCCCAGCACTTTGATTGGTCTTTACAAGTTTGGTGGAAAGTTTGGAATAATTTCCAAGCCGTATTCTACTTGATCCTACTGGGATATCTCACACATTGGCTGCCACAAAATTGGAAAGATAAAACCGTGTTATTTTTCTCTAAATGGCCAATGCCACTTCAGGCACTCACCTTTGCTTTTTGTGTTTTTATCATGTATCAGGCCGTTTCCGATACTTTCAAAGCGTTTGTTTATTTTCAATTTTAAATGCGCCGCAGCGTATTAAAGGAGAAAGTAGCCCAAAAATAGGAGATCCATACCCACGCAAGTTATTGCACTGCTTACAATCCATTTCATTGGTGCAACAGCGAGTAGCAAGCTCAAAGTGAGCATGGTTGGGATGACAATGACTATCATTGCAGGTGTGGAGCCAATGGCGCCCAGGCCAATCGTCAAGCCACCTAAACATCCGACAATTAATAAAACAATAGAAATCCAACCAAATCTGTTGCTTTCCATTTCTTCAATCATTTTTGCATACATAGGAATCATTTTGTACAAATTTCGATGGTCTTATGGCGCTTTAAAATGAGCAAGATTTGTTCAAATCCTGATATTTGTCAGTGTTGTCATCGAAATACTTGCTCAAATACTTGACATAGGGGGTCTTGATGTTGTATCTTTGCGCTCCCTTTCTAAACGAGGGCTTAAAGTTCGTCCTATGAGTAAAATGAAATTGTCAGATTTTGACTTCCACCTTCCCGAAGAATTAATTGCAAATTATCCTGAAGAAAACCGCGACGAATGCCGTCTGATGGTTGTGCACCGTTCAACGGGCCTCATAGAACACAAAATGTTTCGCGACGTCCTGGATTATTTTGAAGAGGGCGATGTCATGATCCGCAACAACACGCGTGTTTTTCCTGCGCGTATGTACGGTAACAAAGAGAAAACAGGTGCAAAAATCGAGGTTTTTTTACTTCGTGAACTCAACAGAGAAAGTCTACTCTGGGATGTTCTCGTCGATCCGGCGCGCAAGATTCGCATCGGTAATAAACTTTATTTTGGAGAAGATGATTCTTTGGTTGCAGAGGTTATTGACAACACCACCTCACGCGGCCGAACGCTGCGTTTTCTTTTTGACGGCCCTTATGAAGAATTCAAAGCAAAAATCACTGAGCTAGGTGAAACACCACTTCCAAAATACATCAAAAGAGAAGTAGAACCCGAAGACGAAGAGCGTTACCAAACCGTTTTTGCAAGTGTAGAAGGCGCCGTTGCAGCACCTACTGCTGGGTTGCACTTCTCAAAACAATTGCTAAAGCGTTTAGAGTTAAAAGGAATTAATTTTGCCGAACTTACGCTTCACGTTGGCCTTGGAACTTTCCGTTCGGTGGAGGTTGAAGACCTCACTAAACACAAAATGGATTCAGAACAAGTCATTATTCCAGAAGCGGCAGCAAATATGGTCAACGACGCCAAACGCCAGAAGCGCAAAGTTTGTGCAATTGGCACCACATCAATGCGTTCCATTGAGTCTTCTGTATCCACAGAGGGCTTACTAAAGCCTTACGACGGCTGGACTAACAAATTTATTTTTCCGCCATACGAATTCAGTATTGCAGATTGTCTGATCACTAATTTCCACACACCGCTCTCTACGTTACTCATGATGATTTCAGCTTTTATGGGTCATGAACTCATGCACAAGGCCTACGAAGAAGCAGTTAAAGAAAAATACAGATTCTATTCTTACGGTGACGCCATGCTCATTCTCTAATGCAGCTGCACAAAGAACTCGACTCTTTTCCAATTGACCAACCAACGGTGGTCACAATCGGTACTTTTGATGGCTTACATTTAGGCCATCAAAAGATTCTTTCTTCTGTTTGTCAAGCAGCCAAAGAACTTGGCTTTGCATCGGTATTACTTACCTTTCATCCGCATCCGCGCAAAGTACTTTTTCCACCAGAACCCTTAGGACTCATCCAAACCCAAGAAGAGAAATTGGCACGTTTAGAAGCGCTGGGTTTAGATCACGTTGTTGTCATTGAATTCAACGAACAATTTGCCCAGCAATCGGCAGCTGCATTTGTTGAAAACATCCTCATTAAAGGCTTGAATGCCCAAAAGGTAATCATTGGCTATGACCACCAATTCGGCCATGACCGACAAGGTAATTTAGCATTCTTACGTACCTACGAAGCCCAAGGATTCTTCACGGTTACAGAAATTCCTGTTGAGCAAATCGATGCTGTGTATATCAGCTCGTCAAAAATCAGAAAAGCAATTGCTGCGGGTCAGATCCAGCAAGCCAACAATTACCTCGGACAACCTTATCAAGTTTCTGGTTTTGTATCGAGGGGGCTGCAAAATGGCCGAAGTATTGGTTATCCTACTGCCAATGTGGAACTCACCGAAACAGAAAAAATCTTGCCTGCCGATGGCGTCTATGCGGTGTCTACAGTATATAAAGGACGTAAGTTATTCGGCATGATGAATATAGGTTGGCGCCCTACCATTCAGGAGACCAAAACCGTCAAAAAAATTGAAGTACATTTTTTTGATTTCCATGAAGATATCTACGAAGCCTATTTGGCTTTATCCTTACATGAGCGTATCCGACCAGAACAAAAATTTGAAAATCTAGAGGCGCTCAAGGTGCAACTAAAGCAAGACGAACTCGCCATAAGCGCTTTTTTCAAGCTTAGTTCTTCTGAATTTTAAATTGTTGCAAATTGCCGTTCTGAGTCTGAATTTGAACAATGTAAATACCTCTGGATAGTTTACTCATCGAAATTCCGGAGTCTTTCTCTTGGAGACGCACGGACATAAATAATTGACCAAGCGAGTTGAAAATTTCAACAGAACTGATCACTTCCTCTCCTTTAATCTCAAGAAAATCTTCGCACGGGTTCGGTGAAATGGTAAATGGATGTACATTATTTACAGCAACGCCTGTTTGACTTTCGTCAAAAAAGAGCACGTTGTCAATGAAAACAACTCCGGTTCCGACAGGCTCTCCTGATAAAATGAGTTGCGAGAAGTGACTAAGGCTATTGAGGTTACTGAATTGCGAAAGCGGAATCTCTAGCGTATTCCAAGTCTGAGCAATGGGTTGAAAACTCAGCTCACTCTCGCTGTCGTCGCCACCTGCATATTGACCGTTGTTGCCAAAATCGACTAATTTGACTTTAAACGGATCCATATTGGCCGTCCAATAATCGAGTCGTAGATGCGTCATGCCACTAAGGTCAAGCTGATTGGCTCCTAAGGTTTCAATGCCTGTAAAATTCATCGCTGAATAGCGCTTGGTATCATTTCCTTGAATTTGCAAGTCCGTAAGTTGTGCGCTTGACCACGGTGCTTGCCAAGTATCAACAGTAACATTTACATAGGGATTGCTGAATAGCGAAATCACGCTTGCCGCCGGATAAGTTGGGGTCGGTGCTGGGCCCATAGGTTCAGCGTTCTGACTGCCATCTTGGTTAGAAAATTTGATGTTATCGATATAACATGTGTTGTTATCTGAACGCTGCCCAAAATCCGGGAAAATAATGATCTGATCAATGCCAATTGATGTGGGTGCGCTCAGTACAGGTGTAAAGTCAAATGTGAGTTCTTCCCATTGGTTTACGACGGTATTACTGACCAAAATTTGACCACTAGAGGCACCTGATGGCGTTGCAAATTTGAGCCCAACCGGACTGATTACCGTTTTGTAAACCATCATTTTGATTTGGCAATTGGCTGCGGTCAGGTTAAAAATCCCTATTCCCTGCCCATGAACAGATTCAAACCCAGCCCAAGGCGCACCACTAACTAGGGCGGTAAACTTGCATACCTGACTAGAGAGGTTGATACCGCTGGGATTGGGATTGGCTACAATTTCTAAGGGGTCGTTTGGTCCGTTTTCAAAAGTAGTCCAGGCCCAATTTGCGCCAAAACCATTGGGTTGAAAATCGATTGGACCAGCCTGTGCCAAAGCAAGAGAGGTCAACAAAATAAATAGAGCGGCAGCCAGATTGCGCATGGGGTAGATGAGGTTTAGATATTGTTAAATGTACAATAATTAATCAACTCTGAACGATTTATTTTTTTCTACCTTCGTAAAATGTTGCGTATCCTGTTGATTTGTTTTTTATTGTTTGGTCTAAGAAATTGGAATTTCGCTCAGGTCATTCAATGGGAAGACGCGCTTAAATTAGACCCAAGGGTGGTTTTTCAACTTGATTGCTCTGAACAAAAATGGGATAGCCTGCCACCAGAAATTTACCGATTTACTGAGTTAAAGTACTTAAACCTCTCCAAGAATAAATTAAAGAGTCTAAGCTCAGAAATTAAACAATTTGAAAAACTCGAAAAATTAGATCTCGGCCGAAATAAATTTGAAGTCTTTCCAATAGCGCTTTGCCAATTGACGCAACTAAAAGTCTTGCATTTAGATAGAAATGCCATAACATTGCTCCCCGAACAAATTGCCGCGCTGCAAAAATTAGAAATACTGGATTTATATGCCAACGGCATCGAGCAGTTTGGCGAAGGTATTTTTTTACTGCCTCATTTGCGAGAACTCAATATTGAGGGCGTTATGTACGGCACTATTTTTGCCAAACAGCTGACCTCGCGGCTTCCGAACACCAAAGTTCTGATTGATCCGCCATGTAAGTGTTTGGATTAGTATCTTTGTTTATGCTCGTTTTGCGTTCAATTACTTTGTGGTTACTCAATCATCCGCAATATGTCTTAAGTTTTTTCGGACTAATTGCGCTCTTGCTGTATTGGTCCAAAAAGAAATGGCGCCGCAAAAAACCTTACCTTCCTTGGCTATTGGCACTTGCATTTGTGGCCTATGTTTTTGTTTTTATTCGCTATTACGACCGCATCGATTTACTTCGCCCCGTATTGCTGAACAATACGCAAGAAACGTTGGCAGAAACCGCGCTTGCCGATGACCGCAATTTTTGTTTTGGCATCGATGTTTCTCAATACCAAGGTAATATCAATTGGGACGAAGTCTTGCTCACCAAACACCCGCTGCGCTTTGTAATCGCTCGAGCCACTATGGGCCGAAACGGCCACGATACGCAATTTAGCAGGAATTGGCAAGAAATCGATCGGTGTGGTTTTAAACGCGGCGCTTATCATTACTACCGCCCTTCCGAAAATTCTGCCCAACAAGCGGCCCATTTTATTGCCAATGTCCAGCTTAAAAAAGGCGACTTACCGCCCGTTTTAGATGTCGAGCACATGTCTATTTTTGGACCAGCCAATTTGCGAAAAGGTGTACAAAATTGGTTGCGTATTGTAGAACAGCACTACCATTGTAAGCCCATCGTATATACGGGGCGCTTTTTTTACGAGCGCTATTTAAAGGGAAGCATAGATGGTTATCCGTTGTGGATTGCCTCCTATGGACCCCATCACAAAGTGTCGCATATTTCATGGTCCATGTATCAATTTTCTGAAAAAATGGTGGTTCATGGCATTGATTCATATGTAGATGGTAATTTCTTTAAAGGGGAAATAACGAAACTTCGTACCTTCGGCTTATGATTCTTCTTTCGCTGCTGTTTAAGTTAGGTGTGCGTTTCGCCATATTTAATTTTATTTGGTTTTTCTTAGAGTTACTCCATAAAATGTTGACCGGAATGCGCCCTCCCTTCTTGGCAGAGTTCTATCTAATCAAAGCGATGAAATATGCACTGCTTGTCGGCATCACTTTTACTTATTGTCTTGATTTTGCGCCTATCCAACCGACCTACGTTTTAGATTGGCAGAAATTAGTTCCTGGGGGCCTGATACTTATGCTTTACTTGCTTGGTCGTTTTCAAAAACAACAAGAACAAATTCAGCTCTTTGCCCGTTTTCAAATGCCTATGCAGCAGCGGCCCTATTCAGTAAAATTAGAGTTGTCTTTATTGTTCTTTGCGGCACTGGTTTTTGTCTTGTTGTACTTTAATCCGCACCTGACAGAAATCGCTTTATTACAGTGGTTTGAAAGGAATATCCTGAGCTTAGAAAAAGCTTTTTTGCTTGGATTTATTTTTCAAGTATTGGGTTTTTTCTTTGTAATTGGTGTTTTTGTTCGGCTGCTAAAAGCATTCAGGCCAAAACCACCTCAACAAAATAGCACACCGCAAGACCCCAATCAATTTACCGATTACGAAGAAGTTTCGGACCAACACCTTGAATAAAGCACAATTACATACCGACCAAACTTTACCTAAGGCATACAAACTCTGCAGTCTTAAAAAAATTGAGCAGTTGTACGCTAACGGAAAGCTCATCAAAGTATTTCCATTACGAGTGCTCTATACTTTGGAAGAATTGCCAGAAACCCCGCAAACAACTTTATTTGAAGTGCTTTTCTCAGCTCCCAAGCGACACTTCAAACATGCCCATGACCGCAATTACATCAAGCGCATCATGCGAGAGGCACTGCGCAAAAACAAACACCCGCTCCTCGAAGCATTAGCTCAGCAAAATAAAAAATTGCATTTTTCGTTAACTTTTGTTGCCGATGAGCGTCCAACCTATCAACTTTTGGAACAAAAGTTGTGCAAAGCGCTTGACCAATTAATCAAAGATATAAACCCATGAATCAAATCAAACTTCTGAGCATTCTTCTTGCTTTCCTTTTAAACTTCCCATTTAGTTACGCCCAAAACAATTCTTTTGAAACACTCAAAAGTCTTGAAATCATGGATCAAATCTATGAGCACCTTGAGTTGTACTTTGTGGACGAAACTAAAAACGGCCAACTTGCCAAAACAGGAATAGATGCCATGCTCAAAGAGCTCGACCCTTACACGGTGTATTACCATGAATCCAACATCGAAGATTACCGGCTTATGACTACCGGCCAATATGGTGGTATAGGTGCTTTGATTCGTAAAATGGGCGATTACAGCTTTATTGCCGAGCCTTACGAAGGCAAACCGGCACAGGTTGCTGGTCTCAAAGCGGGCGATAAAATCATTAGTATCGATGGCAAAAGCATGGAAAAAAAATCCACTGAAGAAGTTTCCGAAGCGCTCAAAGGCCCTAAAGGAACTGCTTTTGATTTGGTCATTGAAAGAGAAGGGGAAGGAAAGAAAAGCTTCAAGATAACCCGTGATGAAATCAAATTACCTGACGTGCCTTATTTTGGTATGCTCCAGAACAAAGTTGGTTATGTCAAGCTCAATTCATTTACACAAACAGCTGCTGCCGATGTAAAAAGTGCCATTGAAAAGCTGCAAGCGCAGGGCATGCAAGAATTGGTCCTTGACTTACGTGGCAATGGGGGTGGATTGTTAATAGAAGCAGTTAAGATCGTCAACTTTTTTGTCCCAAAAAACGAAGTAGTTGTAACGACTAAAGGCCGTGTTCCTGAAGAGAACCGCACGTATAAAACCCTCGACGAACCATTTGCGCCTAACATGCCGTTAGTGGTGCTCATAGACGGTGGTTCTGCGTCGGCCTCCGAGATTTTAGCCGGTAGTTTACAAGACCTTGATCGCGCAGTAATTTTAGGTGAAACAAGCTTCGGAAAAGGATTGGTTCAGCGCACTTACGATCTAAAATACGGCTCAAAGATTAAAATCACCATTGCCAAATACTATACGCCTTCTGGTCGTTGCGTACAGCGTTTAGAATACTACGACAAAGAAAATGGTGAAAAACCAAAAGAAGTAGCTGACTCATTACTCAAGACCTTCCAAACCAAAAACGGCCGCCCTGTTATTGATGGCCGCGGCATTGAACCCGATATAGAAGTTGCGTACGAAGATCTTAGCAGACTCTCTGCCATGTTATTAGTGAAGAATCATATTTTCAATTACGCTACACAATATGCTGCTTCAAATCCAAGTATTGCGGAAGCGGGCAGCTTTCATTTGAGCCCAGCAGAATACGAAAAATTTAAGACCTATGTGATGGCCCAAACTGATTTTGACTACACCACTGCCTCTGAAGAGGCTTTGCGAAAAATGAAAGAAACAGCCGAAAAAGAAGGGTATTTTCAAGATATTTCTGCTCAATACGACCAAATGCTTGAAAAAGTAACGCCATCTAAAGAACGAGACCTCGATAAATTCAAGCAAGAAATTTCGGAACTCCTCGAAGACGAAATTATTTCTCGCTATTACTACCAGGAAGGGCGCGCCAAGCAACAATTAAATGCTGATCCGGTAGTTCAAAAAGGCGTTGAAGTATTGCAAAATGTAAGTCAGTACAATACTATTTTGAAAAAATAAGCGTTACTCAACTATGTTGCAGCGCTGGTTCGGACCCAAAGCCCACGTAAGGCTTCATTACTTCACCCTTTTGCTTTTTGTGGTGGGCATGGTTTGCAGCAAATTTTTGATGTCAATGGGCTTGCTATTTGGCAGCCTCAATCTTTTACTCGAAGCTGATTTTAAATCGTATTATAGGCGTTTGTCCGAAAACCGTTTAGTCCATTTGCTTTTGTTGTTTTACAGTTGCTTTTGGCTCAGTTTATTTTGGTCTGACAATTGGTCCGAAGGCTTTGACCAACTCCGAAGACTAACCAGTTTGCTGTTAATCCCGGTTATTATTGCCGCAAGACCTTTACCTGTGCACAAGAAAATAGAAGGTTTGTGGAGTTTCTTTCTTGGGGCACTTCTTTTGAGTTCAATAGTGAACAATGTATCTTTTCATTTTTTTGCCAAAGAGCTGCAGCTTATTGATATTCGAGAAATGTCCTTATTTGGGTCGCATATCCGATATGGAATCCTCATTGGCTTTGGTTTGTCATTGGCTTTGTTTCGAATCCGAAAAAACCTTTGGTATGGCTTGCTAGCCCTTTGGTTTTTGTACTACACTTTTGACAGTCAAGCGCTTTCAGGCGTCCTGACGGTGGTTTTGGTATTATCATGTCATTTATTTTATCTACTCACACAAAAAAGAAAAATTGGTTGGCTTATTGCCATGGGGTCGTTGACCATTTTGCTGGTTGGTTATTTGATTTTTTACCTCGCTCAACCTATTGAGCCTCGTGAGACGTGCCCGCCCAATGAAAGCGCCATGCAGAAAGTCTGGGAACATCGATCGGAACTTCCATTTGAAGGTCGGGATCTACGCGGCCAAGATCTTTCAACAACCCTACAACGTTATGTCATGAGTAAAAATGGTTGTGCTGCCGCGAGCGGCGTAGCGCAACTATCACAACAAGAGATCCATTATGTTGAGCTCGGTTTTGCTGATGTTAGAGAAGCACAGGGCGGCTTACCAGCTCGGCTTTTTGGTTTACGTTACCAATTGCATCATAGCAACAACCCCAACGATCATTCTTTATTAGAACGGCTAGAGTATTGGAAGAATGCGACCTCGTTAATAGCTGATCACTGGTTCTTGGGCGTAGGCATTGGCGATCTCGAACAAGAAATGCTCGATCGCTATGAACAACGCGCATCGCAATTGAGACCGGATCGCCGTTTGCGCCCGCATAATTATTACCTTACTACTTGGCTCAATCTAGGCATTATAGGTTTGCTCCTCTTTATTTGGATCATGCTGCTTTTTATCAAGCAGCAACTGCATTACAAACAATTACAAGGATTTATCATCGGCCTAAGTATTTTGCTTACGCTTTTAATTGAAGATGGTTTAGAAACACAAATGGGGCTGACCATTTTTGCATTTTTCTTTGCCTTCTACTCCCGAAGGGTTGCCCAATAAACGTTTCTCTGAAAAATTGAGTAACTTCGCATACCATGTCCATAGAAGTCAAAAATCTATATAAATACTACGGCGAACAAGCAGCGGTCCGCGATGTCAGTTTTTCGGTCAAAAAAGGTGAAATCGTCGCTTTTTTAGGGCCAAATGGTGCAGGAAAATCGACAACCATGAAAATCATGACCGGTTTTATGCCTGCCAGCGAAGGAGAGGTCGAAATCTGTGGAATCAAAGTAGATATCGATCAACTAGAAACCCGCCGTCTTATTGGCTATTTACCGGAAAACAATCCGCTCTACACCGATATGTATGTTCGTGAATATCTCGAGTTTGTCGGGCGCATATATAAAATCAAAAATTTAAAGGCGCGTGTTGCCGAAATGATTACCGCAGTTGGCTTAGACGTAGAACAGCACAAAAAAATTGGCGCACTTTCAAAAGGTTATCGCCAGCGTGTCGGTTTGGCTCAGGCCATCATCCACGACCCTGAGGTCTTGATTTTAGATGAGCCTACCACTGGCCTAGATCCCAATCAGTTAGTAGAAATCCGAGAACTCATCAGAAGTATCGGCAAAGAAAAGACTGTGATTTTATCTACGCACATTATGCAAGAAGTCGAGGCTATCTGTGACCGCGTTATCATTATATCCAAAGGTCAAATCGTCGCTGACGACAACGCCAAAACGCTGCAACAAGAGCTCGAGCACCAAACTGTATACGTAGAATTTGATGCGAAAGTCTCAAAGGCCCAGCTTTCTAAAATCCCGGGTGTAAGTAAAGTAGAGGCCCTTGAAAATGGCTGGCTTATCGAGTCCGTAACACTAGAAGATCTCAGAAAAGCCGTTGCACAATACGCACAAAAAGAAAATTGGCTGATTCTCACGTTGCGCGTGGATCAAAAATCATTAGAAGAAGTATTCAAAGAATTAACCAAATAAAATGCCCAGCAACTTTATCGCAGAACTCCAATGGCGCGGCATGATACATGATATCATGCCCGGAACAGAAGAAGCACTTCTCAAAAAAGTATCCGCTGGTTATATCGGTTTTGACCCAACAGCAGACTCGCTGCATGTAGGTCATTTGGTGCAAATCATGACCCTTGTTCATTTTCAACGCGCTGGCCACAAACCCTATGCGCTTGTTGGTGGTGCGACCGGAATGGTAGGTGATCCATCTGGCAAAAGCCAAGAGCGCAATTTGCTCGACGCCGAGACCTTAAATCATAATGTAGCTTGTGTGCGCAAGCAGCTAGAAGCGTTCCTCGATTTCAATTGCGGAGACAACGCCGCAGAAATGGTCAACAATTATGACTGGTTCAAAAGCATGTCTTTCTTGGATTTCATCCGAGATGTCGGTAAGCACATTTCTGTCAATTACATGATGGCCAAAGATTCTGTCAAGAAGCGCTTAGAAACGGGCATGTCTTTTACAGAGTTCTCCTATCAACTGGTTCAAGGCTACGACTTCTATCACCTCAATCAGCACCACAACTGTATTCTTCAGTTAGGTGGCTCAGACCAATGGGGCAATATCGTTACGGGCACTGAACTCATTCGCCGTAAATCTGGCGGTGAAGCCTATGCCGTTACAACACCACTCATTAAAAAAGCCGACGGCACTAAATTCGGCAAAACGGAAAGTGGTTCTGTTTGGCTCGATCCAGAAAAAACAAGCCCTTACGCATTTTATCAGTTTTGGCTCAATGCTTCAGACGCTGATGCCGGCAATTACATTCGAATTTTTACCCTTCGCAGCAAAGAAGAAATCGAAAACCTAGAGGCCCAGCATGCAGAGGCACCTCATTTACGGATCTTACAAAAAGCAATCGCCGAAGATATTACCACCCGCGTACATGGCCCTGAGGCGCTCCAAACAGCCATTGCAGCAAGTAATATCCTATTTGGAAAATCTACCGCTGACGACTTGCGCTCACTTTCTGAAAAAGATTTTTTTGCCGTATTTGACGGCGTACCGCAAGCAACGGTTTCCAAACAAGATTTTGCCGATGGTCTTTCTATTGTAGAGGCATTGGCGGCAAAAACTGGCTTTTTAAGTTCCAACGGTGAGGCCCGCCGTGAACTCAAAGCAAACGCCATTTCAGTCAATAAAGAAAAGGTAGGCGAGGACTTCATATTAACCGATGCGCACCTGATCAATGGCCGCTACGCACTTCTTGGTAAGGGCAAGAAAAACAATTACATTTTATTGGTAGAGGCCTAATTTGGCACAAACTTTGTCTTGGCGCTTTCAAACCAATCACTATGAAGCGCTTTTACCCCAGATTTTTGGCATTCGGTATACTCCTTGTGCTATTAAGCAGTTCTTCCAAAGAATCATTTCCAGTAGTTGAAAACGATGCTTTTGGCATCGGAGAAAAATTACGCTACCGCCTTAGTTACGGTATCATAGATGCCGGCGAGGTGACCCTTTATCTCAAATGGACAGACCGAAAAGGTCATGGCAGGCCGCTGTTTCATGCGATAGGAAAAGGTTATTCGATCAACTCCTTTGACCATGTTTTTAAAGTCGACGACACCTATGAAACTTTTTTAGATCAGCGGAGCATAATGCCATGGTTTTTTAAAAGACGTGTTGATGAAGGTGGCTACAAAATCAGCCAAGACTACACATTTCATCATCAAAATGAAACCGTTGAAACCAATAAGGGAAAAACCTTTCAAATCCCGATGGGGACTCAAGACATGATTTCGGCCTTTTATTATGCACGCACCCTTGAATTCAAAGGAGCTTCAAAAGGCAAGACCTATAGTTTCCCTGTATTTATGGACAACGAAATTTTTCAGCTGAAAATCAAATACCTTGGAGACCAAGTAATCAGCACCGACAAGGGTAAGTTCAAGTGCCATAAATTTGTGCCGTTAGTGCAAACCGGCCGTTATTTCAAAGACGAAGAAGACGTCGTATTTTGGGTAACCGCCGATGACAACAAACTACCTGTTTTGGTAAAGGCGCAGCTTCCTGTGGGTACGGTTCGACTTCATATTGTGGGCTATACCAATTTGAGAAATAAAATGGATGCAAAGCGTTGATTAGCGCAATATTTCGATCCGTTTTGTTTGGTTACCTATTTTCAATAGATACATTCCGTTTGTCAGTTCTTGCAAATTGAATTGCATTTCGTTTTTGGCAATGATGGTCTCGAAGATCGTTCTTCCGAATGCATCAAACAGGACCATTCGATGACCAATTTGTTCAGGATCAACATCAATAAAAATAAAATCATGTGCCGGGTTTGGATACACTGTCCAATTTTGCACATGGGTTTCTTGTATATCAGTAAAATCAAGCGTAAGGTTCAGTGTAATGAGGCTATCGCAACCCGCTGCATTGGTCAATATTTGTGTGTAAGTTCCGGAGGAAGTGTAAGTTTGCCCATTTAAAGTATAGCTGTCAATTGCCGCTGCAGTGATGGTGTTGCTGCTTGCATCGCTGACACTGACAAAAACAGAATCGGTAGCTACACAACCTTCTGGCGATGCACCGGTGAGCACATAAGTAGCACTGACTTGTGGCACAAAAGGAATACTGTCGGCAATGTTGTTACTCCAATACATGAAAATCCCACCGGTACCATATAAAATAACCTCATCGCCAAAGCAAACTGCCTGATCTGGTCCGGCGTCAAGATCTGGGAAAGTACCATAAAATACCTCGAGGGTATCAGACCCCGTACAACCCAAACTTGATTGACCCGTAACAATATAGGTAGCACTGCCATTTGGCACAAAAGTAGTATCATTGGAGATGGCACCATTCCACAGTAAATTGGTGCCGCCGCTTGCATTGAGCGTGATGCTGTCGCCAGGGCAAGTAAAATAGTCTTGACCTGCATCAATGATTGGCGCCGGATTGATGGTCAATAAAACCGAGTCAGTCGCCAAACATCCGTTGGGGCTTGTTGCAAATGCCGTTATGTAACCACTATTGAGTGGAAAGAACGGAATGCCATTACTGACGTCATTGTTGTCCCAAATGATGTTTGTGGCTCCGGTGGCAGTTAGTACGGCGCTGTCTCCTGCACAGAGGGTGAGGTCTTGCCCTGCATCAATAGAGAATTGTTCGAGTAGAACATTGGTTTGGTCCCAAGCTGAACATCCGTTGGCATCAAAACCTGTTAATGTGTACGTTTGGTTGATGCTCGGCGTAAACGAACTACCGTTGGCAATATTTGGAGACCAAGTATAGTTGAGCGCACCAGTACCAGTTAACGTCACTGGGCCGCCATTGCATGCATACAAATCTGGGCCAGCATTTACGGTGGTTAGGGTGTTGCTGGCATTAAACAAATCATTGATTTCACAAGCAGACAAACAACGGTTCCAAATGCCAATATCGTCAATTTTGCCATTGAAGTAGGACCCGCCAACGCCTCTGCCGATATAAAGCGGAAGGGTTGCACTGGTTACGCCCGTATGGTTGAAAGTTCCTGTAGCTACTGCAATGTTGTCTTTATAGAGTGTCATGGCACCGGCATTGTAGACCAAAACAATATGGGTCCAGACGTTGGTTGTGCTGGCGCTTTGCGCCCAAATCCAGGAAGCCTGTTGTTTGTTGGTTCCGAACTGCATATTAGTTGCACCTGTTTGAAAAATCCAGATAAAGTTTCCGGCTGCGTTGGTGGCGTGCATAATCGGAATACCCACAACCGAACTTGTATTGCGGTAATGCCAAAGTGATACCGTAAAGGTAGAGCTTGGATTAAATGTAAAACTGGGCGTGTTTCTGATCAAATATTGCGTGCTTCCGTTGAAACTATAAGCTGCATTGGCTGTACCAAAGCGGTCGGTAGTGGCTACAGCGCCATTATTGGTAAGGTGGTTGTTCAATATACTTGCGTCGTTGCCGTTGCCATTAAAAGGGTAATAGCATTGCAGGCCTGAAACCGGAACGTAGCTCGGGATTTGCGCAAATACTTGAATACTAACAAATAAAATAGCAAAGAGAATTATTTTCATAACCAATAAATTGTTCGTTCGAAATTAAGGATTATTCGATTAATTTTAACTGGTGAAGAAAACCTATACTTTAACCCAATTAGTTGAAAGCATTAGAAGTGTCATCAACAGTTCATATGGTGAAAACACCTACTGGGTCAGTTGTGAATTGGTTAAAGTAAATATCAAAGGCGGGCACTATTATTTAGAACTTGCCGATACCCAAAATGAAGTTATTTCTGCACAAATGCGTGCGGTAATTTGGCGTACCCAAGTACTTGCTATGCAGACCAATTTTGGCGAGGAATTCAAACAGCTGTTGCAAATTGGCAACCGGATTCTATTCCGCGTATCTGTCGCGTTTCATGAAATATATGGCTTATCCTTAACTGTGCATGACCTCGACCCTGCCTTTACTTACGGTGAAATTGAACGCAAGAAAAAGCAGACTATTGAGCAGCTGCAAAAAGAGGGGCTGTTTGATTTACAGAAACAACTCAAATTGCCACTCATCGTTAAGCGACTTATTTTAATTGGCTCTCCGGACACCTCAGGCTATCGCGATTTTTTAAGCGAAATGAGAGGCAATCCGATTTATAGAAACTTTACCATTAAAGAAATCGCAACAAGTGTTCAAGGCGACAAAGCGCTTGCTGAAATTTGCGCCGCACTTCAAGAGGCCGACTCTTACGATGCAGATGCTATTGTGCTGATCCGTGGTGGCGGAAGTAAAATGGACTTAAATGTTTTTAATGACTACCAAATCTGTAAAACTATTGCACAACTGCACCTTCCACTGATTACTGGAATTGGTCACGAAACCGATGTGGTGGTGGCCGATATGGTAGCGCATACACGTCAGATTACACCCACTGCGGTAGCAAAATTTCTTTATGTAAAAGTGGGCGCCTTTCGCTCAGATCTGCAAACTGGCCTGGACCGCGTTTTAACGCAAGCCCTCACCCAACTTGCATTGGCTACCGAAAAATTTACAAATACCAATCAGTACCTCACGCACTTTTTTCAGCATATAATAACTGATTACCGAACTGTATTACAAGCCCAACTTCACGGTGTGCAATTATTTGCCACCGAAAGTATCGTTGCTCAGAAAGGACTTCTCGAATTGAGTTTGAATCGGGGGGTCGCAGCTGCAGTTCATCAGGTGCAAGTCATCAAAGAATTGGAATTTCCGGCAATATTGGATCGCGTACGTATCAGTGCAAAAAATCAAATTGCCTTAGCGCAGCTTCATTTAAACGGACTCAATGAAAAATTAGACTTCCTCAATCCGTTAAAGCTCTTAGAGGTTGGCTACACGATAAGCAGCATCGGTGATTTAGACATATCTCGCTATGAAGGTGAGCTTATCGGAAAAGAGCTGATAACTTTAACAAATCAAATGACTGTTTACAGTACGATCACAAAAATAAAACGTGAATCATGAAAGAAGAACTGACCTATGAAGAAGCCCTTGCCCAATTGCAGGTAATTGTCAAGCAACTCGAGAACAAAGAGGTCAAAATTGACGAATTAGCGGCAACTGTTGCTAGAGCCAATCAACTAGTTGAATACTGCCAAAACAAACTGCAGCAAACCGAGACAGAGATTCAAAAAATCGTTAAAAAACAAGCATAAAGATGTCACTTACTAAAATCCTTATCGGCTCTGCCTTGGTCCTTGTCTTATTGGGTCTTACCTACAAATTTTTGGGTGGCCCCAGAAAAGATACTGTAACTGCAGCTCAAATTGAGGCAGACTCTTTGCGAACGGTGCTCAGAGAAACACAACAAAAACTCAATGAAGCCGAACAAAAATCGTCGAAAAAAGACCTTACACCACCTTTAACCTTAGAACAGCAACAAGCCAAATTAGAACGCGCCTTGTTGGTTAAAGAAATGAATGTGCCATTAGAGCAACTTACCATCGATTACGAACATACGTATAGATGGTTTGCCGGAAAAGAGGAATATTATGGCCATATTCAGAATCTAGCAAAGTATGCCACATTCATGAACTTTGAAATCCGCGTGACTTTTTTATCAGAAACAAAAACAGCACTTGGGTCGCGTGTTTTCACGATTTATAAATATTGTACGCCAGGCCAAGCCCTTCCTTTTAAAATTCAAGCCGAGGCCCCTTCTGGGTATAAATACCATCGTGTAGAGATCATCCGAGCAGTGCCTTATGAATCAGATGAAGTAGGAGACGACGGCGAAATCGTCAATTAATTGAGTTGCGATATTCACAATTTAAGATTTTCTACTTGTGATATCAAGTTGGGCTAGAAGACCTTGGCATTGTACATTTGATGCAAATGAATGCCATGTATTTCAAAACGCTTGCTTTTTATTTGACCGTTAGCTGTTTCATTTCGAATCCATTTTTTGCGCAGCAATTAGACCCAATTCATTATCCACCGGAGTCTGAGTGGGAATACCTCAAAACAAAAAATACAGACTCACTCATTCAAGTAATGAAGTTCTATTTCTTGTCCAATGATACGCTTTTTTACAGAGAAGCGCGGAGTCAACTTGTCGTCAAGACTTCCTTAAAAGATCTTCAACGACCAACTTTCTATTTGGGTCAAGATTATGCTTTTGCCAATCGATTTTATGGACCAGATGGCGCAACCGCCAGTAGAACCTCAAAAAACGAAAAGCTTGACCGCTTCTATTATTATTATCTGAATTCGCCAGAGTTGAAATTCAACAAGGTGGCGCCCATATCGGAACCCAAAGCGCAAGAAATCGAATTAGTTGATACAACAATGGAACGCTCAGGTCCACCGGCGGTTGAAGATTTCATTCAAAAAAGCAGTCCAAATTCTGCATTGCGCCCGCAAATTGTATTAAAAAATGGCGGCATCCTTTATCCAGAGCAATTTTATTTCCTTTCTGATGGCCAACTTTATTTCGGGAACGGAATTCGAGAAAATGTATTTAAGGTAGATACCATTGCAGTAGCCGCTGTCATTGGAATTGAAGTGGGGGAAAATCTCAGATTGATGTCTGGTAAAAAATACGTGAAGCGTGGCCGAAGTTTAGTGGCATTAGGTGTATATCTCGGAGCAATCAATATCGGAATCGTTGCAAGTGCCATGGTTAACGAATACAGTCAAGGCATGGCCGTATTCACCTCTATTCCTACGGCTATTTTATACTATCAATTGATTGCGAAAGGCACCAAGCGCATTCAAAATTACAAACGTTTCAAGTATGCAAAATATGTTCAAATTCGATAGGTTATTAGTCAATTCCATTTTTTGGTTTTTAATATCGAGTGCAAGTATTGCCCAACAGAATAATCCGATTCTCAACGTTGATACTTTGCCCAAATTTCAATCCGATGAAGCCGGGTTTATTACAAAAACGGGGTGTAAAATTATCCCATCTGCCTATTATTGTCTGTCCGACGGTCGCTATTATTTTGCAGTCGGCGCTAAGAAAAATTTCTTATTCTTAGATACTGCTGAGGTTCTGAGCTATCAAAATTTAGATTTAGGTAAGGACCAAAGATTTGCTCAGAAAAAAGGAGTCGGGTTCGGAAGACGTTTATGGTTAGGGACTGTGATTGTTGGTGGGCCAGTTCTAGTGCTTATGGGGGCCGGGGGTGTATTATTTTTGGGTTATGAAATATTGGATATTGGTAGCACAAATGCTGCTGCTGGTGTATGGTTTGCATCGGGCTTGGCAATGGGAACCACCATTTTTTATAAAGTACTGAAGTCGGCATTTATGAACGTCCGCGAACACAATGCTTATAAAAAAGCGGTGCATTATATGTGTTTATAGTTAATACAAAACATGATGAATTTCAACTTGCCAAACATGTCCAAAAACAGAAGCATTCCTTTCAAATTAATCTTCGTATTTGTTCTTATATCGAGCACTACTTTCGCTCAACAGCGCAATCCGATTGACTATCCTTCCTCTGATAAATGGCATGATTTACCACTCGTTGGTAATGACACCATCATCAAATGCATGAAGTATTATTTTTTATCTAATGATACCATTTTTTTTCGCGAAGCGAAATCCGAGGCAATCTATAAATTGGCACTTTCCGAAATAAGTCAGACGGATATCTATTATGGCAAAGATTTACAGTTTAATACACAAAGCAATATTTCTTTGCCACGAAAAAAAAATGGTGATTTAAAAGGTCAAAATACGGAGCGCTATTTGGCCTACTACCAACAGGCCATCCCAGTGAAATACACAAAACAAGTTCTTGCAAAAAGTGAAATCAATCCTATCGAAACGAAACCTGAATCTTCTACCATTGCCAATCTTGCAGAACCGTCCTCAAGTCAAATGATTTTACCTGATTCTTTGCCAAAGTTTTTAGCAAATGAGGCAGGTTTTATTACCAAAGAGGGTTGTAAGGTGCTGACATACGAATATATTGGTTGGTCAGACAGTCGTTATTATTTTTCAGTAGGAAGCAAAAAACAATTTTTTTACTTGGATACAAGTGAGGTATTATATGTTCACGCGTTGAATTTAGCAAAGCAATACCACCTAGACAACAAATGGGCACCGCGTTTTTGGTCGGCAAGTTGGCGTGCTGCAGTAGTTGTTTGTGGCCCGATACTTATTGCTGGTTTGGCATCTGTGGTCGGTTATGGTTCCTCTAGCGCGGGGGCAATGGTAGGAACAGGGGCAATCGGACTAGGCTTCTTTGTTTTGGTTGCCCAAGATGCATTCAAACGCGCCAAACGTGCTAAGGCGCATAAAAAAGCCCAACATTATGTGTGTATTTAGTTTAAATTTTTTCAATAGACAGATAGTCGGAATCATTCTAGGATTGCTATTGTATTCAAATGTCGGTTTGGCCCAACAGTACGATCCGAGTAGCAACGTCGACTCCTTGCCCAAATTTTATGAGTATGAAGCGGGCTTTATTACCAAATCAGGCTGCAAAATTATTCCATCTGCCTATTATTGTTTGTCTGATGGACGTTATTATTTTGCTGTCGGTGATAAGAAAAATTACTTTTACCTAGACACCAATGAAGTGTTGCAGTACCAAAATATTGAATTGGGTAAAGATCAACAATTTTCTGCCAAGAAAAGAGCCGGATTTGCCAGACGCTTTTGGTTAGGAACCGTAATCGTTGGCGGGCCACTTGCGGTTGCTTTAGGGGCTGGCGGTATGTTTCTCATTGGAGTTGCAGCTAATGGCCCATATGACGGTGGCGGGTTTTTTGTTGGTGGCTTGGCGATTTGCACCACCATTTTTTATAAAGTATTGAAGTCGGCATTTATAAATGTCCGCGAACACAATGCTTATAAAGAGGCGGTGCATTATGTGTGTTTATAGTTTAAACCAAACATTTTGACTTTCAATTGGTTATATTTATAACCTAAACCTACCTATTGTCTGAACCGCTATCGTCTTTTGACTATGCCTTTGTGGGCATGGGCTGTGCCAATTCATTGATTTTAATGGAGCTGCACCGGCTAGATATGCTTGCCCAAAAACGCATTGTCATTTATGAACCGGCACAAAAAATGGCCAACGACCGCACGTTTTGTTTTTGGCTCGAGCCCGAGCAACTTCAGGCGTTGCAACTGGATAAACTGGTTTCTCATCAATGGTTTGCTGTAAAGGTCAATGACTTGCCGGCGCAAGCGTTAAAAGACAAAGCCTATTTTTACTTACGGGCAGATGCCTTGTATGCCCATGTCAAAGAAATTCTGCAATACTACGATGTTCAATGGAAAGCACAAGCGCTCGAAGAATACCCGTCACAATTAGCTACATGGGTTTTTGACAGTCGCCCACCGATTTTTGAACAACCAAGCGCCCAGTATATTCAGCTCGATCAGAGTTTCTATGGTTGGATAGTACAAACTGAGAAGCCTATTTTTGATCCGGGGGAATTTACCATGATGGATTTCTCTATTCCGCAAAGAGAAACACAGTTTTTATATGTCTTGCCTTTTGATGCAAATAGCGCTTTGATTGAACCCACTCGTTTTGGGATAGCGCGTATTTCTGAAAACGAAGCAACTGAAATAATAACAAGTTTTTTAGCGGAGCGGCAAACAGCTTTTCAAATTTTGGAGAAAGAGCAGGGATGCATACCTATGTGCAGTGCGGCGTTTCAAAAAGAAAAATTACCACCCAACTGGATCCGAACGGGCGCAGGAAGTGGCCAGCTCAAAGCAAGTACGGGTTATTCATTTGTAAGGAGCTTAGCAGATGCCCGACAAATCGTAGGTTCTATTCAAAAAAAGTCAACAAAGATAGCGCGTCGGACTAGTGCAGCCCGTTTTGCGTTTTATGATCGCTTGTTGCTCCAAATCCTAGGTCAAAAACCGCATTTAGGGAAGCGTATCTTCACGAAACTTTTCAATCGTAATAAAGCGAATGTTGTGCTTGATTTTTTAGATGAGCGCACTACGCTTGGCCAAGAATTGCGCCTCATGTCTACGCTGCCTATTCAGCCTTTTTTAATTGCCGCTTTTCAGGATTTTTTTCATCAGCTTTTAAGTAGCCTCAGACGTGTCAACGTTGCTCTTTTACTCAGTATCAGTTTTCTTTTTTTTGAATACTTCGGGTTGCAAACAGTTGGTCATGGTCTACTCTTATTTGGTCTTTTTGCTGTTGGTCTTCCACACGGAGCCTTAGACCATTTACCTAAATTTCCTTTCTTGTCTTCGCGTTTCTGGTTGTTCATTGGCCATTATTTATCTCTGGGTAGTTTACTCCTTTTGCTCTGGTTTGTGTTGCCTCAATTGGCACTGTTATTATTTCTTTCATATACGGCATGGCACTTTGGCCAGGCAGATTTTGAGCATTGGCAGCATAAAGCCGGATTCTTTAGTTTTTTATGGGGTGGACTAATCTTGGCGCTCATCCTTCTTGGGCATCATAAAGAAACGATTTTTATGCTCAATCAAATGGAAATTGCCCTAATAGAAGGTAGCACTTTCGATGTTCAATTAATGGGGAAAATAGGGTCTGGTTCAGCGCTTTTATTTTTGATAATGCTCCGAAAAAATCACTTCTTTTTCAATTTATTTCAAACCTTATTGCTGGTATGCATCGGATTTTTCTTACCGTTGATTCCGGCCTTTGGTTGTTATTTTATTTTTCAACACAGCCTACACGGTTGGAAACACCTAAAAAATAAATTGGCGTTGTCAGATTTTCAAATGTGGAAACAAGCCTTACCGTTTACAGTTGGGGCCGTTGTATTATTTGCGGTCTTTATAAGCGTGTTTCAAGCACCTAACTGGGGGCAGTTTTTTATTTTTTTATCGGCGCTGAGCTTTCCCCACGTTTGGTACATGCACAAAAGTTATAGCAAGATCTAACTTACTCAATGAGTGTAATCGGATATGTCCGATCATTGATTTTTAACAGATAATTCCCTTTTAATAGCTGGTTAGTAAGTTGAATCTCCCCTTCAGTATTTCCTTTTTGAACGGCTTTACCGTCTAAAGAAATAAGTTGAAATGAGCTTGCTTGTTGGATACCACTGATATAAATGATACCGCCAATCTTTACCGGATTTGGTGAAATAATAAGGGCTTGATTTATTTGTTGGAGACCGCTGTCTTCAATGGTCAAGTTTATCGTAACAGTGCTATCACAACCATTTACAGATGTAAAGTTCTGCGTATAGGTTCCAGAATTGGCATAGTCTATGCCGTTCCAAATGAATTGGTCTAATACAGTACTATCTATTACAATTGCGTAGATTGGATGAACGGTTAGGTTGAGCGTCACTATTGAATCACAGCCTGATACTGTTTGTAAAGAGTCTACGTAAATACCGCTATTGAAGAGCGATTGGCCATTCCAAGGGTAGGAACCACAGGCATCAACGTTTAGTGTCGTTTCAAGTGCTGGCAAAATAGTGAGATTGAGCACCACATTTGAATCACAACCATAGCTATTGGTTCCTTGATAAGAATAGGTTCCGCTCTGATTGTAGGTTTGCCCATTAAAGGTGTAGGCAATGCATGAATTTACATTTAAGGTGGTATTCGAAGGTAAATGTTGATACACAACGATACTTGTTGAGCTGCTTTGGCCACAATTATTTTGGGCCACAACCGCTAGCGTACCAGAGACAAAACTTTGATTAAAAATGAGGTTGATATTCGTACCATTGCTAGAGCCTGTTGTGCCCACAGGAGTAGTCCAAACGTAAGAGGTAGCGCCTGCAACTGCACTGATGCTATATGTTTGCAAGCCGCCTGAATAACAAAAATCTATAGCGCCGTTAATGGCTGTCGGTGCAGCCGGCACTGAAACTAAGTTGACAGTTACGGCTAAACGGTTTGTTGATTCCAAGCCGTTCACCGTTTGCGTTGCATAGTAAGTTGTTCCGTTGACTAGAACTGTATTTGAAGCAAGCGGCGCGCCTCCAGTTGGTGCTGCATACCACTGAATGGCTGTCCCTGTTGCAATAAGTTGAGCGAGTGTTGCACCTGCACAAAGTGTTTGGCTCGCAGCACCTGTAGGTGCAGCAGGTGGCGCTGGGGGTGGAACAAAAGTATAACTAGCAGATACAATTCCACGGTTGGTACCACCGTGATTGCTGTAACTAAAAGTGGCAGAACCCGAACGCGCCCAAATCAAACTAATCGAGGTTGGTGTGCTGGGGAAAACGTAATCATTGGCGTCACCCGTATTGAGGGCTCGGGTCGCAATGATGGTTCTGGTGCCAGCACTAACGACATCTGAGGTAATGGTCCAGTTTTGTTGCGCGTCGGTAACTGGTGCTGCAAAGCCAGTAAGTTTGCAGTCAAATGCACTCAGCGTTCCAGCGCTGTGCACACCAACTACGTCTGTTCCGTTTGTCATTGACGTTGCATTAAAACCGAGTGCGAACCAGCGCCCGGAAGGGCCTGTTAGCGTAAGTGTAACTTGTGTACCCACGTCAATTTTGGCGGTCATTGCTAAACCAGCAGTAGAACTTAAGTTGACCACACCTGTGGTGTAGGTTTGTGCCATTAATCTAGTAGCACAGAAAAAAAGTAGAACGGTAAGTAGAATTTTATTTTTCATTTTGAAGGATTTCATTCAATTTGGGATCATTATAGAGCTGCAATAATTGCATAATTGTTCTGCCTTGTGGATCAACAATATCCAAATTTATCATGTATTTCTTGAGCAGAAGAACAGCATCTGTTCGTTGTAAAGATAAGGCAAAATGCAATGGATAACCCAATTGTTCATACTGACAGGGTGTATTTGGATTGGCGCCCCTTTTAAGTATTTCTTCGAGTAAAACCAAGTTGTTTTTATAGATGAGCGCATAAATGACGGACCCTTCTGCATAACAATAGTTGAAGTCAGCACCGTTGTCAAGCAGCAATTGCGCAACTTCATTATTCCCTCGATATGCAGCTAATAAAAATGGACTTGCACCATGTTCTGAAATCAAGTTGATATGCTCAGGATGTTTCTTCAGATACTTTTGCATTTCTTTGGCACTACCGGTGCGTGCTAGATCAAAGATGCTTTGCGCACAGTAGGATTGCTTGGAAAGCGCAACAATCAAAAAGTAGTAAATCAAAAAGTACTTCATCTTAATTGTCTTTGTCTGATTTGAGTTTGGTGACGTGGCCTACACGGTCAATTTTATCACCAGATTCTTCTGAAATAAAGGTGAGTTTCCAGATATAGACGCCATCTTGTACGAGCTCATTGGTAATGTATTTTCCATCCCAGGCTGCTGTTGGGTCGTTGGTTTCAAAAATAAGTTCACCCCAGCGGTCGAAAATACTGAAACGGTAAGTTCCCGGTTTAATTTTTCCGGTGATGACCGGATAAAAAGTGGGGTTTGTGTTGTCGAGGTCCCCAGGCGTGAATGCATTTGGTACATAAACAATAACTTCGTCGCGAATACGAATAATTTGGGTAACCGTATCCGGACACATTCCCTGATTGTATGCATAAAGCGTTACTGAATAATAACCCGGCGAACAACCGTAGGTATAATTTATTTGGTCTACATCATAAGGGTCATAACTCAAGGTTGGTGTTGAATACAATTCGCTCATCGGGAGTTGTGGATTACACTCTCCTAAATCCCAGAAGTAATTATTGGCATTTTGTGAGGTATTTATGAAGCTAAAAGTTGGGTTTAAAATAGATTGTGAAGGTATTTCAGGGTCGATGTCAAAATTTGCTATTGCCCACTGGACAACCTCTATATTGAAAAGAGCGCTTGTGTCATTGTCACAGCCAAAACCAGAATTGTCCAAGACAACAAAATAAGTTGTATCGCTTAAAATGGTTCCGGTATATTGGTTGGATACCGATGACGCCTGAACCGTAAATGGTGCTGGGTTGAGTTCATTTCCGGGACTAAACCAGGTAAAATTATTTGTCGAATTAGGTACGCCTCCGGTGACAATTGCTTGCAAGCTGTTCGTTAATCCAAAACATGTCATACTATCACCTAAAATGGCAACCTGAGGATCATCAAATACACTGATTAAAAAGGTATCAACTGCATTACAACCTTCAACTGTCTGATTCATTTCGACGGCAATACCGATATTGTCTTGTAGTGAAATCGTTGTGTAGTTGAATGCGTTGGCTCCATTTAATGACTGATATGGATTACCTAATGGGTACGAGCTGGACCACTGATAACTGGCAATGCTTCCCAAACCGCCTTGCACGGTCGTAAGCAGCGGTACCTCTGCTCCATCGCAGACATTACTGGTTCCAACTATTTGAATGGTTGGGTCAGCAATGACGGTAATAGAAACCGTATTGGAAGGTACTGATCCACAGCCAATACCAGATTGTTGAACGATGACGTTATAATTTGAGGTGCCGAGTTGCGAGCTAGGCGGACATAAAATGCTATCGGCAGTCATCGTTGGCAGCCATAGATAGGTGTTGTTCCCAACGCCTCCAACGACGGTTGGAATAATACAGTTGGCTGTTCCTCCTACGCACAAGGTTTGGTTATAAATCGGATCCAAAGAAACAATTGGATCGGCAACCACATTCAAAGTAGCAACTGGCGACAGTGCTTGGTCACAGCCAACGCCGGGGTAGTCAACAGTCACATAATAATACTGGGTAGTTGCTTGTAAAAATGTCGAAGTGGAGTAACTTGAATTATTCGAATTAGGAAGGGCTACCCCTGAATAATTGTTCTGAACATTATTCAAATACCAAGTGTAGGTTGGGGTTCCGATGCCTCCAACTACACTTACATTGAAAGTAAAGTTACCTCCTACACAAAGTGAGGTATCTGAAATGAGTGCTGTACTAAAACTAGGATCGGAAGTTACATTGACAGTGGTTTGCGCTGTTTGACTTTGGCAGGTACCCGAAAGTCCAATTACGGTATATGTAGTTGTATCTGTTGGGCATACGGTAATAGCTTGTGTTGTTTCTCCAGTAGACCAAACATAAGCGTTCGGGACTATTGTAGAAGCGGACGGAACTGCAGAAAGTGTCACACAACCACCTTCACAGATCGTACCACTCGGGTTACTTTGAATGGCTAATTGCGGAGCAGTCTGAACAACAATTGTTACGGCTGCAGGTGAACTCACACAATTATTTAAGGTATAGGAAACCGAATAAGTGTTAGGTCCAGTTTGTGTTGGATTCACTGTTTGAATGGCAGAAGTTGCTGTTGTATTATTCCATGTGTAAGAACCCGAAATGCCATTGAAGTTACTTGGTGTTCCAACTGCTGTGAGCACAACTGGGTCACCTGGGCAAATCAGTACAGTAGAGGCACTTAGGCTGACGGTAGGGGTTTGAACAACATCAACGGTGGCTATTTGATTATTAACAGTATTCGTGCATGATCCAACACCCACACTCAGTAAATTGTATGTAAATGAACCAGCTGTAGTCGTCGGAACAGATAGTGTTGCAGTGGAGCTATTGATAGCTGTCGTAATGGTCTGAGGAGCACCTCCGTTAAGGGCGTAACTAAACGTATACGGCGGTGAAGAATTAGCACCAGTAAATGTAATAGACGGTGTTGTGCTTCCTTGGCAAACAGTGGTTGTTCCGGCAATAGTTGCAGAAGGCAAAGGTGTGATAACGACATCCATTGTGGTAGAAAGACCGCATTGTGGTGAACCAGCGGCGCTCAATGATGGCGTAAATGTGTAAGTTGAGGTTGAAATAGCACCTACAAGGCCTACCGTTGAAATACTTCCCGGCGACCAAGTTCCGGCGATACCATTATTGGAAGTTGTTGGCAACAGATCGGGAGTAGCGCCTTGGCAGTAAGGCCCGAGTTGCGTAAATAGTGGTGTGGTGTTTGGGTTCACCACGATAGCCATTGTGGCAGTAGTGGCACAGATTCCTGGCCCTGGTGTTGGCGTAAAGGTGTAGTTGGTGGTAACGGGCGCCGTAGTAGCGACGTTATTGATTGCTGGCGCCCAAGTACCAACGATGCTGTTATTGGAAGTTGTTGGCAGCGCAGCGATACTCTCGCCGTTGCAATAAGGCCCAACTGCTGTAAAGGTGGGTGTGGTGTTCCCACTGACGGTAATGGTAGCGGTTTGCCCACTGACACTACTGACACAAGCGCCTACACCCACGCTAGAGACGCTATAGGTAAAAGTGCCAATGACATTGGTTGGCACCGGCACACTGACCGCAGTGTTGGTGCCTGCGGTGGTCACGGTTTGGCTAGGCCCACCATTGATGGTATAGGTAAAGGTATAAGGCGCAGTGGAGTTGCTGCCTGTAAAGGTAATGTTGGGTTGCGCACTGTTCTCACAGACGGTAGTAGTTCCGGAGATCACGGCAGTGGGCAGCGTAGTGACCACAATGGTCATGGTGGTCGGCACCGCACAAGTAGCTGGCGCGCTAGAGCTAGGCGTAAAGGTATAAACAGCGCTTCCGGCTGCGGTGGTCACGATGCTTGCTGGCGACCAAGTTCCGGCGATGCCATTATTGGAAGTTGTTGGCAACAGATCGGGAGTAGCGCCTTGGCAGTAAGGCCCGAGTTGCGTAAATAGTGGTGTGGTGTTTGGGTTCACCACGATAGCCATTGTGGCAGTAGTGGCACAGATTCCTGGCCCTGGTGTTGGCGTAAAGGTGTAGTTGGTGGTAACGGGCGCCGTAGTAGCGACGTTATTGATTGCTGGCGCCCAAGTACCAACGATGCTGTTATTGGAAGTTGTTGGCAGCGCAGCGATACTCTCGCCGTTGCAATAAGGCCCAACTGCTGTAAAGGTGGGTGTGGTGTTCCCACTGACGGTAATGGTAGCGGTTTGCCCACTGACACTACTGACACAAGCGCCTACACCCACGCTAGAGACGCTATAGGTAAAAGTGCCAATGACATTGGTTGGCACCGGCACACTGACCGCAGTGTTGGTGCCTGCGGTGGTCACGGTTTGGCTAGGCCCACCATTGATGGTATAGGTAAAGGTATAAGGCGCAGTGGAGTTGCTGCCTGTAAAGGTAATGTTGGGTTGCGCACTGTTCTCACAGACGGTAGTAGTTCCGGAGATCACGGCAGTGGGCAG
>VFQS010000201.1_pt1 | contig 78608 bp, 126 predicted proteins | sample 3512361 | NCBI WGS metagenome assembly VFQS01 (sample SAMN10412375, study PRJNA504923) | tailings metagenome | isolation source: Relicate 1 Philex TSF3 active mining | place: Philippines | reverse complement strand
TTCAACCCTGAGTTCAACCCTTGAGACAAACCCTCTCGACTCCCCCTGATCCCCCTCAAGGACTGAATTGTACAGAGTTTCGCAAACCTTGTCAAGAGGTGACAACAAAATATTTTTACACTAGGTCTTGCACACCTGCATTGTATGTGCTATGATTCGTTCATGTCAACACTCATGAAAGGAACAGACATGCTACTCAAGGAACAATTTGAAGCAACCATTGCACGTATTGGTATTGAAGATGACACCGATTACGATCTTGCCAATATCATCTGGAAACGTTGTGAAGATGCCATGATTGGTAAGACCTCACAAGAACCTGTACTACTGCACAAACAAACTAAACATCGCACAAGAAATGAGCAACTTACTCTACAAGAGATTCAATTTCTGAACAATCTATTTGCATCGATGCTTTCAATTGGTTCGTACAACCTCAGTGAACTAAAGGCAGCAATTCAAGAATGTTGGCTTCTTTGTGATCCAGATGATTCAAAAACTCAGGAAAATTTCAATCATTTGAATCAACTTCGAAATTTTCAACGTAGGGTTAAGAAAGCAAACAAACAACTTGCAGAAATTCAACGTAAACTGAAGAAAAGTCGCTGATGAAACCAAAGAAACGCTATACACTAGTTGCTACCTGTTTTGACCGCAAAGGTCGTGTGATTGGTACTGGTACAAATGAATACCATCGGTCACATCCCTTGATGCAAGAATTTGCACTGAAAGCTGGTGAATCTGAAGAGAAAATCTACAGGCATGCGGAATTCAATGCAGTACTTGATGCTGGTCGTAAAGACGTAGATAGTATCCTTGTGCAGCGTTTCCATGCCAACGGTGATATGGCAAATGCTATGCCTTGTCCTACTTGCCAACAAATGCTAAAATCTTTCGGTGTTCGTCTTGTGCGCTACACACATGAAGATGGAATTAAGGAGTATGAAATTGGCTGATCAAAAACAATTAGATGAAACGTACATGGGTACTGCCCTACTGCATGCAAAGCTCTCCAAAGCCCGTAGAGCGCAGGTAGGAGCCGTTTTGGTGACTAGTCATGGGGTAACCCTTACCGGATACAATGGAACGCCTACAGGACGTTCTAACGATTGTGAGGATGTTTATTGGGATTCAAATCACGAATTAAAACATCTGGTAACAAAACCAGAAGTCATCCATGCAGAACTGAACTGCATCATGAAAGCTGCTCGTGAAGGCGTTAGTTGTATTGGTGCAACAGTCTATGTTACACTCAGCCCTTGTATTCAGTGCAGTGCAATGCTAGTTCAAGCAGGTGTTAAACGTGTTGTGTATAAACAACAATATCGTGATGATTCTGGTGTGGAACTTCTGAAAAGTTGTGGTATACTCGTGCAATCTTATGATGAACTCTGAAAGGTGAATATGAAACCTACTTTGTATTTAATTCGTGGTGTACCGGGAGCAGGTAAAACAAGTTTTGCTGTAAATCTTTGGAAAATGTCACTTGTTGAACGAGTCTATGAAGCTGACCAGTACTTCTATCAAAATGACAAGTATGAGTTCGATCCAAATAAACTTGCAGACGCACATGAAAAATGCCAGCGCAACACCAGAATTGCTTTGTCTGAAGGAAAATCTGTAGCAGTATCAAATACTTCTTGCACAGAATGGGAAGTTGGAATCTATGAAGTTATTGCTGCTGAATATGGAGCAAACTTTGTTAGCATTATTGTAGAAAATCGTCATGGTAATCCAAGTGTTCATGGTGTACCTGATGAAAAAGTAGAACAAATGAAAAGGAAGTTCAGTGTTAAACTATGATCAACAAATGAACCTCGTCAATCGTGGTCTTGCAACCATGAAAAACGATGGTAAGTACACTACGTTCAAGTATGCTCGTAAAGCAATGTATGAGTATCTTTGGTTTGAAGTACCTGATCTTATGGAGTGCAGAGGTCATGTTTATGACAATTCTACGCATGAATTAGTACAGGCAGCACCACGTAAATCATTCAATTATCTTGAGCGTGGTTGGTGGGCTAATGCCTCTAGAACTACTCAAGTTGAAATGTTTAAAAAGATTAATGGGTACATGGCGTGTGCTACAATCCACAATGGTGAACTTGTTGTATCAACCACAGGTACTACCACATCAGATTATGCAAAATGGGCTAAAGAACTGATTCAAAAAGACTGGAAACTTTATGATATGGTTATCGATTGTGAAGCTACAACTTTATTTGAAGTTGTAGTACCACAAGACCCTCACATTGTTGAAGAGCGAGAAGGTTTGCATCTACTTGGTTGGCGTGAGAAAGAAAATGGTAAATTTCATCCCAATGGTAAACCAATCGTTTGCGATCTAGAGTCTGCTCTACAAATGGCAAATGAAGACAAAGGTGAAGGTTTCATGGTCTATCCTGTCGGAGTTCACAACACCTGTTGTAAAATTAAGACACCTTACTATGTTGGTAAGAAAAAATTGATGCGTATGACAGCAAAGAATGTAGAGTTGATGTATACTCAGACACAAACAATCGAGAATCAACTTCCTGAAATGTGGAAGTTTGCACCTCGGATGATCATGGAGCATCACACAAAAGAAGTTTGGTCAAATTCTACTGATCAAGAGCGCAGAAAGTTTTTGGAGTATATTGAATAATGGAATATCCAATTAAAACACCAAGTGGAAAAACTTATATTACAATTGTCGATGTTAATGAAAATTTATTTAACATTCGACTTGACACATATCATAATCTTTCAGTAGTTCTTGACAAGAAATGCATTTCTGATATGATTGAGGTTTTACAAAGGATGATGAATGAAAATCTTCACAAGTGATCTGCATTTCGGACATAATCGAATTGTAGAATTTACAAATCGTGCTGTTGATTGTGGTTCGCAAAGTAACCATACTCATTGGCTTATCGATCTTTGGAATACTGAAGTATCTGCTGGTGATGTTATTTATCATCTTGGTGACTTTTCATTCTTTAAAAAGTATGAAGATGTAGCTAATGTAGTAAATCAATTAAAAGGTAATAAGATTTTTATCAAGGGTAACCATGATCGTCGTGAACATTTGGATCAACTTGTAAAAGACAATCTAATTGTAGCATGGTATGATTATAAAGAAATAAAATTAGGTGATACTTCAGTAGTACTTTTTCATTTTCCCATTGCTTCGTGGCATAAACAAGGATATGGTGCATATCATTTACATGGTCATTGTCACGGTAATTTTAAGGATTCACATGGGAAAATGCTTGACGTAGGTATCGATAGCATGTATAATTTGTATGGAGTTCATGGTTTTATTGATGAAAACCAAATTCACGAAATTATGAAAGAAAAACAAATATACCTAGCAGATCAACATAGAAAGGATTTATCTTGACAATTAGCGCAACCGTAATCGCAGATAGCATTAGTCCAGAAGATGTACGCATTACTACACTGGAATTGGAATACCCACGATTTATTCATGCCGAACTAATGACACATCGTGTATTTAGTCGCAATAGCGCATCAAGTCGTGCTATTCCCATCAAGACAATGTTGGATACAATTACATTTAATCCTGCTCGTCCTGTGCATTGGGGTAAGAATCAAGCCGGTATGCAAGCCAAAGAAGAGCTAGAGCAACCACACAGAATTCGTGCCCAAGCATTATGGGATTCAGCAAAAAGTTCTGCTGTAAAATATTCGGATATGATGCATGAAACCGGCGTTCACAAGCAAATTGCTAATCGTATTACTGAACCATTCCAGCACATGAAAGTAGTTGTAACATCTACTGAGTGGAATAATTGGGATTGGCTACGCAATCATCCTGATGCACAACCAGAAATTAAAGTACTGGCAGAAAAGACAATTGAAGCTCGTGCAAATTCTGTACCTCAGAAATTAAAACATGGTGAATGGCATGTACCTTATGTACAAACTAAACGTCATGAAGTTGGTTATCTAGAATACTTCGATGAAACAGGTAAGCAAATCTCCGCACATGAAGCCATCATGATCAGTGCAAGCTGCTGCGCTCAAACATCATATCGTAAGTCAGATACCAGTTTAGAAAAGGCAGAAACGATCTACAAGCGATTAATTGAGAGTGAACCATGTCATGCGTCACCTGTAGAGCATCAAGCCGCTGTGATCGATTTTAGCTATATTGTTCAAGGTGAGTCAAAGACTTGGCCTGTTGGTGTAACACATATTGATCGTGAAGGTAACCTATGGTCTGGTAATTTCCGTGGTTGGGTGCAGTATCGCCAACTAGTACCTAATAACGCAAAGAAAGGTTAACTATGATCAACGAAATTGATATAAAAGATTGGCAAATGCTAACTGAACCTCTACCATTGAAAGAACTCAAAGAAAAAGACTTGTTCAGTTTTGAAGGTAGTGATTGTTTGTTTGAATACTATGGCAAGCTAGGTCAGAGAATTATTGCTACTTTTTATGGTGATGATGTACCTGTTACATTTACTTTTCCAGATTTTATTAAAGTTTATAAATGGCAAAAGCAGGTGTAAACAAAAGTAAGGCGCACAAACAACTCATGAAGATGGTAGCTGAAAGTTCTGGCTATCTTCTTTATGAAGTTGAAGATGTGCTAGATCATTTGATTGGTAACATTCAATTACTTCTTGCAGAAGGTGTAGATGTAAAGTTATCAGGTCTTGGTACTATCAGGGTTTCTCCAATGAATGTAAATAATACGCTGAACGGTAAAAAAGTGTGTTATACTACGCATCGTCTGTCGTTAGCAACAGATGAACCAATGCGTAGATATTTACAGGAGAACTATGTTGGAAGATCAAATCCCGATGAATTGCAAGATGAGCGAAAGCAAGTCGATGTGGCCCTTTCCGATGCACAACGGACAGAGAACGGAGGAAAGTCAGAAGCTTCTGAACACTAAGCGTTTTCCTAAACAAAAGGAAGACCTTTCAGATTGTGAAGAAGCTCTGCTATAATAATGAAAATACTAAGTGTAGATAGAATCCTAAGTACAAAAGGATTACCATCGTGGATTTATAAAGCTGCGTTTGAATTAAAAGTAGGTGGTTATCTTCCGACTGGAGAATTCTTTGAAAAGCTGGATGATGTGGAACTAGAGCATTTACGAGAATGTGCAAAGAATATAAACACTAAAGATTTTTTTAGCTTTGAAACAATGTCAAGAGAAGCAGAAGAAAATCTTGAGTTCTTGTGTTTACTTAGTTTTATTCTTGCTGTTGGTGAAGGTGAAGTAGATATTACACCGGATATGTTATCTACCTTACTTGAATCATTGTTTATTTTCATCAGTATTGAATATATGTATCGTCAGAAAGAAATCGATGTTACTCGTGAAAATTATTCATTGATTGATGGTAGTAAACCTGTAATCAAATCGAAAGGATCAAAATGAGAGTTCATATTGGTAGGTATCCAAAAGACGGAAGTGATCGCAAAATTTCTGTTAAACTCCACAAGTGGGACAGTTGGAACGCAGACAATACAATCGCCATAATTGCACATCCTCTGTTAATTCAACTGAAAGAAACAAAACATGGCGCACCACTGGTTGATGATGAAGATGTTCCAGATGAATTAAAATCAACGTCAGCACCACCAAAAGAAAATGATTATGATGTAGATGCAAATCATTTCAAACGGTGGGATTGGGTTATGGATGAAATGATCTTTGCAATGCAAGAAATTGCACGAGAAGACGATGGTGACTCACAATTCTATGACCATTCAGAAGTTGATGAGTCTGCTGATGTAAACACGCAAGTAAAGCAAATGAAAGTTGATCGTGCAGGTCTTGAAGCTTATCATGCTAGAATTCAAAATGGTTGCCGATTATTTGGTAAGTACTTTCAAAATCTTTGGGATTAATTATGAAAACATATGAAGAGTTAGAACGTGAAGCATATATCAATGGTTATATGAGACTTGCTAGTTCATACGCTACAATTATCGATACTCAAGAAGAATTATCGATGGTTGATGGTATTGACTATGATCAATCGGATGAAATTGACGAACTAATTGAAGATGTTGAATACTGGAGGAAAAGAGCAATTGAAGCAGAAGGTGTCCTTGAATCGCTCGAAAAATAAATCGAGAAGTATTGACAAAGCAATTGAAATTGATGTATACTCTAGGTTTTCTGAGTCAGACTTAGAGTTTGTACACAAAGAAGATGAAGATAGTGCATTGTATCTAATGGATAGTTACAATGAGTTTAACCAAGAAAGGAAATATTATGACTGAACAAGAATTTAAACAAGCTCTAGACAAAGTAGTACTAGAAGGTATTAACAAACTTGGTCCCGGTGTAGTACTAGGTGGTCTAGCAATCGTTAGTCGTTTTACTGAAGTTGTATACGACATGAATACTGTAGCAAATCTACAGGCTGCAACTCAAAAAGCAGCAGAAGAATCTGGTTCACTCAGCAAATCCAATGACTGAAGATGAATTTGAGTACAGGCTTCAGAAGTTAGTTCATGAAGCCAATCAAGAAGAAGTACCGATTGATTACATTTATTCAATTCTGAATCGTCAAACAATCATTGCCGAAACCATATTGCGTCTAGGCATTGAAAAAGCATACAAAGAAAGGTTTCACTAAGTGAATTATTCTGAGTATTTTATCTATTCATTAGATAGTCCAAGTGGATTATTTTGGAAAATTGATTATAATTGGACAGGTAAATATTTTAGAAATAAAAAAGGTGATGTTGTTGGTACAATTATTTATCAATATAAAAATAAAAAACCACAAGGGTATAGAGTTAGAATTGATAAAAAATCATATGCTATCCATAGAATAATTTATGAAATGCATAATGGTAAAATTCCAGAAAATATGGTAATTGACCATATCGATAGAAACCCTTTAAACAATGCTATTGATAATTTGCGAATTGTTAGTCGAGCGATAAACAACAGAAATCAATCAATGCATAAAAATAATAAATCTGGAAAAACTGGTGTACAAATAACATCGGATGGGCGATTTAGAGTTACTTGGAAAGAAGAAGGTAAAGTTCGTTCTAAGTCATTTAGTATATCAAAGTATGGTTATGATCAAGCAAAACAGCTTTCATTTAATTTTAGAGATTCTATATTAAATAAACTAAAATTGATTTATAATTATTCTGAAAATCATGGAGAATAAAAATGCGATATGTTGTTAAATTTACAAATGGATATCATAAAGTTTTCGATACTGTTCAGTATAATGATTTCATGATCTGCAATCTAAAAACAGAAGCAGACTTTCATTGCAAGCGTTTGAACGCTAAGTCTAAAGACTAATACTTGATTGGGCCGTAGGGTTATTCCCTGCGGTCTATTTTTCATGCTATACTACAGTCCTCGTCAACACAATAAGGAGTAATCTGATGAAACACCAAACCGAATACGAAGTACTAATTATTCGCAATACCTGCATCAACCGTTTGTACGATGTAGTTCGTGTAGACTATATGAACGAACATATTGACGTTGTAGCTCAAGCTCTTGAATATGAAGATGCTGTGGGTCTTGTTGTTGAACTTGAAGAAACTAACTAATTGATTGAATAAAATGCAATCCTCTTACTTTAAAACCAGCAAAGAAAAATCTCGTAAATTTCGTCGTGAGTACGATGATGAACATCAAAGTCGCCAATTTGAAAAGAAACGTGAGAAATATCGTGATGAACGTAGGAAACAAAAACGTCCAGAAAATTGGGGTTGAATAATGAACGAACGAATTAAAGAACTTACTGTAGAGGCTAAATGCTATGCTGATGAGAATAGTGCTCATTATCTTCAAAACCCGCATTGGATTGAAACATTTGAAGAAAAGTTCGCCGAGTTGATTGTCAGGAAATGTCTTAACATTATAGACGAGGAAGGTTCTCACGAAGGTGGAAGTATTCGATCAATGAAAAAGATTAAAGAACATTTTGGAGTTGAAGAATGAAATCTTGGTTCTGGAAAATCGCTATAGTTATTTTTATTGGTTGGGCACTTGTTGACTACAATCAAACTGTCAACGAAGAGCGTTTAAAGCGACAATCTATTGAACAGCAATTCAAACAAAAAGAAAAGCAATGCATTGTCGATGCCTTGTATCATGAAGCTCGTGGTGAAGGTGAATTTGGTATGAAAGCTGTAGCAAATGTAATTCACAATCGCTATGAGCATCCTGCCTTTCCCGATACTTATTGTGGTATAATCAATCAGCGTAAACAGTTCAGTTATACGCTGGAAGATAAACCGCAGGGTGGTATGCTCAAGGCATTGCACCGTGATCGTCAAGCGTACAAAACCGCAGAACAAATTGCTGATGAAATGCTGGAAGGTAATTTTCAAAAGTTTCTACCATCTACAGTTCTGTGGTATCATGCGTCACATGTAAAACCTTATTGGTCAAAAACAAAAAAACGAATTGCAAAAATAAAGTCTCATATTTTCTACGAAAATAAACATTGATTATCCATTAGTTTTGTGGTATAATGTAATATTACTTAACTAATGGATATATTATGAAAATTTGCTGCACATGTAAACAAGAAAAATTGTTCACTGAATTTAATAAAAACAAATCAACTAAAGATGGTCTACACAAACAGTGTAAAGATTGTCTAAGATTATATAGAGAACAAAATTCAGATAGAATAAAAAATAAGGTTAGAGAACATCAAGCTGAAAACTCAGAAGCAAGAAAAGAATATTTGAGAAAATATCGTGAAGAGAATAAAGAAAAACTTAAACAAAAACAAAAAGAACACAGAAGTAAAAATAAAGAAAAACTCAAAATAACAGATTCTTTAAGGCGTAAAGTTTACAAAGAGAATAATCCAAAATCAGTGATGCTTTATTCTGCAAAACAACGAGCAAAGAAAAATAGTTTGGAATTTAACATAACAGAGGACGATTTTGAAATACCTAAATTTTGTCCAATACTTGGTTTAAAATTAACTTTTGAAGATGGTAAACCCTCTGATTCATCTGCTTCACTTGATAAAATAATTCCAGAACTAGGTTATGTTGTTGGAAATGTTCAAGTTATAAGTAGGCTTGCAAACATGATGAAAAGTAAAGCAACTATTGAACAATTGAGATTGTTTGCTTTATGGATAAACAATAACTTTGGAGAAAAGAAATGATTCGCTGGATTGGAACAGGTGCATACTTAATCGGTATGATCTTGACTGCATTAAATATTTACCCATTGAATCTGATTTTTGGTGCGGTTGGTGGCGTGATGTGGTGTATTGCTGGTGTACAATACAAGGATAAAGCATTGATTCTAGTAGAGGCTGCATCTGCTGGTATCTATTTGTTTGGTTTGGTTCTGTGGGGTCTGAAGTGAAATACTATACAATCGCATATCCCGGTGAATTTGGTCAGCACGTTCAAGAAACGTTTAGTGAAGATCAAATTATTCAGTCATATTACAAATATTGGTATGGTAAGATGGTGCAAGCGAACAAGCACGAATTCATTAGTCGTGAGCAATGCATTGGTGATTGGATTGTTGTGCATTGGGCAGTTGAGACAGACCAGTTCGGTAACAAATTGTAACAATGACCCTTTGATGCACTCAGGTATTCGCACAAGTCGAAAATTCGTGTATAATTGATCCCATCGCAACACTGATGGAGAAAGCAATGAAAGAAGTTATCTTCGCTATGGACAAAGGTGAAACTCGTGCAGATGAAAACCGTGACTGTACCGTTCGTGCCCTTGCCAACGCTGCACTAATGGACTATGATGATGCACATGAACTGCTGGCGTATCATGGTCGCCCTTCTCGTCGTGGTGCTAAGTTCACTACAATGTTTCCTGCTTATGCTGAAGCAGGTTTCACCAAAGTCAAAGCATTCGGTACTACCAAAGCTTCTCGCTATGCTCGTGCCAAGTTCGGTCACATGATCGAAGACTGTGAAAAAGGTATCACCCTCGAAAATTTTTGCAAAAAATACAACAAGGGTCGATATATTGTGGTATACTCTGGTCATGCACTTGCAGTTGTCAATGGTCAGATCATCGACAAGTTTGCAAACCCCGCTAACAAACGTGTTGTTCTCGCTTTTTCTAAACCTTAAACTGAAAGGAAACTTCAAATGAACTCTTCTAAAGCTCTCGCTTCTCTGATCGAAAAATCCAACGGTAAAATGCTCACTGTTACCTTCGTAAAACAAGATGGTACTGAGCGTGTCTTGAATGGTCGTCTCGGTGTCCGCAAGTACATCAAAGGTTCTTCCTTGAAGAAAAATTCTCCTGAATACATAACCATTTACGATGTGCAGAACAAAGGTTATCGCAGTGTTAACCGTGATACCATCGTTGCTGTTCGTTGTGAAGGTATCGAGGCAGTTGCAGTAAAATAATTGACTAGTCCGTGGGGTTATCCTCACGGGCTTTCTTTTTTGTGCTATAATTCATCTCATACGTTAACTACTCAAAGGATTTCAAACATGAACTGCGAACAACTCTTCTCTCAAGCTGATGCTGCTGGTCGTGCTGCTGTTGCAAACACACAGGTTCGTCCAATGGTTGTAACTCAGCATGCAAACCCTCTGGATGATTCTTCTGCTCCTGTTCGTCAGTACTATGTTGAAGATGGTGTATGCGGTTTTGCATGGGTTAAAATTCGTCCTGCTCGTGGTGAATTTGTCAAGTGGTTGAAGAAAAATAGCATTGGTAAGACCGATAGTTTTGAAGGTGGTTATATGATCTGGATCAGTGACTACAACCAAAGTATGCAGAAGAAAGAAGCCTATGCTCGTGCATTCGCAAGAGTCCTCGCTGACAATGGTATTCGTGCATATGCTTTGTCTCGTATGGATTAAATTGTAACAAAACGGTTTTGGACAATTTTTTGCTGTATAATTCACATATCGACAACGCAAACAGGAGTAGATGATGTACAAGTTCTATTGTGACCCCGGACATGGTTGGATGGCTGTCAAAGCGCACGAAATCATCAATCTCGGTATTCTGCACAAGATTAGCTCTTACAGCTATATCCGTGGTAAGACGGTCTATCTTGAAGAAGATTGTGATGCAGCAGAATTCTTTAAAGCTTACCGTGAAAAATACGGTGCTGACCCGAAGTACATCTACAAACATACTGATCGTCGTAGTCCAATTCGCAGTTACGATTCGGTAACCGCAAACAAGATTGTCAATGTTGTTTTTGGTAAGGTAACCAATGTTCAGACTGCTGGCTAAAGCACTTGGTGAAAAAGCTGGAAAAGATGACAATGAAGCCGATAAAATCGCTTGGATTCGTGTTATAATTCTGGCTCAAGCTGTAGTGACCAACATTTTTATCATTGCAGGAGTGATACATAAATGGTAAAGATTGAAAAAGTCGAAGGTGTTCCAATGATTACGGAGTATAGTATTACCATCTTGGTAAATGATGTACCGCACACGGAATATTTTCATGATCAACAACAAGTAAAGAATGTACTCAATAGACTGGATAAACTCAGTAAAAAGTACATTCTAGCGGCTAGTCTTCATCCTGTGCATTGAAAGTATTTATGTCTAAAAACATGTCACTTGACGAACTCAGAACTTTGATGAATTACGTATATCATCATCATTCACCGTTCTATGCTAAACAAGGCTCACGAATTATCAAATACGTTGACCCACATGTTGATATGCGTACAGGAGAGTGCTTCAGCATTACATTCAGAATGTATCATGGTGAACGTAGTTTTTACACAACAAACGAGTTTCGTAACGCAGAACCATTGTATACTCGTATCATGCATTGGTTAATTACAGGTGAAGAATATGCCACGTAAGAAAAAGAAAGAACCGAAACAACGCAACTGGACGGTTCAGCATGTAATGAAAAAAGGTGTACAAAAACATCGAAACAAAAAGCGAGAAGCTAAACAGAAAGGATATGATAATGAGTAATTTTTTGGATAAACTATTTTCAGCACAGACAGTATTTATTCTAGCTCTAATTAATCTAGGCATTGCATTGTTTACAGCTAATGTTCCAGCTATTTGTGGTTGGCTTGTTGCTACCATCGGTGCTGGTCAATTGATGATGCTAGGAAAATAAATATGGGTTCAGGTGATCGTTTTACTTTTGGTAGTTCAAATGGGTTTGGTCTTGGTTTCTACTATACCAAATTTCCATTTGCTCATACAATCAGTATTAATTTTTTGTTCTGGTATGTAAGTATTGGAATTGGAAAAGCATATGATGATTTCTCGTGAAGAATATTGGTCTTGGGAAAACAGACATCTACGCCTTGATATCACTCGATATGGTATCAATGGTAAGATGTTCTATTTGATGCAACCAGATGAATTACTTGAATCAATTCAGATTCTGAATAAACAGATCGACAGTTACAAACCAAGTATTTCAGGTATCGATATTCCAGCACAAGAACGTCACTCAGAACACATTGCAGCATGGCAAAATGCTCAATACAATCTAAGTCAGAAAGGATACAATCATGCAAGTTGAACTAGCAAAAGAAAATAAAGATGGTAGTGCAGTTTTTACTTTCGACATGACCGCAGAAGAGACTAGAATGATGGTCCTATATGGTATCAAATGCGCCCTAGAAGCTGCTGTAAAGGATGCTAAGGCTTGGGACGGAGATAGTGATATCGACGGACTAAGGGATGGTGACAAGGACTTGCAAGCTCTACAAAGTGATTCTGCTGGTCTTAACGAATAACCCTACGGTTTGATCAACTTTCGTTAGACTCCAAAAATCTGTGCTACAATTCACCCATCGACAACACAACAGGAGTTCTAAATGAACGAAGTGACCATGAAGATTGAAAACGAAATTAGCTTGGCTGTACTGAGCCTTCGTGCAATTGCAAACAAGTACAATGTCAGCTTGAGTTTTGTCATTGATGTTTGGGATCAGATGTGCAAGAAAGAGGACAATCAGGAGTAAAGCATGAAAGCATACAAACATCTGGTAAAATATTCGCTGGCGCAGGGTTATAACATCAGCGTTTGGGATGGTGAAGAGTGGCAAGTCAGTCACAGCAATAAATACCAAAGCATCATCGATGCGATTGAATCTGCAGAAGAAGCAAATATTGTCATTCGTGTTCCAGAATACGGTAATCGTGTAGCATGGGCTTTGGTTATTCCTTTTGGTCTTGAGGACGATGAAACTGTAGCAGACTACACTGACAATGAATTTATGATGAAGTGGTCGCTGGCATACGATAAATCTGTGGTATAATTCAGTCTTCAACAAAAGGAGTTTAAAATGGGTCTTGATATGTATGCTTACTCTGTTCCTGCAAGTGCAGTCAAGGGTGATTTCGAAGCAGACTTTGAGTTTAAGAAAGAACTTGCATACTGGCGCAAGCACAATGCTTTGCATGCTTGGATGGAAGACTTGTATCGTAACAAAGGTGGTAATGCTGAATCGTTCAATTGTATCCCTTTGCAACTGACAGCAGAAGATTTGAATAACCTGATTTCTGATGCAAAACGCAGCAAACTAAAATCTGCAAAGGGTTTCTTTTGGGGTAGTCAGTACGATTATACAGAAGAAATTGCAAACGAAGATATCGAATTTGCACACAAAGCTCTTGCTGAAATTGACAAAGGATATGCTGTATATTACGATTCTTGGTGGTAATTCAAAAAATCTGTGCTATAATCTAGTCTTCAACAACACAGGAGTTCATCATGGCATGGGTCACCAAAGCAAACATCGACAGCAAGAAACCTCTGATCAAAGCTCTAAATAAAGAGTATGGTATCAAAGGTACATTGTCTGGTACTAATGACTATACAATGACTTTGACTGTCTCAGAAGGTCCGATTGACTTTATCAACAGTTACATCAAGTCTCACGACGATAAACCTATGGCACAACCTAGTGCATGGGAACATACCGTAAAATACATTATGGAACATCAGTATATCGATGTTAACCCTTATTGGTACAATGAGCATTTCGATGGAAAAGCATTGGAATACTTGAGAAAAGCACACGAGATTATGAACCAAGGTAATCATGATCGCAGCGATATTCAAACTGATTACTTTGATGTGGGTTGGTACGTTGATGTTAAAATTGGTCGCTGGAATAAACCATATAAACTTTCAAAATAAAATTTCAAAAATCTACCTCGGGTTATCCCGAGGTTTTTTGTTTTAAATTGCCGATCAAAAGTTTTTCAAAAAGCCGTTTTCAAAATGAACCCAAAAACCCATTTGGGGTTTATCAAAATAAAACAGCTTAAACCAAAATATGCGAAAATCGAGTTATCCACAAGATATCCACAATTTCATATTGTGAGATTCAATTTTGCATTGTGAAATTTTGCATTGTGAGATTAGATTTTATAATATGAAATTAGAACTTGTGTTTTCAAATTGTAATGAGAAACAAAAGTTTTACTGTATGGGCAAACAGTATTATCTAGCATGGAATCCTTACAACATGCTGACACGGTTACAATTTGTTACAATTAATGCATGGATAAAACTGTAATACTTGTGTTTTCAAATAATCCGGGAAACAAAAGTACTATACCGCAAAAAGTGTGCCAGTATTACACCGATTAAATGCATACTGTACAAAACCGCATGCCCCTAGAACGGCTCAAAACGGGCTTTTTAGGCGTTTTTTGTCTTGCCTAGGCTACCCCCTTGGAAAAAGTTATCAACACCAGTTTATATAGTTATCCACAATTTTGACTCTTATATAAGACTAATAACATGTGGATAACTTTTCAAGCTTGGAAACAAAAGTATTCAAAACCAGTCCCTTATATATAGTGCGCTGGCTTGTTACAATTTGTTACAATTTAATCGTGGTTTTTTGCACTAGCCCGGAAAAACCGGGTTTTTTGTGTATAATGGAGCCATGCCACGAAATGATCGAATTTCAGGCGGTAAACGAAAGTTTACAATTTTGTTCTTTAACAATCTAGTGATTTTCTATTATGTATTTTCGAGATAATCGAGAATATATAACCCCAAAATCACAAAATAGGATTATTCAAATGAATAAAACAATCGCAGTCAATCATATTGAAAAAATGATTAAAGATAATCAACTTGAATATGTGACAAATAAAGCAATTGAAGATAATGATTATAATAAATTGTCACTGATTTTCACAATCGCAACAAATAACATTTACGATTATAAAGTAATCGCAGATTATATTTATTATGTTTACGATAATCAGGAGTAAATGAAAATGACAAAATCAGAATTTATTGATGGTATTTTATTTGCAGTATTAATCGGTTTACCATTTGCAATATATTTTTATAATATGTAATGATACTTGATAATGCATTAATCAAATAGTGCATTATCGGATTATCATTAGATAATCAATTAATCAATCAATTGGAGAATCCAAAATGGCAAAATTCGAGAAAATCAAGGGTATTAATCAATTCGATAATATCCCGGATAATGCTAAAATCGGGCAGTGGTTTATTGATAATAATTCGGTAAGGGGTCAATATCTGGGCAAAACCAAAACCGGTACTATAGTAATGAATTATAAACGGTTTAAAGGGCAGATTGATTATCCGCATATGTTGGCTAATCATTATCTTCGGGATTTTGCTAAACGATATGGCAGTAAATAAAAGATAATATTATCTGATAATCGATTATAAACTAGTCGATTATCGGGCTAATATTAGCCGATTAATCAATCAATTGGAGAATCCAAAATGCGCCTTATTTCCACAATCAATAAATCACTGGGTTTTAGTGCAAAGGTTTATTATAATCGGGATTATTCCGAATATGTGGTTAAATATTATGACGAAAACAAAAACAAAATGCCAGAAAGTACATTTTATTATACCGACGACAAAGAGGATGCAATTAATACCGCATATAAAGAAATTGAATTTATGGCAAATAATAAGGTTTTGACCGATTAATATTATCTGATAATGCATTAATCAATAGTGCATTATCGGGCTAATTTTAGCCGGTCTAATCAATTTAGGATTAAACAAAATGAATAAATTTGAGCAATTTGCAGTTGATTTTTATCTGTCAGATTATCCGCAAAACGCAGATTTTCTAGCGATTTTAGGATTGATTCAAAATTACGATGAAAGCATTTTAATCTGGCATTATTTCGAAAATGAAAATAAACTAGAATTGTGTGATTTAATCGTTGACTTTAAATGCAGTCTTGAAAATACTTTCAATTAATTAAGGATCAATAAACCATGAATTGCAAAGCACAAAACAAAACGGAATATAGCGGTTTTAAATCGGACAATTTATTATCAATTAATGCTGACGCTAAAACCAGTAAAGGCGAGAAAATCGGGTTTTTAACCGGTATTTTGTATCTTGCACCCTATAAGACAATCCCGCTTTTTAATACGTGTTCAATGGCTGAAATTGCCGATTGTGGTAAAGCTTGTTTATATACCGCAGGTCGGGGGAAATATAATAATGTGCAGCAAGGGCGCATTAATAAAACAAAATGGTTTTATGCCGATAAAAACGGGTTTATGCTGCAATTAATCAAGAATATTAAATCCCTTATTAATAAAGCAAATAAAACCGGTTTAATCCCGCTTATTCGCCTAAATGGTACGTCCGATATTAAATGGGAAAATATCGGGTTTGAATATAACGGAAAATATTATAATAATATAATGGAAGTTTTCCCGGATGTTCAATTTTACGATTATACGAAAATTGTAAATCGAGATAATATCCCGGTTAATTATGACTTGACATTTAGTTATTCGGGTAAACCGGCATTTAAACCGTATATTGAAAAAGCAATTAACAAGGGTATGCGGCTGGCGGTAGTATTCAGGGATAAAAAGAAAATCCCCACCGATTATATGGGTATGCCCGTTATTAATGGTGACAATTCGGACGTTCGACACATTGACCCGCAAGGGGTTATTATTGCATTATATGCAAAAGGGCAAGCAAAACGGGATTATTCGGGTTTTGTCGTTGATATTGAATAAGGGGTTAATAATGCGGTTTATTTTATCGGCGGTTTTTATTAGTGCGGCATTTTATGCAATATGCTGGGTTATGTGCATAATGATAATTAGTGCGGCATATATCCATGCACGAATTAAAGGGCGGTAAACGGGTATTGTATCGGCAGATTAACCGGGATTTATTGCCCGGTTTTTTTTGCGCTTTAATGGGCGATTAATGGGGCAGATAATCGGGCCAGATTTTGCGGTAATGGTTTAAATGCAAAGCCGCAGACGGTATACGACCCGAAAATCAGCCTTTTCATAATGTGAAAAACACGGCACGAAAAATTTTGCCCTCGCTAACGCTCGGGATAATACCTTTATTAAACCACACATAATAAAATAAATATAAACCGAGATTAAACCATCATTTATAAACAGGCTTCGCATAATAATCGAATGGTGATATTTTAAAATTATAGGCAGATTATATGTCGGTGTGTGGTCTACCATCAGACACCAAAGACAAACTGCTGTCGATAAAACTCATGATCTATATCAAATGTAAACCAACCCACAATACAACGACATTTCAACTTCAGATCAACGTCAATTTCTCTTGCTTTGTGCTTTATTTGCTACTAAAGGGTGCAACAAGGCGGTTAAATCGGCGTATAAGCGCATAAAAGTACCTTCAGGTAGCAAACTAGTCGATGAAACCGTTAAGCTATTATAGATCGTTTAAACCAATCTGATATTTACTAAAAGAAAAAACCCCAAGGTTATTCACCAAGGGGTTACAAAAATTTTTTATTTAGTTTTTCTACGAGTTGTTCTCTTAGGCTTTTGAGCTTCAGTTTCTTCTTTCTCTTGTGCTAGAAGTGCAGCAACTTGTGCTTCTTCTTCAGCTTTAGCTCGTTGTTCCTGTAGTTCTGCTCTGCGTTTAAGCCTTGCAATAATCTCTTCAGCGTCAAACCAGATTTCTCTACCTACGATTACTTCCTGAAACTCTTCTTCAGTTAGGAAATCTTTGTAGATATCATGCATTAGACCTTTGACTTGCTTATCTACGAAACTAGCATGAGAAATAACATCAGACTGTTTACCAAAGGCTCCGAATGTAGCAGCATGAATCATCATAGAAGCGTAAGGAGAGACTGCTACTGATGGTGCTGCAAGAGCAATAAGGGATGCTGCACTGGCTGCTACACCATCGATACAAACGTGAACATTAGCGTCAGTGCTTTGAATGGCGTTAATAATGGCAATAGCACCGTCAAGATAACCACCATAGCTATTTACACTTAGATAGACCAGATCACCTTCATTAAGGGATTCTACTGATTGAATCCAATTACGGTAGTATTTAGCTTCTTTGATATTTTCATCAAGGTAAGCCTTAATACAGCGTGATGTTTGTGTGCTTTCAAAATAAGGTAGATGAATATGCTGGATATTTGAACCTACGTTTTCTTCATCGTCATCAGAGTTGCGCTTTACTTTAGTATTCATCGGTTACCTTTCTTAATTTCGTTTACGATTGCTGATCCTTGTGCTTCAGCTTCAAGTTCTTCTTCGAATGCAATTACGAATTCTTTTGTCAGACCACTACGAACTACGTCTTCACGAGTAAAAGTCGTAAAGCTACAATCATCGATATTGTACTTTTTGCATACTTTTTCGAGATACGTCAGTCCGTCCATACCTTTTTTAACATCCGTTTGAGGACCGGTATTATCACCACAGAAGACAATCTGAGAATTAGTACCAACACGGGTAACAAGAGCTTGTACTTCAGGGACATAAAGGTTTTGAGACTCATCGACAATAATAATGCTATCATTCCAGCTTCTACCTCGGATTGTCTCAAGACTGCAAATCTCGATAGTTTTATTCTTTACATGAATCTCTGTACTTGCCTTACCGAGATAATCCTCAAAATAATCCAGCATCTGCTGGTAGAAAGGAATTAGTTTTTCTTCTGCTGTACCGGGGAGAAAACCGATACTTCTTCCAGCTAAAGGTTGGTATGCTCGGATTAGTACAACTTTCTTAACATCACCATAGTGCAGTTTCTTTGCGCTATGCCAGCAAGCCAGTAGGGTTTTACCTGTACCTGCGCTACCTTTAGCTACTACAAGAGAATTATACTTTAGAGCTTCCAGAAGTTCAGACTGCTTTTCATTCATGGGAACTAGTGCAGGAAATTGAACTCTAGCAAACTTCTCTTTTTGTACCCGTTGCTCTTGTACTTTTTGTCTTCTTTTCATAAAATCCTTTCGACTACTCGGATATTTATTAATAAAGGTTAATATATTAAGTAATATTAACCTGAGATTATATTTTTATTATTCTTTTGCGGGACGACCACGTTTTGGTTGTGCTTCAACTGCTGGTACGGCAAATTTTTGCATATCGATCACTTCTTCTGGACTTTGATCTACCTTTTCGGTAACTGATTCAGCTTTCACCATACCTGCAACCAGCATTGTACCGAAGGCGGTTGGGAACAGTTCGTTTGAATCGAAGTCAAAGCGCCAGCCTTCAACTACTGCTTCTTGTACTGCTTTACAGAACTCATATAAACTATAGGTTTCAATTCTTTTGATTTCCATCAATTTCTCCTTGTGTTGAACATAGGTGAATTATAGCATGTTATCCTGCCTAAGTCAACTCAAATATTTCTTACAAAGTACTTGACAAAGACCAAAAGTTGTGATACCCTATTATATACTTACGTATATAATATACGTTATAATGTACAGTAACCAATGTTAGTACTTATATTTAGTACATATATTAGTACTAACATAAGTTACTATAAATAGTTAACATCTAATGTAACTTATAAATATACTTATAGAATCATGTTATCTATTAAGATATATAATAACGTCAGTTAGTATATACGTTAATACGTATGTTGTTAACTGTAAGTTATAACTAAAGTCGATTTCAGTATCATTATACTTGATCCTGTATCGATCTCAAGGCCGAAGGGCCAAGTTACAAAACTCGATGAAACTGAAGTTGTTAACTAAGCATTCAATGTTATTGTGCTTCAGGAGCGAAAGCGACTGTTTGTTGTGCTTGGAGGCGAAGCCGATACTCTCAATGCTCTTAACATCCTCAGGAAAGCCCCTAGATCAAGCTACAAGACATTTTCTGGGGTTAGTCTAGGGGTAGGTAGCCTGAGAGTACAAACGAGCGTTATAGAGCGTTTAAAGAAAGAAGCTTATGGAACTTGAACAATTGATTGAGTATGAAATGCTAACTGGTGCATTCTATACAAAGAAAAACGGTGAGATGGTACGCAGGATATTTCCAAATGAAGATGGTTATTTAATATTTTATCGTAATAATCGTAGACTGAAATTAAAAGCTAACAAAGTAGCAATGGAATTAATTACCGGTAAACCTGTACCAGATAAGAAGACGGTGTTGCATAAGAATTTAGATGAAAATGATTATCGTCTGCAAAACTTGAAGATAATCTCAAGGTCAACACACAATTTGATTAGAGAAGCACATAGAAATTTATCCGGTAGTTTAAAATTACAGCCACATCCACAAGATATGTTTTGCTATGTTCTCAGTTGGAAGCAAGACGGTAAGGATAGGAAGATAGTTGTCTACGATATTGTCATTGCGAAAAGGACATATAATAAACTACAACTGAAATACGCAAAGATTTTAAGTAAATATTGTGTCTTCGACTGAAAGGAAGAAAACATGAATGTATTTAACTAGAATAGTCAAAGAGATTGTGTTTTGATTGATATTCCTCTTGAAATTACAACAAACTTGTGATATAATCAAGTCATCTATGTAAATTAAGTCTTACTTTCCATGTAAATTGCTGGTATTAAGCGCCGCAAACCTGCGAGGATGACACCCGGACTTAACCCTGTATAGATGAAATCTTCATGCATTCGCTTAGTTGTATCTTTGCTCCTTTCAACAACTCTAAGTTCTTTGGCATGACCGGGAACAGTAACCCGGACTTATTTAGGTGTATCGTATTATATACGGATACATGGTTTTGTTTAGAATAAGAAACAGAAATTATGAAATGTATTATTTGTGGTAATTATTTCAAGCAACATACTTTCAATCGCACAAACGAATGCGATAATTGTGTAGACTTGGTATTACCTGAAATCGATGCTGAGACTGAAGTTGATCTAGAAATGATGCGTAATCCTAGCGGTAAGACACAAGCTGTCTTCTATGAAGATAGAGATATTCGAGAATAAGTATTGACACAAGGGTTACCTTCTGTTATAATTCAATTATTGATTCGCTATGAAAGCATTGTCAGTGATGCTCCGGCTTTGTAAGCCGGTGAACTCGGCGCAACTCCGAGTCGTAGCTCCAAATATGGCCCTGTCGTCTAGTTGGTTTAGGACGCTACCCTTTCAAGGTAGAAAGTCGGGTTCGAATCCCGATGGGGCTACCAAATTTACGCACTCTAAAGCGTAATACGTCTGAATGATCACGGTTAAGAATCATTCAATAGACATGTATTCCGTAACTATGTCAAAAGTTCGGCTGCTCAATCGCCAACGGAAAGAGCGTAAGGTCACAGTTGGATGAATTTATTCCGCAGAACCCGAGCTAGGTGCATGGGCTTGACTGTTAATCAATGGTTAGCTGAGTTCGAATCTCAGATGCGGAGCCAAATATTGAGGTATCCCACCTCACCCTTGTACGTAATGGGTAAAGTGCGTAAAAACGATGATGTGGATAAGTTGGGAACTTATTAGCAGGCTGATTCATCGTGAGATAACACAGACCTTGGGGTTATCACTAATTCAACAACGAAAGGAAAGCGTTATGTATTACAAAGATATTGAAACAGATAAAGAAGTTCATGCAGAGCGTATGCGTCTACTAAAGTCACAAGCTGCTGAACGCAGAGCTAATAATGCTAAACGTAAGAAAACTGCTAAGAAAGCAGCAGAAGAATAATAGAAGATTGGTCGAGAGGTTTATGGCAATGGTTTGCTAAACCATCGGTGACGTAAGTTGCCCACAGGTTCGAATCCTGTATCTTCTGCCCTGTGTATAGGCTAGTTTGGTTAAGTCACCTGATTTGGGGTCAGGACACCGGTGGTTCGAATCCATCTACACAGACCATAAAATTTATTGCGGGGTACGTCAGTGGTCAGACTATCAGCCTCATAAGCTGAAGGACGTTGGTTCGAATCCAACCTCACGCAACCATATTCGCTATTCGCAAATAGCAAACACTATTGGACACGTATCCCGTTAAAGAGGCGGTGCGGCCTGTAAAGTCGCTGTCTTTGCACTCGCTAGGAGCGTTACCTAGAGTGTCCACCAAAAAACAGGCTCTATCGTTCATCGGTTAGGATACTACACTGTCACTGTAGTGAGATGGGTTCGATTCCCATTGGAGCCGCCAATTAAAGATACAATTATTATCTGATAATATCACATTGGATAAATCACAAGTTTAAAAGGTACAATATGACTCTTCCTTTGTCTGGTCCTATATCCATATCTCAGATTAACGCAGAATTTAATCGTGGTAATAATTTAAATGCCTATCGTAGTACTATTTGGTATAATGACGCTGCACAATCCGGGACTTTCTCTTCTGGTTCGATATCTATGAGTGAATTTTATGGTAAACGTAAAATACCACCATATATTGCTATTGATTATTTAATTGTAGCAGGTGGTGGTGGCGGTATAGATGTACAAAATTACTGGTCGGAAGGCGGCGGTGGAGGTGGAGCAGGTGGTTTGAGATATGGTTCTACAAATATAAACGCAGGATCAACTCCTATTATTGTAGGAGCAGGTGGATCAGTTGGTGCGTCTGGTGGTAATTCTACATTTCTAAATTTAATATCGAATGGTGGTGCATCTGCTGGTGCAAATTCTAACGGTAGTGGTGCCTCTGGTGGTACAGCAGGTTCTGCATCTCAGTATGGTAACTTCGGTTCTGGATGGGGTGGAGGTGGGGGCGGTGGTGGCGCATCCACATCAGGTGTTGGTAGAAGTTATTTTTACGGTGGTGCTGGTGGTGCAGGTTATACTTGGTTAAACGGAAACACTTACTCCGGGGGCGGCGGCGGCGGTCAAGGTGGTGAAGGTGGTGACTATACCGGTGATTCTGGAGTAGGCGGAGCAGGTGGTGGAGGAAAGGGTGCAAGAAATGCAGGTAGAGCAAATGCTATTGCTGGTACTTCTAACACCGGTGGAGGTGGAGGTGGTGCAGCGGGTTTTGCCTCTGAATTTGGTAACGTAAAGACGTATGCCGCAGCAGGTGGTTCTGGTGTAGTTATTATCAGATATGCTGGAAGTAACATCATAGCCTCTGGTGGAAACATTGTTGTTTCTGGTGGTTATGTAACTCATACTTTTACATCATCCGGTACATTTGTATTTTAAGGAAAATAAATGAGTCATTTTGCTAAAGTTGAAAATAATATTGTTACAGAAGTAATTGTAGCAGAGCAAGACTTTATTGATTCTGGTATAGTTGGTGATCCCTCACTATGGATTCAGACTTCATACAACACTCGTGGTGGTGTTCATTACTCCAATGAAACAGGTGAACCAGATGATCAAAGTAAGTCTTTACGTAAAAATTATGCAGGTATTGGATATACCTATGATAAATTACGAGATGCTTTTATTCCACCAAAAGCATTTAATAGTTGGTTATTAGATGATTCAACATGTTTGTGGAAGGCACCTATTGAGTACCCTAATGATGGTGAAAACTATTATTGGGATGAAGAAACAATTTCTTGGATTAAGAAAAATCCTCTACCTTAGGGGCCGTTGTGACCTCGGTGTGAAAGTTTGCCAAAGCTTTCCGGTGTCAACAACAACTGCAATCTGTTGGCAGTTTAAATAAAGAATACAGCGTGAGTTGTCGAGCCGTTAGAACGAAATGCTAACCCTGAATTCGGTACTCAGGACTAACAACTAGGAAGAAACTCAAAAACTGAGTTTTGTTAAGGAGATATTATGGCTTTTGTAAAAGGCAAATCTGGAAACCCTGCTGGTAGACCACGCAGGGATAAATTGCTTGATAAACCAACAAATCGAGAATTAAAGGAACGTGAATTGATTATGCTATTACGCAAGATCAAACCACACGTTGCTGATGCTATTGTTCAGGCAGCTAAGATCATGAAGAATGAAGAGGCTGCACACCAAAACCAACTAAAAGCTGCTGCTCTCCTACTGGATAGTTATAGAAAGCTTTCACTTGATCTTTATGGTGGTGAAGATGTTGCAGATGAAGAAGGTGAAGAAATTCAACAAAACAATCCTGCTCCAATCTTCAGCCTAAAAGTTGTTGGTGATAGTAAGGAAGAAGGTAAAGAATAACATGTGGATCATCATTCCGCTTATTGTGTTCATGATTTTAACGAACATTAAACTCTGAGAGGTATTGAATGTCAGAACAGTTAGTTATAGGACCAGCAAGTAAAAAGCAAGAAATGTTCTTGAACAGTGCTGCTACAATTACAGTCGCTGGTGGAGCCGCTGGTTCTGGTAAAACTTATACTTCACTTTTAATTGCTTTGAAATTCATGCAGCACCCTCGTGCAACAGGAGTAATCTTTCGTAGAACATCTAAGATGCTTACTGCTCCCGGTTCTATTTGGCACGAAGCTATTAATCTCTATACACAAATATACCCTAATTTGAGAATCAGATCAAGAGAACTTGAACTTATTTTTCCAAATGGAGCTTTGCTAAAATTCAGTCACATGCAACATGCAACCAATATGTATGATCATAAAGGTGGTCAGTACAGTTTAGTAATCTTTGACGAAGCAACAGACTTTGACGAAGAAATGGTTGTGTATCTATTATCTCGTATGCGCAATGCCTATGTAGATTATAAACCACAAATGTTCATGATGACAAACCCTGATTACAATTCTTTCTTGAGAGAATGGATTCAGGATTACTACCTAGACCCAAATAGTGGAATTCCTATTCCCGAAAGAACAGGTAATAAACGTTATTTCTTCCGTCAGGGTAATACAATGCTTTGGTATGATTCACTGGCTGAAGCCGAAGCTGCTCACGGTGCTGGTGATGAATCAGGTATTAGCTCATTTACATTTATTGGTGCTACTTGTCGTGATAACCCACCTTTGCTAAAGGCACAGCCTGATTATATCAGTCGATTAATGTCTTTACCTCGTGTAGAAAAAGAACGTCTATTGGATGGTTCTTGGTTTGCTCGTATAGAGAATGCTGGTCTTTGGAAACGTGAATGGGTTCAATTAGTAGATCACCCAAATGGTAGAGCTAGAAAACGTATTCGTGCATGGGATTTTGCTTTCAGTAAACCCTCTGAACAATATCCTAATCCTGACTGGACTCGTGGTGTATTAATCTCAAAAGACAACACGAATGTTTATACTGTAGAAGACGTAGTTTCGATTCGTGACAGAGTGCATGAAGTTGAAAAGCTTGTATTTGATACGGCAATAGCAGATGGTCAAGATGTGGTTATTTCCATTCCGCTTGATCCTGCTGCGGCTGCTGGCGCTTATGCTAAAGACCTACAACGCAAGCTTGCTGAAATGGGTTTCATGGTCAAATTGACTAAACCTGTCAAATCGAAGATTACTCGTTTTGCACCATTTTCAAGTGTAACACAAGCAGGTTTTGTGCATGTTGTAAAAGCAAATTGGAATAGAGATTTCTTCGATGAATTAGAAGTCTTCGATGGTGACCCAAAGAAAAAAGATGACCAAGTTGACTGTTGTTCAGATGCGATGCTTCTGTTAAATAAAGAAATGGTTATCCCTACATTCAGTCTGCCAGATTTAACTGGTACTAACCCTTTTGATAGAATGGCAAGCTCGTCAATCGACATGCCAGTGTATGCAAATATTGGAATTTAAGAAGGAGCCTTAGATGGCATCAAAACGAAATATTAAGCCTGTCACTAAGGCAATTGACGATACTCCTGAAAGATTTAAACTGAGTGAAGCCGGTTATCTCGGTCTTAATGTTTGGAATGGCATTAGCCAAGACGAATTAAAGAAAGAATTAAATTTTCCACATAGTATTAAAACTTATAAACAGATGACATATCATAGTACAGTGAATGCATCACTTACTTTGTTTGATAATCTGATTGGTAAGGTTCAGTGGAACTTCAAACCCCCAAAGGATGCAAGCGAAGAAGAAAAACGTCAAGCTGAAATCATTAATGAAATGATGCATGACATGCAAGATCAGACTTGGCAAGAGTTTATTAGTGAATCTTTGAGTTCCAATGTCTTCGGTTTCTCTGTTCATGAGAAAGTATATCGCCGTAGAAGCAAATCCAATGGTTCAAAATATAATGACAACGTTATCGGTTGGAAACGCTTACCTATTCGTAATCAGGAAACAATCGAAAAATTTATCTTTTCCGAAGATGGTAATGACGTTATTGGTGTAAAGCAAAATCTTTCTACTATTTCTGATCAGTACAATCGTTATACTAATCGAACATTAAAAGAAGTTGTTTTACCTCGTAGCAAAGTCATGCTATTTCGTGCTGGAAAACATAAAGGTGATCCTTTTGGTAAATCTATGCTACGTGATGCGTACCTAGCATGGCGATTCCTTACTGTAATCGAAGAGATTGAAGCTAATGGTGTAGCAAAAGATTTAGCTGGTCTACCTGTTCTAAAGTTACCACCTCAATATCTCTCGCAAGATGCTTCACCAGAACAAAAAGCTATTCGTGCTTATTACGAAAACGTAATGCGTAACTTGCAGATGAATCAACAGTCTGCTTTGATTTTACCACAAGCATATGATCCTGATACTAGAAATCCTCTTTTCGAACTTGAATTACTATCTCTCAATGGTAGTAAAGCAATGGATACAACGAAGATCAAAGAGTATTACAAAAACATGATCGTTACTGCATTGTTTGCTGACGTTCTTATCATGGGACAACAAGGTAGTGGTTCACTTGCCTTGGGTCAGATTAAGAATTCACTTTCAGCAAGCGCAGCAGAAGCAATGCTTGACAAAATCGTAAATGTGATCAATAATGATCTAATCAAGCAGACATATGAACTCAACGGTTGGGATACAGCCAGAATGGGTTCAATGGATTACGATAACCTAGAAAATGATGATCTAGAGTCATTCTCTAAAGCTGTACAAAGATTCGCAAGCACTTCAGTTATTGAAGTTGATCGTGCGGTTCTTAACCGTGTTCGTGAAAGTATTGGTGTCGATCCATTGCCATTAGATCAAGAACCTATGGAAGAGTATTTACCTATGGCAACATCACGTTCTGGTGATGGTATGGTTGTTGGAACTACTGGTAACGGTACGGCAACAAGTGCATCTGGTACAGATACATCTAGCAATAATTTAGAAAACGCAGGTTAATATTATGCCATATTCTATGTCAGGTGATATCCCTCAGTGGGCATCTAAGAAATCAAAAGCTGTTCAACGAGTAGCGATTGATGTGTTCAATCAGACTTTGAAAGATACAGGTTCTGAAGAGAAAGCAAGAATTGCTTCTCTAGCTGCTATGAAAAATGCTGAAGAAGCATACAAAAAGAAAGTAGCAAAATCTGTTGAAGAACTTCTGAAATCAAAATATTCTACTTGAAAATATTATTTTTTTATGATATAATCAAATTTACCAACCCTCCGAGTCTAAAACTCGGCGGGTCTTTATTTGTTTATAATATCGTAATCCTAATGTAAGGAAACAAAATGCAACCAGCAAATATAGATTTAACGATTTATAAAGGATCAACTTTTGTCAAAATTATTCAGTGGAAAACTGGTACTCCTGCTGTTGCAGTTGATCTAACGGGTTGCACTGCAAGAATGCAGATCAGGAAGAATCCTTGTGATTCCGTAGTGCTAGATACATTAACTACTGAAAATGATAAAATTGTAATTACAGATGCTCGTGATGGTAAATTTGAAATAAGAATTTCGGCAGAAATCTCTAGTGCTTATTCTTTTATTTCAGGTGTTTATGATTTAGAGTTGATATTTCCAAATGGTACAATTACCAGAGTAATTGAAGGTGGTTTGACTGCTGTACCGGAGGTAACTAAATGACAACAAATGTTGTAATAGAAAAAACACAAGAAACAATAGTTGTTGAAAACGATATTGTTACAATAATTTCATCAGCGGAACAGGGTCCACCCGGAGTTACAAGAATAGAACTTGCTGACGATGTTGATGTTACAAATTTAGAAAACGGTTCAGTCTTAGTTTATTCTGAATCTAGTGAAAAATGGATTGCAACAAGATTGCTTGAGAACCAGAGCGTCGAATCTGGGCATTATTAATTTAAGGAAAAAACATGGCTTCAATTGTAAGAATTAAACGTTCAGAAGTTGCTGGTAACCCCTCAACACTCGCACAAGGTGAGTTAGCTTATTCAGCATTAGCTGACAATGGTTCGAATGGTGGTGATAGACTGTACATTGGTATGGGTACTGAAAACGCCGGTAATGCTCCAAATCATATTGTCATTGGTGGTAAATTCTTCACTGACATGCTGGATCATACCAAGGGTGTTCTAACTGCAAACAGTGCAATTGTTACTGATAGCAATTCAAAAATTGACAATCTAAAAGTAGATAATCTAGACCTAAATGGTAATACGATTAGTTCTACAGACACCGATGGTGATATCAATATCGCACCAAATGGTGCAGGTAAATCGGTTATCACCAACATGTACGTTGATGGTACCACATCATTGCAGGAATACATTCAAGATGTAACAGGTGGTCAAATTGTTGATTCATCTGAAATTGATGCGACATATGATGATTTGAATGGTACCACATCATTAGTCTTAAAAACCACAGGTGTTACTGCTGGTTCTTATGGTTCTGCTACATCAATTCCTGTATTTACTGTCGATTCAAAAGGTCGATTAGTTGACGCAAGTGCTGTTTCAATTAGTACAACTCTAAATATTGCAGGTAACACTGGTTCAGATGGTATTGCCCTTGCTTCGGATACTCTAACCATTGATGGTTCTGGTCCAATCAGTACGGCTGTAAACTCTCTAACAAATACACTGACAATTTCCGCTGCTGATGCTACCACATCAAGTAAAGGTGTTGCAAGTTTCGATGCCAACTCTTTTGGTGTAGCGTCTGGTGTTGTCAGCATCAAAGCTGGTGGTGTAAGCAATACACAACTTGCCAATTCAAGTCTAACAATTGGTACAACTACTATCACATTGGGTGCTAGTTCTACAACTCTTGCTGGACTAAGCTCAGTCACTTCAACAAGTTTCACTGGTGCTTTAACAGGTAATGCTTCTACAGCTACCGCATTACAAAATGCTCGTACAATTGCAATTAGTGGTCCCGTAACTGGTACAGCTACTAGTTTTGATGGCACATCAAACATTACAATTCCTGTAAGTGCATTAGATGTTGGTCATGCTAATGTAACAGGTGTACTACCCGTAAATAAAGGTGGTACTGGTGTTACTACAAGTACAGGTACCGGCTCAATTGTTTTAAACAATTCTCCTACTTTCACTGGCGTACCAACGGCTCCTACCGCTGCTCTAGGTACAACTACAACTCAATTGGCTACTACAGAATTCGTTGCTGCTGCTGTTGATGCAGCTCGTAGTGGTTTAGATGTTAAAAGTTCAGTGAAAGCTGCCACAACAGAAGATATTACACTTTCTGGTACACAGACAATTGATGGTGTTATCTTAGTTTCTGGTGATCGTGTCCTAGTTAAAGATCAAATCGTTGGTTCACAAAACGGTATTTATGTAGTCGATGCTGGTGCATGGTCACGTTCTACTGATGCTGACATTAGTGCTGAAGTAACAGATGGTATGTTTACCTTCGTTGAACAAGGTACAGTAAACGCTGATTCTGGTTGGGTTCTTACTTCAAATGACCCAATTATCTTGAATACGTCTTCACTTGTATTCGTTCAATTCTCCGGTGCTGGTCAAATCACAGCAGGTACTGGTCTAACAAAAACAGGTAATACACTTAACGTTGGTGCAGGTACTGGTATTACCGTAAATGCAGATGATGTAGCTCTAACAGGTCAAGCACTTGCTTTACATAATTTAGCAACAAATGGTTTGATTACCAGAACTGCTTCAGGTGTAGTAACTGCTCGTTTAATTGCTGGTGTAACGGATAGAACTACAATCACAAACGCAGATGGTGTATCCGGTGATCCTATTGTTGATATTGCATCTACATATGCTGGTCAAACAAGTATTGTTACATTGGGTACAATTACTTCCGGTACATGGAACGCTGCAACAATTGGTACTACTTATGGTGGTACAGGGTTGACAAATTATTCAACTGGTGATATACTATATGCTTCAGGTACTAATACATTGGCTAAACTTGCTGCTGGTGCAAGCGGTAAAGTTTTACAAATGAACGGTGGTGGAACTCCTGTTTGGGGTGACATTGACGGTGGTACGTATTAATTAAGCACAGCCCTGTTTCTACAGGGCTTATTTATTTTGGGAAGTCGATAAATGGCAAATACAATTAAACCCAAACGCTCATCTGTAGCGGGTAACATTCCAACGATTTTAAATATCAGTCAGTACGAAATTGCTATGAATACTGCTGATAAAAAGATTTTCACGAGTGATGGTACAAACATTATTCAGCTTGCTGCTGGTGATATTTCTGGTTTGGGTGATGTTCAGGTAAGTTCACCTGAAAATGGTCAAAGTTTAACATATGATTCAGTATCCGGTAAATGGGTTAACACCACTAATGCTGCTACTCAGTCCATTATTACAACTTATAAATATACAGCTACAGAAGGTCAAACAGTTTTCACTGGAGCAGATGATGAATCTAAAACTCTTCATTATTACCAAGGTGCTACCTTTTTGACACTTAACGGTGTCTTTCTAGAAGATGGAAGTGACTATGTTGCAACAAACGGAACATCTATTATACTCAGTACTCCAACAAGTGCAGGTGACGATGTTAATGTTTATTGTTTTGCCAATTTAGAAGCAGCTAATGTTTATGCTGTCGGTGATGAAAGATATGTACAAAGTACTGGTTCTTTTACTGACAACTCTTTGGTAAGATTTGATTCTACAACAGGTAAGCTTATTCAAGCATCTTTAGCCAGTCTAGATGACGATGGTAGATTGACAAATGTAATAATTGATAGCATCACAAATAAAATTGGTGCAGATCACATTCATTTTAAAATTAAAGCGACAGAAGCACTTGTTCCCGGAAATGTTGTAAAGGTAATCGGTTATAATTCTGGTGAAGATGCATATGAGGTTGCCAAGGTTTTATCTTCTTCAGATGTTGCAATTGGTCTTTGCCATGATACGTTATCTGTTGGTCAGTTTGGTTCAATCGTAAACACAGGTTTATTAGAAGGTTTCGATACTTCTGCTTTTTCTGTCGGTACGATTCTTTATCCGAACACAACAGGTGGTTTGACTTCTGTTAAACCAACAACCGGAACATATCAAGCTATTGCTTTTGTACTACGTAGTCATGCTATTAATGGTGCTGTACTAATTGAAGCAACTGAACCTAACTATGTCCAGACTAGCGATAACAGTGCAAATGCTTTAGTGTTGCGTGATTCTAGTGGAAACTTTAGTGCAGGTACAATTACAGCAACCTTGAATGGTAACGCATCTACGGCTACAAATGCGGATTTATTGGACGGGCAAGATTCTACTTATTTTGCAACAGCATCCGGTTTATCTTCAGAAATTACTAATAGAATAAATGCTGATGCGACTATATTATCTTCAGCGAATGCTTACACCGATGATAAAGTTGCTGCATTAGTCAATACTGCACCAGCAACCTTAGACACTCTGAATGAATTAGCTTTGGCACTAGGTAATGATGCTAATTTCTCAACAAGTGTTACAAACTCATTAGCAGGTAAACAAGCTACTCTAGTTTCCGGTACTAACATTAAGACCGTCAACGGTACTTCTATTTTAGGTTCAGGTAACATTCAAATTGATGGTGGAGTTACTAGTTTTAATACTAGAACAGGTGCTGTTACTTTAACAAGCTCTGATGTTACTACTGCTTTAGGCTTTACGCCTTATAACAGCACTAATCCTAATGGTTACATTACAAGTAGTGGATCTATCAGTGGTAATGCTGCTACAGCTACTACTGCTACAAACGTAAACGGTGGTACGGCTAGAATTAGTGGTATCAATGGTGTTGACCAGATGATTGAAAACAATTATGGAGCGTACCTTCATATTGGTAATTGGGGTGTTGGTCGTACTGATCCTACTGCTGTTCTAGTAAATACTGCATATCGTTCTGATATTTCTGATTATGCGAGTTCTGCTGGTAATGCAGATACCGTAGACGGTTATCATGCTAGTGCTTTTTTACGTGACATTGGAACTTCTTTAAGTTCTAGTGGTTATACAAAATTATCAAACGGCCTAATTATCCAGTGGGCAACAGTTGGTCGTGGTACAAATAATTTTCCAATTGCTTTTCCTTCTGCTTGTTTAAGCCTTGGTTTTTCTGTCGCCGCTGGTGATAATAATGCATTTTCGACAACAGAGTTGCAGATGAATGTGTCAACTACACAAATTACTTTAGTATATAATCGAATTGTTACCTATCGTTATATTGCTATTGGATATTAAAGGAGAGATTATGAAATTTGCACATATTAATTCTAGTAATCAGATTCTTGGTTGGTATACTAGAGATGTTCATGATTTGATTCCGGAACCGTACATCGAAGTTACTGATGAAGAATGGTTGATAGCATTATCTAATAACTTTAATACTGTAGATATTAATGGGAAAACATTTTTTATTGACTACTCAACAAATGAAGAAAAAGAAGCAGATGCTAGATTTGATAGAAATACTAAATTATTGGAATTAGATCAGATTGTATCTAATCCAATTAGATGGAATTCTTTCACATCAGATATTCAACAAGAATTTATTAAATATCGTCAAGAATTGTTAGATGTTCCTCAACAATCGAACTTTCCTAATAACATCGTATGGCCTAATAAACCGGAAATGATGAAAGTGAATAATGAGTAAAGCAAGAAATTTATCTAAATTTAAACCTTCTGTTGATGGTTTGGTTGAATCTGATGATCTGATACCAAATATTGCTATTTCAGGTAACGCTACTACAGCCAGTGCATTAGCTGTATCCAGAACAATTTCTATATCTGGCGACATGACAGGTAGCACGTCTTTCGATGGTTCAACTGATGTAACTACCACCGCAACTTTAGCCAATACAGGTGTAATTGCTGGAACGTACACAAAATTCACAGTGGATTCAAAAGGTAGAGCTACATATGGTACATCTTTATCCTCTTTAGATGTAACTACTGCATTGGGGTTCGCTCCTTACAATAGCACTAATCCAAACGGTTATACAAGTAATGCTGGTACAGTAACTAGTGTATCTGGTAATGGTTCTTATGGTGGATTAACTTTAAGTGGTACAGTAACAACTTCAGGTAGCTTAACTCTAGGTGGTACTCCAACAGGAACGTGGCCTATCTCTGTTAGTGGAAATGCTGCTACTGCAACCAATTCTACTAATGCTGATTTTCTTCCACAGCATGATACTAGAGCGTCTGCTACTACACCTCAGACTATTAATAGTGGTCTGAGAATTGATTTTAAACAGAATTCTACCGAAGGACTTTCTGATGGTGGTACTTATTTTGGTCAATTAACTTATCGACAATATGGTGGTGGTAGTGATTGGACAGGTGGAGCATCTCATCAGTTAGGTTTTACAGATAATGGTAATATTTGGCAACGAAGTGGTACAGGTACAACTTGGGGTTCATGGAAAAAACTAATTGACTCATCAAACATTGGTAGTTATGTTCCAGCGTCTTTCCCATCCGGCACAGCAATGTTGTTTGCACAAACGTCTGCACCTACTGGTTGGACTAAGCAGACAACTCACAATGATAAAGCATTGCGTGTAGTTTCTGGTACAGCGGGTTCTGGTGGTAGCGTTGCTTTCTCAACAGCATTTGCATCTAAAACACCAAGCGGTTCCGTAAGTAATACTACAGTAACTGGTTCAGTCAGTGTGAGTGGTAGTGTAAGCGGTACGACTCTTGGTTCTGGTGAAATTCCATCACACAGACACTATGCAATCAGTAATGCTAACGTAACCGTATTGTGGCCTCCGCCAACTAACATTAATACAGGTAACTATGTTGCTGGTTCAGGTGTAAATCGTGGTTATGAAAACTATGTTTTAACAGCTTCAGGCAGTGATGCTAACGTTGGTTTGACTTCTGCAACAGGTGGTAGTGGTTCACACAGTCACGGTTTCTCAGGTTCTGGTAGTATGAGTACAAATGCACACAGTCACACTTTTGCGGGTAACGCAATTGACTTGACAGTTCAATACGTTGATGTTATAATTGCGACTAAAGATTAATTTTTCATGAAAGGAGTTTAAATGAAAATTAAACCAAAGAGCAATTGTCCATTAAACAATTTCGAACCGTGTAAAGAACTTGAATGCGGTTGGTTTGTGCATGTGAGGGGAACAAATCCAAACACTGGTGAGCCAACTGATGAATATGGTTGTACAATGGCTTGGTTACCTGTCATGTTGATTGAAAATAGTCAACAACAACGTCAAACAGGTGCTGCAATCGAATCATTCAGAAATGAAATGGTAAAATCAAATGCTTTAACAACTGATTTATTTCTACAAATGACTTTTGCGAAAGGTTCTGATGTTCCTCAAATCAAATAAAATTGTATTAGATTTCTATACACACAGACAAGATGTTTATGATTACGCTAGACCTCTTGAGAGTAAATATTTTATTCCTGATTGGTGGAAGTCGTTAGAGTCACAAATCCAGCAACCGGGGCATTTTGCTCCGAACGCAACCATGCGACATTGCAAAGGGTTTTTAGATCAGTTTACATCCGGTGTAATGATTCCCATGTGGACCGATTTCCTGTTTGAGACAAGTAAGATCGGTACGAATGAATATCGATGGGAATTTGCTGATGGAATGTCAAAAGGGGTTGTACATGAACAAATGCTTCGTGGTGGTTTCTTAAAACAAGAGGAATATTCGCATTTAAAGATTCTTGTACCTTGGGTGATCGAGTGTTCTCAGCCCGATTTAAAGTGGATTCTTCAGCAACCTACATGGAACATGCAAGATATTCCTTATGTTACACCAAGTGGTGTTGTTACATTTGAACATCAACACAGTTGTCACACTAACTTATTTGCTATAAAGAAAAAAGATTCGTCATCTAAATTTATGATTGAAGCTGGACAACCTCTTCTTCAGATGATTCCAATGTCTATGGATAAAATTGAAATCAGATCACATGTTATAAGCAAAGAAGAATATGATAGAAAGTCTGCGTCTTCTGTTCAGACTTCATTTGTTAGAAAATATGCAACACATATTCGTTTAAAGGATTTTTATGAGAATAACAGTAATTCGTGAAAACGGAACAGTATTAATTGATGGTAAGGGTTATACGGGTGTTGATGTAAGTTCCATGCCAAATGATGTATTAGCAATGCAATGGTATGGTGATTTCGGTGAAGAAGAACCATCTTTCGAAGATGTTAAACCGCCTAACGTAAAAATTAATAATTTAGATGCTTATTCTAAAATTATTGAAAATTGGAACATTGCAAAAGCTGCTGAAGATAAATATGAAGCCGATCTGGAAGTTGAAAGAAATAGTCCAGAGACTAAAGCTGAAATGGCTAGAGTTCAACGAAATTATCTATTAAGACAATGTGACTGGACTCAGATGAATGACATTGATCCTTCAATTGCCGTTATGTGGAAAGAGTACAGACAGGCATTGCGAGATATTACTTCTCAACCGGGATTCCCTTTGGAAATTGTTTGGCCCACTGAACCATGAATAGTCTCCCTATTTGGTATACAACCTCACTCCCAAAAGCAGTCTGTGATTTATTAAATGATGAATTCATTAAACTACAATCACAAGCTGCTCGTATGGGGCTTTCTGCTGAAAGCAGTGATCCTAACGGTAGAGACACAACATTGAGATTTGCTGAAAAGGATCATTGGTTTACTAGTTTATTATATGGGATCGGATTACAAGCAAATAAAGAATGTAATTGGAACTATGACATTAATTCCCATGAAAATATTCAATATGCTGAATATGGTAAAGATCAACATTATGCTTGGCATACTGATTCATTTACATTAATGAATACTGAAACTGATAGAAAAATAACTGTAATATGTCTAATGAATGATCCTTCGGATTATGAGGGTGGTGACTTACACATTAAACATTTACAGGTGTATCGTCCAATTATGGAAAAAGGATCGATTATAGCATTTCCTTCTTTTCTTGAGCATAGAGTAATACCTGTTACATCTGGTAAAAGATTTTCAAGTACTTTATGGTTAAATGGTCCAAGAAGTAGGTAATTTAAATTATTACACTTGATTTTCTTACAATTTTATGTTATAATTACATTTATACGTTTATTATGAGGTGAGTATGGAACAAGTAAATAAAGCTAAAAGTTTCACTCCCACGCAAGCTATGCGAAATAACGCAAAAAGAGGACTTGCATTAAGAGAAAAGTGGAATAGAGGCGGTTTAAGTGCTTCTCAAGCTAAATCAGAGGGTGTGGGTTCCGGTGTCGCAAGAGCCAGAGATATCGCAAATGGTAATCTTACGCTCGACACTGTAAAAAGAATGCATGCGTTTTTCAGTAGGCACGAAAAGAACTTTAATCCTTCAAAGAAGGAATCTGATGGCGGTCCAACCGCAGGTACTATTGCTTGGTATCTTTGGGGCGGTTCAGCAGGTAAAGCTTGGGCCAGAAGTATTCTTAGGCAAGAGAAATTATTAAAAGCTGCTGATGCTGAATTAAATCTAAATATCGAAGATTTAAAAGATAAGTTGTCTGTTAGCAAAGCAGTTAATGAAGAATTGAAGCAAGCTACATTCGTAGTAATGGTCCCAGACGAGATTGATGCTCATGGTGATATTACTACAGAAGAAGAGATTCGTAAAGCTTGTTATAACTTCAACAAGCACTCAATGAAGGCTAATCTCTTTCATTTAGTAGAAACAAAAACATTTGAATTTTGCGAAAGCTATTGTTGTCCTACAGACTTCATCCTTGGTGATAAGTTAGTTAAAAAGGGAACTTGGTTAGCAACCATTCAAGCACTAGATGATGGTTTATGGGCGTTGGTCAAATCTGGTGATATTAACGGTCTTAGTATTGGTGCTTTGGCATCAGTAGAAAACATTGAAGAGGATGAATAATGGCACGTAAAGCTAAAAGAAAACTCTCCGATATTAGCTTCCAGCACGAAGGTGCTCACGTTGCTCTAGTATCTAAAGAGCAAGGTGGTCCTGCTAATCTACATGATTATGCACTAGTTTTAAAAGCTAATAAATTTAGTGAAGAGTTTGTAGAGAAGATGCAACAAGTTCGTGTAACAATGGAACTTCCTGATTTTCTACAAAAGTTTTTCGGTATGTGGAGCGAAGACGCCAAAGTTCTTGCAACCATGATGGGTTATGTAGAACCAGCCGATACACAACAGATGGAAAATGAAGAAGCTCAAGCTGAAGTTGAAGACTGGATTAAGTCTCGTATGGAAGCATTTGAAGTTCTCAAGGCCGCATATGAATCAGATAATCTAGTTGCTATTTTATCTGAACTAAATGAAGAACAATATTTAGCTATGCTAAAAGACCAAGAGCTAATTGAAAAGGCTTTTGAAAACGAATCTAAGTCATCTGCAAATGCAGGGGCTGATGATACCTCACCCGCATGCGAGGTTAATAAAGAAGAGGTATCCACCTCTGTTGATAAAGAAACCTTGGAGAAATCTACAATGGATGAAAACCAAAAAGAAATGGTAGAGAAAGCCACTCTAGACCTTCTACAGAAGTCATTTGACGAACAGAAGGTAGCTCTAGAAAAAGCTCTCGAAACTTTAGCTGTATATGAAGCTGAAAAGAAAGCCGCAATTGAAAAAGCCCGTAAGGATCAACTAGTTGCTGCTGTAAAAGATGAAGCTAAAGCTGAAACCCTATTTAAAGCAGTCAAGGATGTTGCCGACGAGGAATTCCAAGCTGTTGTTAAAGCTCTAACAGAGATGCAAGAATCTGTAGAGAAGTCTGCTCTATTCCAAGAGCAAGGTAGCTCTGCTCAAGAAGAGACAGAAGTTATTCAAGAATCTGCTGTGGCGAAATTGCTAAAAGCCAAGCAAGCTAAAAAGTAATTTTAAATTTTAATTGGAGAAATTGATATGGCACTAATCGCTACAGAAGCAAAACGCCTTTCTAACGTTGTAAAACAAGAACTATGGGCTGAAACCGGCTTTTGCCGCCAAGTTCTAACTGTAACTGGTACTAACATTGTTCCCGGCACTCTTCTAGATGCTGACGGTGTAGCAACAGTTGCTTCAGAAATCGTAGGTATCGCTATGCAAGAAGCTTCCGGTACTAACGTAAAAGTTCTAGCTCTTGTAAAAGGTCCAGCTATCGTATCTAAAGCAGGTCTAGTACTAAATGGTCTAACCGCTGCTGATGTATACGCTGCTCTAGAAGCTAAAGGTATTGCTTGCAACGATGCAGTCTAATCAGACGCATTAACGTTGTAAGATATTTGAATAATTATTTAAGGAATATATAACATGGCACAAGTACGTAGCTTTGAAAAACCATTTGAGCTAGTTGACTACACTGAAGAACTACTTCTAGTTCCTAACAAGTGGGGTCTAATTAACGAACTCGGCGTCTTCCGTAACGAAGGCGTAGCTCAACACTCTATCACTGTTGAATCCAGCCAAGGTACTCTCGGTCTAGTAACCGACAAAGTACGTGGTGAGCGCAACAACGTAAACAAGGATGATACCCGTAACCTACGTTCATTCGCTATCCCTCACTTCCCACTTGATGACGGTATCAAGCCTGAAGATGTACAGGGCAAACGTGCTTACGGTTCTGCCGATGCTGCTGAAACCGAAGCTGCTGTAGTTGCACGTAAACTAGAACGTATCCGTATGAGCCACGCTGCTACTCTAGAAGCTGCTCGTGCTTACGCTCTAACCACTGGTGCTATCTATGCTCCTAACGGTACTGTTGCTGGTAACTTCTACACCGATTTCGGCGTAACCCGCAAAGAAATCGACTTCGCTCTAGGTACTACAACTACCGATGTTCTAGCCAAGTCTGAAGAAGCCATCGCTCACATTCAGGACAACATCCTATCTGGCGAAAACGTTAGCAACGTAACCGTTCTTTGCTCACCAGCCTTCTTCGGTAAGCTAATTACCCAAGCCGGTGTCAAGGAAGCTTACAAGTACTACGCTTCTACTCAAGAACCCCTACGTCAGCGTCTAGGCTCTGGTCTATATCGCCGCTTCGTACACGGTGGTGTTGAGTACATCGAATACCGTGGTAGCTACAACGGTCAAGCTCTAATCCCTGCTGGTGATGCTTACGCAATGCCACTCGGTACTAGCGATATGTTCATTACATACTTCTCACCTGCTAACAAGTTCTCACATGTTAACACAATCGGTGAAGAAGCCTATGCATTCACATACCGTGATCCTAAGGATAGCGAAATCCAGATTCAAACCGAATCTAACTTCCTAAACTTGGTTCGTCGCCCTGCTGCTCTAGTTCGTTTGTTCACAAGCAACTAAGTACATGATTAGCCCTCTTCGGAGGGCTTTTCTAACATAAATATTCCATTCTAACAAATTGGATGTTAGTTTCGAGTATTTATGTTAGAATTAAATAACATTGAGGAATTACAATGGCTACTATTCAAGATATACGATACGAACTTGGAGATACGTCTACTGAGTTCCCAATGATGACAGATACTGAGATTAGATACTTCTTATATAAGAACGATTGTAGTTTACAACGCACTGCAATGGATGTGGCAAAATCTTTGTTACTAAAGTTGAGTATGCGTAGTGATGAAACAGTTGATTTATTTAGTATCAAAGGTTCACAGGCTGCTAAAAATTATATGCAAGCTCTAAAGATGTATATTAGCAATCCTGATCTTAACAGAATTTATGACAGTGTTATGCCTTATGCTGGTGGTATTAGTAAGTCTGACATGGAAGCAAATGATGCTACCTTAGACAACAATACTATTGTATCCCCAACAAAATCACCAAACTTACCTATCAATGGTTACTTTGAGATTTGAGGTGTTAGATGAATCAGTTTTTGCAATCTACTGTAAAATTAATTAATCTACACGGTCAACAAATGACTTATGTTGCTGTCACGGAGGGTGCTTATAACATTGAAACTGGTTCTAGCTCAAATACAGATACAAATTATAATGTAAAAATGTATAAGAAGCACATTAGAGCAAACCAGTATAATTATCCAAACTTAATTGGTCAAGATGCTGCTCTATTTTATTTAGCTAATAATAAACTACAGTTTACACCAAATGTAAGAGATAAAATTGTAATTGACTCAAAGAGTTATGTAATAGACAATATTATCGAACACAGAGCAAACGGTGTAATTGTACTTTACAGAATATTGGCTGTTAAAGGTTAATCATGATTAGCTGTGATACTTCAAAATTAGAAGCTGAATTAAAGAAGTTTCACGAAGAAGCTACCCGTAAATTAGAAGGAATGGTGGAGAAATTTTCCTATTGGGTAACTTGGGAAGCTATTGAAAATACACCATTTGGTGATGATGTAGAATACGCTGCACTATATAATAATCCAGCTAGATTAAGTATAACTAAAAACGCTAGAGCAGGTAATGCAAAAGGTGGTTGGGTTATTGAAATGAATAAACCCTATTCATCTTGGTGGTTCATGCAAGCAGATAATGAAAATGCTGAAAATATAAAATGGGCTGCTAATCATCGATCTTCTAATTATAAAATTGGTGATACAATTTACATTACAAACAATGTACCTTATGTTAGTGCAGATGCTTGGCCTTATGATACGTATAAAAACGGTTCACCAGTAAGATCACTTGAATCAGGTGCATCTACTCAAGCTCCGTTTGGTATAATGGAACCAACTCTACACGCTATATTAGGCATATACCAATCCGATCTTAAAAAGTATTATGAGGAAAGTTGATGGCAATCGTAGATATTAAACGTGCTGCTGAAAGGCACTTAAATGGATTGACACCAGCTGTACAAACTGGTTGGGAAAACGTAAGTTTCGATCCACCCAAAGATCAATTATATCAACGTGTACAATTTCTTGTGCAAACTCCAGATGATCCTGTATTGGGTACTGGTTTTCATAGAGAAAGAGTTACAATGCAAGTTTTTGTGGTTGGTATGATTAACAAAGGGACTTCTGAAGTCCTTTCTCGTGCTGAGTTAATCAGAGACAAATTTAAAAAAGGTTTAGTTCTTATAGAAGACAATGTACGAATTCACGTATTAAGAACACCTCAGATTTCTGGAACAGCAATTGCATCTGACAGAATTATCTGTCCTGTAATTATCGAACTAGTCGCAGAAGTGTATTCCGACTAAAGGTTTTCTGATACCTTAAATCAGTACATTTGCAAATGTAAAATCTAATTTGGAGAAAACAATATGCCTATTTCAAAAGGTACAGCCAAGCAAGTTGGCTATAAGAAAGAAACAACTTGGGGTACACTAGCCGGTAATACTTCTGGTAAGCTACTACGTCGAGTAACAGCTAGTTTTAACCTAGTAAAAGATGCATACGAATCTGCTGAAATCCGTACTGATCGTCAAATTGCTGATTATCGTCACGGTGTTCGTTCTGCTGAAGGTAGTCTAAATGGTGAACTATCTCCTGCTACCTATGCTGATTTCATGGGTTCAATTGTTGGTAAAGATTTTGCCACAAGTACCGCTTCTGCTGCTTCAGTCGCTGTAGATGGTACAGGTAATATCGGTGTTGTATCAGGTGCTGATTTTATCGCTGCTGGTTTTAAAGTCGGTATGGTAGTTCAAACTGCTGCCGCCAAGAACATGCTTGTTACAACTGTAGGTACTACATCTATGAGCGTAATCAGCCTAAATGGTACTACAATTGCTGATGAAACCGGTGTAACTGTTGCTGCTGTTGGTAAAGTAACTGAAGTACCAACTTCAGGTCATACAGATGATTCTTATACGGTTGAAGAATGGTACGCTGATATTGGTCAATCTGAAGTATACACAGGTATGAAGCTAAACAGCATGGCTGTTCAACTACCTGCTACTGGTCTAACAACTGTAGACTTTGGTTTTGCTGGTAAAGACCTAACACAAAAAGGTACAACTCAGTATTTCACTTCACCTACTGCTCAAAACTCAAACGGTATTTTTGCTGCTGTTAATGGTGTAATGCTTGTTGCTGGTCAACCTGTCGCTCTAGTAACTTCTGCTGACTTTACAGTAGAACGTGCTACCGAAAACGCTACTGCTGTAGGCTCTAACTCTGTTGCTGAGATTTTCACTGGTCGTATCCGTGTAACAGGTAACCTAAGTGTTTACTTCCAAGATGCTACATTCCGTGGTTACTTTGATGCTGAAACACCAGTTAGTATCGTTCTAGCTCTAACTACAGATAGTACTGATGATTCACAATTCGTAACCTTTACACTACCAAAAGTAAAACTAGGTAGCTTCACAAAGGATGACGGTGAACTAGGTATCGTTGCATCCACAAGCTTCCAAGCTCTACTAAATGATGTAACTACTGCTGGTCTACCAGCTACTACAATCCAGATTCAAGACTCTGCTGCTTGATAACTGACGTAAACCCGAGGGAGAAATCCTTCGGGTTTTCTTTTATTTGCAACTCTTGATTTTATGCGTTATTTGTGCTATAATGGTTACTTCATTAACAATGAAAGGAAATTATGTCACTAGATTTAGCAAAAACAAACCTAGCCGAAGCTGCTGATGCTGGCTATGAATTCGAAATTAAACTTCCCGGTTCCGGTGAAGGCACTGGTGCTTTTATCACTGTACGTGGTGAAATGTCAAAAACAGTGAAAGCTTATGCTCGTCAAAAGTTCCGTGAATTTCAATTACGTGAACAACAAGCCAAACGCCGTGGTAAACAAAGCGAAGAACTTACTCTAGAAGAAGCCGAAGAAATGGCTGTAGAAGCCGCTGTAATTCGTGTAATTAGCTGGCGTGGTATTACCGAGAATGGTAAAGAAGTTACTTTTAGTAAAGAGACTGCTGAGAAAATCTTCACTGAACACTCATGGATTCGTGAGCAAGTAATGGAGGAATCAAATCAACTGCTCAACTTTCGATGCTGATGATGTAAATCAAACAATCGAATTTGCTAAACAACAATTCAGTCTTGCTACTTCATTTAAAGATGGTAGTACTTTAAGGGATCAACTTAATAATGTTTGGAGACAAACAGGCGTTAAACCAAAAGAACTTGAAGACCTGATTGAAATACCTCAAAGTTGTGAGCATGTTTGGAAATGGTTTATTGATTTGCATAGCACTCGATCAGGAAATGGTTTTGGAGCTAATCCTCTTACTTACTCAGAAATGCTATCGTATTTTACTTTAACTGAAATGTATCCCGAAGAATGGGAAATTGATCTTATTAAAATGCTTGATAGAGTAGTGTTAGAAATATATGCAAAAGAAACCGATAAGAAATTAAAAGAGTCTTCAAATAAATAAACTAGCCCCTTAACGGGGCTTTTATCTTTATGAATTGCAATAGTTTATAAAGCTAAGATTTCCGTATAACAGGAGAAAGCTATGGATTTAGCACAATTAAAATTTGTTGTCGATACATCAGAACTAAAAAATGCATCGGCAGAAATTGAAAAATTAACAGTTGCTGTTAGCAAGCTTGATAAGCCAATGAGAGAAACATCTCAATCTGCAAGCAATCTAAGCAAACAGTATTCTGAAGTAGACAAGACCTCTTCTAAAACAGTTGAATCTACTAAAAAACAAACTACCGTTCTAGAACGTCAACAAATGATTCTTGAGTTTATGACTCAAGGTTTTTCAAAAGGTCAAGCATCTCAATTAGCATATGCTAAAGCTGCTGGCGCATTGACAAACGATTTAGAGCAATTAGGTAAGGTACTACAAACTCAACGCACTCTAATGGGTACTGACCCATTTGATAAGAGTATTGGTGCTTTACAATCACTTCGAAATGAATATACAGTAATCAAAGAAGTACAGCGTTTATATAATGCTGATCTAGGTCTTACAAAATCACAAATGGAAGACTTAGCTCGTGAAAAACTTCGCTTGATTGAAAAGTTTAAACTTGAAGGTAAATCATTATCTGAAGTCAAGGCTGGTTTAATCGAATTAAACTCTGCTTATATTAAGAATGCTAGTTCTGAAAATGCAATTGCAGAAAGCATGAAAAATAGGCAGAAAGCTGCAAATGATGCATCTAAAGCAAACCAGTATATCATCGCTGAATTAGATAGAGTAAATCGTTTAACTTCATCAAATGGTGAAATTACTAGTGCAACAAACAGCAAATTGATTGCATTTGAAAAAGCACTTAGATTATCTGGCATGTCTGCTGATGAACAAGTTTCAAAATTAGCTGCATACAAAAAGAGTTTAGAATCAATTCAGAAAGCTGCGGGTAACCGACAAGTAGATTATCTATCTCGTGCTTTAGGTCCACAGATTACCGATATTTTCGTTGGTCTTGCAACTGGTCAATCACCAATGATGGTGCTATTGCAACAAGGTGGTCAATTACGTGACCAATTTGCACTTGCTGGCGTAGCTGGTAAAGACATGGGTAAAATGCTTACTCAAGCTGCTGCTACAATGGTCACGAGTGTAAAAGATATTGCCTTAGCTGTTGGCGGTTTATTAGTTAACTCTTTTACTTCATTAGGTAAAACAGTTGTGGATGCAGGTATTGCTCCATTTAAATTAATGGGTGCTTATATCAGAGATATGATTGATGGAACTACTACTGCTTCAAAATCAATTGCTGATTTACAAGTTGCTTTTGCTGCTTTAGGAAAAGTAGGTATTGTTGCATTAATTACTGCCGCTATCACTGCTGTTATAGCAATGAAGGATTTGGTTAAGGAACAAAGAGATGCTGCTAAAATGGCAAATCTATTTGGTGGCGAACTAGGTCTTACAACAAATAATTTATATGCACAAGCTCAAGCTTTTGCTGGCGCTGAAGGTAATGTAGGTAAATACGTATCTGCAATTGGTATTGCTGCCAAAGCAGGTGTAGGTGGTGCTGAAAATATCAAAGCTGTAACAGATGCTATGATAGCATTAAATAAAGTTGGTATTTCTGCTGATGAAACTGCATCACGATTTGCTAAACTTGGAGAAAAACCAGCAGAAGGTCTTAGAGAATTTGCTAAAGAATCTGGAATGATTGCACCATCTGTTTTACAAGTAGTTAGAATGCTTGAGGAACAAGGTAGAAAATCTGAGGCAGTAGCTATTGCTACACGAGCAATGTCTGATGCAATGGTTGACGCATCATCAAAGATTCAAAATGAACAAGGTGCAATCCTTAGTATTTTTGATGCATTAGCCAGTGGTGCTAAAAAAATGTGGGATGCCATTCTAAATATCGGTAGACCTGATTCATTAGAAAATAGAATTAAACAAGCTACTCAAGATTTAGCAAGAGCTACAAGCGGTGACATGGCTTGGTATGAGAGATTTGGTAGAAGTCAAGAAGATGCGATTGCATATTATCAGGAAATTTTAACAAGTCTACAGAATCAAGCTAAAAAAGAAAAAGAAGTTTCTGATGAAAAAAGAAAACAGTCTGAGTATGCTGATTGGGAAACAAGAAATGCTCAAGCTTTAACTAAGTCTTTATCAGAAAAAGAAAGATTCGCCTTAAAGCAATCAGAGTTGCAAAGAGACTTAAATGCTGGTATAATTACACAAGTAGAATACACAAAAGCTCTTGCTGGTTGGAAGACAATCATCTTTGGTAAAGACGAAAGTTATCAGAGACTTTTAAAACAAGCTGGTGATTTCTATTTGAATCAAGCTGGTGCTGTTCAAAATTTGACTAAAGCTGAGATAGCATTGAATCAAGTAAGACAGAGTGAAGAATGGAAGAAATTAAATGCTGCACAGCAAAAAGAAATTTCCAATCTTTACGAAGCTGCTGCTGCTAATGAAAGACTAAAGAAAGCTGAAGAAGATAGAAAAACTCAATTAGCTTATATCGCTCGTTTAACCGGTCAAGCCGATAAGATGGGGGCCGAATATTATAGCGGTTTAAAGAGATTAGATGAAGCTCTTACAGATGGTAATATTTCAATGTCTGAGTATATTGATTTACTTGACAAACTTTATCGAACTACATCTTCATTTAAAGCTTTCCAAGGTATTGAATCGGCAGTAACTAAGAGCATCACTGATGTAAATGCTCAAAGAGAATCTATTCAAGCTCAATACGGAATGGATTTTGCTACAGACAGAGAAAAGACTAGATTAACTGCTGAAGCTACACTTCGTAAACAGTTTGCTGAATCTCAAGCTGCTCTTGATAAAAACTTGGCTGATGCAAAAGCAAAATTAAACGATGGTGAATATCAAAAAGCTGAAGCATTGTATATCAAAGAAGCTGATCTTAAAAAGCAATTAGCTCAAGAAGTCTATGATCGCCAAATCTATATGACAACTGATGCGTATAAGCGTCAGGAAGGTTATAGCAAAGCGTTTGAAGGTCTATTCACCGGTATGGCAGATGCAATCGTTGAGTTTGCCAAAACAGGTAAATTGAGTTTCAGCGGCTTAGTTGATACAATGGTTGCTGATTTAATCAGATTCGAAATGCGTATGCAGATGATGAATCTGTATTCAGCAATGGGTGGTGGTAAAGGTATTTTAAGTGCCTTGGGTCTACCTACTTTTGCAGATGGTGGTGCTTTCTCTGGTGGTGTTCAGAAGTTTGCAAAAGGTGGAACATTTACAAATAGTGTTGTTTCTTCACCTACTCTATTCAAGTTCGCAAAAGGAACTGGTCTAATGGGTGAAGCTGGTCCAGAAGCTATCATGCCTCTTACAAGAGATTCAAGTGGTAGACTTGGTGTTCAAGCGTCTGGTTCAGGCTCAAATGTTTCTGTGCAAGTCATTAACAACACAAATACTCAAGCAAGTACAAACGAAACCATTGATTCAAAAGGCAATAGACGAATTGAAGTTGTGATTGGTGATATGACTGCTGGTGAAATTTCACGTAGTGGTAGTGCATCACAAAAATCAATCAAGTCTACATTTGGTCTACAACCACAATTGATTAGGAGATAAGATATGGCATATACTTATATATGGCCTACATCTTTACCTCAGAAACCTTTAGCTAATTATTCGGAAAGTACGGGGGTTATTATCCTCCGTACTAAACCGGATGCTGGTCCAGCTAAACAGCGTCGAAGAGGTCAAAGACCAGACATTTTGAATGTGCAATATAATATGTCTACAACTCAAGTTGAGACATTACGTTCTTTTGTCGAAGATAGTTTACAAGGCACAATTCGTTTTGGTTATCCACACCCAAGAACAGAGCAAATTATAGAAGCTCGATTGATTCCTCAAAGTGATGGTGCATTATATTCTATAAGTTATTTATTGCCTGACTATTGGCAAGTCTCAATGCAATTGGAGGTATTACCTTGAGTAGATTAACTTCAATGTCCCCATCAGCATTAAGGGCAGTATTTTCACCAGAAGCAGATGATGATTTAATGATTCTGCTAACGATTTACGATCCTAGTAACGAAACACAAGTAATTGCTAGGATTGCTGATGGTTACACAAAACGAATATCTGAGACTGAATTGGATGTTATGTATGGTGTTACAAGTAATGGTAACGACTACATGTTTTTACCAATGGAAATCACTCTTCCTTCAGAGGATGAGGCGCAGGCTCCAAAATGTTCAATTGTGATGTATGATGTTACTAGACATTTAACACCAATCATTCGAACTATTGCTTCACCACCAAGAGTAAAAATGGAATTAGTGTTGAGTAAAACTCCGGATGTAATTGAGGTTTCTTTCTCAGATTTCTTTATCAGCAATTTTAATTATAATGCTGATTCAGTATCTGCCGAATTATCAATGATTGATTATGAGAGAGAACCGTTCCCGATGCATTCTTTCACTCCGCAGTATTTCCCCGGAATGTTCTAATAGGATTAATATGCAATTAGAGAAGTACATAGGTTTAAAATATAAAGAAAAAGGTAGAGACTTCGATGGAGTTGATTGTTGGGGATTGGTACGCCTATTCTACAAGAATGAATTTAAAATCGATCTACCTAGCTTTAGCTCAGAATATACACAGACAGATGTTCAACGCATTGAAGAGCTAATCGCACAATACAAAGAAGGTTGGGAATCAACCGAACAACCTGAAGAGGGTTCTATTGTACTTTTCAGAGTTCTCGGTTCAGAATCTCACGTTGGTGTTGTTGTAAACAAAGAACAGTTTTTACATGTTCGTGAAAACCAAGATAGTGCTATTGAGAATTTTGATTCTCCTTTTTGGAAAAAACGAATTGTTGGATATTTTAAATATTCAGAAAAGAAAAGTGTAGTATTAAATGCTGTTCCACATCCATTGAGAACAGAACGTTACACTATGCCTATTCTTCCCGGTACAACACTTGATTTGTTAGCCAATGGATTAAACAAAGAATACTGTGTTGCTGAAGAATTAAAATCAAAAGTAAGTATTGTTTTAAATGGCAAAGTCATTGACGAAAAAGATTGGTCATCTACAGTTCTAAAAGAAGGTGATGCTGTTGAGTATCGTGCTGTTCCAAAAGGTTCAGCAGGTAGAATGCTTGCATTGGTCGCATTGACAATTGCTGCTCCATACATCGCACAAGCTGCTTTAGGTACTACATTTGGTGCATATGCTGCAACTGCATTGGGTGGTGTACCTACCTTCCTAGCCGTTGCTCAAGTTGCAACTGTTTTAGTTGGTACAGCATTAATTAACGCAATTGCTCCAATTCGTCCACCAGTAGATGCGGCTGGTAAAGACCCCGGTTCTGCTGAACGTCAGCTAATGGTAAATGGTGGTTCTAACCGTCAAAATCCATATGGCTCAATTCCTGTTGTACTAGGTAAAGTTCGTGTAACACCTTTACTTGGTTCTACAAATTATTTGACATATGAAAATGAACGTGATAGCTATGTTTCGATGCTATTAGTTTGGGGTTATGGTCCACTAAATATTGATGCATCTACATTAAAAATTGGTGATATCCCATTAACCAATTACACCGATTATAATATCATTACTCTTGATCGTAAAACTGAACCTACGACAGAAGTTAAGAATCAGTTCGATGCAATTTATGGTAAAGACATTACACAGGTTCAGGTTTCTACAGAATTAACCTGTGATGGTAATCCAGAATCTACAGTAACTCCCGGTCCTTGGTTGCAAGCTGCAACGACAGAAACTGTAGATAGTTATACTGTTGCCTTGCATTTTCCTCAAGGTTTGCGTAGAATCAAAATAAAAGGTGATAACGCAGGTGATTCGTTTGCTACATCAGTTCAGTTTAGAATTGAATATTCCATCGATAATGGTTCTAGTTGGAATTTACAAGAAACATTAACCATTGGTGGTGATACACCTAAAAAGGATGGTTTTACTACAACCAAAACATATTCTTTTCCTTCCAAACCTGCTCAAATGATTGTACGTGTACGTAGAGAAACAGGTGATAATACTGAAGACAATCCCGATAATCGTTATTATTTTACCGGTGTTCTACAAAATATAACATTTACAAGAAACGCAAATCCTGCCGTTGATCCATTAAATGCAAAAATTGCTAAAACAGCATTTAAGATTAAAGCTACAGATCAATTGAATGGTAGAGTAGACGGTATCAGTGCAGTAGTTCAAACTTGGTGTAAAACATGGAATGGTTCTGCATGGGTGGATGGTGCAACAAGTAATCCTGCTGCGCTATTTAGATATGTCCTAGAACATCCAGCCAACCCAAGAAGAGTAACCGATGCTTCTACACAAATTAATCTAACACAATTGCAATATTTTTATGATTATTGTGTATCAAAAGGATTTGAATATAACTCTGTAATGGGTGATAGTCGAAGTGTTCTTGATGTATTACGTGATATTTGTGCTGCTGGTCGAGCAAGTCCTGCTATCGTAGATGGTAAGTGGACAGTAGTTATTGACGAAGTAAAGCCAAACGTAATTCAACATTTCACACCACACAATAGTTGGGGTTTTGAGGGTAGTAAACCATTACCGAAGAAACCAGATGGTTTACGTGTAACTTACTTTGATCAGGATCAAGACTATCAAGAAAATGAAATTATCGTATATGACATTGGTAAGAGTGCAGGAAATTCAACATTGTTTGAAAGTATTACTCTTCCCGGTGTAACCAAAAAGTCATTAGTCATTGATCATGCTCGTTGGCACATGGCACAAATCAAACTTCGTCCTGAAGTCTACACAGTCAATGCCGACATTGAATATCTTGTTTGTAATCGTGGTGATCGTGTCAAAGTAACTCACGATGTACCAATGTGGGGTCTTGGTAGCGGTAGAATTAAAAATAGAATTAGCGCAACTAAGTTTGAATTGGATGAAGAAGTACCAATACAAGCAGGTAGACAATACACCATTCGTGTTCGCAGTGTTGATGGTTCTTCTGTAGTACGAACTGTTGTTCCAAAATCACTTGATGGATATTATAGTGAAATTGATTTAACAAGTTCCACTACGTCAACAGAAGTTCAAGCTGGTGATCTGTTTTTATTTGGTGAACTTGGTCAAGAATCACAAGATTTAATTGTATTAAGTGTAGAACCATCCAATAATAAATCTGCAAGATTAACACTTGTTGATTATGGTGTTACTTCGCAATACAATATCTTTACCGACTATTTAAATTTAACTGCTGCTACAGTGTTTGAATCTCAGATTACAAATACCCCTATTTTACAGCAAGAAAATTTTGGTAACAAAATACCATTGATTACCGGTTTCGTGAGTGATGAATCTGTAATGGAAAGAATATCTAAAGGTATTTTCCGTTACAACATTAATGTTGCTTATGTTAATGCAAGTCAATTACCGCAAATTGCTGAAAGTGTAGAAGTCCAATATGATTTACTATCATCTACTAGTACAGTAAATGCAAAATCTATTTTTGTACCTTATCAAAAAGGTTCTGCTCAAATTTCTGATGTAGCAGAAGGTGAAACCTACAAAGTCAGAATGCGTTATATTGGTAGAAATGGTAAAGTCGGTGATTGGTCATCTTACAGTAACCACACTGTAGTTGGTAAAACAAGTCTACCGTCACAAGTTACAGCTTTTACTGTTGTTGCAGATAAACCAAGTGGTCAATTACTACTAACATGGGCACAGAATCCAGAATTGGATGTTTATACTTATGAAGTTCGATCAATAGACACTGGTTGGGGTTCGAATGATACAAATAGAATATTTTATGGTGATGCTAATCGTGTATTTGTAAGATATTCTGGTGGTGCTGTACAATTCTACATTCGTGCTATTGATAGTTCTGGTAATTTTAGTCAAGTATCTTCAACAGTAAATTTTATACCTGCTGTTGTACCAAATACAACACAGATTCGTTACTCTTACGCAGATACTTCATTGACCAGTGCTACAGTTACTTTGGATTGGAATGATGTAACAACTTCACAGTTTGATATTGCTTATTATGAAGTGCTTTACAATGGTACAGTCAAAACAACCAAATCTAACTCAATTACTGTTAATGCTGATTGGATAGGTAATCGTTTATTTACTATTAAAACAGTAGATGTTCACGGTAATAAATCCTCTGGATTTTCTAATAATGTAGCTAAAGTTGCACCAAATCCACCAACTGATTTAAAAACTCAAGTAATTGACAATACTGTAATGTTATACTGGAAACTTCCAGAAAGAACATCATTACCAATTGATCATATTCTGTTAAAAAAGGGTACATCTTGGGAAACATCGGTTTTGATCGGTGAGAAAAAGGGTGAATTCACTACAGTTACCGAAGTGACAGGTGGTCTATATACATATTGGTTAGCTTCAGTTGACACAGAAGGTGTAGAAAGTACACCAGCATCTGTCACAACAACAGTGTCTGAACCACCTGATTTTGTATTTAATGGAGAATTCACAAGTGGTTTTACTGGTACAAAAATTTCTTCTGCTTTTGATGGAACGTCATTGGTATTACCTGTAAATATAACAGAGACTTTTGAACAACATTTTACAAATCGTGGTTGGTTGACTCCGCAAGATCAAATCGATGCTGGTTTTCCAATATTCATTCAACCATCAGAAAATTCTGGATACTATGAAGAGGTGTTTGATTTCGGTCAACCACTTGTTTCGAGTAGAGTCTTGATTTCGTGTAAGGATGTTATAATTTCTGGTGCACCAACAGAATTCTATACAATTGCATTGTCTCTTGACAATTCAACTTATGTGGAGTATAATGGAGTCAAAGAAATATTTGGAACAAATTTCAGATATGTAAAGATAAGAATCAATGTAACTTCAGAATCAAACCTTGGTCTTCATTCAATCGAAAATTTATCGGTTAGATTGGACACTAAGATAAAGAATGATGCAGGAAACATTTATGCAAATGCAAGCGATGCACTGGGTACAATCGTAAATTTCAACAAGGAATTTATTGATGTTCAGAGTGTAACAGTTTCGCCTTCTGGCACTATACCGATATATGCTGTTTATGATATAAAAGATGCTTTTGTATCAGGTACATATTCAGTTTCTTCTGATGTTTGTACAGTAAACTTGATAGATCATGGTTTTATTACCGGTCAGAATGTTAAGTTATTTATTGGTTCTGGATTAGGTGTAAGTGGAATATATACAATAACTGCATACAGTACAAATACATTTGCTGTAAATATGATTTCTCCTAATACAAGTGGAAATCTTTCATTGTATCCGCAATCATTGAGAGTTTATGCGTTTAACAATTCAGGAGTCAGAACATCTTCTGATGTATCTTGGGCAATCAAAGGATATTAAAATATGGCTGATCATTTAAAGCCTACATTAACTAGCACATATTCTAATTTCGTATCTGAAATGGATGCTCGTTTTGACGATCTAGCAGTGGGGCTTGACCCCGCTGTTACGACCGTTACGAACCCTCCAATTAATTCAATACAATGGAGTAGTGCTGCTAACAAGTGGCAAAAATTCAATGGCACAGCTTGGAATGATTTGGCTACTACATTTGCTATTTCAATTTCAGGCAATGCAGGTACAGTAACTAATGGTGTGGTTACCACAGGTTCTTATACTAATCCAAGTTGGATCACATCTCTGGCTGGTTCTAAGATTACCGGTGATATTGCCGGTAACTCTGGTAGTGCTACAAGACTTGCAACTGCTAGAAACATTAATGGTGTTGCCTTTGATGGTACTGCGGCAATTAGTATCAATACTAACAATTCTGTAACTTTCAACAGTACAGGTTCAGGTGCTACATCCGGTTCAACTTTCAATGGTTCGGGTGCAGTTACTATTAGTTATAATACAATTGGTTCTCCAAGTATTACAGGTGCTAATGCAAGCGGTACTTGGGGTATTTCAATTACGGGTAGTGCTTCAAGTGCTACAAACGCAACTAATGCTACAAATGCAACCAATGCTGTAAACACAACAAATGTTGCAATAACCGATGATACCACCAGTGCTGCAACGCATTATTTGTACATGGGGACAGGTACTACCGGTAATAACGCAACCAAAGTTTCTAGTTCTAAAATCAGCTTTCAACCATCTACTGGTGATTTAACCACTGCTGGTAACGTTACTGCTTATTCAGACAAGACTCTAAAAACCGACTTACAGAAAATTGATAACGCTTTGAATAAATTGTGTTCATTAACTGGTTATGTATTTACTCGTATTGATACAGGTCAAAGACAGACTGGTTTGTTAGCACAAGATGTTCAGAGAGAATTACCTGAAGCTGTAACTGAAGGTAAATATTTATCTGTAGCATATGGTAACCTTGCAGGTTTAATTGTTGAAGCTATCAAAGAATTAAAACAAGAAGTTGAAGAGTTAAAAGCTAAAATTGACGCTTGATTTTCATCAATAATTGTGATATAATTATACTTAATACGGCCTGTCTTATTTACGTAAGACGGGCTTTTCTTTTTATAAATTAATTAAGCGGGTTATATTATGTCAGTAGAAACTCATGGTGCGTTTGATACAACAATGGCTGCTATTGGCAGTAAAGCAACATATACTGGTGCAACCACAAGCATTTTAGGGTGGATTATGTCTTCAGAATTTGGTGTGCTAATCGGTATTATTCTTGGTATCGGTGGTTTTATCATTAATTGGTATTACAAATACAAACAAGATAAGCGTGACCAAGAGTTACACGATGAGAAAATGAAAGAGATACGAGAAAATGATTAACCGTCAAAATGTAGCAGCATTAATATTGAGTGCCTCTGCATTGATTGGTATTGCAGTTCATGAAAGTTATAGAGATACTGCATATATTCCGGTAGCAGGTGATGTACCTACAATCGGTTTTGGCAGCACAACTAATCTTGATGGTAGTCCGGTACGTCTAGGTCAGAGAACAACGTCTGTAGAGGCTTTAAAGAGGCTTGGTAAGGATGTTGAGAGATTTGAAACAGCAGTTAAAACCTGTGCTCCTGTTGCAATGTATCAATATGAATTCGATGCTTACGTATCGCTGACATATAACATTGGACCAAACGCATTTTGCAAAAGTACCCTCGCTAAAAAGTTAGTACAATATGATTATGAAGGAGCTTGCAAGGAAATTCTTCGTTGGGATAGATTCCAAGGTAAACCACTGAAAGGTTTAACCATTCGCAGACAAGAAGAATATAAAACTTGCATTGGAGAATAATGACTTGGCAAACTAAATTAATAGCAATTGTTTTGGTGTTAACCAGCTTATTTGTTTGGCATAAATATGAAGTTTCCAAAGCTATCACAAAAACCGTAGCTGAACAAACTGCAATTCATGAAAAGCAAGTTAAAGACCTAACACTAAAAAGTTTAAAAACAGAACTAGAATTAAAAACTCAAGTTGCTGCGATTAAAGGAGATAAAGATGCTCAGATTAAAAATCTTGACACTAAGTATCGTATTGCTATTGACAGCTTGCGCCAGCGTCAAGAAAGAAGTTCCACAAGCAATTCTACCGGAAATTCCTCAAATGCAGAAAGCACCAAAGGAGCTACTGGAGCAGAATTATATCGAGAAGATGCAGCTTTTCTTATCGGGTTCTCTAGAGACACAGAAGAACTTAAAACGCAATTAAAGATGTGTTACGCTCAATATGATACCATATATGAGCAGTTAAATAATTATCGTAAATAAAAAAATCCCGGATATCCTTTACAGGACTCCGGGTATTTTTACGTCTGTACTTTATTGAACAAACTCTTTTAATTGTTGTGCAGTCATTGCACCAGCTTTGCGTTTAACAACTTGATTGTCTTCCATTAGAAGAAGTGTAGGTACGCCAGTAATTGCGTATTCTTTTACAGCTTCTAAATCTTCATCTACATCAATTGTTGATACCGGAATACCTAGATCGGTATTCGCTAGTGTCATCGATAGACCTTTACATGGTTGACACCACGATGCTTTGAACACTACTAAATTTTTCATATTTCTCCTTTATTGACAAGCTTCACATTCACCTTTGGCAGCTTGTACACCAGCCTGAGTGTAGATGTAGTACAAGGCAAGAATATTATCGTCAGCAAACGCTTCCTGATGAACTTCGGCAATCCATGCAGGGTCTTCATCAGCAGCAAAGAATAAATTCAAAGACTGCCACTGATCAATATAACGACTACGAGCAGATGCTAGACGTAGAACAGCTTTTTGATTGATTTCAAAGGCTGTCTTAAATACAGATTTCTCTTCGTCGGTCAACCAATCCACATGCTGAACAGAACCTTGTTTATCTGTAATTTCCTGAACGTGTTTCTTGGTGTAGACACCTTTTTGTTTCATTAGCTCAAGTAGTACAGGATTCAAACGATCAACTTCACCAGCAGCAGTCATTTGAGTATAACTCATAGCAGGATCAGGGTTGATACCTTCAGATACACCACCCATGAGAAGTGCAGTAGATTTTGTAGGTGCAATAGCAATCAAATGCGTATTGCGAACACCATAACCTTTGCACCACTCTGGTTCACCCAATAGTTCAGCCATTCTTGCAGTGGCAAGATTTGCATGCTCCCAAATTTTAGCTTGAATAGTTTGACTTAGACTATGCGCTTGGAATCCTTCAAACGGTAGCATCTTTTGCATAAACAAGGTATGAATACCACATAGACCTAGACCTAATGCACGACCCTTTTCAGTAAATCGTACAGCTTTTTCTAGACCGGGAACACTCTTGGCACGTTCAATGAATTCACTTGCTACACAGTCTAGGAAGATAGTCGCCCAATATGCGGCATTTGTATCTTTCCATTCATCCCACTTAGCAGCATTCATTGAAGACAATACACAAGTATATGTGTGTTCATCATCGTTGAATAGCATGATTTCTGAGCATAGCTGAGAGTTATTAATGAACAGTCCCTTGTCACGGTACATTACTGGACGTTTAGCGTTAGCTTTATCCACGAAGAAGAAGTACCCCTTACCGGTGACCATCTTAATCTTCATGGCCTTCTGGAAGCGTTCTAGAGCCTCTTGATCACCACAGTTTAGACGGTCAATGAAAGTCTGCTTAATTGTCCACCCAATATTCAAATCATCAGGTTCAGCTAGGATGTGATCTGCAATTTCATTAAAATCACCATGCTCAATATTTAGGTAACATGCCCATGCACCACGACGAGCAGTACCTTGTGCGATATTACGCATTGCGTTTACGTGTTCTTTGATTACAGGTAGAACACCACTGGCTTTACCACCAATGCTAATCTTTGCACCACGAGGGCGAACATTACTTAGATCGGTAGCTGTACCAAAACCATATTTTGTTAGTAGTGCAACTTCACGCAGGTTGCTGTAGAAACCATCTACAGAATCATCTGCGATAGTACCAGAGCAAGATACAGGCATACCACGAGAAGTACCCATGTTAGCAAGCACAGGAGTAGAAGGAGAGAGCCATCCTTTCCAAAGTAAGTTAAAGAACTCTTCTTCAGCTTCTGATAGCATTGGAACATGCTTTGCAGCAGTCTTTGCAATACGCTCAAATTGACCACGAACTGAACGACCCTGTGTTTCATATTCGTACTTTTCTTTAAACATTTGGTATCCAGCAGTAGTATACCATTCAGGAACTAAGCCTTGTGCTTGTAGTTCTTTACGTTCTTCGCTTAGTTTTTTGTAAATACTTTCACTCATTTTTATCCTTAAAAAATTCAATAATCCAACTTGCAAAATTTAACAATTGTTCTGGAGTAGCGTCATTCTTCATTGAATTAGCTTTATTGCTAATAACCTGAATGTTTCCTTTAACATATCCAAGTGAAGGTATTATTCTATCTAAACTTGGTGAATTTGCTTTTGCTCTACCCGAAGATTTTTCAATTTTTATTTTAAGTATTGGACAAAATTCTGGAACAACTATGTCATCAATGGTGATATTGATTGGTAGATTTTTAGTTCTTGCTCTATTTTGAGCAGCCTCAAGTAAAGACTTTCTCACATCCTTACGTCTTAATCTTTTGTTATCAATAACTTTTTGTAAGTTTTCACTAACCCATTGACTGGTTTTTTCGTTTGCACAATCTTTACAAATTGAGTGATAACCATCTTTCGAATTTTTATTTCTATGGAAATCACTCAATTGTTTTATTGTACTACAGTTTCGACATTTCTTTTCCATGTGAAAGCCGTCTGATCCCAATTTCGATGATATTGATTACCCATGCCACTGAAGAAGTCATTAAAAGTATAGTCATTGATACCTTTGTAAAACCATGAACTTATGGGATTGTATTGTACATCATATTCTTTTGCAAACCCTAGCTGCTTTAAACATTCATTAATACGAGACTGTACAAAGTTCTCTAACTGATGTGCAGTGATACCTTCGATCTTACCCTTCTCAAATAGCATGGCAATGATCTGACATTCGTGTTCATAAATCTTACGAGCTACAAGTCGAATTTTGGTTTCAATAGCCATCTTGTGCAATTCAAATGCAGCAGGTGTAAGTTCTTGTTTTAGCTTCTCTAGTCTGTATCTGAAAGCCCATGCACCAGCAACAGAATGCAAGTTTTCATCACGAACACTGAAGTTGATACCACGTACAACGTTCATTAGCTTGTTCTTACCTTGTGACTGATAGTGCTTCAAGAAAGCAAACGAACTGTATAGGATTGCACCTTCAACCATTGAGAATGCTGCTAATGAAACAAGGTCATCGGGATCATCAATAATTTCACCGATGTGTTTTACTCGCTCTTTCAGAACTTCACTGTCTAGGTATGACATGTAGAATTCTGGTGTGTCAATATGCAATAGCTGATTAATTTTATTATAGAACGGAGCGTGTACAGCAAGTTCAAACATGGCGAATACACTAGCCATACGATGGAATTCTGCACCATCGAACATTTGCTTAAACCGACCACCCCAATATTCATCACCCGCATGAGTTTCATAGATGCTGAAAAGCTTTAGAGTTGTAATAACTGCATGCTTCTCAGCTTCCGTAAAATTCACCAGTACATCTTGCACATCTTTTTCTACCTTGATTTCGTCAGGTAACCAGAAAATCTTCAGTTGTTTGTCTGCAAACTCAACTGGTTCATTAGTTTCATTAATTGGTAGTAGATGTTTTTGTAGCATTAAATTTCCTCTTTTACTTCTGTATATTTGTCTCTTGCTTCCAATAACGCCTGAGCATCTTCAGTTAGATACTTACTGCGATATAGGTCTTCAAGAATTTTACTACCGCTTGCTTTATCAATTGCTTCTTTACTGGCATAACCGGTACTAATCCAATCTGAATCAATACGCTCTTCACCAACCCATCGACTACACACTACGACTTCATTGAATCTATTACGATGCTGTAAACCATCTTGTCTTTGGTATGGCTTATTTGTGTCCATGCCTAGACTGAATAGAAACTTCTTAAAGTTTTCATCGTCACTTTCAAACTCAGCAGAGTAATTTGGCATTACTTTTACGATTTCTGATTCTGAAATAATACACAAGGCAACAATTGCACTTGGACGAATATATTTTTTAGGTTTTAGGGCCATTACTACAATCCTTAAAAAGAAGCGGAACTTACGAGTATATCACAACATTGGTGATATTTCAAGGTTGATCAGAGCATTTCAAGATGCTTATTTTCACCGTGAAAGAAAGTCCCGCTATATTTGAAATCTAGAATAAATTTGATAACGGCAACTGCCATGCTACCAAAAATAACCACCATGATTGCCATTAAAACTAATGGTAACAAAATTGTTTGCATCATTTTTCCTTTAGATCAGGATTGAGCATAAATTCTAGCAGAAACATTGCATTAACGGCCACCGCTGCCATGTGCGCCATATCTGGTACGGAGCTATCTAGATCATAGATTTCGCCTCTCCTATGGGCTTCTAAGTGCCTGTAAAGGGCATCCAGATAACGCTGTTCTGCATTTGGCACCTTCTTCCAATTATCACGCTCTTTATACTTCTTTAGACCAATTGTAAGATTACGAGCAACTTCAGCAAGAGCATAGGATGGAATCAATGTATACTGAAGTTTATCTTGATCATATTTTGTACCGGGGATTTGTACATCCAAGTTTACGCTATTCATTGTCTTTGTATTAAAGTCTCTGATTTCTTGTGTGATAGATTTATTCATTCACTAACTCCAGCTTGTAATTAAAAGGTTTCCAATCTGAGAAAGCAGTTTGTAGATTTTCAGGAATACAGTCTTTCAGATCATTGCTGACAAAATCACTTGGTTTACGAACTTTATCATTTGCATCTTTAATGACATAAACATCGTACTTTGATTTAAACTCTGCTACCACATCAATACCTTGACGCTCATACATTTCGACAGTTTCAATTGCTACAGCTTCGGTAGTTGGAAACTTACTCAAATTATTTTCTGCTGTTTTATACAGTGCTTTATTAACGTTCATTCCCAAGTTTTCAAGTTTCTGTAGTAGACCGATGGCTGTAACCAGTACATCTACTGTACCGTCTAGAACTTCTTCAGGATTATTTGTTGATAGACCATCACAGGTTTCCTTTAGTTCTTCAACAATCAATTTAAACTGTTCTGTTAGGTCTTTGTGAGATACAAGAGTATCTTTACCTGCTAGTTTATTAAACAGATAGCAGTCAGATTGAAAATCTTGCATGTCGTATTCTAGTTCCATTATTGTCCTTTCTTTGCAGATTTAATTACATCAAACGCATATTCAGCATCATCCATTGCTTCACGGATGTAAGCAAACCAGAAAAGCGGTAATGATACAACTAGGATTGCATACAGAACTACTTTCAGATTACGATCAACGAACCATTGTACCCAAGGTCTTACCATCATTTTCTCCTTTACTTAACAAAAAAATCCCTACGACTAAGCGTAGGGAGAATTATAGCACAGTTATCGTGCTGTGATCAATAGTTTATTGCGTTTTTCTTTTGAGTTAAGAACTTGTCGTGTACGACTGCGATGACCACAATCGTTACAAACAACTTCTGCAAACTCAGAGACTGGAGTATACACTGAATTTCCAGTATGTTCTAACTCTGTTGAACCACAAACAGGACAATGTGCATGATCATCATCATGGAAGTGACCGGCATTAGCAGGGCGAGTATCGAAAGCACGTAGACGCATGTATACACGTTCAAGAAGAGTTACGTCTTGTTCATTATATGTAACCATTTCGTGTAATGCTTCTTCATCACCTTGCATACAACGAATCCACAGTGAAATACCTGTTGTTTCAATCTTACGACCAACATCAAGATAGTTACCTAGAGAATCTAGTTTGTTACTATTGAATCGCAATGTCTTCGCAATCTGTAGTGTATCTACAACTTTGACTGTCTTCGGTGGAGGCATACCATGTGAAATCAATCGAGTCTTGAATAGCGGTACATCAAATCGAGCAGCATTGTGAGCTACAACCAGATCGGCTTCTTCGAATGCTTCGTATAGACCACAAACAATTCGTGTATCGTCACCTTTCTGCGCTTCACTAGAGGTTAAAACCATCTTAGTAACTTCTTCATCACCTAGATATTTCCAGCATGCAGATAGTAGGAAACCACCTTCACGTAGAACAGATTCAGTACCGATATTTTGTTTCCAACGACCAAACGTAGCAACAATGCTTGGTGTGCTTTCTAGGTCAAAGAACAGAATTCGTGGACCTTTCTTTTTGAAAGCTACATTCTCTGGATTGTATTCTGGTGTTGGAACTTCTGCATCCCATTCCCAATCAATGAGTTCTGCATTGGTGGTTCGATTATAGATATCATTTACTGTTGATTTACCAATACCTAAAATTGCACCAATTGCACGACTAGACAGACCTTCAGCTTTTAATGCAATTACTTTATCGATTGTTTCTTGTGAATGTTTCATTCTATTCCTTTAACATGTAATTCTATTTGGATTAATTTCATCGAAACTTCTTTGTCCCGGTGCAAAATAGAATGGGTTATTTACGTTATTGACTTTATTTAAAGCTACACCTAATGCAGAATACAATGATTCAGCTTCGGTTTTCGTCATTGAAATGGTTGTTCCATCTTCAAGGGTAACTACAATGTTATTTTCAACTTTTATCATACATTACCCTCTACAATTGTAGCATCTTCTTTGTACACCCAATTTAGTGCATTGAACACACCATCACGCTCTCTTGTCCAGTATGCTTTATCATCAATAAAATGTACTTCGAATTCTTCACCAACATGTTTGTTGTACCAAAGCAACGGATTACTGCATTTCAAAATTTTAATCTTCATTAGCTATTTCTCCTATGAATGTCCGAATTGTATCATAGTCGTAGTTCTTTGTCAAGATACCCTTTTGAAACAATTTCTTTCGTTCTGCACCATTTTTACCTTTTTCTAAACTCATAAGTTCTAATACTTTGTCCTTATCAGATTCTTTAAGTTTATTAAAAGCAGTGTTAACTTTCTTTATCCAACCATTGTGACGAAACCGAGTATCTTCTTCACGTTCTAGATAGTCAGCGCATTCTCGCAGTAATGTAGGTAGATCATTAGGATACCACCATTGCATCAATCGCATATAAGCATTCTCAGCTTTACCTAGAAACGCATTAACCTGTCGATGAAGAACACCACGAACCAATTGTGTATCATCATGTGCATGATCCAATACATGCTGCTTCGGTGGAATGTCAAGGCCAGTAACCAAGCATTTATTATTTTGTTCTTTAATGAGTTGTTCACGCACATGTTTAACGTCCGTTGTATTATATAAGTCTATTGTCATCAGAAACCACCCAATCTATGTTCTAGTCTAGCTACAGTCAACTCATAGTTATAAATGGCTTCCTGCAATTCTTCAATTTCATTGGCAGCTTCATCAAGTAAATCAGCAATACGATCAGGTTTACCTTCTTGCACAGACTTACGGTGTGGAATGTTTCTTCGAATTTCTGCACGTTTACGTAGTCTATAAATCAACGATTCTTCTTTCATGATAAATATAGATACCTTTCTTGAATTGTTTTTTGTGCAATGCGACTGGTATCTAGTTCTACGAACTGAATAGTTACTTCCGTAATTCTCCATTTCACCGAATCGTCACCCCAATCCCTTTCTCGCTGATTACTTCTGGCTTCATCGAAAGTGGCAAAGCGTGTATCACCTTCAAACCAACTTATTCCACCAGACCAACCACTATTATCTACTCTATAATATTTAATCATATTGCGATCTTTCTTTCGTCCATGAAATCATAAATATCACTAGGGTCTTTCCAGCTTCGTTTCATGTAAGCACATTGCCAGTACATTTGCAGCATCTTCTGCCAAGTACCTTCCTGTTCAACACCGTGACAATCTATATAAGCGAATGGTTGGGGATAGAGGCGCTTAAATTCACTGAACAGTACCTGCATAACCTCTTGCTCTGTTCGTGCGTCCTGAAGGGCTTTCATGGCCTTTGCTGGACCGTATTTAACTTCAGACAGATCGTAACCACAATAAGTATCGGCTGTATCACCAGCTAAGACTTGCAGTGCTAGGAACTTTAGACCAGTACCTTTTACGGTCTGCTTGTCTTTGTACAGTTCACCAACATCTGGAATGACCTCAAGCTTCCAATCGTCTTTTTCATACAACCAGTTAAAAATCGTAACACCTTGACATTGATAGCTGTCTTTGTCAACACTACACAATACAGCTTCTCTATTTGCGTTCAAGTACTCATATGCTCGGATGGTTACAACATCATCAACTTCATAGTCTGTTACAATTTGCGCCCCATACTTTTTACGCATGTGATTTCTTGTTGCTTCAAGATGCACAGGTTTAATCATATCAGCACGATTGCTTTTGTAGGGTTTTGGTAGTGCTAATCTATGTCTGAATGTCTCTCCACCACCTAAATAGACTTCAACATTATCACACCAAGTAAACTTCTGAATGCTTTCCATGAATTTGTTTACTGTACTGAGTGCGATTGATACATCTACCTCTTTTTGAACATCTTCAATTTCGTAATCATCTGGATTGAATTCAAACCCTTTGTCAATTACGAATTTCTTTAATTCTGTACGATTCTTAAATTCTTTTGTATTGCCTGATTTTTTAATAGTAGCAATGATTGACCGTTGTTCAGCACCAGCAGCAAATCTGTAAGCGATTAAGTCGCCATCTACGATTAGTGTTCTGTCACTCATTCTTTACACCCTTGATTAGATAAATGAATACGTCTAGACCCTTTTGTCTAGCTTGTACGATCATGTTTGCAGTACCTTTACTTTCACCATCCCATACTGCAATTAAGGCATCGGCATAGTTTGCCATTTCTGCATTGCGAATTGGACCTGCACGTTTACCGTGTGTATTCCAGTCAGCAGGGAATCGCTTGACTGCAATATTTAAATTCTTTGCGAGAAGTTCACCAAGGTAGTCTACACCTCGTGCAGCACCGGAAACAATCTCTGTAGCTTTAAAACCAGATTTCTCATAGGCAATCTTCACAGCATTGAAGTCTGTAATTTCTCTACCACCAGCAATAATAACTTTCATAACAACCCCTAAAGAAAAACCCGAAGGTTTTATCCTCCGGGTCACTGAAATTAACTACGAGCTACATCAATGGTTTCGATAATCTCATTACTCTTTTTCTTGAGGTCATCGACTTTGTTGCTAACGATTGCTTTGGCTACTGCCGAAAGGATCGCTGGTTCCAAACCAGATTCTTTAGCTTCAGTTTTGATTTCTTTAATCTGTTCAGCAAGTGATTGCTCTTCAGAATAAAGACGTACTAGTTTTGCGATTGCTTCTTTCTTTTGCATTTCAATCCTTTTTAATTACAGACTTACTCATCCATGTTAGATTCAATAGAACAACTGCAAACCAAGTGTAGAAGTTATACGGAATCGCTAGGATGGGAAACAATGTATTGAGTGACCAGATCACAGCCAAGGGTCCAAACACAATGAGTAGACCCAAGAAGGCAATGAAAACTAGTGTGCTAACAATATCAGCAGTATATTTTGTCATTCACCTTCTCCTTGATTAAAAGGGCATGTCTTCTTCGTCAGCAGTTTCAGCAGCGGGTTTTGCTTTAGGTGCTTTTGCTGGCGCTGGCTTCTCAGCCTTTGCTGGTGCAGGAGCAGCAGAACCTTCATCGCTAAATTCATCACCGGGATTGTAATCACTTTCTTGAGCAACGTACTCGATCATGTTGGTGACTAGAACGTTCTTTAGATAGAGTGAAGCAGTGCCGTTGTTACGATCAAAACGATCAATGCTAATAGAACCAAGAGAACCATTAGCAGGTAGTTTGCTATTAGTTACATCAACTAGAGTTGAACCGACCTTTTCGAAGACCTTGGGCTTGTATAGATCAGGAACAGGCTTGCCAGTTTTACCTAGCTCTGTTGACTTACGTAGAGTAATAACCCATACGTTCTTGCCAGCATCTTCTGGAGGTGCTACTTTGTAGATACCTTCAAAATCACTGGTTTTAACTTTCTTGACAGAGACTTTAGAATCTACACTTTTAGCGAACTCTTCAAAGGCATCAACAGTGTCTTCATCAGCAATAGCAATAGAAGCTTTCCATTCATCTGGCTTTGGGTCTTGTCCGGGTTTTACATAAGCTTTTACTGGTTTGTTGATGCAAACATATAGAAGCATACCTGTTAGTTTATTCATAATTATTTCCTTTCGACTAATTATTTAAAGACTACTCTTAGAACGGTAAGAGTCAACCGAAATGAGATTATAACAAATCTCAGATTCATTGTCAAGTACTTTTTGGTGGGTCAGGCTGGACTTGAACCAGCACTATCTCGATTATGAGTCGAGGGCTTCACCTTTAAGCTACTGACCCAAGATGTACTTGTTTTGTTTTACTGATCGGAACTTGACGAATATATTCATTGTCAGATTTTCTATTGTACCACGGAATGAGTTCATGTTCAAGTATCACAGAATCCTTAATAAATACCGCACGAGTACATAATTTGTTTAACTGTACGTAATATACAACACAATTGTTAGTAAGTTTGTATGGTATTTTCTTTAAGAATTCGTAATCTTTTCGCCATTGGTAATCTTTGCGTTCTATGCAATTAATTTCTTTAAATGGGAATTCAGTGTCATTTTGCCAATTACCATGACGCACCTCAATTTCCCAACAAAAACGAACCTGATCATCTTCATTCAATGAAAGTAAATCAATTCCAAATCTGTTGGGATTTTCAATTGACCGAAGTGAACTAGGTAAAACTGCATCTAAATATTTCAAGATTGCTTGCTTACCTAGTTTATCATACAAATCATGCTCTTGCTGGTCAAACTGTTTAATTTGACCTCGCATGTTTCGCTTTTCTGAAATCACAAGTTAAACTCGTGAAAACTCAGTGACTTGTACTTGTCGTGGTTCAACGAAGAACCATTCTTCATATTCCGAACCGTTGTATGATTCATACCATCCATCGAATTTGACATACACCACATGTGCTTCATCGTGGAAAGCATAAACAGACCAGTATTCACGACCCATTTCCTCACCACCATAATTATCTACATGCTCAAATCTGACACCTACATCAGATAGTTTCTTTCGAAAGTCTGTTATTTCATCAGAATCCCATCTTGTACTTTCAGTGAGTTCTGAATGAAAGAATTCATGGAGAATATCTGAACTTGCTTCATTTAGAAGATCAGTTACTTTTTGTTTTAAAGACATGTTCAATCCTTTCAGGGTTTATATGCTGAAAATACCTTGCAGGTAATTTCTGTTGGTTTAACAAAATACCACGCACTATATTCATTGCCATTATAAGATGAGTAATGACAATTAATACGAACATAACCTTTTACTTCATTTCCTTCAGATACAGCAAATACTGTATAAACAGGATATTCGCTTAGATCATATGAATCTACAAGATTATCCATTTGACCCTGATTGTATAGGTCATTATCAAATGTAGAAGAATCATATGAAACTTTTAGATTTACGTCAGCTAGAGCAGTATTGATCTTGTCTTCGAAATCATTTTCTGGTTTGTGACCAATGAAACCAACAGCAATATCATTTGAATGATATTTTACATACTCATTAAAGGCAGTCTTAAAACGTTCATGCCATGCTAAAGAATTACGAAGCTCTTTGATCTTATCTTGTGCTTCCTTTTGAATCTTAGCAATCTGCTCTTCAACAGTCAATTCAATCGTAGATTTAGTTCGTGCCATTTTCAAGTTCCTTTCTGATGTTCTCAAACTTCATTGTATCACACAAATCGAATACTTGAGGATAGTAATCGATTGCCCAATCTCTAAACCAACCACTGCACAGTGTAGTACATACTTTATCTAGTGCTTTGATGTATGCATGTCGTACTGGATAATTCCAGTCATGCGGCACAAGAAAACGTTCGATTGCAATGACTTGTGTTTCTTCAGCTACGCACTTAATTTTATCATCAACTGATAGCTTGTCCCACAAATCTTTTTCACACCATGCTTTAGTTGGATCACGCTGGAGTTGAGTATACAACGGTTTATCGTGGTATGCAACAAGTTCATGCAAATAATCGTGATTGTATTTTTTAGTGACATAATCATCGAAAAAGTCATCAACAGATTTCTTCAGACTTGGATGACCTTGTGGAAATTCTTTCATTGTCATTTCAATACGTTGTTGCAAAAATCCTTTATCTGCAACAGATAGATTGATGCACTTATATTTTTCAGGAATGTATTTATGATAGTGAGTGATGTGTTTCTGAAAGCTCAAATTACGCCACAAATGACTACGTTTGATAATCGACAAACCACGCAAATTCATTACGTTTAGTTCATGACCATTGAAGTTTACTTTATGATGTGAACCATAATAAAATGCAAGTTTAGCATTGTTCAGAAACTTAGGATCATGCCATTCAGAACCTTCAATTGGTTCATCACTGATAATATCCCAATCAGTACTATCTTTGATTTTCAATTCAGGATTCCAATATGCTAACGCTCGTGAACCAATCAAAACTTTCATGACTTTCCTTTCAACATACTGAAGTGTACCATACTTTGATGCACTTTAGCATGTCGCCGGTCCCTAAACCGGTTTCATACTGTCTTGTTACATCCGGGCGACGACCCTTTGGCCTTTGAAATCCGCAGTGTACCACGCCATCAGCACATCTGTTTTTCCAATCCATTCCGCTACGCAGTTTGGGTTTGACGGGACTTACACCCGCCTCGCTTGAAGTGTGCCGCTAACTCTAGGGATGTGAGCAACAGGCATAAGCGGGACTTATTATTAGTGGTCCTGCATATTATACAGCAGCAGAACCAATACTGTCTTCCCATCCCGAATGGGTTCTTGGTACGCCCTGAGAGATTCGAACTCCCGACATGCGGTGTAGAAGACCGCTGTTCTATCCAACTGAACTAAGGGCGCATTATTCTGGTACGAGTGGAGGGATTCGAACCCTCAAGCCTTTCGGCGGCAGATTTTAAGTCTGCTGTGTATACCGTTCCACCACACTCGCAATACTTGAATTATACCTCAGAATCTTCTTTTTTGTCAACCTCTCTCAAAATATTTTCTTTGATGTTCAGTTGAGCAATCAAGTTCAGATCACGCTTTGGCATACTCATGCTGGCACGTAGCATACCATGTTCATCCCATTGTTGCAAAGTTTTATATTCATTGTCGTATTTATACAACATGTTCAACTCCAAAATGCTTTTTAATCACATCACCTACATTGTAATCGATTCCTTCATTGATTTCCATGTGCATACAAGCAACTTTTGCACATTCTTGAACAATCAATTCAGCGAACTTTTGATCATATGTATATGGATTCCATACTTTTTCACCTTGTCGTTGTGGACCGTATTGTTCAGCAGCGTATTCCATAGCTTTTTCTGCTAATCTTTTTATGTTTTCATTCATGGTTCCAACCTCCTATGTCCCAACTTTTGAATGTAGCTTTTGAAATATTTATTACATGTTCAGGTAATACCCTAGATGTACCAGAAAACCACTCTTCCTCAAAAGCACAAGACATAGAAGCTAACCAATGTTCATATTCTAACTCATAGAACCACCAAGGTAATACATTGTTCCAACTCATCATTAACCTCCAATCACAAGTTTCTCAGCTTCTTGCACATAGTAATCAAAGTCGATATCACCATCAAAGTCTTTCATGTTGTTACATGTCTTGACATTCCAAGCAGTATCGATACCTAAACGACGATCACCATCGTCTTCCTTACCTTCCAGTGCTGGCATCAACTTAATGAGTTTACCACCGTTTTTAGAAGGATAGTAGCGACAGATATTTTGCTGTGGTACAACACGACCATCTTCGTACTCTAGCACCAGTGAAGAGCTACGAGGTACTTTTGTGCGTAGCATGAAATCAAAGATGTTTCCGGCATTGAAGTGATTTTCAACGAATTGACGGATATCAGCACCATGTAGCATAGCAGCTTCGGCAGCCATTGGAATGACCAATGCAGATTGATTTTGATGCCATCCTAGACCTTCGTATTGATAAGCACCCTTACGCTTTGTCTTGCCGTTAGTGTAGACAGCAATATAGTTATTAACATCACGAATGATCATCTTTGAATAGTCTACAAATTCAAGCTCAAGACCTACATCTTTTTGCCATTGAGCGCAGATTTCTTTGTACTGTTCTTCAGTTTCACGCAGCATAGCAACAGTCAAACCATCAGTATTCAACTGGATAAGCTTTAGACAATTGATCTGCAATAGTCGATCAGCAAGCATTAGTAGTGACAACTGACCGTTGATTGTAATCGACATAGTGAACTTAGGATCATAGAACACAGAATACTTATCGTTTGATTTGCCATATGTACCGTTCAGTGCAAGCTTGAGCATAGCATTCTCAGCAGTGCCTTTTGCATAGGACTTGCGCTGTTCGTACATGTCTTTGTAAATCACACAGAAATCTTTACTCAAATGCTCAGGATAGATTTCATTTGAGATAGCAATATTCGGATACATAGAACTTACGTCAGCATCACGAATCATGTACTTAGATGTTTCTTTTGCAATACGTTCAGATAACGATGCGTGTACACCACCTACACCGAAATCGATGCGATAACCGTCTACAACAACGTTTAGAGTCTCAGCCACACGGTAGCATCCCCAATACGATTTCTTGGGCACACGGACCTTTTTAGGCTTCTTTGTGAGGTCTGGTAGACCATCGGCATCAAGCTTGTACTCAGTCACATGGTTACCATCTGCATCAAAGAGATATTCAGTAGCTTTTAGCTCTTCTTCTTCAATCCAACCCATAGGGTGTTCACGCTTGAATTCCGCAAGCTCTTTATCGTCTGGTTTACCTTTGAACTTCTTGCGCTTGACAGTCATTTCTGCATACTTGGCAACATCACCTAGCTCATGTTCCTCAAGCTCAGAGAATACACCTTTGGTTTCAGTGATTACCTGACGAGAAAACCAGTCATACACAGCTTGAAATTCTGGACGATCAAACTTGTAATATTTGAATAGGCAATCTGCAATTGCAATCTTGTCACGTTTTGTCTGGTTGATTACCTTCTTACCATCTTTGAACACATGCAGTTTTACACCAGCTTCATCTAGTTTCATCTGAAAGTACTCAGCACCGATCTTTGTATCGTCTGCATTCAATACAACGTTACCCATTGTCTCTGACATTTTGAATCGGAAGTCAACTTGTTCCTGAGATTTCAGCAGGAATTGTCGAGTTGCTTCTACGTCATGCTCGTTGTAAGCTACGATCTTTGCAATGTCTTCTTCTGACAGTTCAGCATTGATATCGAATGGTAGGTCTTCGATGTTATCAAGACGCATGTTGAATTCCAGCATTTTAAGGCTGGTTGACTTTGCTTTGTTGTTGAAGTGATGGATGCGATAGAGGTCCAACTGCTTGATGAACTGCTCTTCAGAACGAATGGTGTTACCGAAACCGTTATCCTTAAAAGAGTCAATCTGTTCTTGTGCCCATGCAAACACTTTGTGTGCAATACCTAGACCTGTCTTTGGTAGACGATCACGCTGTAGGATGAACTTGTGAACAATTGGGTAGTCGAATCCAATGTTGTTAAAACCAACAAGGAAATGCTCGTTTTCAGCAATGTAGTCAATGCATTTTAGAACACCTTGATAATCATTCTGAAACTTAGAACATACAAAGGTTTTCTTGAACTTACCATCAGCACGAACAACACTGAAGGTGAAAGCTTCTTTGTATGTCTCAATGTCATATACCCATAGCTTTGTCAATTCCATCTTTTACTGCTCCAAATAAAGAAAACCTAGAGTCTATCACAACTCTAGGCTTCTGTCAACTTCAATTTGCGTTGTTGTTCAACCATTCGTCAAGGTTGTGCAACGTGTGTGTTTCGTTATCATAGTACACCATACCAGCAGGACCAGTAATACCACAAATACGATTCTTACTGAGTACAACTTTTGTAGTGTTGCGCTCAACGGGGTCTTCAGCATACTTATTCCGACTTAGCAGAATGTTAGCAGATGCAGACTTGATGATTGTTGATGAACCCTGAATCTCTTCTTCAGTGAAGTTAGCACCTTGTGAAGAATTCGCAGTACCAGCAGCAGATTTACGAACGTGGTTGATAAAGATCAAAGTTACATTATGACTCTTGATGATTCCTTTAGCCCACTTCATAAATAATGCTTGTTCATCAATACCTAAACCATCCAGAATATCCTGCAATGGATCAAGCACAATGATTCTGCAACCGCACGACACTACCAGTTCTTCAACAGTATCTTGAATTTCTTCAATACTACCATCACGGTTATCCAATAGAAAGAATCGGTGTTGACCATCTTCATTGTAGAACAATTCATTTGCTTTTTCACGAACATTGTCAGATTCTAGCAATTGCTTCTTTGCACCATCGTCCTGAATCAACGATAGCTTACGACTCAAATGCCGACCTAGCAAAGTTTCACCATATTGACCAGAATCAAGTTCCATAGAAACGATACCAATCTTATGTGGTGAATTGAAAATCCAGTAGTAAATCATTTCGTTAACGAACGATGTTTTACCTAGACCAGTACCAGCGGCAACGTTGATGATATGACCCAATGGAAGACCACCAACCAACATGTCGTTCAATGTCTTCATGAATGGTGGAAATGGTACTTTAGGAATTACTGCCTGTTCCAAAATCTTGGAGTATAGATCACCAGAACCAACCACGCCAACAGGCGTATAACGTTTTGCATTGTAGAAGTCTGCAACAAAATCTTTGCCAGCGTCATTCTCAAGGTATTCATTTGCGTCCTTATAACGTAGACCCATTACTTTGACTTTACCTTTTGGTAGCGCCTTAACTACGTTCTCAATTGCTTCTTTACCAGCCTTGTCATTGTCATAACATAAAATGATGTTGTCAAACGAATCAAAGAACTTGTACTGACCTGCAATTTGTTTGTGCGAGTTTGCACCAGTAGTTGGACTAACGACAGCAGTTTCAAACGTACTACCACGAGTTTTAGCATAGTCAGCAAGCATTTGATATGCAGACAATGCATCGACTTCACCTTCGGTAATTACGATATACTTACCACCACGATTGAATCGGAATTGACCGAATAGCTCACAGTCAGCACCGGTACGACCAATAGAACGGAAGTTCTTTGGTACTTCACGAATCTTGTAACCGGTCAATTGACCTTCTTGTGTTACAGGATAGTACTGTTCGATCACTTCACCTGTGTTCTCTGAATAAGCATAACGGACACCAAAATATTTACTGACTTCATCAGTAATGCCACGGAAACCTTTAGCACCGACTGAAGTCTCTGATTTGATTTCATTGCGCTGATCTTCAGTAATCACCGGTTTGTTACTAGGTTTCACTTCCATAATTTCTTCCTTTCCTACAGTCGATTTCACTCTCGATGGTTTCTTTCTATTGTCTTTCAATTGACTGCGATACTCCTGACTTACAGAAGTATCACCACAGACAAAACAATGGTGGCTACCATCTTCATAGATAGCCTTACCATCAGATGAACCGCACTTTTCACAACTTGTGTGTTTAATAAACTGCGCCATTACTCTCCTGTTTTAAGTAGCCATTTATTTGAAATAGCTTTAAAGCTCCGATCATGAACACTTTCTGACTTAAACACAATACCTTCACGTTCAGAACCATTCAAACGTGATTTACCTTCAGCTTCACTGAGGATAGTCTGAATGCTGCTACCTACTAGGGTAACACCTTCAGCAAGAATTGGTACATGATTCAGACCAAGACGTTCACAAGCCGCTTTAAGCTGCGAAGGCAAAATATATTCACCTGTCTTAGTATTGTACATGTCGTAAACATAGAAGTCAAGTACAACTTTGTACTGATTTCCTTGAATACCTTCACCAATCATTTCACCTTGAATAGCCATTCCTTTCATGCTATTTCGACGCATGATACCTTCAATATCATACTTTTTAGCAGTCTTCCAGAAACTATTGTTCTCATCTTCTTTCAGATCAAGATTGCGTGAACACACATGGAATTGATCTTCGTCATCAAGATAGAAGGTGCATGATGAACCATCGAGTTTTTCTGTAACAGACCATGTATCTTCCATGAACTTGTCAAACTGTTTACTAAGGTTCTGAATACGCTCTTGGTCAGTCTTTGGTACTAATGCAGGGAAATTACCACGCACTTGACCAGCGAGTTGTGCAGGAATTGGACGTTCCCATTTCTGAACATTTAGAGGTACAGAAACGTCTAGGTCTTCAAATAGAAGACTTTCAATGTTCTTACATGTTGGTTCAAGAGGTAGCAATAGACCTTGCGAGATTTGACCACGTAGTTTTACTGTACGAAGACGCTCACCTTTAACACCATTGTATTCACGAGGTTCAGTACCTTTAGTTAGAAATGGTGCTAGTTCGTTCGGAACCCAAGAATCTGGTTCTGCATAAACAACCAATTCGCCTACTTGATATTTTCCTACTGAATCTACAACCCACCAACCATCTACCCGATATGCACAAATTTTATCTGCATCTGGAATAGCTTTTATTTCTGCGATTTTACGAATACTTGCCATTTTACGATCTGACATTTAGATACTCCTTTGCTTTCTCTAGATTTTCAATAGAATCTTTAAATAACCCAAGACCTTTATTGCATGCATTACAAAGTAATCCACGAACTTTTCCAGTTATATGATCATGATCAACAGCTACAACATCCAATGCTTGACCTCGTTGTTTTTCTGGTAGTTTTAATTCTACATTACAAATATCACATTTTCCTTTGTATACAATCCATAATAAATTAAATTCTTCTAAATCAATATTATATTTTTTCTTTAAACTCCAGTTTCTTGCATACTCACTTCTTGTCTGAAATTGAGAATTTTTACGTCTATTAATTATTGAACAATCTCTACATCGTGGTTCAGTTGTTTTATGTTTTGGAAAACATGGTTTTTGACAATCAATACAAACTCTTCTAAGAGGCATTTCACATATCTCCTTCTGCACGAATTCCCACAAAAACTGGAAATCTCGGTACTTTGTATCCGTTACCTACATCAAAATATTTGACTTTAGCTAACTTACCAATTAATCCGTCACGTTCAGCCCACATTGTATCACGAAGTTTGTCCGTAAAACCACTACCGCATGTAAAAACTTCACCTTCTTTTGTCTGCAAGATCAATGCACCCATTGTATCGAGTGCTTTCATACCTGCTTTTGCAGTACTACGTTCAGTACGACCTAGTTCATTAATTTTAGCTTCATTTGTATTTGTGTACTTTGGTTCAAAACCAATGATCAAGAACTCATTATCAACAAAGCGTTTTACTTTTTGTAGTTCTGGTGTTTTAGTACCAGAGCGACCACATTTGTATTTAGCATCAGCATCACGAAGCATGATACCTTCTGCACCCTGCGCCAGCATCTCGGCTTCAAAGTCATCAATATCAGACATTTGATCTACAGCAAAATGCTCCAGCAATACAACTCGATCAATTGGTGAGTCTTTTAGTTTATTTTTTACGTAAGCATATCGAGCCAACCAAGTTTCAGTAGGATGATATTTGTCAAATACCCAAAAGGTAAAGTCAGGTTCTCCATCATGCCGCATAACACCACTTGTGCTTTGATTAAACACATCAGGAGCATTTTTATTACCAACGATAAGCTCACCGTCCATGCCTTCGAAGAAATCGGCGTGGCGCTTGAAATAAGCCTGAATAGAAGCATTTGGGATTGGTTTAAGACTACGTGAGTATCCTACACCGCCAAAAACTACACAGCGAATACCATCTAGCTTTTCGGACATGTACATATTTGCTGGCGCAGTCTTTACTTTGCTATGCTCGATAGCAAGAAGCGGCTTGAAACCTTCTGGAATCATTCTTGATCCTCCTTAGGAATTGAACATGCAATGATTGTACCATAGCTTGGAGTAGAAATGTAACCCATATAGCATGCATCACCTTCTTTTAGTGATTCATCAAATTCTTTTCTGTCATAAGAAATGTTATGAATCACTTGGTATGGATACTGTCTAGTGAAATCTTTTACTTGTGGTTCACTATCAAGATAGTTTTGTTTGAAAATACCACACTTTGGTGCAGCATAGCCGACAAAGAAAGCACGAGGTTGAACATGGTTGATGCTTTTTACATTGTGCTTATTTCTTTTTGCAAATTCCAACAATGCTTTTCTTGCTTTTTGTTCAACTTTTGTCATCGTAGACCTGCTTTCATGATTCGGTATCTCTTGTTACCAATCTTCAGATAAAGACCAGCATAGTAAAACATTTTCGGTGATTGCCAGATTAATTTAGGAATAACCATGTGACAATCCTTCAAGTTTATTGATGATAGCATCTGCAATTTTAGTCAAATGCTCAACTCGATCTTTTTCAGTCGGAAACTTACCTAGCCAACCTGAAAATTCCTTGAAGTGATGTTCATAGACTTTCTCACCACCAACGTCTGGAAAAGCACAATATAACATACCATAACGAAGTCTTACATATCCGACAATATATGTTACACCATCAAGACCATCGTAAATTACATCAAACTGTTCGGGACAAGCAGCACAAGTACCAATGAACTTTAGACCATTAATTACATAATCCGGTTTATTATTTGCGTATTGACTATCGTAAGGTTTCATTCTGCATCCCATTCTTTTAAAATTTCACAAGCTTCATCCCAACCATCCCAATTGTCTACACCAGCCGCTTCCAATGCACACAACCAACGATCACGTTCAAGAAGTTTATCATATTGATCTTGCGGAACCATTACAATTTTATCACCAACTTTCATTTTTCACCTTTCAGTTTATTGATTTCTTCTTGCAACTTTAGCTCAACAAGTTCAAGTGTTTGTTTACCAATATTACTTTCTACAACTTTTTCTGTAGCGTAAGCACCCGCCATCAACCACATTGTTTTCTCGGATGGTAGGAAAACTTTAAATATACCACAGCAGATCAAAAGCACAAAGGGCCACTTGTAGAATTTACCACGATTCTTCCAATTTGATTCGTTCGCCAAAAGATAACCAAAAACATATAGTGCATAAATAACTGCCGTTGATACAAAAATAAGACCAAGGAAATTAGACATGGAACTAATAACACCTGCGAAATAAACTAACAATGCCAATGTCATTTCAATACTCCCAAAATCATATTAATACCTTGAATAATTTGCATTTGCTCCATAGGATGCAACTCTTGCCAGCTACGACTGTCACCAAACTTAGCTGCAACAGCATTCCAAAAACGTTCTACATCACTCATGTTGTTCCTTTCAAATAAATCGCTGATGTTCAAGTCTGTATTTTAACTCATCCATGAACAATTTTTCAACAAAAGTACCACGAATGTGATTTTGTGTTGTAAGAATTGCTTCAATGTGATCGTCTGTCATATCACACAATGCAATGTAGATACCATTTGGTGCATGTTCTAGATTTTTACCATATGATTTCCATACGAAAGCCATCCGTACAACTTCAAAATTATCTGACAAATAAACTGTTAAATCTTCAGGTGGAACTTCATTCATTGAACGACGAAGATACTCATTACCACCATCAACAACATATACTTCACCTGTTACAGCATCTTTATGTGCTTTATAGTCATGCACATGGTAACTACGAAGATAAGTACCATCGGGTGTTAAAATTGCATTACGAATAATAATTTTATTTTCCATTACCAACCCTCCATTGGATATTCAAGATAAACTTGTACTTGATTGCGAATTTCATTTGTGATTTTATCAGCACGATCTGTACTCTGGCTTACACGAGCAAACCAACGCCAACCATCTTTATTAGCACGTACACCTTGGTGAAAAGACTCACAATCAAAACCATAAAGGATACCGGATTGTGCTTTCTTTAGTTTCAATCCACCTGTTCGCACTGCGTCTTCTACAATCGGATGCCAAGTTTTGTAGATCATTTCTTCTGGTACATCGAGATTGATTGTACCAACTGCAAATTCAGTAGGTGCAACATCTGCATTCACTAGCCCAAGAATATGAGTAGAGTGATACTCTGGTGTAGCATAGTTCGGTTGACCATTCGCTGTACTACGTGGTACATCGTCGTGATGCCAACCGGGAATGCAAGGATACCAGCCTTTCATTAGCATGTGTGTTCGACTATCGAGTACAACACGATCATGTTGCCAACTCGTAGGTAGAGCATCAATGAAGGCTCGTGTGATTGGACCACCATTGATCCATGCGAATTCTAGATCGCAGTTAAAGAACATTGGTTCATTCTTGATAGTAGGAATATCCCACTCTGCATTGAACTCACCCATGTTGAACACAGTGCTATGAAATTGCATGATTACCTTTCGATTCTAGGGTTGACGATTACGCCGGGACTCTTACGCAGTTGCATCAAATGCCACATTGCATCTTGCTGGTTGCAAACATACGTCTTGTCCTGAATTGTACCACAGGATTTAACTTCCTGCCAAACCAGTTTGACTGTATGTTGGTTTGTTGTTTTCTTCCAACCACTTCCTGATCGATTCTGCACGTTCATTGACTTGCCTTTCATATTCACTCTTCATTTGTTCTGTTACTGGAACGTACATTGTATTACGAGTTTCAAAGCTTCCATCGGGAAATTTCTTTAGAACTGTAGATGTACGTACATTAGGACAAGAACCAAGATGTGGATGATCAAGAACCACTTCTAAATTTGCTACTTCATTCTTTGCATCCCACATCCAGTAGTGCGGTTGACCTAGATAGTGAACGATTGGTTTATTGATATTCATTATGATCCTTTCGTGGTTTATTCTGAAAAATATGTAAATTTTCTTTTGCTTTCAAATATTCACAATGTGCCTGTATTTGTGTATCAAAGTATCCGAGAAAGTATGTTTTTCCTGACACCCGTATTTGTGCTGACCATTTTTTACGTCTTTTACTCCAGCACGTACCTCTTTTTAATTTTCTATCATTCAAGTTCTGCATGTTTTCAGTTTGATTTGCTTTTCTTAAATTTAAAATCCTGTTATCATCTTTTATACCGTTGATGTGGTCAATTCCGTTCTCAGGAAGTTCATCATAGATGAGTAACCAAGCTAGTCTATGAGCGTAATAAAACTTGTGGTTAACTCTGAGCATAACATATCCTCTTGAATTTTTACCACCAGCAATATCATTTATTTTAGAACCATTCTTTCTATTGACTTTCCATCTAAAGAGTCCATCTTCAGGGTTGTAATTATACAATAATTTTACTTGATTTTTTAGTTCTTGCATAATTTCCTTTCGATGTTACTTCAGTTAATACTGTAGTTATAAAAATAATTCAACCCTGAGTTCAACCCT
>VFQS010000200.1_pt1 | contig 78685 bp, 78 predicted proteins | sample 3512361 | NCBI WGS metagenome assembly VFQS01 (sample SAMN10412375, study PRJNA504923) | tailings metagenome | isolation source: Relicate 1 Philex TSF3 active mining | place: Philippines | reverse complement strand
AAACATTCCGCAATCATAGCTAGAATTACAGAATGAGTGCAAAAAATACAAATACTAAAAATACAAAGCGTAGCCATCCAGATGAAATTTGGATTGGTTTGGTATCGATTTCTGACAGAGCAAGCAGCGGGGTTTACCAAGACGAGGGGATCCCAGCGCTTCAAACATGGTTTGGTAAAGCCTTAAGCTCACCATGGCATATGGAGTCTCGCCTGATTCCTGATGAAAAAGAGTTGATCTCTAAAACGATTGTGGAGTTAATTGATGAGGTTGGCTGCGACCTAGTACTCACCACAGGTGGCACAGGCCCTTCAAGACGCGATGTAACGCCAGAGGCGACTTTAGCGATCGCCTCAAGGGAAATGCCAGGCTTTGCCGAACAAATGCGCCAAATCAGCCTTAAATTTGTTCCTACAGCCATTTTGTCTCGCCAGGTGGCAGCCTTGCGTGAAATCGATGATCACGCAGCCCTAATCATTAATTTACCGGGCCAGCCAAAAGCCATCCAAGAAACCCTAGAAGGCTTAAAAGACGCTGATGGCAAATCAATCGTTCCTGGAATTTTTGCAGCAGTACCCTACTGCATCGATTTAATTGGTGGACCTTACGTTGAAACCAATGAAACTGTGATCAAGGCATTTAGGCCTAAGTCAGCAATTAGGGTGAAAAACTAGTTCTTGAACACCTCTGAATGAGTGCCTATACGAGCCAGCCATAATTCACTTATGGTTGACTTATAAATCAGAACGCAATCATTTGTAATGTGACAATCCCAATAGCCCAAATAATCTCCTTTTAAAGGATGATTCTTGTACTTCATGGGCAATCTCTTCTCAGCAATTAAAAGAGACATAACAATTAGATAATCAGTTTGGTTGAACTTGGGGCTTTGGACAATTCGCTTAAAGTCTTTCCCGTACTGAGTACTAGGAATAGGTATAAGCATTAGCGTCCTTTTAATCCCCTATTCATCTCATCTAAATTTTTATATTTTTTTAATTTAGCTCGACGTTTAGGTGATTCAAGTTCCTCAATAGCAGAGATGGTTTTTGCGTTCGGAGCGCGCAGCTCAAATGGAATAGCACCATCCGCAGCAACCCTTTTAAGAAACAACCTGATTGCATCAGACACACTTAAACCCATAGCTTCAATAACTTCAGAAGCTTGCTCTTTTGTTTTAGGGTCTATGCGACAACGCACATCTACAGTTAACATTAAATCTCCTTGTGGAGAATTGTAGCTACAATTTGCCACAAAGTCAAATCCCCCACATTTAATGTGTTATCTCAATCCCAAATAAAGTCCAATTGGCACAAAGATCATGGCAGAGAGGTTGCCTAGCAGCACGATTGATGCCACAAGCTCAGGATCTTGTTTGTTGCGATCTGCCACCAAGAAGTTAAGTACTGCAGGCGGTAAGCTGGCAAACACAAATAAGAGCCCTCTTTGCAAATCCGTCATCGGTATGAATGGTGCGATTAATAGCGCCACCGCTAAACCAGCGATCGGACAGATAGCTGCGCCCAAGAAACCTTCACGCCAATGCTTAAGATTGGCATCTTTCATGCGCACACCCAATGAGAACAACATCAAAGGTACTGTGGCATCACCTAATAATTTAATTGATTGATACAGAGGCTCAGGCAAAGTGTAAAGATGCTTGGTCGTGGATAAGAACACGCCCAGTATGGTTGCAATCACCATTGGATTAGCAAATACACCCTTAACTGATGCCTTAGGGTTTACCAACTTCACACCCAATGTGAAATGCATCAAATTAGATACTGCAAATAATGCCACCGCAGGCGCCAAACCAACTGTGCCAAAAGCAAAGACAGCCAAAGGTAAACCCATGTTGCCGCAGTTGTTAAACATCATGGGAGGAACAAAAGTTTTGGGATCCATGCCAGACAATCTGGCGATTGGCCAAGCCAGGATGCCAGAACCCAGAACAATGGCCACACCGCATAACAATAAGTTCCACTGTTCTAACAACTCAAAATCTTTACTCACAAAGGCGGAGACCACCAACATTGGCGCAATCACATCCAGCGTTGCTTTATTAATCCCAGACATGTCTGGGTGAGCTCTACGACCATACACCCAACCAGCAAAAATAATCAATACAACCGGCGTGATGATGGATGCAATTCTGAAAAACATTAGTTGCCCTCAGCAATAGGTTCATCACCTACTGTTGGAATGAATAATTTTTCGCGGTAGTAGCGCAGCTCTTCCACAGACTCAATGATGTCTGCTAAGGCAGTGTGAGCCTGTTTCTTAGTAAAACCCTTAGCCACCTCAGGTTGCCAGCGTTTACATAATTCTTTGATGGTTGATACGTCTATATTGCGGTAATGAAAGTAAGCCTCTAATTTGGGCATATAACGGTTCATAAAGCGACGATCTTGGTGGATGGTATTGCCACACATCGGCGAAATACTCGCCTTAACGTGCTGCTTTAAGAAAGCCAAGCATTGGGCCTCAACTTCTGCCTCTGTGAGGGTAGAAGCCTTAACCTTATCAATCAACCCAGATTTGCCATGAGTTCCTTTATTCCAGGCATCCATGCGATCTAAGACCGCATCTTCTTGATGCACCACTAATACAGGGCCTTCCGCTATGATGTTGAGGTCACCATCTGTCACAATCATGGCAATTTCGAGAATTCGGTCGGTTTCTGGCTGTAAACCAGACATCTCCATATCCACCCAAACTAAACGGTCATTCTTTCTTGTTGTACTCATCCCTATAATCTTCTCATGACATTTACTTTTTTGTTTATCTTAGGCTTGGTTTTGAGTGTTGGCACCCGCTATTACTTAGCAGGGCGACATATTCGTCATATTGCAGAGCACCGCAACCAAGTTCCCGCTGATTTTGCCAGCAAAATCTCATTACCCGAGCATCATAAAGCCGCTGACTACACAATGGCTAAATTACGTTTGGGCTTATTTGAAATTGCCCTATCCGCTGCCATTTTGATTGGTTTTACATTATTGGGTGGCCTACAGTATGTTCACGACCTCACCCTAGAGTTACTTGGCCCTGGCACTCTACAGCAAATTTCTTTACTGATTTCAATCAGCTTGATCACAGGCATCATTGATTTGCCATTTTCTTGGTATCGCCAATTCACCATCGAGGAGAAATTTGGCTTTAATCGCATGACACCTACTCTATTTTTTACAGATTTAATCAAGGGCATCTTGCTAGGTCTTGCCATTGGCTTGCCACTTCTTTGGGTTGTTCTAACCTTAATGGCCGAAGCTGGTGAATATTGGTGGGTGTGGACTTGGTTTGTATGGGTAGGCTTTAATGCCTTGATGTTGTGGCTCTTCCCAACCTTTATCGCCCCACTATTTAATAAATTTAAACCTCTTGAAGATGGTCCATTAAAAGATCGTATCGAAGAGTTGCTTAAGCGTTGCGACTTCACCAGTCAGGGCCTTTTCATTATGGATGGCAGCAAACGCAGTGCTCATGGCAATGCCTACTTTACTGGTATGGGCAAAGCCAAACGAATTGTGTTTTTTGACACTTTGATTGAACGCTTGAACCCTGAAGAAATTGAGGCAGTACTCGCTCATGAATTAGGTCACTTCAAACGTCAACACATACGTAAGCGTCTCATCCAATCATTTGCGCTTAGCTTTTTAGTCTTGGGCTTATTAGGCTGGATATCTACCAAAGCTTGGTTCTATTTAAGCCTAGGGGTCAGGCCTGATCTAAATGGCTATAACGCGGGATTAGCGTTGGCATTATTTAGTTTGGTGATGCCTGTGTTTGGCTTTTTCTTAACTCCTATTAATAGCATGGGGTCACGTAAACATGAATACGAAGCTGATGCTTTTGCTGCTGAAAAATCATCCGCCAAAGACTTAATCACAGCCTTAGTAAAGCTTTACCAAGATAATGCGGCCACCCTAACGCCTGATCCGCTTTACTCCAAGTTCTATGACTCACATCCGCCGGCGCCGCTACGCATTGCTCATCTGCAAGAGCTGGCATTAAGATAGTCATCCATGAAATCATTCAAAGCCCTCCTTGTTGCCTCATATGGCCGCCATTATTTAGCGAGGGCGATCAATGATGATCAAAAAGGTTTATATCAAGTTACCTCGCGCGGTAAGCAACACTTGGGAGCAGTTGGCGACATCTTAGAAGTATCAGAAACCGGTCCTGAGCAAGCAGTGATTGAAAAGATTGTGGAGCGTAAAAATCTTTTGTATCGCTCAGATGCTTATAAAAGTAAATCAATTGCCAGTAACGTTGATCAAATTTTGATCATGCTAGCTACCGAGCCTGGGTTTTCACCAGACTTGTTAGGTCGCGCTGTGATCGCTGCAGAAACTGCAGGCATCACGCCACGCATCATTTTAAATAAATGTGACTTACCTAATAAATTGCCAGCTGCACGCAAAATGCTAGAACCCTATATTGCCATGGGCTACCCTGTGCATGAGATGTCAGTTAAACATGACCCCTCATCAGTAGCCTCACTGTTGCCACACGTACAAGGCAAGGTATCAGTACTAGTAGGTCAATCAGGCATGGGTAAATCAACCCTGTTGAATGCGTTGATCCCCGATGCGGCCGCACAAACTCAAGAGCACTCTAAAAAGTTAGACAGCGGCAAACACACCACCACAGCCTGTCGTTATTACGACTTACCTAACAATGGCTCCTCTGAATCTTTTGCAGGAGCATTGATTGACTCACCAGGCTTTCAGGAGTTTGGCTTAGCGCACTTATCTGAGAGTGAGCTACAACATGCCTTTGTTGAATTTAGACCTCTATTAGGTCAATGTAAATTTCATAACTGCAGTCATGGCGATGAGCCAGGCTGCGTGGTGAGATCAGCAGTTGATGCTGGAGAAATTTCAGCGCAACGTGTGGAGTTATTCCGCCAGTTGCGCCATGAATCACATAATGCGGATGCTATCCAATCCAGACTGAAATAGTCATGAGTGCAATCAAGGTGAGCCATAAAATCACGGCGCGCCACACCAAACCTACTGCAGAACGCAAACTTCTAATCGAAGCTTCGTGACCTAAATCATGAATCGGTGGCTCGCCCGCTTCAGCCATTCTTAGAGCTTCATCACTATCAGGCTCAGGCAATGGCGCTCCTAAACGCACTCCTAAAGCACCGGCGCCAGAAGCCAAAATAACCGCTTCTAACTCATTACTCCATTTACGCAAGTGATAACGCCAACCATACATCGCATCTTCAAAATTACCCACAATCGCAAAACCCATTGCAGTTAAGCGCACAGGAATCCAATCAATCAATTGGAAGAAATCTCTTGCTGCCTGCCCCAAAGATGCACTTGCTTGAGATGGCCAACGTCCTGCAGCCATATCTACCAAACGGTACAAAACCACGCCCGCAGGGCCCATAGGTACCATGAACCAGAATATCGTGCCAAAGACATGACGGTGTGAACCAACAATGGCTCGCTCAAGTGCCAAACGAATTACTTCAGACTCACTCATGGTGTCAGTGTTAACGCCCGCACCTTGCCAATCAGCTAAAAGACGTCGTGCCTCATCCAAGTTTCTGTCAAGCAATGCCTCATGAATGGCTGTGAATGGATGGCTAAATTGTCTAAAGCCTAAGAATAAATAAACAACAAATACATTCCAAACAAAAGCGAGTAAAGGCTGAGTGGCCAATAAGATAATGTGCACAGCCAAAACCAAGATAACTGGCGGCAAAAATGCAGCTACGCATGCCAAGCGACCACTTCGCTCACTACCGCTATCAATGCTCTTGACCACAAAATCTAACCATGCAGCTGATAAGCGACGAATCCAATGGTCTTTTTCAACCGGCTTATATTGCTCAGCGATGAGCGCAAATAGAATAGAAAAGAATGTCATGCTCTTAAAAAATGATAAAGATTCCGTAGCATACCCGCTGTTGCACCCCAAATGAATTTATTTTCATAAGGCATGGCATAAAAACGACGAACCCCTTCAGGACTTTGCCACATTCTGTGCTCATGATGATGCGGGTCCATCAAAAAACTCATGGGCACTTCAAAGATCTCAGCCACCTCAAATGGATCAGCTTGATACTGGTGACCTGGGGTCACTAGGCCCACCACTGGAGTGACCTGATAACCAGTAATCGTTAAGTAGTGAGGTAGGCGCCCTAAAATTTCCACACGATTGGCGGGTAAACCAATTTCCTCTTCCGCCTCACGCAAAGCCGTATGCTCCGGAGATTGATCCTCAGGATCTGCTCTACCCCCAGGAAAGCTAATTTGCCCAGGATGGTCGTACAAATGACTGGTTCGTTGCGTGAGTAATATTTTTAATTCAGCCTCATGCGTCACAACAGGAATAAGAACTGATGCTGGCGTTGGGCAAGATCCTCGCCCAGCACGCAAAGCTCCTTCGGCAGATCTAGCAGCACGATTTTCATCAGTCACTTCTACATCCCAAGGGCGATCTTCTAAAAATCTAGCCTTGATGCCATCAACACTCAGAAGATGTTCTCTCACTTTGGGCAGATGAGTATCTCTACCGACGATGGGAACTATCGTGGGATCAAAGGCAGGTGCTCGCGCCGCAGTTGCTGGGGGTGACTCTGAAGAGCTAGACATGCAACTAGTTTATAGAAATATCCATGTGGTTGCCAAAATGCTGCTCGCAAAAAGAACAAAGGCAGCCGAAGCTGCCTTTGATACACAAGCGTGTTGAAAGTGGCACTGATTACTCAGCAGCAACTTCCTTTGTACGAGCTTGTAGCTTTTCCTTAATACGTGCTGATTTACCAGAACGATCGCGCAAGTAGTACAACTTAGCACGACGTACATCACCGCGACGCTTCACTTCAATGCTAGCGATCAATGGTGAGTAAGTTTGGAATGTACGCTCAATACCTTCGCCAGATGAAATCTTACGAACGATAAAGCTTGAGTTCAAACCACGGTTACGCTTAGCAATTACAACACCTTCGTAAGCCTGTACACGTTTACGGTTACCTTCAACCACGTTAACGTTAACTACTACTGTGTCGCCAGGTGCAAAAGCAGGAACTGTTTTGTTGGCAGTTAGACGAGCAATCTCTTCTTGCTCAATTGATTCAATAATGTTCATTACAACTCCTATAGCATCGTACCAACGTTGTATTCCGCACTAGCGGACTTGGTAGAGGATGCGGTTTAAAACCCTGTCTCATTTTGCAAACTAGCTAAATAAGCTTCATCTGCAGAACTTAACAAGCCTTGCTGGCGTGCCTGAATAATTAAATCAGGTCGCCGCTTTAACGTCAGCTCCAAAGATTGTTTCCGACGGTAATCCGCTATTTTAGCGTGATGTCCGCCTAAAAGCACGTCCGGAACCAATAAATTTTCATAATTTTCAGGTCTGGTGTAGTGATAACAGTCCAAAAGACCGTCCATAAAGCTATCTTGAGCCACAGAATCGGCATCCCCCAAGGCTCCCGGAATCAATCTAATCACCGCATCCATGACCGCCATGGCGGGTATTTCACCGCCAGAAAGGACAAAATCGCCCAAACTGAGCTCTTCATCCACTCTCCTGTCGACCAAACGCTGATCAATTGCCTCATAACGGCCGCACAACAATGTGGCAACCCCTAAATCACTGATATATTTAGCTTTTTTCTGGCTAAATCGCTCACCTTGAGGTGACAAAAGGATGACTGGACCTTTTTTTCCACCTGATTGAGCTTGATCAGCCGCCACAGCGTCCAGGGCATCTTCCAAAGGCTTGGCCATCATCACCATTCCTGGGCCACCACCGTACGCACGGTCATCTACTGTTCTGCGTGCATCGGTTGTGTAATCACGTGGATTCCAGGTTTTTAGACTCACCAAACCCTGCTCAAATGCTCTGCCCGTCACTCCCCAAGAGCTCAAAGCAGAAAACATTTCAGGAAAAATAGTTACGACGTCAAAGCGCATGGCTTAATCATATAGCGGACTTACCAGTCCAGTTGCCAATCCACCACAATTTGGCGTTCAGGGTCATTGGGGGTTTGATTGACTGACTTAACTACTGAGGCAATAAATGGGATCAATCGATCTTCTTTTAACCCTTCAGCACGAACACACAGAATTGATTGGGCTCCGTTATCCATTAGGTCAACCACTTGCCCTAAAGATTGCCCCTGTTCATTGATGACAGGCAGACCAATCAGATCAACCCAGTAAAAGCTGTTTTCATCCTGCTTAGGAAAATCAGCGCGACTGACGTAAACAGCCGATCCTTTAAGAGCTAACGCTTGATCACGGTCAGAGACCTCTTCTAGACCCAAGAGGATTTGACCACTGTGCTCTTTAGCAGTTTTGATAACCCATGGACGAGCAGTGTTAGCCAAGGCTGGAGGCTTAGCTAACCATACATGCGGTGCGGAAAATAGTGCCTCAGGTTCTTTTGAGTAAGGTTTGATTTTCACCAAGCCTTTGATCCCCTGGGCGTCGAGAATATGCCCGACTAAGATCAAATCAGACGGAGGACTCATCATATTGCTCATCAGAGCCTCCGCAAATTGATTCGATAATGATTACTACTTTGATGATGCAAGCATCATCGTCCAAGACTTAGGCCTTTGGAGCGCCTTTGAGCAAACGTGCAACTGTTGGTGACAATTGAGCACCAACGCCTTGCCAGTATGTCAAACGATCCTGAGCAATACGGAAACCTTGTTCAGTTTCTACTGCGCTAGGATTGTAATAACCGATGCGCTCGATAAAGTTCGAGTCACGACGGTTGCGTTTGTCTGTAGCAACGATGCTGAAGAATGGACGATTTTTTGAACCGCCGCGTGCGAGTCGAATGACGACCATGTGATTTCCTTACAATGCTGAAATAAACCACATATTCTATCGCAGAATTGATAAGAAGACCAAAAATTAAAGGTAACCATGACTAATTTACCCCGCACCCCCTTATTTTTAGGCTTTTGGGGCTTGGCTTGCTTATTTTTAAGCTCATGCGCACAAGTAATGCCCACCTGCAATGCGGTATCAGCCCCGCCTACTAGAGATATGGCGGGCAGCCAATGGCAATTAATCAGATGGCACTACACCAGCCCTAATGATGGCAAAAACCGCTTACGCAGCATTCCACATAGCGAAAATACCCCTGCCATTACTTTATCGATTTCACCAGACGGAAAATCGGTCAGTGGTTTTGCAGGTTGCAACCGCTTCACAGCCCAAGTTGCGCCAAGCGACTGGGGATTTTTAATGGAGAAGGTGGTGAGCACTCGCAAAGCCTGTGGGTCTCAAATTGATGAACTTGAGTACAAGTTTTTAAGTTACTTAGCCGATTACAGAACCATGGTGAGAGACGGTGATCGTCTATTGATCATGACGCGTGATGGAGAAGTCTTAAGCTTTGCCTTAAGAAATTAAATCTGTCCGATACAGAATGCATTAACTCAATACAATACCCTCATGCATAAAAACAAACTTTTCTTTTGCGCACTAGGATTATTTGCCCCAGGCACAGGTCTTAATGTCTTCTACCTAAAAGGTCTTGGCAATATTTGGGCATGGGCTCACCTAGTAGCACTTTTTGGTGGCATCTTAGGCTGGAAATTGTTGGGTGCTAGCGATATGTCATCAGCCTTGGGCTGGGTATTAGCTACAGCTGGCTTCATTACCTTAGAAGCTAGTTGGTTAACTACCATCGTGTTTGGCTTACGTCCTGATGAAAAATGGGATGCTCAATTTAATTCACACAGCAATCAAACGAGCAACTCCAATTGGTTAGTTATTCTTTGTGTGATTTTTTCTTTGATGATTGGCGCAGCAGTGATGATGACTGGCTTGGCAGTTGCCTTTGAACAACACTTCTTAAGTCAGTTTGAAGAAGCGAGAAAAATCTCTCAATAATCTATCGGCCACTTAAGATACAACCAAGAGATAAACATTTTGTATCTCTTGGTTAATCACTTCTTTACTACAGCTTAAAACTGCTCAGCACTCAAACTATTAACCGCTGCACCACCCTCTAATACCGAGGCTGCAGCACCTGGCACTTGGCTTAGTAAGTACTCAGCATAAAAACGTGCTGTGGCAATTTTGGCAGAGAAGAACTCTGAATCATCATTCAACTTTTGCTCTGCAACGATCAATGCTCGCGCCATTTGCCAACCTGATACCAGTAAACCCGCTAAACGCAAATAAGCAACGCTGCCTGCGAATACATTTTTAGTATCAGATTTAAAGTTGGCCACCACATAATCAACTACTGACTCAAATGAGACCCTAGCAGCAGATAGGTGTTTTAGCATCGCTTGGGCAGCAGGCGTATGACTCTTGGCCAACTCAGCCTCAGTCGCTTGAATCAACTGCGCTATTTGTTTAGCAACCTTACCGCCATCGCGATAAGTTTTGCGACCAATCAAATCATTCGCCTGAATAGCTGTTGTGCCTTCATAAATTGGCAAAATACGTGCATCACGATAGAACTGCGCTGCACCAGTTTCTTCAATGAAACCCATACCACCATGTACTTGAACACCTAAGCTAGCAACATCCACTGACATCTCTGTTGAAAAACCTTTAACAATCGGCACCAAGTACTCATACAAAGCCAAGTTACTCTGACGCACAGACTCATCTGGACTGAAGTGAGCTTGATCACTTGCTGCAGCAGCCACATAAGCCATTGCACGAGCACCCTCAGTGTAGGCACGCATCGTCATCAACATGCGCTTAACGTCTGGATGATGAATGATGGCAACAGGACCCTCTGAACCAGCTAAATCTTTTGATTGCGTGCGATCTTTAGCGTACTGAACTGCCTTTTGATATGCGCGGTCGGCAATAGCAATACCTTGCATACCCACGGCAAAACGTGCTGCATTCATCATGATGAACATGTACTCTAGACCACGATTTTCTTCACCGACCAAATAACCAATCGCACCGCCATGATCACCAAACTGCAAAACTGCTGTTGGGCTAGCTTTAATCCCTAGCTTATGCTCGATCGATACGCAATGCGCATCATTACGCTCACCCAAAGAACCATCAGCATTCACCATGAACTTAGGTACTACAAATAATGAAATACCCTTCACACCCTCAGGCGCCCCAGGACAACGTGCCAACACCAAGTGAATGATGTTTTCTGCCATGTCGTGTTCACCATAGGTGATAAATATTTTTGTACCAAAAACTTTATAAGTGCCATCACCTTGTGGTTCAGCACGTGTACGCACAGCGGCCAAATCAGAGCCGGCTTGAGGTTCGGTGAGATTCATGGTGCCAGTCCACTCACCACTGACCATCTTAGGTATGTAAAGTTGTTTGAGCTCATCGCTAGCAGCTGTCAACATCGCTTCAATAGCACCATCCGTCAACATGGGGCAAAGTGCAAAAGACATGTTCGCTGCATGCAACATTTCGGAGCAAGCTGTAGCAATAACTTTTGGGAAGCCTTGACCACCAAATTCTGTAGGGTGAATCACTCCCTGCCACCCTGCTTCACCAAATTGCTTAAAGGCCTCTTTAAAGCCTGGGGTAGTAGTCACCACTCCATCTTTTAGACTACTTGGCTGTTGATCACCATCCCAATTGAGTGGAGCAACAACCTCATTACAAAACTTGGCTGACTCCTCTAGAACGGCAGCAGCCGTGTCGTAACCATAATCTTCAAACCCCGGAATGCTCGCCACATCATCAACACCTGCCACATCCTGAAGTACAAATAGCATTTCTTTTAGAGGTGCGGAGTAACTCATGGCTCGTTCCTATGATTTGAATAGACTGATGTTGTTAATGTGTGCCGTTAGATGAAATTATTTGCTTAACTCTGTGACCAATTCTGGGACAGCAGTGAATAAATCTGCCACCAAACCATAATCAGCCACACTAAAAATTGGCGCCTCAGGATCTTTGTTGATTGCAACAATCACCTTAGAATCTTTCATGCCCGCCAAATGCTGAATAGCCCCAGAAATACCAACAGCAACATACAGTTGTGGCGCAACAATTTTTCCTGTTTGACCAACTTGGTAATCATTTGGAACGTAGCCTGCATCAACTGCCGCACGAGACGCACCCAAAGCCGCACCCAACTTATCAGCCAAAGGCTCAATGATGGCGTGGTATTGCTCTGAAGAACCTAAACCACGGCCACCAGACACAATTGCCTTAGCAGTAGCTAACTCTGGTCGATCAGATTTGCTAATTTCTCTACCAGAAAAAGTTGATTTCGCTGTATCAGCTACTGCAGCAGCAGTTTCAACTGCTGCTGAACCACCTGTAGCAGCTGCGGCGTCAAATCCCGTTGTACGTACCGTGATAACTTTGGTCGCATCTGTTGCTTGCACAGTTGCAATCGCATTGCCAGCATAGATAGGACGCTCAAACGTGTCCGCAGAAATTACTTTTGTAATTTCTGATACTTGAGCAACATCCAACTTAGCTGCCACGCGCGGCAAAGAATTTTTACCAACAGCTGTTGCAGGTGCCAAGATATGGCTGTAGTTAGATGCCAAAGCCAATACTTGCTCAGCCAAGTTTTCACCTAACTGGTTTTCTAAATGCGGTGCATCCACATGAATAACTTTTGCCACACCAGCCACTTGCTTAGCAGCTTCGACAGCAGCGCCAGCCTGATGACCAGCAACCAATACATGAACATCTCCACCACAAGCAAGTGCTGCAGTCACAGCATTGAGTGTTGCTGCTTTTAAAGATTGATTATCGTGTTCTGCAATTACTAAAGAAGTCATTTAGATCACCTTCGCTTCATTTTTTAATTTTTCAACCAAAGTCTTCACGTCTGGAACCATCACGCCAGCACTGCGCTTAGGAGGCTCTTCAACTTTGATTGTTTTTAGACGAGGGGCAATGTCAACGCCAAGATCTTCTGGCTTAACAGTATCTAAAGGCTTCTTTTTAGCCTTCATGATGTTTGGCAAAGTGACGTAACGCGGTTCGTTCAAGCGCAAGTCAGTGGTGATCACCGCTGGCAAATTAAGCGCCAAGGTTTCCAAACCTCCATCGACCTCACGAGTAACCGTGGCTTTACCGTCAGCCACTTGAACCTTAGAAGCAAAAGTGGCTTGAGACGCATTCATCAAAGCCGCCAACATCTGACCTGTTTGATTGCTGTCATCGTCAATCGCTTGCTTACCTAAAATAACAATAGATGGCTGCTCTTTATCCACCAATGCTTTTAATAATTTAGCTACTGCTAAGGGTTGCAGCTCTGCATCTGTTTCCACCAAGATGCCTCGGTCTGCACCAATGGCCATAGCAGTTCTGAGAGTTTCTTGACATTGAGTCACGCCACAAGAAACGGCAATCACTTCAGTTGCCACACCTGCTTCTTTTAAACGAACCGCCTCTTCAATCGCAATCTCATCAAAAGGGTTCATGCTCATTTTGACGTTAGCTGTTTCAACGCCTGAGTTATCAGACTTCACACGAACCTTAACGTTGTAGTCAATCACCCTTTTTACCGCAACCAAAATCTTCATATTTATGCCTAATCTATTAAATCTACACAACCCATTCGAGTATTGTATTGGTGGCGCAAACGCCCCTCCAATTAGTTAACTATTCATTTTAAAGGGATTTAAACGTCAATCGCTGTTGCAGATCCAGCCCTCTTACGCAACTCAAATTTTTGGATTTTTCCAGTCGACGTTTTAGGCAAATCACCAAACACCACAGCACGAGGAATCTTAAAGCCCGCCAAGTGTTTTTTACAGTGCGCGATGATTTCTTCAGGTGTCACATTGGAGTCAGCACGCACCTCCAAGAAGGCACATGGTGTCTCACCCCATTTAGGATCAGGCTTAGCAACCACCGCAGCAGCCAATACTGCTGGATGTCTATAAAGAACATCTTCAACCTCAATGGATGAGATATTTTCGCCACCAGAAATAATGATGTCTTTGCTGCGATCTTTAATTTTGACGTATCCATCTGGGTACATCACCGCTAAGTCACCAGAATGGAACCAGCCACCAGCAAATGCTTCTTTAGTGGCGGCATCGTTCTTCAAATAGCCCTTCATGGTGATATTGCCGCGGAACATGATTTCACCCATGGTTTCGCCATCAGCAGGTACTTCTTGCATGGTTTCAGGGTTCATCACAGTCACCCCTTCTTGCAACAGCACCCTCACCCCTTGACGAGCATTTAATCTGGCGCGCTCACCAACATCTACATCATTCCATTCTTCGTGCTTAACGCATACAGCAGCTGGGCCATACACCTCAGTTAGACCATAAACATGGGTCAACTCAATACCCATTTTTTCCATACCTTCAATAGTCGCTGCAGGAGGCGCTGCGCCAGCAATCAATCCTTTAATACCCACTGGAATATCTACCTTCAGTTCATCTGGTGCATTCACCAATAAACCATGAACAATTGGGGCAGCACAATAGTGGGTCACGTTATAGGTGCGCATCGCATTCAAGATGGATGGTGCATCCACTCTTCTCAAACAAACATTGATACCCGCTCTTGCAGCAATGGTCCATGGAAAACACCAACCATTGCAATGGAACATCGGCAAAGTCCACAAATACACTGGGTGCTTAGGCATGTCCCACTCAAGCACATTCGATAGCGCATTAATCGCAGCACCACGGTGGTGATACACCACACCCTTAGGATTACCTGTCGTGCCTGATGTGTAGTTCAAACAAACTGACTCCCATTCATCTGCAGGCATGCGCCATTGATGATTAGCATCTCCCTTAGCAACAAATGAGTCATAGTCAATTGAACCCAACTGCTCACTGGCACCCGTGTATTCAACATCTTTAACATCAATAACTAAAATATCTCTAGGCTTTTCAGCTAAAGCTAGCGCCAGAGCCTTCTTCATGGTCAAACTGAACTCTGGATCAACAATCACTACTTTGGCTTCACCATGGTTCAACATAAAAGCAATTGCTTCTGGATCTAAACGGGTATTGAGCGAGTTCAAAACTGCGCCAACCATGGGTACCCCAAAATGAGCCTCTACCATAGGCGGGGTATTTGGCAACATCACAGCCACCGTGTCGCCAACTTTAACGCCAGCTTTTACCAGTGAGCTTGCCAATTGTCGGCAACGTGAATAAGTCTCTGACCAAGTACGCGTCAATGACCCATGAATCACCGCTGTTTTATTAGGGTAGACCTTTGCAGTTCGCTCAATGAAGCTAAGAGGTGTAATTGGTGAAAAGTTCGCTGGGTTTTTATCTAACCCCTGTTCATAGATGCTAGGCATGCCAATAACTCCACGTTGTTTTTGTGATCAAATAATTATTAGCTAAGGGGCTGATTTAGTCCACATCTAAACAGGGTAATTAATGGCTAACCCTAATATGGGTAAGGCTTAAATTGTTTAGTTATGAATGGGGCGCTACAGACTAGAGGATTGATTACAAATCAGCCAATTCTTTAAGGTGCGCTACAACGCTTCTAGCTAATGCCGAGAGGTTGTACCCACCCTCTAAACAACTAACAATACGTCCTTCGGCCGTCTCATTAGCAACCGTCATGAGCTGGCGAGTGATCCAAGCATAGTCGGCTTCCACTAAACCCATTTGCCCCATATCATCTTCACGGTGCGCGTCAAAGCCTGCTGAGATAAAAATGAACTGCGGCTTGAACTCTCGTAGGCGCGGCATCCAGCCTAGCTCTACAACCTCCCTCACAGCAGGTCCTGATGTGTAGGCTGGCAAAGGCACATTGACCATATTGGGCAAGTCAGTTCTTGGCTCAGAATACGGATAAAACGGATGTTGAAAATAGCTGCACATCAATACCCGTGGCTCATTGATGAAAGCAGCTTCGGTGCCATTGCCGTGGTGCACATCAAAATCAATCACGGCTACCCGCTCTAAACCATAGTGCTCCAAAGCATATTTAGTAGCAATGGCCACATTATTAAAAAAACAAAAACCCATCGCTTGGTGTGGCTCAGCGTGATGTCCGGGCGGTCTTAAACAAGAAAACGCATTGGATGCTTTTTTATTCATGACCGCATCAACGGCAGCGATGGCGCCACCCGCAGATCTCAGAGCCGCCTGCCAGGTATGCGGGTTCATGGTGGTGTCACCATCAATCGCGTAATAACCAGATGTTGGACTATTCGATTTAACTCTCTCAATATGCTCAGGTGTATGAACCAAAGCTAACTGCTGTTCGGTTGCCAAGGGAGGATCGATATAGGTTAAGTAAGCGTCGATCCTACTGAGAATTAATTGATCTTCAATCGCTTGAACACGCGCAGGACACTCAGGATGGTGTGAGCCCATCTCGTGCTGGAGTGAATCTGCGTGGCTAATAAAAGCAGTGCTCATTAATCTTAATAAATCAGTGGATAATCAGTGATATTAAATTCTAGTTGATTGGTTGAATTCAATTGCTAACAAAAACAATGAAACCCCTCGCACTTGCCCAGTTAGGCTTAGTCTGTGGCATCACTACCCTTATATTATCCGCCTGTTCTGCGCTTCCAAGCAAACAAGCAGAACAGAAATATGACTCAAATCAAGTCATAAATAACGACAATTTTGCTGAACTTGAGAAAAAACCAGACTCTCTAGTACCCTTTTTAGAAAAAGTTAGTCAAGATCACCAAATCCCCCTAAAAGACCTACAACTTGCTTTTGATGATGCAAAGACCATTCCATCCATCAAGAAACTGGTCATGCCACCACCAGTCGGTTTTCAGAAAAACTGGAAAGTCTATAGAAGTCGCTTTGTTGAACCCAAGCGTCTTGCCGCAGGACAACAATTCTGGAAAAAACATCGCACCTTCATCGAGGCGACTGCCAACAAAACAGGGGTGCCCGCAGAAGTGATTGTTTCAATCATTGGTGTTGAAACTATCTACGGCAAACACATGGGCGGGTTTTCAGTAAGAGATACCCTGATCACCCTAGGCTTTGACTACCCCAACACTCCAAATAAAGCTTCAAGAGAAACCTTATTTAAAAATCAACTGGAAGATTTAATTCTTTTGTGTCGGACAGAGAATCCTCAGGCGGTTCCTTTTAAGAAATGTCTTAATCAACTGGGCTCCTATGCAGGAGCAATTGGTCTACCCCAGTTCATGCCAGGCAGCATTCGTCGCTTTGCTGTTGATGGCAATAACGATGGCAAGATTGATTTGAGAAATTCACCAGAAGATGCGATTGCTAGTGTTGCAAATTTCTTGAAAGCTCACGGCTGGGTAACTGGTGAGCCAATTTATTTGAGTATTAATAACAATGATGAAGTCATCACTCTTGCTAAAAAATTAGCTGATGGCGAACCCAAAGCGAAATTAAAACTAGGTGATTTAGCCAAAGACCAAATGATTTCAAAAACGGAACTGCCTGATACAACTCCTAGCTTGGTGGTTGACCTTCCAAGCCCTGATGGGAATGGCGGCACCGAAGTCAAGTATGTGGTTGGCCTAAGAAACTTTATTGCAATTTGCGATTACAACCGTAGCTTCTTCTACGCTCAGTCTGTGGCCGAATTTGCTCAAGCGCTCAGAGGCGAAGTTCCTGGACAAGAGGTGGCCACAAAAAAGTCTTCTGAAAAAACAAAGAAGACCTCAAAGAAGTCTTCCAAGAAATCCACAAAGGTGAAGCAGGCCTCTAATTAAGCTGGGAATACACCAGTTGATAGGTAACGATCACCTCGATCGCAAACAATAAATACAATTGTTGCGTTTTCAACGCGCTCTGCAATACGTAATGCAACCACCAAGGCACCAGCAGCTGATATGCCACAGAAAATACCCTCTTCTCTAGCCAAGCGCCTAGTCATATCCTCTGCCGCTGCCTGACTAACGTATTCGATGCGATCTACCTTGGCATCAGCATAAATCTTAGGAATGTACTCAGGTGACCATTTACGAATACCCGGTATTTGAGAACCTTCTTCAGGTTGAGCACCGACAATTTGAATTTGTTGATTTTTTTCTTTGAGATAAATCGACACACCCGTGATAGTGCCAGTTGTTCCCATGGCAGACACAAAGTGCGTAATTTGACCTTGTGTGTCTTCCCAAATCTCTGGACCAGTTGATTCAATATGAGCTAACGGATTGTCCTTATTACCAAACTGATCAAGGATTTTTCCTTTGCCTTCTTTTTCCAATTGAGTTGCATAGTCGCGCGCATACTCCATGCCGCCTGAGGCAGGCGTAAGAACCAATTCAGCGCCATAGGCCGCCATGCTTTGACGTCGCTCAATACTCTGGTTCTCAGGCATAACCAAAATCATCTTGTAACCTAAGATGGCTGCAACCATGGCCAAAGCAATGCCTGTATTACCACTGGTTGCTTCAATCAAAGTATCACCGGGTTTGATATCGCCACGTTGTTCTGCACGCATGAACATCGATAGTGCCGGACGGTCTTTGACAGACCCCGCTGGATTGTTGCCCTCTAATTTGCCAAGAATGACATTGTTGCGCTCTGTATTACCAGGGCCTGGAATACGTTGCAAACGAACCAATGGTGTATGACCAACCGTTTGGGCAATAGTGGGGTAATTAGGGCGTGAAATAGACATATGACGCCTATATTAATGGATTTATAGCCATCATATGCCTAAGTTTTAGAAGCTCACCGAAACCTTTATCTTAGGGGGCGTTTTTCTCTTCTTTGGACCTTCTGCTTTGCTTGGGCGCTTTGTCCGTGGCTTGCTTTTCTTTTTCTTTACTTTTGGTTGAGGGTTCTTTAATAGATTTCTCTTTCACAGATTTATCTTTAACTGGCTTCTCAGTTTTAGCCCCAGCAACGCCCTTGTTATTAATGGTTAAACCATTTTGCATCATCCGCTCAACGGTTTTCTCGCCAATACCCTTGACTCGAGTATGCAAATCGTTGGCATCTTTAAAGGGGCCATTCTTTTTACGTTCCGCCAAAATCGCTTTTGCTTTTGATGGCCCCAAACCTCTCACAGATTCCAACGCAGTTTGGTCCGCAGAATTTACTTCAACTTGAGCAACTGCATAAGTACTCAATAAAAATAAACCTGCAATCGATGCAACGAGAAATCTCGCGAGTGATTGAAATAAATTTAATAACATTTTGCCTCCTTGAAAGTAAAAAGCTCCACCGGTTGATGGAGCTTTTCCTTAACGAGAGGCTAGCTATGTTGTTGACTAAATACCGCCTGATTACAAAGGTTGGGCAAGAAAATCAGAATTTTCTGACAGCCACTTCATGTATTTCTCTACACCCTGCTCAACAGTGTGGAAATCAGCTTGATACCCAGCAGCACGCAAATTAGTTAAATCGGCTTGCGTAAAAGATTGATACTTACCTTTTAATGCTTCAGGAAATGAAATGTACTCAATCAAACGCTCATCAGCCAACTCAGCCAAACTCAATTGAGACTCACCATTGATTTTTCTGAGTGAGTTAATTACCGACTTAGCCACATCATTAAACGGCTGAGCACGACCACTACCTAGATTAAAGATGCCACTCTTCTCTGGGTGCTCTTGGAAAAATAAGTTCACATTAGCCACATCTTCTACAAATACAAAGTCACGCTTTTGCTCACCTTGAGCGTAACCATCATATTCACCAAACAACTTAACCGTGTTGTCTTCTAAGAATTGGTGATAGTGGTGAAAAGCTACCGAAGCCATACGCCCCTTGTGTGACTCACGCGGACCATAGACATTGAAATAACGGAAACCAACCACCTGGGCAGTGGTTGCTTTTTCAGCAAAACGCTTGCGCACCACCTGATCAAATAAAAACTTTGAATAGCCATAAACGTTCAACGGCTTCTCAAATTGACGCTCTTCTTTAAAAGTATCAGAACCGCCATAAGTAGCAGCAGATGATGCATATAAGAAAGGAACTTTTTGAGCAGTACAAATATCTAACAAATCCATGGAGTAGCGGAAGTTATTCGCCATCATGTATTTGCCATCTGTTTCCATGGTATCTGAGCATGCGCCCTCATGGAAAATAGCTGTGACTTTGCCAAATTTCCCCTTGGCAAAAGCTTCGACAAATTCTGACTTATCTAGGTAATCAACAATATCCAAATCTGCCAAGTTTCGATATTTGTCAGCTGGCTGCAGTTCATCAACGGCAATCACATCTTTGATACCTTTGGCATTAAGCGCCTGAACTAAATTAGCTCCAATAAAACCAGCTGCGCCAGTCACAATATATGTCATTGCAATTCCTCTAACGATACAGTTGCCGTACCTAACTTTCCAACCACAATACCACCGGCTTTATTAGCCAATTTCATGGCTTGACCTGCAGGCCATTTTGCCGCCAATGCAACAGCCATTGCTGCAATAACTGTGTCCCCTGCACCGGATACATCATAAACTTCTCTAGCATCCGCTTTTACATGCTCAACACCCTGAGCAGTAAATAAACTCATACCCTCTTCAGAGCGAGTTAGCAATAAAGTATCTAGCTTTAATTTTTCTCTCAATGCTTGAGCTCTAGCAGTCAAATCTGCCTCATCCTTCCAACGCCCCACAACTTGCCTTAACTCAGAGCGATTAGGTGTGATGATTGATGCACCTTCATACTTGCTATAGTCATCCCCCTTAGGGTCAACTAGTACAACCTTACCGGCTGCTCGTGCAGCAGCAATCATTTTGGTGACATGAGTTAAGCCACCCTTACCGTAGTCAGACAAAATAACTGCATCAACTTCAGGCAATAGCGATTGGAATTGCTCCAATTTATTTAGGAGCGCTTCATGTGTTGGCGCTTTTTCAAAGTCCAAACGAATTAATTGTTGTTGACGTGCCACCACACGCAATTTAACTGTCGTTGGCAAACTTGGGTCTCTTTGCAAATAGCTATTAACGCCTTGGGCTTTTAACAACTCTTCCACCCTACGACCAGGCTCATCATCACCCACAACGCCCAAAATAGAAATTTTGGCTCCAATGCTCGCTGCATTGCGCGCGACGTTAGCAGCACCACCCAAACGCTCATCGTCTTTGCTAACAAGTACTACTGGCACAGGAGCTTCCGGCGAAATTCTTTCGGTATCACCAAACCAGTAGCGATCTAACATCACATCGCCAACAACTAGCAATCGTGCTTGGCGAAATTGTTGAATATCAGCTGCAGTTAATCGGATGTCCATGGCGTTATTTTCTATTTTGTTTATTTAATATTTATGACTATATGACATTACATTGATGGGCCTGATGGCGCAGCACCTTCACCACGTCTTGGCGAATAAGATTCCCAATGATTACAACCAGGGCATTGCCAATAAAAACGTCTGGCTCTAAAACCACAATTGCCACACGTATATCTAGCTAAAGTATTGGTTCTTTGTTTAAGCAAGCCGTAAGAGGCTTTGAATTCTTGGGCAGCTTTGTCATTTTGCGCAACTTCAGCCAAAGTTAAACGCGCTTGCACACGTAAAGCCATCGCGCTCAAACTAGGGGTATGGCGCATCACCTCAGTCATCAATGCTTCGGCCTGTGGCACGCCACGCAAAGCCATCACATGCTTAAACGTAATGTCCAATAGTTCGCCACCTGCTTGAGTTTTTAAGGCATCCACCAAAACTTGCAAGCCTTCATCTGCTTTTGAGAGAGCTTTATGTACATCAATCCAACGATCAGCCACCAAAGCCAAGTAAGCAGGATGATTCTGAGCAATCAACGCCCATGCGCTAATAGCTTTTTCTAATTGATTCTGCGCAACAAGACAATCACCTTGCAAAATAGTTGCTCTTGGGTGATTAGGCACAGATTGCATCGCCAAATTAATATGACGCTCGGCAGTAGCAATATCTTTGCGACGCAAAGCCTCCTCTGCCAACTCACAATTAAAGTGAGCAATTTCTTTTTGACGACTCTTACCTTGCAACACCTCTAACTCATTCGAAGAGATGATAGCTTTTGCCCAGTCTTTCTCAACTTGGTACATCTCTAACAAACTTTCTTTAGCAGGAATGCCATATTTGCTGTCAGTGCTGACTCGATTGAGTGATGTTTCAGCGCGATCTAATAGACCTGCACGTAAGAAGTCTCTACCTAATTCATAGGCGGCATGATCGCGATGCCTTGAAGGCAAATCTTCACGATTAGCTAAATGTTGATGCACACGAATCGCACGCTCTGTTTCACCACGGCGTCTAAATAGGCTGCCTAAAGCAAAGTGAAGTTCCGTTGTTTCCGGGTCTAGTTGCGCAATTTGCACCAAAGCATCAATGGCTTTATCCGGCTCCTCATTTAAAAGAAGATTTAAACCCTTAAAGGTTGATTTTTGTTGCGCTAAGCGCTCAATTTCGTTTTCGCGTTTTTCTAAACGCATATCCCAGCGCGCACCTACCCAACCCAAAGCAAATACGATCGGTAAAGCAAATAGCCACCAGGTTTCGATCTGTAACACGATTATGAGTGAGGTTGTTTGTTTTGCTTAAAGCGGCGTAAAGAAATGCCACTTAATAAAGTGAGCAAAATGCCTAAAACAAATGCAATGAATAAAACTAATATGAGAGGTAAATCCCAGATCAACCCAGGAATTAACTGAAAACTAATTTCTTGAGTATTGCCTAAAGCCAGTAATACCAAGAGTATAAAAATGATGATTCGTCCAATGATCCGCAAAGCTCTGAATGCGGCATTCAGAAACGCGGTCATTCTTTAGATTCGTCTTTCTTAGGAAAATCAACGCGCTCTCTCAACTCTTTACCTGGTTTGAAATGAGGCACGTGCTTTTCAGGAACCATCACAGTAGCGCCAGACTTAGGATTGCGACCCTGACGTGGCGGACGGTGATGCATCACAAAACTACCAAAGCCGCGTAACTCAATACGTTTACCTTCAGCCAAAGCTTGTGACATGGTGTCGAGCAATGTTTTTACGGCCAACTCAACATCACGCGGCAATAGCTGCGGGAATGCCTGAGCCAAACGCTCTACCAATTCTGATCGTGTGATTGTCATTGAATCACTGCGTTCTAAATCGTCCATAACTCAACAATATTCTTTTTTAATGGTTTTGAAAATCCCCATCCATGCGGATGAGGATTCCCCTATACATTACACCAAGTATTAATTACCTTGGTTGTCCAACTTAGCTTTTAGCAATGCGCCTAGGTTAGTAGTGCCTGCACTAGCTTCGTTCTGCAACTTGCTCATGGCTTGTTGCTGATCGGCGCTATCTTTAGCTTTGATAGACAAATTGATGCTACGTGACTTGCGATCAACGTTGATGATCATGGCATTTACTGCATCGCCTTCTTTCAACAAATTGCGCGCATCTTCAACGCGATCAGTTGAAATTTCAGAAGCACGTAAGTAGCCTTCAACTTCATCAGCCAACTGAATCACAGCGCCCTTAGCATCAACGCTCTTCACAGTACCGTCAACGATGCTGCCTTTGTCGCTAGTAGATGTGTAGTTGTTGAATGGGTCACCAGACATTTGCTTGATACCCAAAGAGATACGCTCTTTTTCAACATCGATAGCCAAAACAACTGTTTCAACTTCGTCACCTTTTTTGTACTTGCGAACAGCTTCTTCGCCAGTTTCTTGCCATGACAAGTCAGACAAGTGAACTAGACCGTCGATGCCGCCAGGCAAACCAATGAACACACCGAAGTCAGTAATTGACTTGATTGCGCCAGTTAGCTTCTCACCTTTTTGGTGTGTACGAGCAAACTCATCCCATGGATTAGCTTTACATTGCTTCATACCCAAGCTAATACGACGCTTGTCTTCATCGATATCAAGAACCATTACTTCAACTTCCATGCCTAGTTGAACAACTTTGCTTGGAGCAACGTTCTTGTTAGTCCAGTCCATTTCAGAAACGTGAACCAAACCTTCGATACCCGTTTCGATTTCAACGAATGAACCGTAGTCAGTTAGGTTAGTCACCTTACCGAATAAACGTGTGTTTGGTGGGTAACGACGTGCGATACCAACCCATGGATCATCGCCCAATTGTTTGATACCCAATGAAACACGGTTCTTGTCTTGATCGTACTTAAGAATCTTAGCTGTCACCTCTTGACCAACAGTCAACATTTCGCTTGGGTGACGAACACGACGCCATGCCAAATCAGTAATGTGCAACAAGCCGTCAACACCACCTAGATCCACGAATGCACCGTAGTCAGTGATGTTCTTAACGATACCTTGAACCACAGTACCTTCTTTAAGGTTAGCAAGCAACTTAGCGCGCTCTTCACCTTGGCTAGCTTCAACAACCGCACGACGTGACAACACAACGTTGTTACGCTTACGGTCAAGCTTGATAACTTTGAATTCCATTGTTTTGCCTTCGTATGGAGACGTATCCTTGATAGGACGTGTATCCAACAAAGAGCCTGGCAAGAAGGCACGGATGCCATTTACCATCACAGTCAAACCACCTTTTACTTTGCCAGTTACAGCACCAGTAACGAGTTCGCCTTGTTCCAAGGCCTTCTCTAGGTTCAACCAAGAAGCTAAACGCTTAGCTTTGTCACGTGACAATACGGTGTCACCGTAACCGTTTTCTAGGGCATCAATCGCCACAGAAACGAAATCGCCAGGTTGTACTTCAACTTCACCTTGATCGTTAAGGAATTCCTCAACAGAGATAAAAGCTTCAGATTTCAAACCGGCATTTACAACCACGAAGTTGTGATCAATACGCACAACTTCAGCGGAAATAACTTGACCAGCCTTCATATTAGAGCGGGCTAGGGATTCTTCAAATAGAGCTGCAAAAGATTCAGACATGAGTTTTCACTATAAAGCCGTCAAAAGACTCGACGGGTTAGATTGCACATACCAGCACTCGCGTGGCAAGAACTGGCTCCTAAATTTCCTCAGTAACACCTAACTAGTTTTAACTAGCTTGATGCCACCTTAGAACCTGGTTCACCGCCTCTTCAATGGTCATCGACGTGGTGTCGAGATGGTGAGCCCCTTCAACAGCTTTCAGTGGCGATTGACTGCGATTTGCATCGCGGGCATCTCGATCACGTAAATCCTGCAAAAGGACGTCTATATTAGCAGAAAAGCCCTTAGCTATCAATTGTTTATAGCGTCTGTCAGCCCTAGCCTCAGCGCTTGCAGTCAAAAACACCTTGGTTACTGCATCCGTAAAAATTACGCTGGCCATATCTCGGCCATCAGCCACCAAACCCGGTTTTTGTCTAAATGCCTGCTGCCTTGCCACCAAAGCTTGGCGAACACCCGTGTGAACTGCCACCTCAGAAGCACGCTTACCCATTTCTTCTTGGCGAATCTGATCACTCACATCCTCGCCATCCAAAATAACTCTATCTTCTTGAAAAATAACGTTTAAATTTTTAGCTATGGGGATTAAATCAGCTTCAGAGGCCGTAGAAATACCGCGCTTAAAACTAGCCAAACCGACCAAACGATACAAAGCTCCACTATCTAAATAGTGATATCCCAAACGCGTTGCTACCTGCTGAGCAACCGTCCCTTTTCCCGAGGCGGTTGGTCCATCGATAGCAATTACAGGAATATTGGAGCTATTAATTTCAGTCATTTATGGTATTTCTTGGTATTGATAGTGACTTTATCAGTCTTTTATTTTTTATAAATATTTCTTAATGTGAAACGGTGGCAGGCTATTTTTGAGGCTTTTCAGACCAAATTAGGCTGCCAAGGCTTACTTTTTAGCAACTTTTGCAAACTCTTGAAAGTACTCAGGGAAAGTTTTTGCAACACAAGTTGGCTCATTAATACGCACTTTGAGTGGCCCAAAAGCAGCCAATGAGAAACACATCGCCATGCGATGGTCGTCATAAGTATCAATACCATCAGCAGGTGTTGCCCACTCTTTAGGAGGCGTCACTTCGATATAGTCATCCCCCGCTTTAACCGCAGCACCCATTTTTTGGAGCTCTTTAGCCATTGCAGCAATGCGATCAGTTTCTTTAACTTTCCAACTAGCAATGCCCGTTAGCTTAGTTGAACCTTCTGCAAACAAAGCTGCCACTGCCAATGTCATTGCAGCATCTGGAATAGCCAAACAATTTAGCTCGATACCTTGCAGTTTGCCGCTAGGTGTATCCACCCCACGAACCTCTAACCAATCATCACCTGCCATCACATTAGCACCCATTTGATTGAGCGCCTCAGCAAAGGCAACATCTCCTTGAATACTATTGCGACCAACTCCCATTACCCTTACAGGCCCACCACCAATTGCACCAGCGGCTAAAAAATAGGATGCTGAAGATGCATCACCTTCTACATAAAGAGTTCCTGGACTGCTGTACGGGTTACCCGAGTTTGCAGGAATATAAAAATGCTGCCAATTGTCATTACGAACATCAACACCAAAACGACTCATTAATTTGAGCGTGATATCAATGTAAGGCTTTGAAATTAACTCACCGACTACCTCAATACATATCTCATTGTTTGCCACCAATGGCAAAGACATGAGTAGAGCAGTTAAGAACTGGCTAGATACATCACCGCGCACTTTGATGATTTCATTGGTACGTATCTGTCCTTTTGAGAGCTTCAAAGGTGGATAACCTTCGTTTTGCTCATAGGCAACCTGAGCACCCACCATACGCAAACCATCGACCAAATCACCAATAGGTCTCTCATGCATGCGGGGCACACCATGCAAACGATAGTCGCCACCCAAGATGGCCAACGCAGCAGTTAACGGTCGAATCGCTGTGCCAGCATTACCCATGAATAAGTCGGCTTGATCTTTAGGCAACTTACCTGAGCAGCCATGCACAACACAATCGCCATCCGTCTCATCAATATCAACGCCCAAGGTCTTCAAAGCTGCGCGCATCACGCGCGTGTCATCAGCATCCAACAAACCCTTCAAGCGAGTAGTACCCGAGGCTAGAGCTGATAAAAGTAATACGCGATTAGAAATACTTTTTGATCCCGGTAGAGCAACCGCGCCCTCAGCTTTTACAAAGGGGCCAACTTCAATGTAATCAAGAACTGCAGAACTCATCAACGACCTTCCCACTTTTGACGTTCTGCACTGGCTCTTGTAAATGCTTTTAATAAAGCATCGCCATCTTCTTTAGCAATCATGTCTCTTAATAATTTGGTGAGATTAAGATAGTTATCCATCTCTTTTAGAACAGCTGTTTTATTAGCCAGGCAAATGTCACGCCACATCTCTGGACTAGAAGCTGCAATCCGCGTGAAATCTCTAAACCCAGCACCTGCGTGGCCTAACTTAACATTGGCATCTTCAGAATTTGCCACCTGAAGCATCAAGGCAAAAGATAGAACATGCGGTAAATGAGAAATCGACGCAAACACCGCATCATGCTGCAAGGCTGACATTTTGTGAGTCACTGCACCTGTTGCCAACCAAAACTCATTGATGGCATCAACTGCTGGAGGAATGTTTTCTTGTAATGGGCAAATAATCACTTCTTTGCCTTGGTACAAATCTTCTTTAGCTGCAGTTGCACCATGCTGTGCTCCACCAGCAATTGGATGAGCAGGTATGAATTGCGCCACTTTGTCACCCAAGGCAGTTTTAGCAGCCATGATGACATCGGATTTAGTGCTGCCTGCATCAGTGATTAATGCATTGGCTTTAATGTGAGGCTCAATCGCATGAAGGATTGAGAATGTTTGCGCAACAGGCACACACACCACAATCACATCAGCTTCTTTAGCGCACTCCTCAAGACTAACCGCCTGGTCAATAGCGCCGATCTTAAGAGCCTCATCTAAATTTGTTTGTGAACGACCAACACCTAAGACTCGATCAAAAGCCTTGGCTTTTTTTTGCGCCAAACCAATCGATGCACCAATTAAGCCAACACCAATAATGCCCAAAGTTAATGGGGCATTGGCAGAAGGATTTTTTTGAGTAGCGTTCATTAATTAAGAATCTTTTTAAGAGCTTCAATAAATGCCTGGTTTTCCTCAGGCAATCCAATAGAAATACGTAACCACTCTGGTAACCCGTAGTTACCAACAGGTCTAACAATGACACCCGCTTTTAGTAACTCTAAATTTACTTTAGCACCAGCATTAACATCATCGCCAACTTTAACCAAAACAAAATTGCCAGAGGATGGTAAATAACGCAATCCCATTTGCTCAAATGCTGCGGTTAGCTGAGCATAACCGGCACGATTTAACTCATAGCATTTCTTTAAAAACTCAACGTCAGCTAACGCTGCAATAGCTGCTGCCTGAGCCAAGCTATTAACGTTAAACGGCTGACGAATACGATTTAATAAATCGGTGATGTTGTTTTGCGCAACACCATAACCAATACGTAAACCGGCTAAACCATAAGCCTTAGAGAAACTTCTCGACACAATTACATTGGGATATTTGCGCACCCAAGCAATTGCATCATATTGCTGCTCAGGAGTTAAGAATTCGTTATAGGCCTCATCAATAACAACCACCACGTTACTTGGAACCTGCTCTAAAAAGGTCTCAATCTCTTTAGCAGCTAAAAAAGTCCCGGTTGGATTATTGGGATTTGCCACAAACACTAGGCGTGTTCTTGGTGTGATTGCCTTTAACATGGCAGGCAAATCATGCCCATAGTCTTTTGTCGCAGGCACTTCAATCGCTTTTCCACCAACTGCTTGAGTGGCTAGCGGATAAACAGCAAAAGCATGTTTTGAAAAAACTACCTCATCACCCTCTTGAGCAACCGCTCTAGCAGTCAACTCCAAAATATCATTACTGCCATTACCCAAAGTGATCCACTCAAATGGCACATTAAGTTTTTTGGCTAAGGCATTTTTTAAATCAAAACCATTAGAGTCTGGATAGCGACCCAAATCTTCTGCCGCTTTGGCCATCGCTTTTTTTGCAGACTCAGGCATACCCAGTGGGTTTTCATTGGAGGCCAACTTAACAATCTTGCCCTCATCCAAACCAAACTCGCGCGCCACCTCACTAATCGGTTTACCACCGACATAAGGGGCAATAGCACGCACATGGCTTAAACCAATGACTCGCCCATCAACTTGTCCAACATCGTTGGCCATGATCAATCTTTCTAAAATTTAATGACTACGGGGATAAGATCCCAAGTTCTTAAAGAATGCAGCCTCAGCTTGTAATTCTTTCAAAGCAGCCGCGACCTTTGGATCATCTGCATGACCATCCATATCAATATAGAAGAAGTACTCCCAAGTACCTCTTCTTGCTGGGCGCGACTCTAAGCGATTCATCGAAACACCATGCTTAGCCAATGGCGCCAATAACTGATGCACTGCACCAGGCTTATTGTTCACAGAAAGAATCACTGAAGTTTGATCTTTGCCAGATGCTTGGCACGAACCATGGCTCACCACCACAAAACGTGTACGGTTATGCGGATCATCTTGGATTTGGCTTTGTACAGCTTGCAAGCCATATTGTTGTTGCGCTGAATCACCTGCAATGGCAGCTACCGTTGAATCTTGCGCTGCCAATTTAGCTGCCTCACCATTACTGCTAACAGCTTGACGATCTAGTTTAGGGGCGTTGTTTGACAACCATCTTTGACATTGAGCCAAAGCTTGAGGATGAGCCAATACCCTACTCACGCCATCCAAATTACCAGACTTGGTCAAAAGATGATGTTTGATTGCCAAAGCAACTTCACCAGTGATTTTTAAATCAGTATCAAGTAGCAAATCCAAGGTTCTAGAAATAGCACCTTCCGATGAGTTTTCTACTGGAGCCACGCCAAAATCAGCAGAACCAGCATCAACCGCACGAAATACTTCATCAATGCTTGAGCAAGGAACTTTGCTAATTGACTGACCAAACTGAGCAAAAGCAGCTTGCTCTGAAAACGTTCCTGCAGGACCTAAGTAAGCCACTCGAATTGGCGCCTCTAAAGCACGGCAAGCAGACATGATCTCGCGCCAAATGTAGGTAATACCATCAGCTGCTAGAGGACTTTTATTTTTAGCAATTAAACCGTCTATGACTTGACGCTCACGCTCAGGACGAAATACTGGCGCATTCACATCATGTTTAATTTTTCCAACAGCCTGCGCTGCCTCTGCTCGCGCAGCTAGCAACTCTAATAACTGTTGATCGATAGAGTCAATGCGAGCGCGCAGTGGCGCTAGGTCTTTGTCATCAGCAGCCACGTTCAAACTCCTTCATGTATTCAACTAATGCCTTCACACCAGCGATTGGCATCGCGTTATAAATACTTGCGCGCATACCGCCCACACTCTTGTGACCTTTGATGTTCATAAGACCGAACTTGGCGGCACCCTCTACAAACGCATCATTCAAAGACTCATCATTTAAGTAGAAAGTCACATTCATGCGTGAACGGCAGCCCTTATCCACCTTGCTGGTAAATAAACTGCTGCTATCAATGCAGTCATATAGCAAATTAGATTTAGCAATATTTTGCTGCTCCATGGCCGCCACACCACCCTGGCGCTTTAACCACTTGAATACCAATCCTGCTAAGTAAATGCCATAGGTTGGTGGCGTATTTAGCATGGAATCATTCTCAGCTTGTTTGGCCCAATCCCAAACCATCGGAGTAATTGGCATGGCGTGACCCAAAAGGTCTTTACGCACAATCACAATACTCAAACCTGCTGGACCAATATTTTTTTGCGCACCACCAAACAAAACACCAAAATCATTAATGTCCCAAACGCGTGACAGGATGTTGCTTGATACGTCCGCCACCAATGGCTTAGTTACTTTAGGCACGTGCTGAAACTCAACACCACCCACCGTTTCGTTAGAGCAAATATGCACGTATGCAGCGTCATCAGACAACTGCCAATCTTTTTGATCAGGGATGCTATTAAAACCAGTTGCAGCACTTGTTGCTGCAATGTGAGCCTGACCATACTTGGCTGCTTCTTTGGCAGATTTTTCTGTCCAAATGCCTGTCAGAATGAAATCAGCCTTAGGACCATTTTTAGCCAAAGGCATTAAGTTCATTGGTATGGCAGCATTCTCACCAATGGCGCCACCTTGCAAGAATAAAACTGCATAACCATCAGGAATGTTCATGAGCTCACGAAGGTCTGCGATAGCCTCTTCGTAGCAAGCCATGAAAGGTTTACCGCGGTGACTGACCTCCATCACACCCATGCCTAACCCGTTCCAGTTAAGCATTTCAGCAGCAGCCTGTTTTAAAACTTCCTCAGGAAGCGTTGCTGGACCTGGAGCGAAGTTAAAAACACGGCGATCAAACATTCTCCGGCTCCCCGCCCTCGTTTCCTTGACTGTCTTGACCGTCGACAAGCTCATCAACATTGTCATCGCCTTCATCGTCATCACTTTCAGCAATACGCTGCAAGCCAGATAACTCAGTACCCTCATCAACGTTGATCAAAGTAACACCTTGTGTTGCACGACCCATTTCACGAATTTCAGCAACACGTGTGCGCACCAAAATACCGCCGGTTGTGATCAACATAATTTGGTCTTGCTCAGACACCAAAACAGCTGCCACAACTTTGCCGTTACGCTCAGATGTCTGAATCGCAATCATGCCCTTCGTGCCACGTCCATGACGTGTGTACTCAGAGATTGGCGTGCGCTTACCATAACCATTAGCTGTGGCTGTTAGCACACTGCTTGGCAATGGAACACCGTTTTCATCAACAGCATTGGTTTGACCTTCAATCTCTGCAGGTGCCACCAACATCGCAATCACTTCGTGTGATGCATCTAGATTCATACCACGCACACCACGTGCTGTTCGACCCATCGGGCGAACATCATTCTCATCAAAACGAACTGCTTTACCAGCATCAGAGAACAACATCACGTCATGACGTCCATCAGTAATGGCGGCACCCACTAAGTGGTCACCCTCATCTAGGTCAACAGCAATGATGCCGGCTTTACGTGGGTTTGAGAAATCAGATAAACGTGACTTCTTCACCACACCCTTGCGGGTTGCCATGAATACATACTTATCATCCTCGTAGGCCTTGATTGGCAGAATCACTGTGATTTTTTCACCCTCAACCAACGGGAAGATGTTCACAATTGGCTTGCCACGAGAAGCACGACCACCTTGTGGTACTTCCCAAACCTTCAACCAATACATACGACCACGATCAGAGAAGCAAAGAATCGTGTCATGTGTATTAGCCACGAATAATGTCTCAATCCAGTCTTCGTCTTTAGTTGCAGTTGCTTGCTTGCCTCGACCACCACGTTTTTGGGCGCGGTACTCAGACAATGGCTGGCTCTTCATATAGCCACCATGAGACAAAGTCACCACCAAATCTTGTGGCGTGATCAAGTCCTCAGTAAACAACTCAGTTGCATTCATCTCAATGCGTGAACGTCGACCTGTGTCATTACCAGCTTGACCAAACTCAGCTTGAACAGCTTGCAACTCTTCTCTGATAATCACGGTAATACGCTCTGGCTTAGCCAAGATGTCCAACAAGTTGGCAATCTCAAGCATGACTTCTTTGTACTCACCAACAATCTTGTCTTGCTCAAGACCTGTCAAGCGTTGCAAACGCATTTGCAAGATCTCTTGCGCCTGACCTTCAGACAAACGATACAAACCATCAGCTTGCATACCAGCCGCAGGATCTAAATCTTCAGGACGGAATGAATTACGTCCGCCAGGAGCGTCTTTCTCTGCACGAGATAACATCTCACGCACCACTTCAGAATCCCATGACTTCAATAGAAGTTCACGTTTAGCATCTGGTGGAGTTGGTGCAGCTTTGATAATTTTGATGAATTCATCAATGTTTGCCAACGCAACCGCCAAACCTTCTAATACGTGACCACGATCACGAGCTTTGCGAAGTTCAAACACTGTGCGGCGAGTAACCACTTCTCTACGATGAGATAAGAAGCACTCCAACATTTGTTTCAAGTTGAGTAGGCGCGGTTGGTTATCCACCAATGCCACCATGTTCATACCGAAGGTATCTTGCAATTGAGTGAACTTGTACAAGTTGTTTAGCACCACTTCTGGTACTTCACCACGCTTTAACTCAATCACAACACGCATACCGGATTTATCAGATTCATCACGAATATCTGAAATACCCTCTACCTTCTTCTCGGTAATGAGTTCAGCAATACGCTCAAGCAAAGTCTTTTTATTAACCTGGTATGGCAACTCATCAACAATGATCGCTTGGCGTGAACCACGATCCATGTCTTCAAAATGAGTCTTGGCACGCATCACCACACGACCACGACCAGTACGGTAGCCATCTTTAACACCTTGGATACCGTAAATAATGCCGGCAGTTGGGAAATCTGGCGCTGGGATGATTTCCATCAGGTCATCAATCGTGCACTCAGGATTAGCCAATAAATGTAAACAGGCAGATACAACCTCATCTAGGTTGTGCGGCGGAATGTTCGTCGCCATACCCACAGCAATACCTGAAGATCCATTGATTAATAGATTAGGGATTTTTGCCGGAAGGATTAAAGGCTCTTTTTCACTACCGTCGTAGTTAGGGCCAAAATCAACCGTTTCTTTATCCAAATCATCCAACAGTTGATGTGCAATCTTCGCTAGACGGATTTCCGTATAACGCATCGCCGCGGCATTATCGCCGTCCACAGAACCAAAGTTACCCTGACCATCAACTAGCATGTAGCGCAAGGAGAAATCCTGAGCCATACGCACAATCGTGTCATAAACAGCTGAGTCACCATGGGGGTGATATTTACCGATCACGTCACCGACGATACGGGCTGACTTCTTGTAAGCCCTGTTCCAGTCGTTATTTAACTCGTGCATCGCAAACAAAACTCGGCGATGAACTGGCTTCAAACCATCTCTAACATCAGGCAAGGCTCGACCTACGATCACGCTCATGGCGTAATCGAGATAGGAACGACGCATCTCGTCTTCTAGTGATATGGGGAGTGTCTCTTTTGCGGCGTTATTTTGTGTAATTTCCATGTCACAATTTTATCACTCACAGCACCATAAAAAGGTATTTCTGGGATTTAAAGTGCTAAACTCTATGGCATCCAAATTGGATCAGCCTCCACACAGATAATTAGAGGGATAAAACATGAAAAAATTGCTGCAATTAATCGTTATCGCTGGTGTTGCCATCAGCTCAAGCGCATTCGCACAAAAAGCAAACGACAACTGGGTTAACAGCACAGGCGTTGTTTGGAAAAACGGTACAAATGAATTGTGCTGGCGTAATGCTAACTGGACTCCAGCAACTGCTGCTCCAGGTTGCGACGGTGCCATCACTGCTGCTGTTGCCCCAGTTAAGCCAGTAAGCTCAAAAGTAACTTTGAACGCTGATGCATTGTTCGATTTTGACAAATCAGTACTTAAGCCAGCTGCTAAAGCTAGCTTAGACAGCTTGGTTGGCCAAGTTAAGAATTTGACTCTTGAAGTGATCATTGCTGTTGGTCACACAGACTCAATCGGTACAGACGCTTACAACCAAAAATTGTCAGTACGTCGCGCTCAATCAGTGAAAAAGTACTTAGTTAGCAAAGGTATTGAAGCTAACCGCGTATACGTAGAAGGTAAAGGCGAGTCACAACCAGTTGCTGACAACAAGACCAAAGAAGGTCGCGCTAAAAACCGTCGCGTTGAAATTGAAGCGATTGGTACACGCAAGAACTAATACTTAACCGGTCAGTTTTTACTGATTTTTAGTTAAGTAGTCTAAAAGCCCGGCATCGCCGGGCTTTTTTTATGGCGTTTGTGCGCATAAGCATGGGCTTGATTAGAATAGAGCCATGAATGCAGACCAAACAGAAATCGATAAATTCAGCGCCCTTGCTCACCGTTGGTGGGACCCAAGTAGCGAATTCAAACCATTACACGCCATCAACCCACTAAGACTGGGCTGGATACAAGAACATGTGTCGATTGCCGGCAAGAAAGTGCTTGATGTAGGTTGTGGCGGTGGTATTTTGGCTGAATCAATGGCTGTTGCTGGCGCGCAAGCCAAAGGAATAGATTTATCTGAGAAAGCTCTTAAAGTTGCTGATTTGCACAGCCTAGAAACTGGTGTGAAGGTTGAATATGAATACATCAGTGCTGAAAATCTAGCTCAAAAGGAAGCCGGTCAATATGATGTGGTGACTTGCATGGAGATGCTTGAACACGTCCCTGACCCATTAAGCATCATCAAATCTTGCGCTGCCTTGGTAAAACCAGGGGGTAAGGTATTTTTTAGCACCCTTAATCGCAATCCAAAATCTTATTTATTTGCCATTATTGGCGCTGAGTATGTTTTACGCATATTGCCTAAAGGCACGCATGACTATAAAAAGTTCATCAAGCCTTCTGAGTTAAATGAATTTATTCGTGAAGCCGGCCTAGAGCTAAATGAGTTAATTGGCCTAAGCTACAACCCTATTACTGAGGTGTACTCACTGGGTCGAGATACAGACGTTAATTACTTGATGGCCACCACTAAAAAGTAATTTATGACTTCACAATACAAAGGTGTATTTTTTGATTTAGATGGCACCTTAGCAGACACGGCCCCTGACTTAGTTGCAGCAGCCAATCTATTAAGAGTTGCTAGAGGACTGGCTCCCCTGCCCTATGAAATATTAAGACCAACTGCTTCCGCTGGTGCACGCGGCTTGATACAAGGCGCATTTGGCTACGACAACAATCACCCTCAATTTGAAGAACTTCGTGATGAATTTTTAAGTAATTACGAAAAAAATATTTGCGTACACAGCAAACTGTTTGAAGGCATGAATGAATTGCTACATGCCTTAGAAAAAGAACAGGTTTTATGGGGCATTGTTACCAATAAAGTGGAACGCTTCACTCACCCACTTTTAAAGCTGATGCAACTACATGAGCGCAGCAGCGCAATTGTGGGCGGTGATACGACACCCCACTCAAAACCTCACCCCGCCCCCATCTTGAAAGCAGCTGAAATTTGTCAAATTAATCCCACAGAGTGCTTGTATGTGGGTGATGACTTAAGAGATATTGAGGCAGGCAGAGCTGCTGGCATGAAAACTGTTGCTGCTGCTTACGGCTATTGCGGTTGCGATGAACCGGTGAGCGCCTGGGGCGCTGATTACATCATTGATCACCCATCAGATTTACATGCCATTATCTTTGGGGTGTAAATGCCACTCAAAACACCAAGCTTTCTAGAAGCCTTTTGGTTTTGGTTAAAACTGGGTTTTATTAGTTTCGGTGGCCCTGCTGGGCAAATAGCCACCATGCATCAAGAACTCGTTGAAAGAAAACAATGGGTCACCGAAGAAAGCTTTATGCATGCGCTTAATTACTGCATGCTATTACCCGGCCCTGAAGCACAACAACTTGCGACATACCTTGGTTGGCTAATGCACCGAACTTGGGGTGGCATTGTGGCTGGTGTGCTATTCATTCTGCCATCCCTATTTATCTTGATCGCCCTGTCATGGCTATATGTGTCTTATGGTCACAATGAATGGATCACTGCCATTTTTGACGCCATTAAGCCAGCGGTGGTGGCAATTGTGTTTCATGCGGCCTATCGAATTGGCAAAAAGACTTTACATAATTTACCTCTAGGCCTAACAGCACTCGTATCTTTTGCTGCCATTTATTTCCTCAACATTCCCTTCCCATGGATTGTTTTGGCTGCAGCAGTATTTGGATATGTGAGCTCACAAAAGAATGGTGTAACGACCAATATCGACATAGTTGCACCATCAAACCCTCATAGATTTCAGACGAAGACTTTTTTCAAATATTTATGCATTGGCTTATCTCTTTGGTTTATTCCAATGCTAAGTCTCATATTGATATTTGGCTTCACAAATACCTATACGCAAATGTCGTGGTTTTTCACAAAAGCTGCGCTGCTAACTTTTGGCGGTGCTTACGCTGTTTTACCTTATGTTTATCAAGCCAGCGTTGAACATTTTCAGTGGCTTTCAGCAACGCAAATGCTTGACGGTCTAGCCTTAGGAGAAAGTACGCCAGGGCCATTGATCATGATTGTTGCTTTTGTTGGATTTATTGCCGGTCACTCTAAAGAGTTACTAGGTGGTGAATACCCATTTTTAGCTGGGGCATTGGGCGCAGTGGTTGCTACTTGGTTTACTTTTTTGCCATCTTTTTTGTTTATCTTGCTGGGTGCCCCACTCGTCAAATCCAGTCAAAACAAGAGCAAATACACAAAACCATTGCAATTTATTACGGCTGCAGTCGTGGGAGTGATCATCAATTTGGGCATATTTTTTACATCCCATATTTTTTGGCCGAATGGTTTTAGCCAAACTCCAAATTTATTAGCAGTACTCATCACTGCACTGTCTATTTGGCTTCTATTTAAAAAGGAATACTCAATTATCAAAATGCTTGGCTTGGCAGCAAGCATCGGCGTTATCTACAAAGCCTTTTTACTAGTCAGTATTTAATCAATCGAATGGTTTTGTCGATTGTCTTTATCTATTTGCTTAGTCTATTAGCTTTATTTATTAGTTTTTCGCACGACAAGGCTTGTCATGGGAAAATCAGCAACATAACTATTGTTTAAAACTACCCAATCTTCATGAAGTCATCACTTGCTGCCAACATCACCGATCGCCATCAGTTTGATATGGTGATTGATGTTCGCACACCTGATGAGTTTGCAGAAGATCACATACCTGGCGCAGTTAACTATCCAGTTCTCTCTAATGAAGAGCGTATTTTGGTGGGCACCATGTATAAACAAGAATCCCCATTTGAAGCCAAGAAGATAGGCGCTGCTTTGATCGCCAAAAGAATTGCTCATTACATCGAGCATGACTTTATTGATAAGCCTAAAAACTGGAATCCATTAATTTACTGTTGGCGTGGCGGTAAACGCAGTGGCTCTATGACACACATCTTGAGACAGATTGGGTGGAATGCACAAATCTTAGATGGTGGCTATAAGTCCTACCGCAGAGAGGTTGTGAGTAAGCTCAATAGCCTTCCAAAAGAATTTAAGTACATGGTGGTCACTGGCCAAACTGGCAGTGCTAAAAGCCGCATCCTTGAGCATCTTCACCATTTAGGCGCTCAAGTCTTAGATTTAGAAACCATCGCTGTTCATAAAGGCTCAGTGCTTGGCAATATTCCTAATTCGCCACAACCTAGCCAAAAGATGTTTGAAACGCAACTCGTTTTAGCATTAGAGAGCTTTGACACTAGTAAGGTTGTTTTTGTCGAAGCAGAAAGTCGCAAGATTGGTACATTACATGTTCCAGATCTTCTTTTGGATCAAATGCGCAGCAGTCCTTGTATCAAAATCAATGCAACGATGGACGCTCGCGTTAATTATTTGATTGATGACTACGCTTACTTCATCAAACAACCTGATGATTTAATTCGCACCATCGATTTTTTAAAAGAACTGCACAGCAAAGAGAAACTTGAACATTGGAAAACATTGGCCAAAGAATCCCAGTGGCCTTTATTGGTTCAAGAACTTCTAGAACAACACTACGACGCACTCTATCGCCGTTCACAGAACTCAAATTATGTGAACTATGAAAAAGCCACTAATTACAACACTGCAGACTTATCTGCCAAAGGAATTGATATCTTAGCCAAGCAAATATTGATGGATCACCATCATGCATAAAACCATTCTGCACGAATCAGCCCACCCCCCGATTAGCTGGGAGGAAGGTGAAACCACTTATGCGTGCCGTTGGCGCTCTGAAAAAGGCACCCCACCACCCAAAAAACTCATCATTGCAGACGACACCCTCACTGCTGATGAGGCCTATCGCGTAGCGTGTGAAGGCACAGGCATTATTTGGCGAGGCGATTATCAAAATGCTAAGCAACTACTTCAAGCAATGTCTCGAAGAGCTGATAAACCATCTAAGAAAAGTGTTCGCAATCAAAAATCTGCCAAGAAACAACAAGAAGGATTAATTCCTCTGGCAAAACCCATGTCAGAGATTTTCCACAAGCACCGCTTAACTCAATCTCAAAGAAGCAGAACCCTAGGGATGCTACTCATCCAGGTTAATCCTGATCACAGCATTCCTCTACGTAGAGCACCTGATGTGACTCAAGCTTGCCTGGCTGTGTACGGCAAAGTGACAGAGCCTTATGTGATGTCACTACGAGATCTCTTAGGATTTATTGGCTCATTAGAGTGGCGCAAGAATGGCATGGCATTAGATGCCATTAAGGATTTAGGGGATGGTCGTATACATCCACACTACGGTGTGTTTGCCCCAGTTCGCTCTGAATACATTGGTCTTTTAGAAAAAGCACCCTTACCTGCATCGTTGACCAAACAATCCATAGCATTTGATATTGGTACAGGTACCGGTGTATTAGCTGCTGTTCTGGCTAAGCGCGGCATACAGAAAATTATTGCCACAGACCTTGATGAGCGCGCCATTGAATGTGCTGCCGAAAATATTGAAGGCTTAGGCATTGGCAAGCAAGTAAAGTTAGTTCAAACCAATTTGTTTCCAGATAGCCAAGCAGCTTTGATTGTTTGCAATCCACCATGGGTTCCAGCAAGACCTAGCTCACCGATTGAATATGCGGTGTATGACCCAGACAGCCAAATGCTCAAAGGATTCTTAAGTGGCCTTAAAGAACATTTATTACCCGATGGTGAAGGCTGGTTGATTTTGTCTGATCTGGCTGAGCATTTAGGTTTGCGCACACGCGCAGAACTTCTTGAATGGATAGCTGCAGCTGGTTTATCGGTGTTAGGTCGCAATGATGTCAGACCAACCCATGCAAAGGCTCTTGATAAAGAAGATCCTTTATATCGAGCTAGAGCTGCTGAGGTGACGTCTTTGTGGCGCTTAGGGGATGCGGGCTAACACTAGCTCAAGTTATTCACCGCAAAAGACCATCATAGGCTTAGATAGAAATAAAAAAGGGCTCGGAATTACCCGAGCCCTTCAGTTTGGTGGAGCCGGCGGGGATCGAACCCGCGTCCGCAAATCCTCCACATGGAGTTCTACATACTTAGTTGTGTCATTTGATTTAACCAACCTGTCACGGACCAACACGTTACAAACTGGCGATTCGTTTAATTTTCGAGCTGCACATCACGACACTATGCAACCTTATCTCTTGTAAATGACCCTGATGTAGCTTGCGCTACCTGACCCAAGAGAGAATCAGTTCAGGGGCTGCAGCAATTAAGCTGCTAGTGCGTAACGTTCGTCGTTAGCAGTTATTACATTCCCATTGTTTTACGAGATGACGGGTCCTCGGTATGCCCTCAATGCTTTGTAATCCACGTCGAAACCATGTCGGCCCCGATATACGCATATCAGTAGTTCTATTTTATTCTCTTTAGAGAATTGTTGTCGAATTAGTTACTAATCTCCTCCATCACCGCCTCCTCATGATCCTTGGCTTCTTTGCAGCTTTCCAATAAATCTCGCCAAGTTTCAAGCTCAGGCTGACCAGGCTTTCTCTTGCCAAAGATGAGCGCAATCACATCACCCCGCTCATCTAGAATTTCCATTGAACTGACCACGCCATCTTTAGTAGGTTTACGTACCAACCAAACTTTATGAATATCAGTCAAACGCAAATGCAAATTGAAGTCTTGATCGAGCACATTTAACCAACCTTTGACATCTAATACCCGCTTGATTTGCCCAGTATGAATTTGAATAGCGCCACGATTACCCACAAATATCATGACCGGTACATTTAAAAGCGCAGCAGAATTTAGCAACGCCCCCACCGCATCTCTTGGCAATGGCTCAGCGTAATGCTGACCAATTAGCTCAAAAGCTTGCAAACGATTCAGGTGATACTTTTTCAATAGCCCAAAAAAGTCATGGGTATCAATCAAGTTAGCCCAGTCATTCTTAAATGCTTCAAAGTCAAATATTTCAGGATTCTTCAACTCATCTAAAGATTGTTTAAAGGGTTCTTGCAGTTGGATACCAGGATCTTGATTAGAGTCCGCCCACGCCTTAATCATTTGTTCACAGGCCTCGTGACTACTGTCAGGCAACAAAAACACTTTATGTATGGCTTGCCCACATTCATCAAAAAATTGCACACTTCGCTGCAAGGAGTCACCCTTACCTTCTTCAAAGACATAAGCCAGTTCCCAATGTTTATAGAACAGTCTTAAATCTATTTTCTCTGACATCACCAGGCCAATATCTCCTTGCAGAGAGATATTTTTATATGTCCCAATTTTTTCATGAACACCATACTCATTTCTGGTTAGAGCCATGACCTCACCAAATCTCTCAATAAATTGAATGAGCTCTGGCCATGATTTTTTAAGTCTCACTGCCCGAGCCAAATTTGGAGATGACTGCATGGCATCTAACTTTGAAACGCCCACATGGGCATCAACCAATTCAGCTTCAGTGATTTGAAGAAAATGGGCAATCTCACGATGCCTCATTTTTCTGTCGATTCTTAATGAGGCAAAACTTTTTCGAATGTCATTGACGGTACCGCACATACGCCCTCCTATAAAAATAGGCACTGGCTTGCTAAGGAGATATGGGCTGGCTTGTGCTAAGTGAGTGAAAAATGCAGTTCACATATTACATGAGAATGATTCTCAAAAAGTAACTATGTTGATTATGTGGTCAATCCACATTCATTGCTCTACGATAGATAGGTGAAAACAATCTACTGATCAATCATGAAAAAGTTCCATCAACGCCATCAGGGCTACGCTAAAACCCCCTGGGGCATTGTCTTACTTGAATATCAGAATAAAACCATCTATAGGTTTGAATTTACTTCTCAAGCTAAGGTAAAGATTGATGCTAACTGCCAGGCAGTCTCTGATGCTTTAATTGCAAAGCCCAAGACATTTGATCTTCTACCTGAGGGCACAGAGTTCCAACGCTCTGTGTGGGCAGCCTTACAAAAAATTCCTCTAGGTACCGTAGGTAGCTATTTAGATGTGGCGAAAATGATCGGCAAACCTAAAAGTGTCCGTGCGGTTGCGAATGCAATCGGCGCCAATCCCATTTGCGTTTTTATACCGTGCCATCGCGTGATTAAAAGCGATGGCACGCTTGGTGGATTTAGTAGCGGCATCGCTCTTAAAAAGAGACTACTTCTAGAAGAAGGGGTTAATCCACCCAGTGAGGGTCCTTCACGTGGATAGCCATTAATGTTCGCACAAATAAACCAAGAATTAATATGGTCGTGAAACACAAGGATACGTAGGCAATATAAATAGCCGCAGGCACAAATAAGGCGTAGTTAAAAGTTGCCACAGTAAGCGCTGCTGATGGAAATGAATAGGCCCACCAAGACATAAAAAATGGCAATTTGGCAAACCGACCAAATTGTGTGATTAAAAAGAAAGTAAAGAAAAAAGCAATCCCCATCAAGATATGCCCAAAGGGATCCAATGCTTGACCAGGGGTCAGCCCTGTAAGTGCTATCCAGGAAGAAAACGCTACTGTCGGAGGAGCCAAGAAAATTGCAATAGTTGGCTTTAAACGATCAGGCAATGGTGGCTGCACAAACATCAAGCGATACATCACCAAAGATAAAAGAACTAGCCAAAAAATTAGTCCTACGGAGTAGAACATCCAAGAAACTTCGATATACCCTAATTTGACGCCTGCTAATGGCACGACCACATTACCAACTGCCGGTATAAACCAAACAGGACATGCATGTGCAGCTTGTAAGTTTTCGCGATGAACCCAGGCATTCAAAACGGCCAACATTGCAAACAAGTGAAAAGTTGCACCCACAACCCAAACGATTTGAGCCATCTGCTCTGAGTAAGGATAGGCAACGGCCGCCAACAAACAGATCCCTACAGAGATGGCGCCAAAGAAAGAAGATTTAACGGGATGATTCCACTCCTCTACTAACTTCTCTGGGCTCTGAAGCAACTTACGTAGCAACCCTAAAATTAATACTAGAAAAACAGTGGCTGCCAATAATCCAAAAACTTGTGAAAGATTTTCTGCATAGGTAAGCTGAGTTACATGCGCAAACTTAGTCCAAGAGAGGGAGAGTCCTGATAGACCCATCACCATGGCAAAAGCAGATACAGGTGGCGCAGCTAAAAATGTTCGCATGTTGATTCAGATTAATTTGATTAGTTAAAAAAATGTCATAAGTAATACTAATTGCATCTCCTAACAATCATAATGGGAATATGAAACCAACGTTGCTGAGCTTTACAAGCCTTCTTATTTACTTAAGTCTTATTCTGGCGCCCCTAGGTATCAGTATTCACTTGGACTTGCCTAATAGACCATGGATGGATCAAGTTTCTAGCAACTTAGGCATGTTGGCATTCAACATCATTCTTTTGGAATTTTGGAGCACTGGTCGAATCAAGATAATTTCCAGATTACTTGGGATCGATTGGGTATTACAAGTTCACCAACTATTTGCAAGAACTGCTGTTTTACTGCTAGTGGCTCATCCATTCATGTATAGCCTACCAGGTAGACCTGCGTATTTACCAGGACCTGCAAATGAATCATATTTAGGCCTAAACTCTAACTCATTTGTTAGCGGTTTAATTGCCTTGATTGTTTTAGGCATCATGGTGGGTCTTGCCATCACGAGAAATAAATCTGAGAGTAAATATGAAACTTGGCGTGCAACACATGCCATCATGGCCATTGCCGTTGCATTACTAGGCTTTCATCACACGGTACATGCCGGCAGGTTTGCTCAAGAGCCCAGTATGCATCTCTACTGGCAAATAGCTCTAGGGCTAGCTTTACTCAGTGTTGCTTGGGTATACCTTGCAAGACCATTGATTCAATCAATGCATGCTTACCAAGTGATATCAATCAAAGAGACCTCATATCGTATTTGGGAACTCGTGATTCAACATCATCGCAACAAAATAGCATCCTACAAAGCCGGTCAATTTGCATGGCTAAAACTTTCTAGCCCCGCTCCACTCTACGAGAACCCCTTCTCAATTGCCTCATGCTCTAATAATCAATCATCACAGATGACATTTTTAATCAAAGAGGTTGGCGACTTCACTCATCAAGTCACAGAACTAAAAGTTGGTGACAAAGTTTATGTAGATGCTCCCTATGGGAACTTTGGGCATGCCATATTTTCAAATAAGTCAGGTGAGATTGTGTTGATTGCAGGTGGCGTTGGCATAGCCCCCATCCTTAGCTTACTGAAACAAATCGCAAAAAGTAATGATCCACAACTTTTAAATAAAAAGATTGTGTTGATATACGGCAATCGCATCAGAGAACAGATTGTCCACATTGATCAAATGATGGACCTGACTTCACTAAAGAATTTTGGGTTAGTTCATGTGATCACAGAGCCTGATGCCTCTTGGCATGGCCTAACAGGCGTACTAGATAAAGCTTCACTAGAAAAAATTCTGAAGTCTTCTGCAATTAACACCAATACTGCTCAATATTTTGTCTGCGGCCCCGCTGTCATGATTGATAGCGTTGAAAATGCTTTAGCTAATCTAGGCGTGAGCTTGGGTCAGATTGATTCTGAGAAGTTTCAATATGACTTTGCTCAGAAAAATGCCAGAAATAGGCTAAGTCTTGCCAATTGGTTATTAGCCACTAGCGCTTTAATTGCGAGCGCCATTTATTTGGTCAACCGTTAAGCTTCAGAACGTTTTAGCAAGTCTTCCCAGCGAGTCATCAAGATCATCAAATCTTCTTCAATGTCTTTGAGGCGCTTTTGTAAAACGATGACTTGCTCAGGTTGGTTTTTATATAACTCAGCGTCACCTAATTTTTCACCAATACCAGCCTGCTCATTTTCTAAAGCATCAATTTGACCGGGTATGTTCTCGAGTTCTTGACGCTCCTTGCTATTGAGCTTCTGAACATTTGATTTTGCCGGCTTAGGTACTTGCTTTTGAGTTTCTGCAACTTCTACTTTTGCAGCCTTAGGTGGTTCTACAGGATTTGATTGACTCTTGTAATCTTCGCTGCGTTTTTTCTGAGTCTTCCAATCTTCGTAACCACCCTCATACTCTCGCCAAAAGCCATCACCTTCATAAGCGATGATGCTAGTTACAACGTTATCTAAGAATGCTCTATCGTGGCTTACCAAGAAGACAGTGCCTTTGTAGTCTTGGAGTAATTGCTCTAGCAACTCTAGGGTATCGATATCTAAATCATTGGTGGGCTCGTCAAGCACCAAAACGTTGGCAGGCCTTGCAAATAATCTGGCTAATAACAAACGATTACGCTCGCCACCAGATAAGGTGCTGACCGGTGAAGCTGCTCGCTCAGGAGCAAACAAGAAGTCATTTAGATAACTTTTGACATGTTTGCGATTGCCGTTAATCTCAATCCACTCACTACCAGGACTGATGTAATCCTCGAGAGTGGCATTTAGATCTAAACCCTCACGCATCTGATCAAAGTAAGCCACATCAATTTGTGAGCCCATCGTCGCTGCACCAGCATCAGGAGTGATGACACCTAAGATCAACTTTAATAAAGTGGTTTTACCGGCACCATTAGGACCCAATAGACCCACCTTATCGCCACGCAAAATCGTGGCAGTAAAGTCTTTAACAATTGGTCTGTCATACGCTTTGCTGACGTTCTCAAGATCAGCCACAATCTTGCCGCTACGATTGCCAGAGGCAACGGAGAGCTTGATTTGTCCCATTGCATTTCTTCGTTCAGCACGCATTTCACGAAGTTTTTCTAAACGTGCAATGCGACTCACACTTCGTGTTCTTCTTGCCTCAACTCCCTTTCGGATCCACATCTCTTCTTGGGCAAGCAATTTATCTGCTCGGGCATTGGCTAAAGCTTCAGAGGCTAACTCCTGCTCTTTGAGTAGTTCATAGGCTGTGAAGTTGCCTGGATAGGTTCTTAAAATACCTCTATCCAACTCAACAATTTGTGTACTCACCGCATCTAAGAATGCTCGGTCATGGGTAATCAAAACCACTGATCCTTTAAAGGCTTTAAGTAACTCCTCCAACCATGTAATGGAATCCAAGTCCAAATGGTTAGTTGGCTCATCCAAGAACAATACATCTGGCACAGCCACCAAAGCCTGCGCCAAAGCCACGCGCTTGCGATTACCCCCTGACAAAGAGCCGATTTTGATATCTGGGTCTAAATGAAGTCGGTTCAAGGTCTCATGAACACGCTGCTCCCAATTCCAGCCACTCATGGCTTCCAATTGAGATTGAATCTGGTCTAAACGATGATGTGAGTCATCATTCCACTCAGCAACACTTAGCTCCTCATACTCCTCACGCAATGCCTTTACAACCGCCACACCTTCAGAAACAGCCTGAAAGACTGTCTCTTCTGGATCAAATACAGGTTCTTGGGCCACATACGCCATCCTTAAACCCTGCTGATATTGCAAGGTTCCATCGTCAAGTTTCTCTAAACCCGCTAAAATTTTTAGTAGAGACGATTTACCAGTGCCATTACGACCAATCAAACCCACTCTTTCACCAGGTTCTAGTGAAAAATTAGTGTTTGCTAGTAGGTCAACGTGGCCAAAAGCCAGTTTTGCATCATTGAGAACAATTAAAGCCATAATGACATTATCGCGGTTGAATTAAAAAAGAGAGAAAAAACGATGCATGGAGTAGATTTCATTAAAGACTTGGCCGTGATTATGTTGGTTGCCGGCGTTGTCACCGTGATCTTCCATTACCTCAAACAACCGGTGGTCCTTGGCTACATCATTGCGGGCCTCATTATCGGCCCATACACGTCTGCCGTGCCATTTATTTCTGATGAAAAAACTATTCGTACTTTAGGCGAGCTTGGCGTGGTGTTTTTGATGTTTGGCTTGGGACTTGAATTTAGTCTACGTAAATTAGCAAAAGTGGGAGCCACTGCCTTTGTTGCTGCCACCGCACAAATCATTGTGTTGATTTGGGTGGGCTATGAAATCGGTCGCTTTTTTAGCTGGACGCCAATGGATTCGATTTTCTTAGGCGCCATGATGGCGATTTCGTCAACAACTATCACCGTGAAAGCTCTCGAAGAGCTTGGTCTTAAGAAAGAAAAGTTTGCGAATTTAATTTATGGCATCTTGATTGTTGAAGATATTTTGGCTATTAGCTTGATTGTGATGCTCACAGGTATTGCGACCACTGGCCAGCTAGAAGCTATTGATGCTGCAATGACTGTGGGTGAGCTAATCCTCTTTATGACTATTTCATTGGCGGTTGGCATTTTGTTGGTGCCGCGCTTACTAAATTTAGTAGCGAAGTTTCAGCGCAAAGAGATGCTACTAGTTACTGTATTAGGTCTTTGCTTTGGCTTTTGCTTGCTAGTCATGAAAATGGAATATAGCGTGGCTCTTGGCGCCTTCTTGGTCGGCGCAATGATGGCAGAGTCACGTCATATACATACGATTGAAAAGTTAATTGAACCTGTTAAAGACATGTTCATTGCGATTTTCTTCGTCACCATTGGCCTATTACTTGATCCCAGCGTTATCTGGAAATACGCCCTACCAATTACCTTAATTAGCTTTGCTGTGGTTGTGGGCAAAGTGATCACTTGTAGCATGGGCACGTTTATTACAGGCCATGACGGCATCACATCCATGCGCGTGGGTATGGGTAAGGCTCAGATTGGTGAATTCTCTTTCATCATCGCCTCACTTGGTTTAGCGCTGAATGTGACAAGTGATTTCTTGTACCCAATTGTGGTGGCGGTATCAACAATCACAACTTTATTCACCCCCTATTTAATTAAAGGGTCCGATCCTTTTAGTCAATGGATGGGAACACGCATACCAAGCCCCGTTAAAAATGTGCTTGTTCAATACTCCGAGTGGATGAGCGAGATTCGCTCCGACAACCAGTTACGCAGCGATTTAAGGCCTTTTGTTAGAAGAATTAGTTTTCATGTATTTGTTAATACTTGCGTGGTGATTGCTCTGTTCTTGTCAGCCACCAAACTATTTACCTTCATTAATGAATACGTGGACACTGGGCATCTGCCTTGGTTCACAGAAACTTATCAACAAGCAGCGATGTGGGGCATGAGTCTTTTGCTATCAGCACCATTCATGTTTGCCATCTACAGAAAATTAGAAGCCCTAGGCTTGTTGCTTGCCGATGTGCGCAGTAACTCAGGTAATTACTCAGAGAGTGATCGCGCAGCGATTCATCAACTGTTTGCTCAGATGATGCCGGTATTGGCCATCATTGCACTACTGCTATTGGTCTCAGCACTTAGCTCTAGCATCCTGCCACCAGTTGGCATGTTGTTTATTTTGGCAATTTTTATGGGCACTGTGATTTACTTACTGCGCAAGCAATTAGTCAAAATCCACGCCAAACTTCAAATTGCACTGACTGAGTCATTTAAAGAGAATAGCCAATAAGTAAGCGATAATCTGCCTGTGGAAAAAGTACGCATTTCAAAATTGATGTCAGAGCAAGGTATTTGCTCAAGACGAGAGGCCGATAACTATATTGAGCAAGGCTTGGTATTGGTCGACGGCGAAGTGGTGAGTGAATTAGGCGCTCGTGCCTACCCCCATCAAAAGATTGAATTAAAGAAAGCGGCGATTGCTCAACAAGCGCGTCGCTACACCATTATTCTGAATAAGCCAGTTGGATACATTTCTCACTTTGATGAAGATCGAGAATACAAACCAGCCGCCTCTTTGATCACCCCAGAAAATCAATTTGTTCACCAACTGTCAGCCAACCTGCCTGGCAAATTCAACACACGTGGCCTGGCACCGGCTGGTCGTCTAGATATTGATTCGAGCGGTTTACTGGTGCTAACCCAAGATGGTCGCATCGCAAAATTATTGATTGGCGAAAACAGCCCAATTGAAAAAGAGTATTTGGTCCGTGTCGAAGGTTCATTAACAGCCGAAGGTCTACGCTTGTTAAACCACGGTCTCAAGCTGGATGATGTTGCGCTGAAACCAGCCAAAGTCAGCTGGCAAAACACTGATCAATTGCGCTTCGTGTTGCGCGAGGGAAGAAAACGTCAAATTCGTCGCATGTGCGAATTAGTTGGTTTGAAGGTCATTGGTCTCAAACGTATTCGTATTGGACAAATCCCACTAGGCAACTTGCCTGTAGGCCAATGGCGCCATTTAGGACCCAACGAGCGTTTCTAAATAGTGGTTTTCGTGCCAAAAATCGTCTGTTTTGGTTCACATTCTGAAATATTCCCAAGTCTTATAAGGGCTTAGCGGGCAAAAAAGTCCGAAAACACCTAAAATACGGGCTATGAAAACACCTGAACTTTTAGCCCCTGCTGGCAGTCTTGCCATGCTCAACACAGCCTTCGACTTCGGTGCGACGGCTGTTTATGCTGGCCAACCACGTTATTCATTACGCGTGCGCAACAATGACTTTGGCAATCTAGAAGTATTGCGTGAAGGTATCGACACTGCACACGCTCAAGGTAAGAATTTTTATCTCGTTTCTAATATCTTCCCTCACGGTGCAAAAACTCGCACCTATGTAAAAGATATGGAGCCAGTGATTGCTCTGAAACCAGATGCATTGATCATGTCTGACCCTGGTTTGATTATGTTAGTTCGCGAGAACTGGCCTGATATGCCGATTCATTTATCAGTACAAGCAAATACCGTGAATGGTCACGCTGCAAAATTCTGGCGCTCAGTGGGTGTGAGCCGAGTGATTTTGTCACGCGAACTATCTTTAGATGAAATTGAGGCTGTTCGCCAAGATTGTCCAGAAATGGAAATCGAAGTATTTATTCATGGTGCCTTGTGTATCGCCTACTCTGGTCGCTGTTTATTGTCTGGTTACTTCAATCACCGCGACCCTAACCAAGGCACATGTACTAACTCATGCCGCTGGGATTACAAAGTGGCTCAAGCTACCGAAGATGCCACTGGTGACATTTACCTTCTTGAAGAAGGTAATCGCCCCGGTGAATGGATGCCTATCGAAGAAGATATGCATGGCACATATATTTTGAACTCTAAAGATTTACGCGCCATCGAACACGTTCAACGCCTCACAGAAATGGGTATTGACTCTTTCAAGATTGAAGGTAGAACCAAGTCACCTTACTACGTGGCACGCACGGCTCAAGCCTATCGCAGAGCAATTGATGATGCTGTCGCAGGTCGTCCATTTAATCCTGAACTAATGGGTCATCTAGAAGGTTTGGCCAATCGTGGTTACACAGATGGTTTCTACGTGCGCCACCCTGATAAAGATCATCAAAACTATTTGCGTGGCTTCTCACTCTCAGGTCGCAGTCTTTACGTTGGCAATGTGGTTGAAGTCGATCAGGAAAAACAATTGGTGAAGATTGAAGCTAAGAATCGCTTTGCAGTTGGCGATAAATTAGAAATCATTCAACCAAGTGGCAACACAGACGTTGTTCTTGAGGAAATCTTCAGCACCAAGGGTGAACCTATGCGAGTTGTACCAGGCGCAGGCTACACAGTTTGGGCTAAGTTGCCATTGAGCTCTAATGGTGCTTTTTTAGCACGTTATACGACACAAGATAATGCGTCTAAGCTTGAGCAAATTCCGATTATGGAAGCTTAAAGCGCCATTTCTTGTCTAGGCAGTTAGTAAAAATTATTAGGGAATCAATGGGGCTTTGTAGCCCCATTGATTTAAGGTAACCCAGCAATCATTTTCTATAAGCTCTTTACATGAATGTAGTACTGACTCACTCTACGAAATACCGCTATAGCGAAGATGTGCGCTTAGGTCCACAGATAGTCAAACTGCATCCAGCACCCCACTGCCGAACATCGATTGCTGATTACAAGTTAGAAATCTCCCCTAACCCAAAAAACATTGAATGGCTAAGCGATGATTTTTCTAACAAAACTGCCAAAGTTACATTCGATGACAAAACAAATCATCTAGAGATTCATGTAACGATTGCAGCAAAGTTAGCACCTATCAATCCCTTTGATTTTTTCTTAGATCCTTCAGCGGTTCATCACCCGTTCAACTACGAAGCATCATTAAAGAATGAGCTATCTCAATATCTGACAGTATCTGAAACGGGTCCTTTATTCAAAGCATTTGCCGAAAAGATTCCCAAAGAACGCCGCCGCAGTATTGAGTACATCGTTTACCTCAATCAGTTGGTGTTTAACAGGATTCGTTATCTGGTTCGTTATGAGCCAGGCGTTCAAACCGCTGAGGAGACATTAGAACTAGGCTACGGCTCCTGTCGTGATTCAACTTGGTTACTCGTTCAGTTATTTAGATCATTAGGAATAGCCGCTCGCTTTGTGTCTGGTTACTTAATTGAAGTGAAACCCGAATGGCATAACCTGAACAGCCCACAAAGCTCTCAAGAGCAAGTTGCAGAGCTGCATGCTTGGTGTGAAGTATTTATTCCGGGTGCTGGCTGGATAGGTCTTGATCCTACCTCAGGTTTGCTAGCAACTGAAGGTCACATACCACTGGCAGTTGCACCCTCACCTCAAGATGCAATGCCTATTTATGGCGAACTAGATGTTTGTGATGTTGAGCTGACGCATCAAATCACAACATCTGCCATCAGTTCATAACTCGATTTTTTTGGTAGACATTACTCAGACTTGTGAGCAAGTGTGAAATGCTCAACAGTAGGTGGTGCCAAGAAGAATGGGCCAACATGTCCACGCCAACGTGGGAAAGCCTCTGACTCCCTAAAGTCAACTGTGTGGTTTTCTAAGGTATCCCAATAGATCATCAAGATATAGCGGCCTGGCTTTTCAATACCGGCATTGAGCTTGTAACCACGAAAACCTTTTGCTGGCGCAATAGCATCTGCAATACCAACTGCTACAGCTTTTTCAAAATCCGCTTTTTTTGTTGGATCAATACTAATATCAACAATTTCTAAAATCACTCTAATGTCTCCTTATTTGAATTTACTTAAGCCACTGATAAGTAGCCATGCCTAGCAATGTGAGAGCTAACGAACCTAGAACATGAAAACCAATCGTTAAAAAAGCTCTGACGTATGACCCTGATTGAAGAATCGCCACAACCTCTGCACTAAATGTTGAAAAAGTTGTTAAGCCACCCAAAAAACCTGTGATGATGAATAACTTCATCTCAGCTGGCAGACCGGCGTTTGCCTCAAAGTAACTAATTGATAACCCAATTAGATAACCGCCCACCAAGTTAGCCACCAGCGTGCCAAGCGGCATAGTGGCCCAAATTGCATTGAAGCTCAAACCCAGCGACCAGCGCAGCAAAGCCCCCAATGAAGCTCCGGCACTAATCGCTAATATGGATGGCAACATACAAAGCTCTTTCTTAACTGTAATTAATCACTAGGGCAAATCTTAACCCGAGACACCCTTTATTCAAAATGGGCATCAGAGTGGATTATGCTTGAGGCATGAAAAAGAATATTTGCGTATTTTGTGGCTCACGAGATGGCGATAACCTAGATACGATTGCCAAAGCCAATGATTTAGGCAGAGCTTTGGCCAACGCTGGCTACGGCATTGTTTTTGGTGGTGGCCGTCTTGGCTTAATGGGTGCCGTTGCAAGGTCAGCCATTGAAGTAGGCGGCTCTGTCACAGGGATTATTCCTACAGGGTTGACTGCGCGAGAGCCTGTTCAACAAGAGTTATCAGAATTATTTGTGGTTGATGACATCATCGAGCGCAAACGTTTGATGATGAAAAAATCAGATGCTTTTGTCGTGCTACCAGGTGGCTTTGGTACCTTAGATGAACTTTTTGAAGTGTGGACTGGTATGCAAATTGGCTCGCACACCAAACCAATCATCATTGCTAACTGGGGCGGTTACTACGATAAGTTACTAGATTTTCTAAAAGATGCTGATAAGCATGGTTTTTTAAATGGCGATCACTTAAATGGCGCTGAGATTTTGAATGATGTTACTGACATCATTACCTTACTCAACACATCATTAAACGGTTAATCAAAGTTCCTATGCATATTAAGTTCTTTGGAGCCGCCGGTGAAGTAACTGGATCTCGCCATTACCTTGAGGGTGAGACTCGAGGTCAAGCATTCCGCTTCATGATTGACTATGGCATGTTTCAGGGTGGTAGAGATGCGGATGACAAGAATCTAGAAGATCTACCCTTTGACCCAACAGATCTAGATTTTGTGATTCTGACTCATGCACACATTGATCACAGCGGATTACTACCGCGATTATGTGCACAAGGTTTCAGAGGTACGATTTATTGCACCAAAGCTACTAAAGAACTGCTCAAGATACTTCTATTAGATAGTGCACACATACAAGAAAATGACTTTGAGCGTGCCGAGCGCAAACAAAAACTGGGTAAATGGCGCGGCGATTTACCCACTGTTCTTTATACAGTCAAGCAAGCCACAGAATGCCTGAATCAGATTCAGGCTGTTGAATATGGGCAAGTGTTTGAGCCGATACCAGGGATTGCAGCACACTTCAGAAATGCAGGTCACATCTTAGGTTCTGCAATTGCAGTAATTGATATTGAGCAAGTAGATGGTGTCGAAGGCAAAAAGAGAATCGTATCCTCTGGCGACCTAGGTATGTTTAATCGCCCACTGATGCCTGATCCCGACTTGATCGAGTCAGCTGATGTTTTGTTGGTTGAATCAACTTATGGTGATCGTTTACACAGAAGTATTCAGGCAACCGAAGAAGAATTAGTGAGCGTCATCAATGACACCATGAAACACGGCGGCAATATTGTGATGCCTGCATTTGCGGTGGGTCGAACTCAAGAGATATTACTAATACTAATTGGCTTGGTAAAACAAGGTCGACTACCCCACCTAAATATTTGGGTAGATTCACCGATGGCAACAGCTGCCACACACCTAACAGAGAAGTATTTTGAAGATTTAGATGAGGAAGCCAGAAGCTTATTTACTTGGTTCAAAGAACATCAACAAGCTATTGATCTTAAATTTGTGGCCGATGTTGAAGAATCAAAAGCACTGAATCGTATTCGAGGTGGTGCCATTATTATTTCTGCCAGCGGTATGTGCGAAGCCGGTCGCATTGTTCATCACCTAGCCTGGAATCTTCCACATAGCCAAAATGCCATCATCATTACGGGTTTCCAAGCTATGGGCACACTGGGCAGACGCCTAGTGGATAAAGCACCAACGGTCAAAGTGATGGGTAAAGAAGTGGCTGTGAGGGCTTCTGTTCATACGATTGGCGGTCTATCTGCTCACGCAGATCAAGAAGGCTTGCTCAGGTGGCTCAAAGGATTTAAACAGGCACCCGATAAGGTGTTTGTGATTCATGGTGAATCACATGCGAGTAGTAATTTCGCTGAAGTAATTAAAGAGGAGTTACGCTGGACTCATGTCGTAACACCACAAAAAGGCGACTTATTTCCTTGCTAGTGATTGTGCGCAGGCAAAACCGCTTGCCCAAGCCCACTGGAAGTTATGACCACCCAGATGTCCTGTGACATCAACACACTCACCTATGAAATACAAACCAGGATGTTGCTTAGACATCATGGTTTGACCATCCAAAGCCTTGGTGTCCACACCACCCAACATGACCTCTGCTTTTTTCCACCCCAAAGTACCAGCGGGTTTAACTGACCATCGGGTTAAGAGATCTTTAAGAGCTTGACGGTCTTTTTTACCGACCTCTGCCCATTTACGACCCAATAAATTCTTTTGTACTGCAAACGCTTTAGCCAAGCGTTGCGGAAAAACAATCCCTAAGATGTTCTCCGTGAGTTTGAGGCGATTAGCATCATCATTGAACAATTCATCACAATCAACATCATTCAACCAATTAATCTGAATGACTTCGCCTTCATGCCAATAGCTGCTGCCCTGCAATATCGCAGGTCCTGAAAGACCTTTATGCGTTAGCAATAAATCCTCATCAAAGTGGCAAACACCATAACGCTGCCCTTTCTGACCAGAACTAACTTTGACTGGGACACTTAAACCCGATAACTCACTCAGATTAGCAAACTCATCGGATGTGAATGACAAGGGCACTAAAGCAGGCCTCACCTCAACTACTGGTAGATTAAATTGTTTAGCAATATCTAGAGCAAAGTCTGTTGCCCCAATCGCCGGCACTGGTAGGCCACCCGTGGCCATCACAATCGCTTTAGTTGTTTGTATGCCCTGATTGGTGACCACTTGCCACAATGCTCCAGCACCATCAGCTTGATCAAGTTGATGAATCGACTGAACAGTGACAGGGTTTTTAATCACAACACCACCCTTGGCACACTCCGCAAAGAGCATATCAACTATCTGCTTAGCAGATACATCGCAAAACAATTGTCCTTTGTGTTTTTCATGAAAAGGGATGTTGTAGCTTTTAACTAATTCAATAAAGTCTTTTGGCTTGTACTTGGATAAAGCACTTTTAACAAAATTAGGATTTAAAGACAGAAAGTTGGCTGGACCACTATGCATGTTAGTAAAGTTGCATCGCCCACCACCACTGATACGAATCTTTTCCCCAAGAACTTCAGCATGATCGAGCACAAGGACTTTTTGACCCAATTGCCCTGCAACACCAGCACAAAATAACCCAGCGGCTCCACCGCCAATCACAATCGCATCCCAATTGTTTGCACGCTCTGCTGACATTAATAGTTACTTTTAATCTTTGAAAGAGGCTCAACTTTACCTGTATTTTGGCAAGGAGTGGACTTTAGTAATCCCCAAAAGAAAAAGCCGTATGTATACATACGGCTTTGGCATTTAAATCGTAAAGATTAGTGATGCTTAGAGTGGTCATGCCCTGGTTCACCATGAGCTGGATGACCCATGACTTTGAATGGCACTTCTACCTCACCAGCTTTTTCAAACTTGAGCTTTACCTTGATAGTTGAACCTGGCTTTAGCTGTTCTTTTAAGTCAATGAACATCAAGTGCAAGCCGCCAGACTTAAGCTCAACCTTGCCATTAGCAGGAATCTCAATCGCTTTGATCTCGCGCATTTTCATGACATTGCCTTCCATAGACATGGTGTGCAATTCCATTGTTTTTGAAACAGATGATGAAGCAGCTAATAATTTATCTGCACCGCCCTTGTTTTCGATTTTCATGAAACCACCACTCATTTTTTGAGCAGGGACAGTCGCACGTGCTTTGGGATCTTCGATTTTCAAAGAACCAATCTTAATGTCATCATCAGCCATTACAGAACTAGCAACAAAAGCAGTTGCAACTATTACAGCGCTTAATAATTTCTTCATTTATATCTCCTTAATTTGATTTATTTTGGTGGTTACTTATTTTCTACTACTAGCAACCACTTTAATAAATCCAAGAATCAGAATTGCCAAATAGGCGGTTACATACACTACAGTTTTTTCAATATCAGTCATACTTTTAAATATAAAACCACAACAAGAAGTTAGTGTTGATGGTGATCAACCTTGACTTCCCCTTTAAACATAGAGAACATTTTTTTATGTTTGGGCGATAGCTTAGACTCACCTTCAACCAACTGTTTAGATAACTGAACAGCCACTTGCTTAGGTATACCAGTTTTTTCCAAGACATCGGCCCGAGTTAAGCCATCACCGCCACACAAAGCAATGGACCACTTACCGTGATGGCGAACCAATAGTGCTCTACCGCCAGAATCAATCTGAATCCAGCTAGCTAGAGCATGGTCACCAACCACAGCAATTGGGGCAACAGATAAAGGCGCATGAGGTTTATCAAACTGATGCTTCATTAACTGTTTAATTTGCTCTTGATCAGAAGGCTGAGCAAAAGCCCCCTGAATACAGAGCAATGATAGAGCAGCAATTTTTAATAAAAATCTCATGCGAATCCTTTTACCTAGAATCAATCTAGGGCGATAGTTGCTTTTAACCAAGCGGTACGGCCTGGTTCGTTAACGCGGGTGGTTCGTGGATTAATAGATGGGGCACCCATACTAGGACTACCAGTTCTACTAACAAACTCAGCATAAGTTTTATCAAACAAGTTATCGATGCCAAATGCTAGCTTAACTTTTTTATTAGCCTTGTATCCCGCATTTAGTGAGAAAACACCAAAGCCACCACTACCAGCTAAGTCTTGACCAGCAATATTGCCGTAACCTACGCGATATCTATTTTGAGAAGTCGCCAGCCTCAACAAAGCACCATACGACCATTTAGTGTCATCATAATTTAGCCCTAATCGACCCTCCAATGGAGGCAACTGAGGTAAAGCAGCATTATTAGTTCTATCTTCACCTCTGACATATGCAACTGATCCACTAGCTTTCCAATGATGGTTCAATAAATAACTGATATTAGATTCAAGACCGTATGTCCTTGCATCAATATTAGAAGAAATGCCATTCAAATTTCTTCTCATCATTGAATTACTGTTGTAATTAATCAAGATGAAGTCGTCAATTTGATTATAAAAAGCAGAAATTGATGCATTTAATTTTTCATACTTATAGAGCGATCCAATATCAAGCTGAGTCACTCTTTCTTTTTTAAGAGTTTGTAATGAGCTATGCGCCTGATTATCTCGACTCATAGCAATTAACTCCCAGTAGTCAGGAAAACGCTCTGCGTATCCAAGCCCAACATATGACGTTATATTTGAAGTGTGCGCGTGCTCATATCTCCCAAAGATACTTTTAGTGGTTTCTTTACGCTCTTGACCAGATGTATCACTCCCCGCGTAGGTATACGTTGTCGAACCCATACTGACGCTCGAAGTTGCAGAATACACCCCTCTCTTATCGTCAACCTTCCATTGATCAACTCTAAGACCAGAAATTAACTTATCTTGCTTACCAAGCTGATGAGTTAACTCTGCAAACACACCTTTACTATCAAACTGCGAATCATCTACCAACTCTTTAGTGTGGTTAGCTATATTGAGATCTACGCCAGTTTTTAGCTTAGTTTTTTCTGCAAGGCTTAAATTTGTTGTCAACTTAATTTGACTAGCCTCATGTCCAACTCTTGCCGATCCCATACTCCCGGACCTGAATCTAATATCATCCATAATATGATCCACTTCATTTCTAGAAATCTGGAAACTTACTGAATCCACAAGGTTAGAGATGTTTTTTTTCTCAAATTTAGCAGCAATATTTTCACGTAAGAACTTTGTTCCATCCATTCCACGATCCGGGTACTTTGCCCAACCATCGCTTCTTGCTGCCGATAATTCAATACGCGTATGCTCATCTGGTGTCAAGCCAAATAAACCATTTGTACTCCAACGATGATATCCAGAATGATATTCCCTACCACTACCATCTTTGTAATTGCCAGACTGAGAGTTTGTAGCAGTTACTCGACCATAAAATGATTGATTACCAGTTTCTGCCTCGACTATTTCATCATGTCTGCCAAAACTTCCCACTAAACCACTTAAATATGCACTTGAATCATTCTTTTCATATTTTTTCGGCTCCCTATCAAACTTAACTGTTGCTGCTGTACCCATATTTGCATACTCAACTGTTTGAGGGCCCTTGATAACAGTTAACTTGTCATATGCCTCAGGAAAAATATATGCTGTCGGAGCATCCATACGGAATGAACATCCACCAACAATATTCTGATCATCAACCAAAATATTTAAACGTGAGCCAGCCATACCTCTGAAAATAGCCTCACCGTCTGTACCACCCTTACGCATAACTGCAAAACCAGGAATTGTTTTTAAATAATCTGCGCCATCATGAGCAGGTAAAGGTTGGCGTGGAATTTTAGGATCAACTTCGACAACCAATGGTTGCGACATTGGTGCAGCCGTTACCACCACATCATCTAAGACTGTGTGATTAGCATAAGCTTGCGACATCATCATTGTTGCCACGAGAGCAATTGGGGTGAGAGTTATGTAGGTTTTCTTCATGACTTCTTTCTTTTGAGAGTGATGTTTTGTGTTTTCGTTGTTTTGGTTAAGCGGCAATGGCTTGCATAGATTCCACTGATACTGTGAATTGATTTCTGAGGTTGCCTCTTGTGCCTTGCACTGGCACTAAGACGCCCTGCTTTCTGAGGCTGGCGATACAACGGCAGACCGTTTCAATGGTTAAGTCTGTGATGTCTGCAGTTTCTTTGAGTGGGGGTAAAGATAAGTTCTCAGTTTTTACTGTTGCACTTTTGTTGCTGAGTAACTGAACAAACTTCAGAATGCGCTCCATGGCCATGCCGCATCTGAGCGATACAACATCAGATTGGCGCCAGCTTGATTTGATTAATTGCTCAGCTAGTGCGTCCGCCAACAGAATTGTTGATTCCTGCCAGACAGCAATTTCACAATCAGTTAATGCATGAGCTTCAAATGCATAAGGTTTGCGCAACAAAACTTCTGCACCCACCAAATCCCCAGCAATTGCCAAATTGGCAAATACTGATTTGTGACTGGCTTGTGCATGATCAAGCCTAACCGTGCCAGTGATAACTTTATATGCAGGACCAGTTTGGCCAGACTTATAAATTAAATCGCCCGCTTTGTAACTAATGATTTTTTCCATGACTTACTCGCTTTAATCTTGTTTTGAATGCGCAAGCGCATTCCATACCGAACAACTAGTAATAGTTGTTCCCTTAAGAATTAAGCGAGTGTTGGAGGTGCTCTAGAAGGAAGTGCAACCCAAGCAAATAATGGCTTAGGTGACTTGTAGAAAAGCTGAGGGTAAATGTTTTGAGCTTGTGGCTCAGCGAAGTTCAAAGTGTTATCAATTGGTAAAACATAAGCACCGTGAACTAAACAAAATGGGCAGTGCTCATTGGCAACTTGTTGATCATCTGAGCTACTTGCATCAATCACCTGGGTCATTTTGACGCCAGAAGTTGTACAAACCTCAACAGAAATACCTTTGCCAGTATCAGCCACTGCAATTGCCTGGGAAATCGACGGCGCCAATGCTCCCATCAGAATAGCCGCGATGGCCATCCAATGAATCAAGTGACGTTTGATAGAAATTCCCATAGTTAGCGATTTTATATGATTTAGCGTTCTTTTTAGCGAATCGCTCCAAAATCAGATATTTTTGTTAGAAAATAGAAGACGAGATAACCTTTTATTAAAAAATGTCTTCCGAACGCAAAATTGCCCTATTCGCTGATATACACAGCAATTTAGAAGCCTTTGAGGCGTGCATTGAGCATGCTGAGCATCAAGGGGCTGATCAATTTGTTTTCTTAGGCGACCTTGTGGGTTACAACGCTGACCCAGTTGCCATTATTGAAAAAGTTGCCGAATTAATTGATAAGAAAAAAGCGATTGCCGTATTAGGCAACCATGATGAAGCGGTCTTTACAGACCACTCTACCCGCATGAATGCCAATGCTTGGGCAGCAATACAGTGGACACGAGGCCAATTGGGCGATGATCATGTCGCGTTTTTAAAGGGTCTGCCTTTAATTGTGAAAGATGAAGATATTTCATATGTGCACGCTAATGCGTCCAACCCTCATAAATGGGGCTATATTCATGATGGCTTAGCTGCTTGGCATTGCTCCGAAGCTGCCGGCACTCCGTACACCTTTGTGGGCCACGTTCATGAGCCAACTGTTTATTACCAAAGTGCAGTTGGTAAGTTAGTCCGCTTTATGCCAGGTAATGGCGAAGTAATGCCAATGCCTAAGCACAGGAAATGGGTCACTGTGACAGGATCACTAGGGCAACCTCGTGATGGCAATCCAGCCGCCAATTACGCTTTATTTGAACCAGATCAAGAAATTATTACCTTTAATCGCATAGACTACGATCAGTACAAGGCTGCCGACAAGGTTCATCAAGCAGGCCTTCCTGCCGAGCTAGCCAACCGTTTGTTAACTGGTAAGTAATTCAGATGCCCATCAATAATGATCTAGAGTCAATTCGCGAGATATTCCAAGAAGGTAATGAAGTCGATGGATTTTTGATTGGTGAGCCGATCCATAAAGGTGGCATGGCTGTTCTATACCAAGCTACCAAAGAAGGTGTTGATTACCCCATCCTCGTCAAAGTTCCTCGCGTAGGTCGCGATCAACCAGTTGAGAGCTTGATTGGCTTTGAGACTGAGTTAAATATCATGAAGGCCATCAAGAGCCCTTATGTTCCAAGAGTGGCTGGCACTGGCAATATGGCCAAAAAGCCCTACATCGCCATGGAACATTTAGAAGGCGTTCCCTTAGATAAGATTATCAAGGAAGATGGCGGCAAACTGAGTGATATTGAAAAAACAATTCAGATTGTTTCTAACGTTGCTACAGCTATTGCTACTTTACATGCGCAAGACGTTATTCACTTAGACATCAAACCTGAAAATATTTTAGTGAGACCCGACAATCAAATTGCTTTGATTGACTTTGGTTTGGCTCACCATGCACGTTACCCAGATTTACTGGTCGAAGCCATGTACAAAGGTATTGGCTCTGCACCGTATATTTCTCCAGAACAAGTGATGGGTATACGCAACGACTGGCGAAGTGACATTTTTGCCATTGGCGCAATGCTCTATGAAATGCTGACTGGTGAATACCCATTTGGTTGCCCAGGCACAGTGAGCGGCTTAAAGAAAAGAATGTGGAGCGAACCACTTCCTCCACGAGCTATCCGTAAAGAAATTCCCCCATGGTTACAAGAAGTTGTCTTGCGGTGCTTAGAACCTTTAGCAGATGATCGCTATCAAAGTGCTAAGCGCCTGGGGCATATTCTAAAAAACCCACAAAGTATTCAGCTAACTCATCGCGCTGAGAAGATTTATCCCAATAGTGCTTGGGACAATATGAAACGTTGGTTTAAAGCTGCTGGCTACCAACCTTCAGAATGTCCACGTCCAAGCGCTGTAGAAGATAATGCACCAGTATTAATTGTGGCAATCGACACCAGACAACATGATGAAGTATTGCGTGAGCGCATGCAAAATGCTGCCAAACATTTATTACTTGCCTACCCAGAAAGTCGCTTGATTTGCTTAAGCACTATTTCTGGTACACCTACATTTGAAGGTAATAAAGAATCAGAAACTGCCTCAGGTATTGTGCGCAATCACTTGGTGCAACTAATGGAATGGGCAAAGCCGCTCAAGATGGGTACTGAACGTGTATCTTTCCATGTTCTTGAAGCATTAGACCCTGCTTCACGCATTGTTGAATTTGCCAATGACAACAATGCTGCCATGATCATGATTGGGGCATCACATAAGATTCCAAACAAGGTAGCACCGTGGAGAACTTCAATGACAAAGATTGTCGAAGAAGCTCACTGTAGCGTTCACATTGTTAGAACTTAAATCAATTATTTCTTTTTTCGTAGTTTGACTTCTTGATAGCCTGGCTTAGACCCGGCTGCAGCTCTGATTTTTCGAATCAATTCACTGACAGCACTGCGCTTGATCATGAGTGGTGACATTGCCAAGAAATAGGTTTCATCACCAAGCGGAATAAAGCCTAAACCATACTCAATCGCCACACTCTTCAAACCAACACCAACGTCCGCAGTATCTGCAAGAATGGCCGTTGCAATCGCAGTATGTGTGAACTCTTCTCGTTGATAGCCTTTAATTTTTTGCGCTGCAACGCCTTGTGCATCCAATAACTTATCTAGCAATAAACGTGTACCCGCACCACGCTGCCTATTAATAAATCTAATTTCTGGCCTAGCCAAATCTTTTAACTGTTTAATCCCTAAAGGATTGCCTTTCGCCACAATTAAACCTTGGCTTCTGCGCATCACTGGGTATGCTTGCACCCCCTCCACTGATAAACGTTTGCGTACCGCTGTGATACTGTCATCATCTGGCACATGAAAACCTGCCAAATCAGCATCGCCTGAAAGCAATCGCTCTAATGATTGGCCGGAGCCCATCGTGCGCAACTCAAAAGCATTTAGATCATTAATGGCGTCTTCAAGAATTGGGTCATTACTTGCACATAACAACCACTTTTTATGATCATCGTCATTTAAATGCTCTAACCTTGTTTGCAAGCGCTTCTCTTGCTCTTTGCTCACACCGGCAAATTCTTTTTCAACCTCATCAACAATTTGCAATAGCGTACTAGCGGCAGCCGTCAAAGTAGAGCCATGACCTTTAACACTCATCAAAAGGCGACAGTCCAAGGCTTTTTCTGCAGCTTTCAAACGATTCCATAAGGTTCGATAAGACATATCCATGATCTCAGCCGCAGATTGCAAGGATCTACCATCCTGAACCCCCCTCAATAGACCCGCCACCCAAGTCAAATCGATGGTATCGGTAAGCCTTTGGTGCTTTCTATGGATGTGAACACTTGGTTTAATCTTAATTTGCATATGAAATTTGTTGCATATTGATAATGTCTAAATGTTTGTTGATGATATAGCTATATTTACTTTGGAGACAATATGAAACGACGTTCCGTTTTAAGACTAAGTGTTTTGGCTATTTTTGCTTTTTCAGGTATTAGCTTGGCAAATGCTCAAAAGAGCATTGTGGTTTCTTCTACAACCTCGACAGAGCAATCTGGTTTATTCAAACATTTATTACCTGTTTTTGAGAAAAAAACAGGTATTCAGGTCAAAGTGGTAGCGGTTGGCACTGGCCAAGCGCTCGATATTGGTCGCCGCGGTGATGCAGATGTTGTGTTTGTTCACGATAAAGTTGCTGAAGAAAAGTTTGTAGCAGAAGGTTTTGCGCCAAACCGTATTGAAGTGATGTACAACGACTTTGTACTCATCGGCCCAAAGGCTGACCCAGCCAAAATTAATGGCGGCAAAGATATTCAAGTTGCGCTTAAAAAGATTGCAGATTCCAAATCAGCATTTGTGTCACGTGGCGACAAGAGTGGCACACACGCTGCTGAATTACGTTACTGGAAGGCTGCTGGTGTTGAGGTTTCAGCAACACAACCTTGGTACAAAGAAACTGGCTCAGGCATGGGTCCCGCTCTTAATACCGCTTCTGGTATGAATGGTTACATCTTGTCAGACCGTGCTACATGGCTCACATTCAAAAACCGTGGCGACCTAGCAATTTTGGTGCAAGGTGATCCAAGGTTATTTAATCAATATGGCGTGATGTTAGTTAGCCCGCGCAAACACTCACACGTGAAACACGTTGAGGGTCAAGCATTCATTGACTGGATCATCTCAAAAGAAGGTCAAGCCACAATTGCTAGCTACCAAGTGGGCGGGGAACAACTATTCTTCCCTAACGCCAAATAATTAGTAACAATAATTAGTAACTTTTGTAGCATTTATTCCTAATCTTTTAGCCCCGCTCTCATGCGGGGCTAAAAAACCATTAAGCTAGCGTCATGTTCACAGCTTTTAGCGATGCTTTTTCTCTGTTAGAAACAATGGATGCCAATTTACTTGGTATTGTTTTTGTTTCTTTACAAGTAAGTCTCACCGCCCTTGTGATTGGCTGTGTGATTGGCATGCCTTTGGGTGCCCTCATCGCTATTAAGAATTTCCCGGGTAGGCAAGGCATCGTTGTTGTTCTCAATAGCCTAATGGGTGTTCCAACGGTGATTGTTGGGGTAGTCATTTATTTACTCCTTTCAAGAACTGGCCCACTAGGTGAGTTGAACTGGTTGTTCACACCCAAAGGGATGATGTTGGCACAAAGTGTCCTCACCACACCACTGATTGCAGCCCTGACTCGCCAAACGATTGAGGATGCCTGGCATATCCATGGAGAAACAATGTCAGCACTGCGCTTACCAGTTTTAGCAAAACTAAAGTGGCTGATGTGGGATTGCCGTTTTTCTCTATCGATTGCCTTACTTGCCGGCTTTGCTAGAGCGATTTCTGAAGTCGGCGCTGTAATGATTGTTGGCGGCAATATCGATCGTGCCACCCGCACCATGACAACTGCCATTGCACTTGAAACCAGCAAAGGTGATTTACCTTTGGCTCTAGCACTGGGCATCGTTTTACTGGGTGTAGTTCTTTTTGCTAATTTAATGACATCTGTCATTAAATCAATTGCCGAGCGTCGCTATGGGTAATATCCAACCGATGATTACCCTGCATGACATCAGCGTTTCCAGGGATGATCGCCAGATACTATCGATTACAGCACATATACCAACTACTGGGATCACAGCAGTCATAGGTCCTAACGGCTCAGGTAAAACAACTTTATTAAAACTATTACATGGTTTGATAGAAGCTGATGAAGGTAGTTACTCACCAGGCTCTCAGCAATTAGGTTCTGCTTTAGTGCTTCATCACACACCACTTATCAAAGCCAGTGTTCGCTGTAACTTAGCCATGGTGAGAGATAGCTCATCCAACACCAAAATTACCGAAAGTGATATTGACTCAGCGTTAGCATCAGTGGGCTTGAGCCACTTAAAAAATCAATCTGCCCTTAAGCTCTCTGCCGGAGAACGCCAACGCTTAAGCTTAGCCCGTGCAAAATTGCAACGCCCTCAAGTGATTTTGCTAGACGAACCAACTGCCAATCTTGATCCTAGTACAACGGAGCAAGTAGAGACCATTATTAAAAATCTGGCTCTAGAAGGATGCGGCGTGATATTTACGTCTCACCATCTTGGCCAAGTGCAATCACTGTCTGATCAGGTTCTTTTCTTAGCAGATGGTCAGTGTTTAGAAGTTTCGAATACAGAAAACTTTTTTAAACACCCTCAATCAGATCAAGCCAAGAAGTTTATTCATCGAGAATTAGGCTGGAAATAAATAATGCCGCATTAGCGGCATTATTTATTTTTACTAATTAGCTTGTTAATTCAGATCTTGAATCAATGAAGCCAAGGTTTCTGCAGGCAAAGACTCAACGTGGAATGGATATTCTTTATGATCACAGCCCACCTTCATCTGCGCGCCGCCTTTTAATGACTTTCTCATATCATCAGTCAACTCGAATCTTAAGAAATGAACTGATGATGTTTTTTCTGCAGTTGTACGATCAAGATCTTCATTGGCAATAGCGTATACACGAGGCTGCCCCTCTACTTCAATAAAAACTCGATCTTCCACACCAATCAGTTTGGCTAGAGCAATTTTGCGATCTGCTTCATTGACATATTCCAACTTCATGGTTACTTTGAAGTTCGTGCCATCAGGCACTAGAGCATTGTAGGTATCCATTTCATCCTGAATACCTTCATCTTCAAAGATTTTTTCAACACGTAACATTTCTTGTATTTGATACTGCATCAAGAATTTACTCTCGAAAATCATATTGAGATGCTCTCCCAACATAACAGTTCTCATTTTGCGTTCAGCAATTGCTTGCTGACGCATCTCTGGGCGCGCTTTGTAATAAGCTTCTAATGTTAAGAGTTCTTCGCGCTTAATTTTTCCCATTGTTGTCTCCATCTACCCACTCCTAATAATGTTGATTAAAGGCCATACGCCTTAGCCAAAAGAGAAATCGGATGAGCCATTTGTGACTTCTTCATGCCGTTTTCTTCAATACCTTGTTCAATGTGATGACCAGCCAACTGACAGTCAGAACTAATAAAGTCTGGTTCTGTGCTTGCCATGTTTTTAAATACTGGCTTACCAATCTTCATCGCAGTCTTGTGGAACTCTTTTTTGACACCCCAAGTACCAGCATGTCCAGAGCAGCGCTCCACCACATTCACCTCAGTACCAGGAATCATTTGTAGAGTTTCTGCAGTTTTCTTACCCACGTTTTGTACACGCAAGTGACATGGCACGTGGTAACTCACTTTACCCAACTCAACCTTAAAGTCAGTTTTAAGCAAACCATCTTTATTGCGTGCAATAAAGTACTCAAACGGATCCCACATCGCATCTTTTACTAATTGCACATCTTCTTCATCTGGGAACATCAATGGCAATTCTTGTTTAAACATCAATGTGCATGATGGGATTGGTGTGACGATGGCATAACCCTCTCTGGCCAACTTCACCAATTGTGGAATATTGATATCTTTATTCTTAGCCACAGACTCAAGGTCACCCAACTCTAACTTGGGCATACCGCAACAAGCATCCTTCTCTACCAACTTGTATGGAATCTCATTATGAGCCAATAGCTTCAATAAATCCTGACCAATACCTGGCTCGTTGTAGTTGATAAAGCATGTTGAGTACACAGCCACTTTGCCAGGTGTTTTTTCACCATCTTTTACTGGCCAAGCAGCTGACTCTTTTGCCACTTGTTTAAAAGTTTGTGGTGCATAGCTAGGAATCCAAGCGTTTTTATCAACACCTAAAGTTGCTTCCATCACGTTACGCATCACCTTAGTGCTGTTCACAGCATTCACGGTTTGCGTGACGATTGGAATACCCGCAAAGCTACCTAATTTATCTGTTGAAGATAAAACGTTATCTCTGAAGCTGGTTTCACCATTTTTATGCTTGATAGCTTTAGCGCGCAACATCAAGTGCGGGAAGTCTAAGTTCCAAACATGCGGCGGCGTGTATGGGCACTTAGTCATGTAGCAAAGATCACACAAGTAGCATTGATCGACGACTTTGTCGTAATCCTTCTTATCAACACCATGAACCTCGCCATCTGCAGTGGCGTCAACTAAATCAAAGAGCGTCGGAAATGAGCCACAAAGACTCACGCAACGGCGACAGCCATGGCAAATATCAAAGACGCGTTCCATCTCCGCATTGAGAGAATCTTGATTATAAAAATCAGGATTCTTCCAATCTAATGCGTGTCTGGTTGGAGCTTCTAAGTTACCTTCACGTTGACTCATGATCTCGTTCCTTTTGTAGTTGTTGTTCGGGAAATCTTCTATTAATAAGACTCTTTATGAGAGCTCCGAGGTCAAAACCTCAGAGCTCCTTAAAAAGCCTTAATTAAGCACCTAGTGCCTCAAGAGCTTTTTGGTAGCGGTTAGCGTGTGAGCGCTCTGCTTTTGCCAAAGTCTCGAACCAGTCAGCGATTTCATCGAAACCTTCTTCACGAGCAATCTTGGCCATGCCAGGATACATATCTGTGTACTCGTGTGTTTCACCATGAATAGCTGCTTCTAGAGCTTCTTTTGGTGTACGACCAGGCATACCTGTACCAGGCTCACCTGCGCCACCTTCAATCAAAAACTCCATGTGACCATGTGCATGGCCTGTTTCGCCTTCAGCTGTAGAACGGAACAATGCTGCAACATCATTCTCACCAGCGATGTCACACATGTTCGCGAAATACAAATAGCGACGGTTAGCTTGAGATTCACCCGCAAATGCGTCTTTCAAGCTTTGTTCAGTTTTACTACCTTTTAATGTTGGCATATTTCACTCCTATCGATAGATTGAACTTATAAGTCGGTTACGATAGCTATTTACGTTGTAAAGATTAAGCGCTTGTAGCTATCAAACTAGACAGACGTAGTTTATGTCTAAAACATATTGATAGTTAAATTGTATTTATTAATTTTTATGATAGTTTTTAACTAAATTGGATTTAATCCAATAACCTATTGTTTTTAAATGGATTTTAATTATTTCTTGTTAGCCACAAGCATTGTTGCCTTGGCTGAAATCGGGGATAAAACCCAACTTTTGTCCTTAATGCTGTCTGCTAAGTACAAAGATCATCACTGGGCCATTATTGGGGGCATCTTTATTGCCACTATTTTGAATCATGCCCTAGCCGCCCTTTTAGGTAGCGCCATTTCTGCATGGCTTAGCCCTGATGTGATGCGTTGGATCCTGGGTGCTGGATTTATCGCCATAGGTCTATGGTTACTGATTCCAGATAAATTAGATGGCGATGAAAACACGCCCGCCACACACAACAGCTGGAAAGTTTTCACAATCACCACGTCATTATTTTTCATGGCTGAAATGGGAGATAAAACCCAAGTTGCTACTGTGGCTTTAGGAGCTCGCTATGATGATTTACTAGCAGTGGTAACAGGCACAACGGTTGGCATGATGCTTGCAAATGCTCCTGCTGTTTGGTTGGGTAAGAAATTCACTCGAGCCCTACCGATCAAATGGGTTCACAGCATTGCTGCAATTATTTTTATAGCAATTGGTGTGGGCACTTTATTGATTCAGTATTAATGAGATACAACAGCACTACCACTAAATAATTAGAGAGACACCTGATGGCACGAACAGAAACACCAGTTACTTTTTTGAGAAGTGATTACAAAGAACCTGCTTTCACAATCAAATCAGTTGACTTAGATATTGCACTCATTCCAGCCAGAACGATTGTGGTCAACCGCATGATGATGCAAAGAAGTGCTGGTGGCCAAAATCAACCATTGGTATTGCATGGTGAAGAACAAGAGTTAGTCAGCGTGCGCGTCAACGGTGAAATTATTCGCGAATATGAATTAACCCCACAAAGTTTGACCCTGCACAATTTGCCAGACAACTTTGAACTTAGCATCACCAGCGCCAACGCACCAGACAAAAACACTACCCTGATGGGTTTGTATGTATCCAATGGCAATTTCTTTACGCAGTGTGAGGCAGAAGGCTTTCGCAGAATCACTTACTTCTTAGATCGCCCAGATGTGATGGCCACTTACCAAGTGACACTGCGCGCTCTTAAAAATGACTTCCCTGTGTTGCTATCAAACGGCAACTTGATCAAGCAAGAAGAGTTAGGCAATGGTTGGCACAGCGCTGTTTGGCAAGATCCGTTTCCTAAACCATCGTATTTATTTGCGCTAGTTGCAGGCAAGCTGCAAGCTATTCAACGCACCATTAAGAGCCAATCAGGCAAAGAGAAACTCCTGCAAGTTTGGGTTGAATCGAAAGACTTAGATAAAACTGAGCATGCCATGGACTCTTTGATTGCCTCAATCAAGTGGGATGAGGAGCGCTTTGGTCTAGAGCTTGACCTTGATCGCTTCATGATTGTTGCAGTTGGCGACTTCAATATGGGAGCGATGGAAAACAAAGGCTTAAATATTTTTAACACTAAGTTTGTTTTAGCCAAACCAGAAACTGCCAGTGATGTTGATTACGGCAACGTTGAGAGCGTTGTGGCTCATGAGTATTTCCATAACTGGACAGGTAATCGCGTTACTTGCAGAGACTGGTTCCAACTATCCCTTAAGGAAGGTCTGACTGTTTTTAGAGATCAGGAGTTTTCAGCGGATCAAATGGGCAGTGAATCTGGTCGAGCAGTCAAACGAATTGAAGATGTTCGTTTATTACGCCAAGTACAGTTCCCAGAAGATGCTGGCCCAATGGCTCACCCTATTCGTCCAGACAGTTACCAAGAAATCAATAACTTCTACACAGTCACTGTTTATGAAAAGGGCTCTGAAGTCGTGCGCATGCAACAAACTCTCTTAGGTCGCGAGGGTTTCCGCAAAGGCATGGATTTGTACTTCAAGCGTCATGACGGTCAAGCAGTCACGTGTGATGATTTTGTTGCAGCGATGGCAGATGCCAATCAAAAAGACCTTACACAATTTAAGCGTTGGTATAGCCAAGCCGGTACTCCACGCGTGAAAGTAGAAGAATCATTTGTATCAGGCACTTACCAAGTGACATTGACTCAATCTTGCCCAGCAACCCCAGGACAAGATAAAAAAGAGCCCTTCCATATCCCATTGCTATACCGTTTGATTGGTGACTCAGCAAGTTCAGAACAATTATTTGAACTAACAGAATCATCACAAACAATTACAGTGTCAGGACTTTCCAAGAAGCCTGTTTTATCGATCAACAGAAACTTTTCTGCACCAGTTGTTCTAGATTTTGAGCAGCCCGAATCTGAATTGCTCACCCTGCTAAAAGAAGATGATGATGCATTCAATCGCTGGGAAGCTGCGCAAAAGCTTTTCATGAGAAGCATCCTCAATGGCAAGGCACTAGACGCCGAGCTTGTATCAGCTCTCAGAGTAATTTTGCGTGACGCCGCTTTAGATGCAGCCTTTAAGGATTTATTGTTTACGTTGCCTGCTGAGAGTTACCTGTACGAACAAGTGAGCGTGATTGATCCTCAAGCGATTCATCAAGCACGTCGTCAAGTTCGTGGGCAGCTAGCCACCGCATTACAAGATGATTGGTTGTGGGCTTACCAAGAGCATCAAACTCCGGGCAGCTATCAACCAGATGCCAAGAGTGCCGGCAAACGATCATTGAAAAACTTGGCTTTGCATATGTTGGCAGATAGCGGTTATACAAAGACTGATGACATTGCTTTTGCACAATACCAATCAGCCAACAATATGACTGATCAATATGGTGCTCTAGCAGTTTTAGTGAATTTCTCATTAAGTCATGCACAGACATGCTTGAGCAACTTCCATGAGCGATTTAAATCAGATGCCTTGGTGATTGATAAGTGGTTTGCTTTACAAGCCACCCGTCAGATTGATCTTCAAGATACAGGTGCCGTTCTAACAAATGTTTTAGCGCTCAGAAAACATCTAGACTTTAATATTAAAAACCCTAACCGAGCTCGTAGCTTGATTCATGCGTTCTGCATGAATAATCCTGGCGCATTCCATCAACCTTCTGCAGAAACCTACCAATTCTGGGCAGAGCATGTGATTGAACTCAATCACATCAATCCCCAAGTGGCAGCCAGATTGGCAAGAGCTCTGGATCGCTGGAAACAATTTGCACCAAATTATCAAGTTCATATGAAATCAGCACTAGAATTCATATCTAAGCAAACGAATTTATCTTCAGATGTAGCTGAAGTGATTCAAAAAGCACTTAATAGTTGATTAGAAAGAAACATATGTCGCAAGGCACCACCTTTACACAGCACATCACCTCACTAGGCAGCAAAGATGCCAATATTCCAGCATCTTTACTCGTATCAGTAGCCAATGCCTGCAAATTAATTGCCAAACAGGTAGAACAAGGTGCGCTCGCTGGAATTATTGGTTCGGCAGGCAGCGGTAATGTGCAAGGTGAAACTCAACAAAAACTAGACATCATCTCTAATGACATTCTTTTAGAAGCTTGCGGTCAAGATGCCACATTGGCAGGCATGGCTTCAGAAGAAATGGAAACAATTTTCCCTGCCAACAAGAATGGTAGTTTTTTACTACTATTTGACCCACTCGACGGCTCATCCAATATCGATGTGAACGTGTCGATTGGTACGATTTTCTCTATCTTGAAGAAAAAGACAGCTGGTGATTTAACCGAGAAAGATTTCTTGCAAGCTGGCGTTGATCAAGTGGCATCAGGTTATGTCGTGTACGGCCCACAAACAACTTTGGTTTACACCACTGGTCAAGGCGTGCATATGTTTACCTTGGACCACGAAACTGGTGAGTTCTTATTAATCAAAGAGAATATTCAAATATCTCCTGATACCAAAGAATTCGCCATCAATATGTCGAATATGCGTCACTGGGATCAACCAGTCAAACGCTATGTGGATGAGTGCCTTGCTGGCGTTGAGGGCACACGTCAAAAAGATTTCAACATGCGTTGGATTGCCTCTATGGTGGCTGATGTGCATCGCATTTTGTGCCGTGGTGGTGTATTCATGTATCCATGGGATAAACGTGACCCAAGCAAACCAGGCAAGCTGCGTTTGATGTACGAGGCCAACCCAATGAGCTTTTTAATTGAACAAGCCGGCGGAGCATCTGTTAATGGCAAAGAACGTATCATGACTTTGCCAGCAGAAAAACTACATCAACGTGTTTCCGTTGTTTTGGGCTCAAAAAACGAAGTAGATTTGATTCAGAAATATCATCAAGCTTAAGTTTGAGCTTAAATTTTTAGTTCTATGAAAAAGCCTCATATTAGATATGAGGCTTTTTTGTTGAGTGACTTATTTCTTTATTTTGCTCAATGCAAAATTGCTGCAGGTGCCACGTAGTCTAATCCATGAGCTCTTGCAACAGCTTCACAAGTCACATTGCCTTGATAGACATTCAACCCATTTAATAAATGGTGGTTTGTCTTCAGCGCTTGATGAACACCTCTATTAGCCAACTCCAAAATAAATGGTGCAGTGGCATTTGTTAAAGCCATTGTTGATGTTCTAGCTACTGCGCCTGGCATATTTGCAACGCAATAATGAATCACATCATCAATCTGATAAGTGGGCTCTTGATGGGTGGTTGGATGAGATGTTTCAAAACAACCTCCTTGGTCAATTGCCACATCCACAATCACAGAACCAGGTTTCATTTCAGAGACCATCTTTCTCGTGACTAATTTAGGTGCCGATCCACCCGGCACTAGAACACTACCAATCACGACATCAGCGCTTAAGACTGAACGTTCAATGTTAGCCATACTTGAATAGAGTGTATTAATTCTATTGCCGTAGATAGCGTCTAACTCTCTCAAGCGATCGATATTTTTATCCAAAATAGTTACATGAGACCCCAAACCTACCGCCATTTGTAAAGCTGAACTACCCACTACCCCAGCACCCAAAATCACCACATTTGCAGCGGATACCCCGGGTACGCCAGCCAACAATAACGCTCGCCCACCATTTGATTTTTCTAAATGATGTGCAGCCGCTTGAACGGACATTCTGCCAGCCACCTCACTCATAGGAGCTAGAAGAGGCAATCTACCGTTAGCACTTGTAACCGTCTCATAAGCAATGCAAATTGCATTAGATTGAATCAGGGCTTGAGTCTGATTCAGATCAGGCGCCAAATGCAAATAGGTGAACAGAGTTTGTCCTGATCTCAACATCATGCACTCCTCTGGCTGAGGCTCTTTGACTTTAACCACCATGTCAGCTTGTGCAAAAACATCTTTAGGGCAATCCACCATGGATGCACCAGCCATCACATAATGCTCATCCATAAAACCTATTGCCTCACCAGCTTTTCTTTCAACCAAGATGTCGTGACCCCAACGCTTTAACTCACTAACTAAATCTGGTGTTAAGCCAACACGGTATTCGTGATTTTTAACCTCTTTAGGTACTCCCACAATCATGATGTTCTCCTCTCTTTTTTATGCAAACCAAAAACAAAATACAAAACTGTTAAACCAATCAAAATCGGTGGCCCCACATAGAAAGCCATACGGGTCATTTCTGAATAAGCCATCAAGCCAATCACAAAGACCACAAAGAAAATGGCAAACCAAGAACCGTATGGCCACAAGATGGCTCTGTATGGCAAAGCACCCGCCTCTTCTTTGGATAAAGATTTTCTAAAACGAATTTGCGTGTACAAGATCGCAATCCATACCAATAGACCAATCAATGTCACAGCGGCGGTGATCCACTGGAAAGCTTTCTCCGGCACAAAGTAGTTCAATGCCACACCCAATGTGGGCAATAAGGCAGTCATCACAATGGCTTTGGCAGGCACACCCGCAGTAGATAACTCAGAAAATATTTTTGGAGCATTACCTACTTTTGATAGACCCAACAACAAGCGTCCACCACTAAATAAGCCTGCATTGCAAGATGACAAAGCTGCAGTAATCACCACAAAGTTAATCACCCCAGCAGCCTCACGCAACCCCATGCTCTCAAACATTGCCACAAATGGGCTGCCTTGTTGACCAACTTGATGCCATGGGAAGATGGCCATGATCACAAACAATGCGCCAACGTAGAAAATCAAAATACGCCACGCCAAAGAGTCAATCGCCATCGGAATTGTTTTAGTTGGGTTCTCGGCTTCTCCAGCAGATAAACCAATCATTTCAATACCAACATAGGCAAACAAGACCATTTGTAATGAGAGTAAGAATCCGCCCACCCCATTCGGGAAAATGCCCCCGTGCTGCCAAAGGTTAGCCATACCAATGGGCTCACCACCATTACCAAGACCAAAGAAAATCATGGCGCAACCAATCGCTATCATGCAAATAATCGCAACGACTTTGATGAGAGAAAACCAGAACTCAAATTCGCCAAAAACTTTCACAGCAACAAAATTAATACCTGCCATGGCGATGATGGAACTAAGCGCCCAAATCCATTGAGGCACATCTGGGAACCACATCGTCATATAGACGCCAACTGCAGTGACTTCAGCTAAGCCCACCACAATCCAATAGGTCCAATAACCCCAACCAACCAAATAACCTGCTAATGGTCCAATGTATCTGCCAGCATAATGAGCAAAAGAACCAGCGACTGGTTCATGTACAGCCATCTCACCCAAAGCTCTTAAAACAATAAAAGCAACCAAACCAGCCAATATGTAACCCAAAATAATGGATGGGCCAGCCAACTGAATAGCGGTTGCCGAACCTAAAAATAGTCCCACGCCAATCGTGGACCCCAATGCCATCAGACGTATGTGTCGCGGCTGTAGACTTCTCTTTAAACCATGGTTGTCATGCACCATTTCTCTCCTCTAGTTATCAATCGGAAAATAGAGTGAGCAGAATAGGAGCCATGCACTGTGTTGTATACGGCCAATAAATATTGAATATATTTAATCTGACAAATATGCCAGAGCATTATTTTCAAGATTCAATAAAGATAAGGGTCTTGTGGATATGGCGTTATTTCTTCTTACGCAAGAATAAGAAATTTCCTACAAAAGAATCAGAAAATTCCTACAACAAAGTAATCCCGAAAAAGTGAGATTTAGTGAGTTTTTAATCTGGGATAGTGATATCAGATGTGCCAATGCAGACCAAACGTGGCGATTCTCTAGAAGTATCAATACAGCCACCCTGGTCATAAACACCTTTGGGGTCACGGTAACGCATCATGCGTTCAATAATCGTCTTGTATGTCTGTGGATCACTCATGGACTTTGTCACACATGACTCAACAATTGATTCATTCATCTGCAACTCACCATGGGCATCAAGGTATGCGCCATCTTTCCAGTGATATACCTCTACGCATTTCGTTTCAAGTGTGAAAGGCTGATCTCGTTTCCAGAAATTAGTGAATAGGTTATGCCCTAGATATATCACCCAAGAACCTTCATACCCAGAAATATCAGAGGAGCGGTCATCAGGGTTGCGGAACCAAACACGATCACCAGGAACGTAATACTTCATTGGGAATGGATTGTCTATTGAGCCATATTCCTTTAAAAAAACCTCATGAAACTCACCAGACCTGATCGCTCTATTTTCTGAACGTTCTTCGAGTCGCTTTAATAAAGCAGGATTAGCATTTTTTAATTCTTTAGCAATACTCAGAAGAATGACGTACTCAGTAGCCCTGTAGCAAGAAAATGAATAGGCCTGACTAATATCCTCTGGCTGCGTAGCTTTGACCAAGGCATCAATAATAGATTTGCCTTTATTGAGCAAAAACCCAGCCTCTTCATCGTAATGCCAGTAATCAGTAGGTCGCTCGGCTGCTTCAGTATCGAAGTTCAAAGCAGCACGATAACCGGCATCCACCACGTAATGTCTGATGTGAATGGCTGAAATCAGCTCTTCGTAGCTTGGGAATGTAAAAGGAATAGTCGCCAACAACATGGCCACCAAAATTTCTTTATCCAAATCATCTTTATTGTCACGACCATCAATGGACATGCTCGCATATAAGCGAGTGGTATCCCAGTTAGGCGCCCACTGATCTTTATATGATTGCTTTAGGGAGAAACGGTTGTAATAGGTGCCATTAGTCTGCGAACTGTCATGATTGACACAATCCCACAAAGAATATTTGTGTAGATGTTCCTGCATTTTTTGCAGATTAATAATTTGGTCTTGCTGCGTTTTTAATACAAACTCTATGCCACGCGTTTCAAAAGGAATGTTCAATTGAGTCGCAGTCATGATGATCTCTTATAAGAAACGATCTAAGAGGCGACGGCTATGTTTATCTAAAGCCTGAATATCTTGAATGAGATATTGCACACCATGTGTATCTGAAACCAAGTACATGGTTTTATTAACCCGGCGAATATCCTCTTCACCTCGCAAGATAAATTGGGTGCGACCACGATTTGTTTTAACTGTCCAAGTGCTTGGAGTAGCAAATGTTGAGACATCTTCAATACCAGTTAGCACTGGCATGAACTCTCGACTAGCCAATTCTTCATTAATTAGCTGCTGATTAGGTTCTGACGCTTGGTCTAAAGAATCTAACCATACCAACTCATGACCATCACGATCAACGATCGCAATCGACTCATTAGGGTGACTAATAGGAAACGCTCTAACTGGGACTACTTGCTCATGAGTCACCCCCGCTTGATCTTGCAAGCAAAGATAACCAAAAGAATTTCTACTCAAACTGAATGTATTAGCCATGCGTCACTCCTAGCTCAGCATCAACAGCATCCATTGCTTGCCTTGCTTGCGTATCGTACATCCGGCGATACACACCTTGCAATGCCATCAACTGATCATGACCACCCTCTTCAATGACCTCACCCTTATCAAGAACGATTAAACGGTCTGCCTTACGTAGCGTGGATAAACGGTGCGCAATCGCAATGGTTGTACGACCTTTCACCAAATTATCTAGCGCTTTTTGAATTTCTTTTTCAGTCGTGCTATCAACAGAAGATGTGGCCTCATCCAAAATCAAAATCTGAGGATCAATTAATAAAGCTCTAGCAATTGAAATACGCTGACGCTCACCACCAGATAATGATTGACCACGCTCACCCACCAAAGAATCGTAGCCGTGCGGCAAGCGCAAAATAAACTCGTGCGCATGGGCTGCACGGGCGGCAGCGATCACTTCTGCACGCGTTGCCCCTGGTTTGCCATAAGCAATATTTTCAGCAATCGTGCCAAAGAATAAAAATGGCTCTTGCAATACTAGGCCGATATGACGGCGATAATCCGCTACAGCAATTGAACGAATGTCCACCCCATCCAACTTGATCGTGCCTTCTGCAGCGTCATAGAAACGACAAATCAAGTTCACCAAGGTACTCTTGCCAGAACCGCTATGCCCAACCAAGCCAATCATTTCTCCTGGCGCAATCTGCAAATTAATGCCTCGAGTCACTGAGCGATTACCGTAGCGGAAACCCACGTTTTGCAACTCAATTCTGCCTTCAACTTTATTTAATTTGATTGGATTAGCAGGCTCTGGAACACTAGAGACGTGATCCAAAATATCAAAAATACGTTTCGCACCTGTTGCCGCTTGCTGAGTAAACGACACAATGCGACTCATTGAATCTAGGCGCGTATAAAAACGACCGATATACGCCAAACACGCGGTCAGCATACCCACGGTGATTGAGTCATGCGAAATCTGCCAAATACCAAATGCCCAAACAACCAACAAACCAATTTCTGTGAGCAAGGTAATCGTTGGTGAGAACAACGCCCAGACTTTATTCACACGGTCATTAACTGCTAAATTGTGTTGATTGGCTAAACGGAAACGTTCTGTCTCGCGCTCTTCTTGAGCAAATGCTTTAACCACTCGTACACCTGGAATCGTGTCGGCCAATACGCTGGTTACTTCTGACCAAATACGATCAATTTTTTCAAAGCCGTAACGCAACTTATCGCGCACCACATGAATCGCCCACCCAATAAATGGTAGAGGTGTCAATGTCACTAAAGCTAACCATGGATCAATAGACACCAAGATGACTGCTGTCATCAAGATCATCAAGACGTCTGTTGCGAAATCTAATAAATGCAAGGACAAAAATAAACAAATGCGATCAGACTCCGAACCAATACGAGCCATCAAATCACCCGTTCGTTTGCCGCCGAAATACTCCAGAGATAACTTCATCAAGTGTTGATATGTACTAGTTCTTAAATCAGCGCCAATCCGCTCACTCACCAAAGCCAAGATATATGTTTTAGCCCAACCTAAACCCCAAGCGAGAAGAGCCGCAAGAAATAAGGCGCCCAAATAAAAAGCTGTTAACTCATAGTTAATCGGCTGACCACTTTGGTATGGCAACAAAATGTCATCCATCAATGGCATTGTTAAATACGGCGGCACCAGTGTTGCTGCAGTTGAAGCCAAAGTTAATAAAAATCCAGCGAACAACTGTCCCTGATAAGGTTTTGCAAAACGCCACAACCTAAACAATGTCCAAGTAGATGGTGGGGTTAGATTTTCTGAGGTACACGCAGGACACTCATCTTGATCAGGTGGCAATGGCACCCAACAGCTTGGGCACAATGGCTGTGTTTGCTCTAAACCACTCTCTAACTCATGGCCCATTGATTTAGCAAACTCAATTTTGTATTGCTGCAAGAGTCGATTGGCAATTG
>VFQS010000199.1_pt1 | contig 78689 bp, 67 predicted proteins | sample 3512361 | NCBI WGS metagenome assembly VFQS01 (sample SAMN10412375, study PRJNA504923) | tailings metagenome | isolation source: Relicate 1 Philex TSF3 active mining | place: Philippines | reverse complement strand
TGGTGCCCCCGGTGGGGGTCGAACCCACACTTGGACGATTTTAAGTCGTCTGCCTCTGCCATTGGGCTACAGGGGCTTACGCGGCAAATCTACTAGCCCGCGCGAAGACCCTATCCAACATGGCTTCGGTCAACTTACCCGTGAAGGTGTTCTGTTGACTGGGATGGTAACTCCCAATGAGAAGTCTGCTCTTGCCGACCTCGTCCTTCCACTCGAATTCTGCTCCATGTGAGAATTTCGGTGCTTTCTGGTCGACTTCAAAGTGTTTCTTAAGGGTTCGAATCACTGCATCCCAACCAAAGGCGCCTAGCGCCACGACTGCGCGAAGCGATGGATAGGCCAATTCGAACTCCGATGTCAGCCATGCTGAGCAGTTATCTCGCTCCGCCACAGTCGGCTTGTTCTCTGGTGGAACGCAATGAACTGCACAGGTGATACGAGTGTCGATCAACTCTTGTCCATCATCTCTTGATCTACTGGTCGGGATCTTCGCAAGACCATTCCTATGGAGGGAGCGATAGAGCCAATCACCGGAACTATCCCCAGTGAAGATCCTCCCGGTTCGATTGGCGCCATGAGCACCTGGCGCCAATCCAACGATCAGGATCCTTGGCTCTGCGACTCCAAATCCGGGGACAGGTCGACCCCAATATTTCTGGTCCTGATAGGACTTTCGTTTCGTTGCCGCCACTTCCTCGCGCCAGTGGACCAAACGCGGACATCGATCGCACTTGGTGATCGCCCTATCGAGAACTTCGAGTGAGGTGAACTTCTTCACGAGATGGTGCGACCGAGAGTGATCGCAATCCCATCGAGGATGTCGGATTCAGATGCGACGAAGTTCGTTGCCCCAGTTGCCAACATGATGCGAGAGAGAACCAAGGAGCCGGCGGTGATCACATCCACTCGACCTGGATGCATATATGGCAGCGCTGCGATCTGCTCAGTCGATGAGCCTTGGAATTGGTGCGCGATCCGGTGCACCTCTTCTGCCGGGATCCTTGCAAGATGGATCGCATATCGGTCGTAGGAATCGAGATCAAGTGCAGCAGCCGCAACAGTCGTCGCAGTTCCAGCGACCGCAATCAAGGTCTTGGCTTCGGTTATCGGGACTTCCTTCGACGCACGGGATATAGCGTCATCGATATCCGCAATGGCAGCAGCCAACTCACTCTTGACGACCGGATTCGATCGAAGATGGCGCTCATGCATACGTACACATCCGATATTGACGCTCACTGCCTTCTCAACCGAATCCGTTCCAAAGACAAATTCTGTCGATCCGCCGCCGATATCGACGACCAAGAATGGTCCATCAGCCGACGCCATCTCTGCTGTTGCGCCGAGGAAGGAGAGTGCTGCCTCTTCCACACCTGGAATCACCTCAGGAGTGATGCCGAGCAGTTCGTTCACTCCTGAGATGAAGATCTCCCTATTGCTTGCATCTCGTGTCGCACTTGTTGCGCAGAATCGAACTCGCTCAACGCCTCGCCTTCTCATCTCATCTGAATATCTCGCTACCACCTTGAGAGTGCGCTGAACTGCCTCGACTTTGAATTGACCGGTGGTATCGACATCTTCACCAAGTCGGACCACTTCCATCTGGCGGGTGACCTCACGCATTCCTTGATCGGTGACATCTGCGATGAGGAGTCGAATCGAGTTGGTACCGCAATCAATCGCTGCAACCCTAGCCACGACAGCTCACTTCGTTCTCACCTTTGCTCTGCCACCAAGGAGCGAGCGCTGCCAGAGCCTCATCACCCAATGGATTGACGCCTTCACCAGCACCGAGTGAGTGAGCGATCAATGAGTGAAGGCACTTGACCCGTTCGGGCATGCCACCAGCAGAGATACCTTCGACTTCAGGAACATCGAGTGAGAGCCTCCTAGCACAGACATCGCGAGTGGCCAGATAGTCATCGTGCGCTGCGTGGTATCGACCAGCTAGCTCTGGATCAGTGAGTAGGCGTTGATTCATTTCATTCATCATCCCACTGCCCTCAAGGGTTGAGATCGCTGCAGTCAGACGCGGACAGGTTGCGTAGTAATAGGTCGGAAAAGGTGTCCCATCACTGAGCCTTGGTGGAGTCTCAACCACATCGGGTGCGCCACAAGGGCATCGATGGGCGATGGCATAGACATCCCGCGGCTTGCGTCCCAACTGCGCTTCGATGCTTGCAAGGTCCTCGTTACTCGGTTTCTCACTCATGGGTTACGGCTGCGCTCCTACTGCAGTGATCGAAGAGAGCAGGCGCGAGTACCAAGGAATCCCAAGCGGAAAGTTCTCTGCAATCGGCGCGGCAGTGACTTCCCCCTCTTCTCGCTCCCTCGCAATACCTAGGACGATGTACTGCTTCTCTCCAGGCATGACGAATCGAAGCCGATCCCTTGCTTGCGATTTGATGTACTCGGGATCGCGCCATCTCGCCAATTCCTCTTGCGCTGCTTCGAGTTCTGCGCGGGCTTGATTGACCTCACCTTGAAGCGAGCTGATCTGCGCACGTTGGACGAAGTAATGTTGCAGCGGCGGAGCGACCATCAAAGCGACGATGAAGAGAACGGTGAAGAGGATCAGCGTTCGAGGCGAGCGCTTCGATGCCATCTATTCACCCGATCACTTAACTAGCGAAAACGTGGAAAGGCGTCGCGACCAGCGTATCGAGCGCTAGCACCGAGCTCAGATTCGATACGAAGGAGTTGGTTGTACTTCGCAACACGTTCACTTCGGGCAGGCGCACCAGTCTTGATCTGTCCGGATTCACATCCGACAGCGAGATCCGCGATCGTCGTATCCTCGGTCTCACCGCTTCGATGGCTCATCATCGTCTTATAACCAGCACGATGTGCCAGAGCGACTGCATCGAGAGTCTCGGTCAGAGTTCCGATCTGATTGACCTTCACTAAGAGGGCATTGGCGGTATTGCTCGCTATGCCACGAGCAAGGCGCTCTGGATTGGTGACGAAGAGATCATCTCCAACGATCTGCACCTTCGCACCCAAATCATTGGTCATCTTCTGCCAACCATCCCAGTCATCTTCTGAGAGCGGATCTTCGATGGAGACCAAGGGATAGTTCGATAGCAACTCTCCGTAGTAGGAGATCATCTCGTCCGCTGAACGCGATTGACCTTCTAAGGTGTACTTGCCATCCTTGAAGAACTCAGTAGCAGCGACATCGAGTGCGAGTGCGATCTGGGTACCAGGTTTGTAACCTGCCTTCTCGATCGCTTCGAGGATGAGATCGAGCGCCGCTCGATTGCTCTCAAGATTCGGAGCGAAACCACCTTCATCACCGATCGATGTTGCGAGTCCACGCTTCTTGAGGACCGACTTGAGATTGTGATAGACCTCAGCTCCCGCGCGTAGCGCCTCTGAGAAGTCTGATGCCCCAATAGGAGCGATCATGAACTCTTGGATATCAACATTTGTATCAGCGTGAGCACCGCCATTGAGGATGTTCATCATCGGGACCGGAAGAGTCGATGCGTTCGGTCCGCCGATGTAGCGGAAGAAGGAGAGATCTGCACTCTCCGCAGCTGCTCGAGCCACCGCAAGTGAGAGTCCGAGGATCGCATTCGCACCGACGCGACCCTTATTCGCAGTGCCATCGACTTCAAGCATCACAGCATCGACTTCACGCTGATCCTGTGCATCGAGACCTTCGATTGCCGGCGCCAACTCATCCATCACGAAGTTGACGGCTTTGAGCACTCCCTTACCAAGGTAGCGGTCCCCACCATCGCGAAGTTCTACTGCCTCGAATGCTCCGGTCGATGCGCCGCTCGGTACTGCTGCTCGCGCTGCGGTTCCATCTTCAAGGACGACCTCGACTTCGACGGTTGGATTTCCTCGAGAATCAAGGATCTCCCTGGCAAGGATCGCATCAATGAGCGCCACGTGTTAACTCCCCTATCGATTTCAAGAATCACAAATCTTTCTCAGGGTCAGATTCTATCGGTCTCGATTCGACGGTCGAGACTCGCTGCATATTGCAAAGTGGCCCGTCGCAGCTCAGTTTCAGGATCGATGCCCGCTTCAACGGCTCGCCGTACGATTGCAAGCAACGCTTCGCCCAGATCATCACTCTCAACACTGCCGCTCGGAAGGGCTCTGGAGTTCTTCATCGCTCGTTGCAGATATTTCGTCGCCAATGTCAGCGCGGGTTGTCCTGTGGGGACACCATCGAAGATCTCTGCTCGGGACTTCTCCACATTCTTGATTCGTTCCCAATTGCCGAGGACTTGATCACTGGTCTCCAGGCGTTGCGCGGGATCATCGCTAAAGACGTGCGGGTGCCTGCTGATCAACTTCGCAGCAACACGCTGGGCGACCTCATCTAGATCGAAGGGATCATCACTTCGCTCTTGACCGATTCGGGCATGGAAGTAGACCTGAAGGAGGAGGTCACCTAGCTCCTCGACCATCTCGTCTCGGTCATCGCGCTGAACCGCATCGATGAACTCATACGCCTCTTCGATGAGATAACGCAGTAATGAACGATGATCCTGTTCACGATCCCATGGGCATCCACCGGGGGATCGCAGACGATCCATCACCTCACGAAGGTGTGTGAGTGGATCAGTACTCATCAATCTGTGACGGCACCATTGCTATCGCCGCCACTTTGCAAGCTAGCGGTTGATTCATCCCATACGCCATAGCGCGGATTGACGGTGACAGAGAGCTCTCCAGCTTTCTTCACGAGAAGTGCTTGTTGTGCGTTAGGCACTTCCTCCTGAGCGATACCTTGAGCGAGCAAGATCTCACCCAAACGCTCGTAGATCTTCGAAGCGACGATATAGGTCTCGAAATCCTCTTGTGCGATCACTGCGCCGGCAAGCGCTCGATTGAGATTCTCTTCCCCACCGACTTGGTCGACGATGTACTCGCGCTCTGCATCGATATCCGTCTTGGAGATCTCGATACCAAACTCCTTGGCCAACTCGTCGAGTAGGACCACTGTGATGTGGAATTGCGCTTGAGATTGGACGAGTGCCTCTTCTGTTGGGAACTCCATTCCTGAGGTATCCACTTCAGCTCGTTCGGTGATCACTGAATCGACACTGGTCTGGATGGTAGAGAGTGGGATCTCGACATCACCGATGATCGCTGCGGCATCCATCTTCGCGCATCCAGAGAGAAGAAGGAGTGATGCGCCAAGCATCAAGATCACCTTTGCTCGAAAGTTTCGCATCACATCAACCATCCTGTCGCTCATCTGGAATCACGGGCTTCAACGCAATCGGTCCTAGTGAAAGGAGTCCAATACGCCTCGAACCCAACTTAGGAGTTCCATTGCCTCATCGGCACTTGCTCCAACCTTATCGGAACTCCTTCTGGTGTTTGCCCAGCTCTCGCTCATGACATCGCTGAAATGGTGCGATACCAAAAGAGTCTCGACATTTCGCTTATAGATCGAACCTGGATAGAGACGCTTGATCCGCAACTCCTTCGATTCAGCGAGGGTGATGGGAGCCACTTTCATACTCTTCCCCTGCCATATCAACTCCTGGATACCGAGTTTGCGGGCCATATTTCGAACCCGAGCAACATCCATGAGAAGTCTTGCTGGTTGAGGGAGTTCACCAAAGCGATCCTTCAGTTCCGCGATGATCTCATTGACCTCGTCATCACCTTCTGATTGCGCCAACCTTCGATAGATATCGAGTCGAAGACGGTCAGCTTCGATGTACTCAAGGGGAAGATATGCGGTGATAGGTATCTCAACCTTGCACTCTCGCCGCTCTGTAGCGATCTGATTCTCGTCGACAAGACCAACTTTCAATTCTGCGACGGTCTCACTCACCATCCTCATATAGAGGTCGAAGCCAACATCAGCGATATGTCCTGACTGTTCGCCACCCAAGAGATTGCCTGCGCCTCGAATCTCGAGATCCTTGAGAGCTACCTGCATCCCTGCGCCGAGATCGGTGTTCGTGGCGATGGTGGTCAATCGATCATGGGCGACCTCACTCAGTGGCTTATCTGCGTCGTAGAGGAAATATGCATAGCCACGTTCACGACCTCGGCCGACTCGACCTCGTAATTGGTGCAACTGTGAGAGGCCAAAGGTGTCGGACCTCTCTACGATCAGTGTGTTGGCGTTCGCCACATCGATTCCATTCTCGATGATGGTTGTCGCCACCAAGACATCGAACTCCCTATTCCAAAATGCCAGGATCACCTCCTCCAAGAGTTGTTCGCTCATCTGACCATGGGCAACCGCTATCCGAGCCTCTGGTACCAAGGTGCGCAATCGAGAAGCGGCATCGTCGATCGATTCCACTCGATTGTGGAGATAGAAGACCTGACCATCGCGGAGTAACTCGCGATGTATCGCAGCCTGCACCTGTTTGGGGTCCATCGGCCCTACATAGGTGAGTATCGGGTGGCGCTCCTCAGGCGGCGTCGTGATCGTCGACATCTCTCGAATACCAGTGATCGCCATCTCGAGAGTGCGCGGAATCGGCGTTGCACTCATCGCCAGAACATCGATCGATGCTCGTAACTTCTTGAGCGATTCCTTATGGTCCACGCCAAAGCGCTGCTCCTCATCGATGATCACAAGTCCCAAGTCTTTGAACGAGATGTCGCTAGAGAGCAAGCGGTGTGTCCCGATCACGACATCGATGGTTCCCGTTGCAAGTGCACTGATCACCTTCTTACTCTCTGAGGCAGTGTTGAATCGCGAGAGCGAAGCGAGTTTGACTGGAAACCCGGCAAAGCGCTCTGAAAAGGTGTTGAAGTGTTGTTGCACCAAGAGAGTGGTAGGGACCAGGACTGCGACTTGCTTCCCATCTTGAACCGCCTTGAATGCAGCGCGTATTGCAATCTCAGTCTTGCCATAACCGACATCACCGCAGATCAATCGATCCATAGGCCTCGTCGACTCCATATCGCGCTTGACTTCCTCGATGGTGGAGAGTTGATCGGGAGTCTCGACATAAGGAAAGGCATCTTCCAATTCACGCTGCCAGGAAGTATCGGGAGAGAATGCGAATCCTGGAAGACTGACTCTCGCTGCGTAGAGGCGGATCAACTCGCGCGCGATCTCCTTGATCGCCTTCTTCGCCCGAGCCTTGCTCTTGATCCATTCACTGCCACCGATACGACTCAGTGCAGGTTTTTCACCACCGATGTACTTGGTCACCAGCTCCAGCGAGTCAGTGGGAACGAAGATGCGATCCCCTGGGTGCCCACGCTTCGCAGCGGCATATTCGATCACCAGGTACTCGCGTGCACCGCCTGCGACGACGCGGTTGGTCAGTTCGATGAACTTGCCGATTCCATGATGTTCGTGAACGACGAAATCTCCATGGCGTAGCGAGAGTGGATCGATCTCCTTCCGCCTTTTCGAAGGCAGGCGTGAACCATCCCCCTGACCTGATCCTCGACTTCCACTACCGCCTTGAATATCGCGGTCGGTGAGAAAGGCGATCTTCAATTCTTCTGAGATGAAACCATGAGTCAGCGAAGACTTGGTGAGGTAGACCAATCCCTTGGTCGGCGTAGCGTCGAGCGATTCGAGAGCTCGTGTCGGTAATTGATCCGATATGAACTCCTCATACCTTTTGACGAGCCCCGCTCCGGGTGCACAGATGACGACCGTGTAGGAATTCGACACCCACTCCTTCATGTCATGAAGGAGCGCATCACTATCGCCACGATAAGGCGTGATGGGTGCTGCGGGCCAAGCGAGGGTCGCTTCCTCATCTTTGGCATAGCTATCGAAGGAGCGAAGCTTCATTCCTCGATCGATGAGACCATTGAGGACAGTAGCAAGTGAAAGGAAGCTACCGCCCTCCAATTCTTCGCGTAGATCGATAGGCGTCTGACCACCATGTGCGGCGTGAGACCACGCAGCCTGCAAGAACTCTTCATCTGTCTTCTTCAGTTCGAGTGAACGACTCCGGATTCGTTCACTCTCGATCATGATCACTTCACTTGAAACGGGAAGTATCTCGTGGAGCGGGATCATCTGATCGACCAAGAGTGGAGCGAGCGATTCCATACCATCTGGATACCCACCCGCTGCGATACGCGAAGCCATCTCACTCAATTGGCTAAAGCGTCCTGCAATCCCCTCGGCTCGTCTCTTCACATCCTCCGTAACGAGCAATTCACGGACTGGGAGTATGGATAGCCGAGCGATCTCTTGCTGTAGCGATCTCTGATCACCCAAGGCGAATGGTCTGATCGATTCGACTTCATCTCCGAAGAGATCGACTCGAATCGGATGATCCGATGTTGCAGGGTAGATATCGACCAACCCACCGCGCACTGCGAAGTCGCCGCGGCGCTCGACGAGGTCAACTCTTCGATAGGCCATCGAGACGAGTCTTTCGATGATGGAATCCAGCGACGATTCCATCCCTACTTCAAGCTCAAGGATCAACTTCTCTGGCATTGCGATCAACGGTTGCAGGAGTGCGCGTACCTGAGTGACGACGATCTTGAGCCTTGGATCCTGATCGATGATCCGATATCGCGTTTCAATCCTTCGCGCCAACGTGTCGCTCTGCGGACTCAACCGTTCGTGGGGCAGCGTCTCCCAGGCGGGTAGCTCAGCGACTGCTTCATCTCCGAGGAGTTCGCGTAGCCCAGAGGCGAGATCGCTCTGCACTCTCGATGAATGGGCAACGGCGATGACGAATCCTTCGCGAGCACGATGTGCCAGAGCGAAAGGTAAGAGGGATGAGGGCACGGTGAGATCACAACGTGGGTTCTCGAGGGAGGTGCTCGGGCCCAAAGCCGCAAGAAGACCAAGCGCCATCTAGACTTCCCCTATTCCTGCTTCGTCAGTATTTTTTCCCATCGTCGCTTCAGTGCAGAAGCAACGCAAATAGCTCCGATTGATGATTGACCCAGGGGTCGCACTTCAATGGAGCAGAGTTGAGTTTATATGAGCGATCACGATGCATCCTTACGAGCGGATGTTCGCACCCTTGGTGATCTCCTAGGCCAATCTCTGGTCCGCCAGAGCGATGCTGAACTATTGGAGCTAGTAGAGAAGGTACGACTGACCGTTCGCGAGGGCGACGCGACCTCGTTGATCGAGAACCAACCTGTCGCTCGAAAGATGGAACTGGTCCGCGCCTTCACTACCTATTTCAATCTTGCCAATGTCGCCGAACAAGTTCACCGTGCGCGTTCACCTCGCGGTTCTTGGATCTCAAAGACGGTCGCAAGGATCAAGTCTGGACTCGATGAAGGCCTCTTCACAGAAGACGATGTGGCTGGATGGATCGCACGCTTTCACATCAGGCCGGTCTTCACTGCACATCCAACCGAAGCAGCGCGACGCTCGGTCCTATCGAAGTTGAAATCCATTTCACAACTCCTCGACGAGCCACCATCTCTGCGTCGAGAGGAGAGACTCGCGGAAGAGATCGATCTGCTCTGGCAAACCGACGAATTGAGACTTGAACGGCCCGAACCACTCGACGAGGCAACGAACGCCCTCTACTACTTGGATGATCTCTTCAGATTCACGGTTCCAGATGTCTTGCATGATCTCGCTCGTGAATTGAGAGGACTTGGAATCTCACTTCCACCCACTTCGACTCCACTTCGATATGGAAGCTGGATCGGCGGTGATCGAGATGGCAATCCCCATGTGACTGCAAAGGTGACTGAGGATGTGATCGTCTTGCAGATGGGACATGCCATACGCGTCACACTCGAAGCCCTCGATGAATTGCGCCAAGCACTCTCCGTTTCAGAGCGACTCGTCGGGGTAAGTGACGAAGTCCGGCGTTCTGTTGCAGAGGACTTGGCTCGTATCCCAGAGATCGAGGCTCGGTTTCGCAGGATCAACGTTGAAGAGCCGTATCGCCTGAAAGCAACAGCGATTCGACATCGCCTCCTGATGACGCAACGACGTCATGCCAATAAGAGTGCGCACGAGCCAGGACGTGATTACGAATCGACTGAGGAACTCCTTGAGGATTTGATGATGATCCATTCCTCGCTCATGGAGAATCGCGGTGAATTGATCGCACATGGAGCGCTCGAACGCGCGATTCGAACCATTGCAGCATTCGGATTGACCCATGCCATCCTCGATGTGCGTGAGCATTCCGGTGCACTCCGACAATTCATGGTCGCCGTCGGCGTCGAGACCGATGGTGCACTTTCCACCGAAGCGCTCGATTCACTTCTTGCGACTGGTTTCCCACTCAAGCGGTCAGATCTCGATGAGCGAGCCGAACAGACGCTTGCCACCTTCGAGACCATCAATCGCTCGATTGCGACCTTCGAACCTGAGGTGATCGAGAGTTACATCATTTCGATGACTGAGGATGAGCGAGACGTCCTTCGCGCTTCGCTGATTGCGATGCAAGCAGGGCTGGTCGACCTCAAAGCGAATCACGCGGCGATCGGTTTCGTTCCACTCCTAGAGACCGTGTCAGAACTGAGCAATGCTGGTGCGATCTTGGATCGCCTCCTGAGTGCCAAGAACTATCGAAGGATCATCGAACTTCGTGGCAATCTACAAGAGGTGATGCTCGGTTACTCGGACTCGAACAAGGATGCAGGGATCACAACGTCACAGTGGCAGATCCATCAAGCGCAGCGAAAACTCCGTGACGTTGCCAAGCGTCATGGTGTCCAACTTCGTATCTTCCATGGTCGCGGAGGTTCGGTTGGGCGAGGCGGCGGACCGACCTATGACGCACTCATCGCTCTTCCTTGGGGCAGCGTGGATGGCGAGATCAAACTGACCGAGCAAGGAGAAGTGATCAGCGACAAGTACGCCTATCCCGCACTCGCTCGCGAGAATGTCGAATTGCTGATCGCAGGTGCTTTAGAGGCGACGGTGATGAATCGAAAAGCCAGACAGAGCGAAGCTGAGTTGACGAGTTGGAATGAAGCGATGGAGACGGTCAGTGGCGCCGCACATGTGAAGTATCGAGAGTTGATCGATCACCCCGACCTTCCAGAGTATTTCTATCAATCCACTCCAGTCGACCATCTCGGACAACTCTTCCTCGGTTCAAGGCCATCGCGCCGCAGCAATGAACGCGCCCTTGGTTCACTCAGAGCGATCCCTTGGGTCTTCGGTTGGACTCAATCACGTCAGATCGTCCCCGGATGGTTCGGAGTTGGAAGCGGCCTAGAAGCCGCTCGAAATTCAGGATTCGGTGAACGTCTCAAAGAGATGCATCATCAATGGCACTTCTTCTCATCCTTCATCTCCAATGTCGAGATGACGATCGCAAAGACCGACCTTGAGATCGCAAAGAGATATGTGAAGAGATTGGTCGACCCTGCGCTCCACCACTTCTTCGAGACCATACAAGAGGAGTTTGAGAGGACCAAGCGCGAGATCTTGATCCTTCTCGGCACGAAGGAGCTACTTGAGAACCAAGCAACGCTTGCGAAGACACTCAAAGTGAGGGATTCCTACCTCGCTCCGATCCACTTATTGCAGATCGATCTTCTCGCCGAGATTCGAAAGAGCGCGAATCAGGAGATCTCACGGGCGCTATCGCTGACCATCAACGGAATTGCAGCAGGACTTCGCAATACCGGCTGAAGTAGCTACGAGTTGAATCGACTCTGCGCTGCGGCGAGTCCTTCAGTGACGAGAGAGATCAAGGCATCCCCGGCACGATCGAGGAAGAGTGGGATCTCTTCTCGTTCTTGTGACGAGAACTTTCGTAGTACGAAATCAGCGGGATCTTGCCTTCCAGGTGGCCGGCCGATTCCAAGTCGAATCCGGTAGTACTCCGGTGTGGAGAGCGCCGATGTCATGCTCTTCAAGCCATTATGGCCATTCTCGCCACCGCCCAACTTCATACGAAGGGTCGCAAAATCAATATCGAGTTCGTCGTGGCAGGCGATGATGTTGGAGGCTGAAACTGAATAGAAGTCTGCGAGCGCGCGGACATTGCTACCCAAGGTGTTCATGTAGGAATGTGGCTTGGTCAGGACCAGGATCGCTCCGTTAGGAAGCCGCAGATCCGCAACATCATTGCGAGATTTATGCCTGGAGAAGCGAATCCCGTTGCTCTCTGCGAGATGGTCGACCAACATCGCACCGATGTTGTGACGTGTTGCCGAGTATTCGTCGCCGGGATTGCCAAGACCAACCACGATCCAGCGAGTGGACGCGGTTGCCATCATCGATTACTTCTTCTCTGCTTCGCCTTCTGCAGCAGGTGCCGCAGCAGCTTCGCCTTCTGCAGCAGGTGCCGCAGCAGCAGCTTCCTCTGTAGCGGTAGCGCGAACTGAGAGGTGAACGACGACTGTCTCTGGCGCAGAGACCAATGTGACTCCACTTGGAAGTGTCACATCGCCAGCCGTCTTTGAGTCGCCGGCAGCGAGGCCAGTGATGTCGAGATCCAAAGATTGTGGGATGGAGATGGCAAGGCACTCCACCTCAATGGTGTTGTGAACGTGTTCCAAGATTCCATCACGGTCGTATTCACCATGTGCGTGAACTGGAACGGAAACCTTGACTCTCTCATCGCGGCGGACGAGAAGGAGATCAATGTGCTCGAGGTATCCCTTGAGCGGATTCCTGACGATCGACTTTGGCAATGTGAGTTCGACCTTGCCATCGATATCGATATCGAGGAGGACGTTGGAGGTCTTGATCGCCTGTACTACATCCTTGGCAGGAAGTGAGATGTGGATGGGATCGGTACCGTGACCGTAGATCACTGCTGGCACTTGGCCGTCTCGACGAATTCGCCTCGAAGCACCCTTGCCGAATTCGGAGCGTCGTGAACCCTTGATGGAAATCTCTGCCATGACATATTCCTTTGCTTGTCGATTACGGACCTTTTTGGTCCCTCGCCTGAAGGGCAGAGGTTAGCCGTGACTTTCGTTAAGACCAAATCCTCTTTCGAATCCTTTAGGTCCTTTAGGAATGCCCATCAAAGAGGCTGGTCACTGATCCATCCTCGAAGACTTCGCGGATCGCTCGAGCAACGAGAGGTGCTATCGAAAGGACAGTGAGTTTCTCAAAACGACTCGAATCTTCGATCGGGAGGGTATTGGTCACTACCACTTCACTGACTTTGGAATTTCGAAGCCGGTCAGCAGCAGGTCCTGAGAAGACGGCATGTGTCGCAGCGATGATCACCTCGGCCGCGCCCTCTTCGATCAACGCATCGACTGCTTTCGTGATCGTCCCTGCAGTATCGATCATGTCATCGATGACGACGCAGGTCTGTCCCTTCACATCACCGACGACCTTGCCAGTCGTTGACTCATTGGGCACTCGTGGGTCACGCGTCTTATGGATGAATGCGATCGATGCGCCGCCGAGGAGGTCACTCCAACGCTCTGCAACACGAACTCGACCAGAATCAGGTGAGACGATGGTCAATTTGCTTCTATCGACGCGTGTGCCGACGTAATTGGTAAGGAGCGGCAACGCGAAGAGGTGGTCAACTGGACCATCGAAGAATCCTTGGATCTGGGCAGTATGCAGATCTACCGTCATCAAGCGATCAGCTCCTGCTGTCTTGAAGAGATCCGCCATCAATCGAGCGGAGATCGGCTCACGTCCTCGATGCTTCTTATCTTGACGTGCATAGCCGTAGAAAGGAGCGACGACAGTGATCCTCTTTGCAGAGGCGCGCTTGAGAGCATCGACCATGATCAATTGCTCCATGATCTGCTTGTTCAGTGGCGCGGTATGGGATTGGATGACGAAAGCATCGCAGCCACGAACGCTCTCTTCGAAACGAACGAAGATCTCGCCATTGGCGAAGTCATAGGCAGAGGTAGGAGTGATAGGAACGCCAAGTTCCTTGGCGATCTCATCTGCGAGTTCAGGGTATCCGCGTCCAGTGAAGAGACGTAGCCTCTTCTCGGAACCTAATCGCAGCTCATTCATCACTTTTCTCCGCTCTCCTTCTTGCTCGCTGCTTCGGCCGACTTCGTTCCAGAACGCTTTCGTAGTACCCAACCGAGGATGTTGCTCTGCTTTGCGCGACCGACTCCCATCGCCCCTGGCGGGACGTCTTCGGTGATCACCGAGCCGGCCGCAGTGTATGCGCCATCACCGATCGAAACTGGAGCAACCAACATCGTGTCACTACCGATTCGAACATGATCCCCAACAGAGGTCTTGTGTTTTTCGACGCCGTCATAATTGACGAAGACTGTTGCTGCACCGATATTGGTCTCGCGTCCGATCGTCGCATCCCCAACATATGAAAGGTGAGGGATCTTGCTGCCTTCACCGACGAGCGAATTCTTCACTTCGACATAGGCACCAACGCGAGAACCTGTCGATAGCTCGGTTCCTTCACGGAGGAAACTAAAGGGTCCGACTTGAACTTGGTATCCGATCGCGGCACCTCGTACATATGACTCGATCACTCGAGCCTCCTGGCCAACGGATGCATCGACGAGAGTCGTTCGTGGACCGATCACTGCTCCAGTTTCCACGATGGTCTTACCGCTAAGGATGCTTCCAGGAAGAAGTGTGACATCCGGTGCGATCTCAACGGTGAGATCGACCCAGGTACTCGAAGGATCCGTGATGGTGACGCCGCTGAGCATCAGAGCCTCGTTGATCCGATCCTGCATGATCGAGGTCGCGATCGCCAATTGCCGTCGATCATTGACTCCGATGATCTCGGATTCGTCGTCGATCAGATGTGCGCCGACTTTCTCACCTTTCTTGCGCAAGATAGAGATGACATCGGTCAGATACTGCTCACCTTGAGCGTTATCGCTCTTGACTTCACTGAGAGCATCTTTGAGAGCCTGGTAGTCGAAGATGTAGACGCCAGAGTTGATCTCATCGATACTTCTTTCGAGATCGTTGCAATCCTTCTCTTCAACGATACGGTCGACATTGCCATCACCATCTCGGACGATGCGACCGTAACCTGTTGGGTCGAAGACCTCTGCAGTGAGGATCGTTGCTTTCGCATTCGTCTTGCGATGATCTGCATAGAGCGATGTCAAAGTGGCGCCAGTAAGGAGCGGTGTATCGCCAGCAAGGACGATCACTGATTCCGTCCCTGAGCCTTTACTCTTCTCAAAATGCTCCAATGCGAGGCGAGCCGCCGCACCGGTGCCGTTGCGAACTTCTTGGAAGACTGAGAGCGCATCAGGTTCAATCTCTTTCAGATGCGCTTCGACCGATTCTCGATTTGCACCGACGACCACGGCGCGAGATTGGGGAGCGAGTTGATCCACCGCTGCAAGAACGTGCCCCAAGAGAGTCTTGCCGGCGATCTCATGTAAGACCTTCGCCTTGGTCGACTTCATCCTGGTGCCTTCTCCGGCCGCCAAGATGATCGCCAAGTCCACGGCAACAGTCTATTGCCGAGAATCTAAATTGATTATCGACCGCTTCTTCATTCTGGCTCCTCCACCTGGTATCGATCCAGGACCCTGGGCTTCAAAGGCCCATGTGCTAGCCACTACACAATGGAGGAACCTGTAGTTTATCGGTCAATTACCGTTGCGCCGACTACGGGTCCACTCGCACGAACGACATTGCCCACCACTCCACTTGAGGTGAGGGCAACGACGAGATCCAGGGCATGGTCTTCATCTTCCGCAAGGAATGCCACGGTCGGCCCTGATCCAGAGACGATGCCACCTAGCGCTCCGTAATCCATGCCGACATCGAGGATCAATCGCAGCGCAGGTCGAATCGAACATGCTGCCGGCTGAAGATCGTTCTGCAAGGACTTACCAAGAGCCTTCGCATCTCCCGAGCGGAGCGCATGCATCAGGGATTCATTGATTTGCGGAGCTGAGATCTCCATCCCTTCACGGAGACGGTCGCATTCCTTGTAGATGGCAGGCGTCGAGAGTCCGTTACTCGAAAGTGCAAGAACCCACGAATATTCGCCGCGTGCCAATGCAGGTGTGAGTTGTTCTCCCCTCCCGGTTCCAACAGCGGTGCCGCCAGAGATGGAGAATGGAACATCGCTTCCAATCTCCGCGCCTATCTCTTCCATCTCAGATTTGGAGAGTCCCAAACTGAAGAGCGAGTCGATGGCAACGATCACTCCTGCTGCGTTCGCACTTCCACCAGCCATGCCACCTGCTACTGGGATTCTCTTCTCAATGGTGATGTCGATAGGAGTTTCGAGTTGAAAACGATTGAACATCAATTCTGCGGCGATATAGGCGAGATTGCTCTTGTCGGTAGGGATACCGTGAGGATGATCAGCCTTGATCTCGATGGAGAATCGTTCTTTCCGATCTCGCTCTCCTGAAAGCGCGACCTTCACATCATCAAAGATCGAGACGGCTTGAAAGAGAGTTGCGATGTCGTGATATCCATCATCCCTCAGAGGTCCTACCGAGAGTTGAAGGTTGACCTTCCCCGGGACGCGAACCGTCACATGATCATGTGCCACGAGCGAAACCCTAGTCCTTAGTTCTTATTGCGTGTTCTAGCTCAAGATCCGATCGCGTAGTGGGGTGCTAACTCTCGTGCAATCGAGAGGAACTCTTCGATTCCTAACGACTCTGCACGAGCGGTCGGATCGATACCTGCGCGAATCAGATGTGTCTCGATCTTCTCCGCTCCTGAATCCAACTCCGATTCCAGCTTGGCAAGCGCACTTCTGAGCATCTTTCTCCGTTGATTGAAAGCAAGATCGATGACCTTGAAGGTCAGTACTCGTAATTCTTCACTCGCCAACGGCTGATGGATGGCCAGGGAAAGGAGCGAGGAGTCGACCCGCGGAACTGGCCAGAAGACTGCCCTCGGTACATCGTCCCTCAATTCTGCTTTCGAATACCAAGCAACTTTGGCGCTTGGAACTCCGTAATCCTTGCTTCCAGGTCGCGCCGCCAATCGAACGGCGACCTCGCTTTGCACCATCACCATGGCGGATTCAAAGATCTCCATCTCGAGAAGGTGCAAGATGACCGGCACCGAGACGTTATAGGGAAGATTTGCAACGATCCTCATCTTCCTGGCAGTGACGTTCTCCGCCAGGATCTCGTCCTTCGTCAATCGCAGCGCATCCGTTGCCATCACCGAGAATGAGCTCTCATCGGCGCCATGTGCGATGAGGGTTTCGGAGAGTCTGCCAGCTAACCTCTTATCTATTTCGACTGCGAGGAGATGGGCTCCACTCTTGAGGATTGAGAGTGAGAGTGAACCAATCCCTGGTCCTACTTCGAGTACGAGATCGCTCTCTTCTATGCCTGCTAGTCGAACGATCTTCTCGCAGATATTGGAATCATGTACGAAATTCTGACCCAGACTCTTCGACGGGGTGATCGAAAGCTCTGCAGCGATCTGGCGGATTTCGGTCGCACCAAGTAGCGAGATCTCCTTGGTCACGCTGAGGCTTTACCGAAATCTCCGAAACATCTCTCGGCATTCTGCGACAGATGTTCGATCAAGGTCTCAAGGTCATCGCCTCGAAGTTCGGCCATGAATCGAATGGTCCTCACCACCTGCGCAGGAGTATTGAGATGGCCTCGAAAGGGGGCGGGAGCCAAGAATGGAGAATCTGTCTCGGCGAGCAATAGGTGCGGCGGGACTTCGACGATCGCCTCGCGTAACTCTGGTGCATTCTTGAAGGTGAGGGTTCCTGCAAAGGAAAGGTAATACCCCTTGCGCACGCACTCTCTCGCCATCTGGGCATCACCCGAATAACAGTGGAAGATCGTGGTCTCGGGAGCGCCTTCTTCATCGAGAAGATCGAGGACCGCACGATGAGCATCACGGTCGTGGATGATCAGCGCCTTCTTCTTCCGTTTCGCGATATCGATATGTCTGCGGAACGAGTACTTCTGACGTTCCTGCAACTCAGGTGGCGTGCGGAAGAAATCGAGTCCAGTCTCACCTATGCCACGAACACGAGGCTCATCAGCCAAACGCTCGATGATGCTCAAATCCTTCTCGAGGTCATCAACGACTGGTGCTTCGTTGGGATGGAGAGCGACCGCAGCCAGCACTGAAGAATCAAAACGACGAGCGAGGGCAACCGACCACTCGGATTGTTCTGCCGAGTATCCGACTTGGACTATTCGATCGATGCCAACAGAAGCGCTCTCTTCGATGACATCATCAAGGGCGGAGTCATCTACTCCAGTATTGGTGACGATCTCAAGATGCGCATGGGAATCGACGCAGGGAATCGGAAGTGGATCAGGAAGCGGTGCTCTTGGACGATCGATATCGCGATTGTGACGATCTGCCATCTCAATCTTCCATCTCAATCTTCCATCTCAATCTTCCATCTCAATCGTCCAAGCGAGGGAAGAGCGCATCACCCTTGATGACGGTCGTCGCGGGGATCAACTGCCCCCAATGTGCAACCGCATCGATACGCATGGAAGTGATTGGACCTAAAGCCTCGCCGCCGATCCAACTCCAAAGTCTCTCGCAACTAGCCGGCATGACTGGATGCAGGAGAATGGCGAGCGCACGGAGGGCCTCAGCAGTGTTGTAGAGGATCTCTCTCACTTCGTTCATCCGCGTTGGGTCCTTGGCGATGATCCACGGCTCCTTCTCGGTCAGATACCCGTTGACCTTCTTACAGAATTCCATTGCAGCGTTGATACCACCTTGGAAATCGAGTCGAATGAAGGCCTCATCAGCGATCTGAACTGTCTCCTTCAAAGCTGCGGAAAGTTCCTTCGCTTCAGAGCGCTCCGGGATCTTTCCGTCGCAATACTTTCCGATCATCGCCGTCGCGCGGGAGGCGAGGTTTCCGAAATCATTGGCCAATTCACTCGTGTAGCGCGCAGACATGTCCTCCCATGAGAAGGAGCCATCACTACCGAATGGGATCGCACGCAGGAAGTAATAACGGAAGGCATCGACTCCAAAGTGATCGGTGATCTGCCGAGGTGCGATTCCGGTGAGTTTGCTCTTGCTCATCTTCTCGCCACCGACGAGCAACCAGCCATGGGCAAAGACCTTCTCCGGCAGCGGTAGCCCCGCGGCCATCAACATCGCTGGCCAGATCACCGCATGGAAACGCAAGATGTCCTTACCCACCAGGTGCACACTCGCTGGCCATGTCGAATCGAACTTCTTACCGAGTTCGCTTTCGCTCGGCTCTCCCAATCCGACTGCTGTCGCATAGTTGAGCAACGCATCGAACCAGACGTAGACGACTTCCTTCTCATCCCATGGAACCGGAATCCCCCACGAGAAGCTCGAACGAGAGATAGAAAGGTCTTGGACGCCACCTTCAAGGAAGGCGATGACCTCATTCCGCGCACTCTCAGGTTCACACGCTTGTGGATTCTCTCGATATCGCTTGAGGAGCGGTTCTACGAAATGTGAGAGCTTGAAGAAATAGTTTCGCTCTGAGACGCGCTCAACCGGCTTCGAATGGATCGGACAGTTTCCATCGACCAAGTCACTCTCAAGTTTGAACTCTTCACAACCGACGCAGTAAGGGCCTTCGTACTGTCCTTCGTAGATGAAGCCCTTATCTTTGAGCGAGGAGAGGAACCGCTGCACCCGAATCATGTGGCGATCTTCCGTGGTGCGGATGAAATCGTCGTTTGCGATGTTGAGTTCTTGCCAGAGTGGCTTCCATGCCTCTTCGACCAGACGGTCACACCAATCTTGAGGAGCTACCGAATTGGCCTCTGCAGTACGCAACACTTTCTGACCATGCTCATCGGTGCCGGTCAGATACCAGACCGCTTCGCCGCGGGCGCGGTGCCAACGAGTGAGAACGTCGCCTGCCACGGTCGTGTATGCGTGACCGATATGGGGAGCATCATTGACGTAGTAGATCGGCGTGGTCAGATAGAAGGCTTTTGCCATTGGCGAATCCTAACTTCCTCAGACGAGCGAGTTCTCTTCTCCAGAATGACGTAGCGAGTTCGCAAGATCGTATGCGTCTCGTTTCGAAATGATGAACTCTGATGAGAGTCTGACGCTGATCTCCTTGGAAGAGAGACCTTCTTCGAAGAGCTCCTTCGCCCGCTCCAAGATCTCTTCTTTGGAGGAGTCGGTTCTACTTTGGCCTGGAGCAAGGACGATGGTGATCTCACCTTTGATTCCGTCTCCATCTTCACGTGCCATCGCCCAACTCAAGGCGCTCTCCAATGTGCCGCGAAAGACCTCTTCATAGGTCTTGGTCATCTCGCGACAGATTGCAATCCGTCTCTCGTTGCCGAGTACTCGATCTGCGATCTTCAGTGTACGAACCAGACGCTTCGGGGATTCGAAGGTGACGACCGTTCGCTCCTCGTGCTCCAGACTCTGAAAGTACTTTTCGAGCGCTCCTTCACTGCGTGGCAGGAAGCCATCGAAGGCGAACTTGGCAGCTGTGAACCCGGAATAGAGCAACGCCGTCAGCACCGCACTTGCACCGGGAATGACCGACATGGGAAGAGCAGCTGCAATCACTTCATTGATCAGTCGATATCCGGGGTCACTCACTCCTGGAGTTCCGGCATCAGAGATCAATAAGACGTTCTTTCCTGCTTTGATCTCCTCAAGCAAACCAGGAACACGATCACTCTCATTTCCATCAAAGAATGAGAGGACTCTTGCATCGAAGCGAACACCAAGATCGGAAGCGAGTCGATGGAACTTGCGAGAATCCTCTGCTGCGATCAGGTCAGCGCTCTCGATGCTCTGACGAAGTCGAAGCGAAGCATCACCGATATTGCCGATAGGTGTGGCAGCAACGAATAATGGAGACATGGTGGTGAGTAGGCTAACTGGTATGCCGACCAAGATTAAGTCGCTTGCACTCGGCGCACTCCTTGGTCTTGCTGCGCTCATTCGCTTCTTCAATATCTCTGAGCCAGATTCTCTGATCTTCGATGAGGTCTATTACGTCGATGGTGCGAACGATCTCCTTGACCATGGCGTTGAAGTCGATGGTGCGAACCCTGAATTCGTAGTCCATCCCCCGCTTGGAAAATGGCTTATCGGCATAGGAATAGCGCTCTTCGGTGACTCTTCCTTCGGTTGGCGCTTCTCTACCGCAGTTGCAGGTGTGATCTCGGTCCTTCTCCTCTATCTGATCGCTCTACGCCTCTTCCGCTCTGAAAGTGTCGCGCTGATCGCCGGTTCACTCCTTGCCATCGATGGTCTTGCGATCGTGATGTCAAGGACCGCACTCCTCGATAACTTCCTCACGCTCTTCATCTTGCTCGCGTTCTACCTCCTCATCACACGTCACTTCATCGGAATGGGTCTAGCCCTCGGTGCTGCACTCGCCATCAAGTGGAGTGCTCTTTACTTCCTAGCTCTCTTTATCGCTATCGCATTCGCTCTCGCCTACCGTGCTTCGAAACGGGAATTGATCTCAACGATCGCTACAGCTCCCTTGGCGCTACTCGTTTACTTGATCTCATGGAGCGGATGGTTTCTCTCTTCCCGTGGATGGGATCGCGATTCGAATTCGAATCCTGTATTCGCTCTCTGGAATTACCATCGAGAGATCTACGACTTCCATTCCAACCTCGATGCAAAGCATCCCTATAGATCTGATCCATTGAGTTGGATCGTCATGGGTCGACCCACTTCCTTCTTCTATGAGAGTCCAGAAGGTTGTGGTGCGGATCAATGCTCACAAGAGATCCTCGCTCTTGGAAATCCCTTCATCTGGTGGTTCGGAACCATCGCGCTCTTCGCTCTCTTCGGCTATCTCATCTCGCGTCGGGATCGGGTGAGCGCAATGATCCTTGCGACCTTTGCCGCTGGATATCTACCGTGGTTCCTCTTCCCAGATCGAACCATGTTCACCTTCTATGCGATCACACTCCTGCCATTCATGATTCTTGCGATCTCGTATCTTGCTCATGAACTGCTACTCAACTACAGACGCGCGAGAGAAGTGATTCTCGCCTGCTTCGTCCTTGTGCTGCTGCTTTTCCTCTATTTCCTGCCGATCCAAACCGCGCAGATCATCACATTTGACGAATGGCAATCGAGGATGTGGCTTGAGAGTTGGATCTAGCGCTTAATTGGCGCGTCTCAGACGTTCGATACGTTCTGCAACGACTTCTGCAACCTCTTGATCGAAGATCTGATCAGGTTTAGGTGCAAGCGCTTCCCTTGGATCGAGTTCCTCTTGCGCCGCGCTCCACGCACCAGGATTGGTGAGGTCGATGACGCGTCGAGTTGTGACCACTCGTGGTGCACTGAGATAGGAAGGTGTTGGAACTGAAGTCGGCTGCCAGGTATCTCGCGAAGCGGCGGATCCCTTCGGCAGGAGTGTGATGCCGCTCGATTGATATCTATCGCGTTCGGCGAGTGGAACCCACTCGTCTCTTCGCTCCTCATAACTGACCTTCGTGATCAATTCCGCATACTTGCTTCGGTAGATAGAGGGTGCACCTTCTCTTCGTTCGACGTCACTCCTCTTATTCTCATTGGCAATCTGTCTTCTCACCATTGCAACATAGAGAGTGATTCCGATCAAGGGAACTGTGATCAATGGGGTTGAGAGTAGGCCGACAGTGACAAGGAGCAATGTGATTGCGAGGAGTCCGATCAAAGCCGCGAAGGTGATTCGGCGGGTGTGGAGAATCTGCTCACGTTGTTCTGGTGTGTCCTTCTCCTGGTACGCATCTTCACCTGTGACTGTGCGACCAACGACATCAAGAAGTCCTTGGAACTTATCCACTGACTTTCCCGAATACTCTTCATGTGAGTTGATCCAGCGTGGAAGGAAATAGGCGACCCAGAGACCTACGATGATGAGGTAGATGAATCCCGCGCCCATGATGGCTAAAGATAAATGGAGCAATCGGACTTTTCGGGTATTTCCAACCAATCAAAATCAGGTGATTTGAGGGTTCTCCCGGACGAAGACGATGTGATCTCGCCACTGTCCATCTATATGAAGATAACGTGGCCGGATACCTTCATATGAATAGCCTGATTTCTCCGCAACCCGCTTCGATGCAGAGTTCTCGGGTCTGAATGCGATCTCAAGTCGATGGAGTCGAAGCTCCAAGAAGGCATATTCGGTCATCGTGATCACAGACTCCGTCGTCAACCCCTGATTGCTATGACCTTGATCGATCCAATAACCGATATGGGCACCTCGAAGAGCACCAAAAGCGATGCCACCGAGATTGATCTGTCCGACCATCTTCCCTTCGGTCCAGATCATCATCGAGAGCGCACGTAACGCGCGAGCTTCTTTTCGGTGGAACCAGACCAACTCTCGGTACCGCGGAGGGTCGAAATGGATCTGGTGGGGCGAGGTCGCTTCCCAAGGCTTGAGCCAGTCATGGTTCCTGCGGCGCAACTGAAGCCATGCCTCCTTGTCGCGAAGACGCAGTGGGCGCAGCAGGACTCGACCCGAACGAGAGAGGATCTCGGTCGGCGGCGTGATCATAGGTATCGACGCTCCAACATGATGACATCGACTTCACTGCCTCGCGACATTTCACCCTCCTCAGCAGGGATGGCGATGAGCGCATTCGCTTCAGCAAGAGCGACCATGCTTTCCTGAAGAGTTCCATGAGACGCAATTGGTTGAACGAGATTGTTCTCTCCTTCACTCATCAATGTTGCAAGGATGAAGTGATGGAAATCCTTTGTCGATGAGACCTTCTCTTTCAATCGGGCACGACGTATAGGTCGGTGCATCTCTCTCAATCCCATCATCTGCCGAATCATGGGACGGACGAATATCTCGGTTGAGATGTAGGCCGCGATCGGATTTCCTGGAAGGAGTACGAGTGGGGTGTGATCGGGACCAACAGCACCGTATGCATGACGTCCACCACCGACATACTTCACATCGACCGCGGTCATCTCACCTATGCGCCCTAGGACTTCCAGTACTTGGTCAAAGGAACTATCACTCTCATCGCCCACGACAAGGACGAGATCTGCTCGCACCAATTGATCTTCGATGATCGCTTTGATGTGGGAGGCAGTATCAGCTTGCAAGAAGACGCGATAGCCGATGGCACCAGCCTCCTTCACCGCAGTGGTCAGCAACCAGGAATTGATGGCAGCCGTGCTGGTCATCGATTCGTTCTCGCTCAGAGCGACGACAACGACTCTCGGCTGTGGCCGTGTCGGCAGATGATCGAGTCCCAAGGTTGCCGCCAGACCGATCTGTGTCGATCTGATGCGCACGCCCTCTGGGAGAAGGATCCGGGAATCGTCTCGAATCTCGTTGGCAAGAGTCGCACCATGAGCGTCGAGGAGTGGGAGATCGAGGGGTTCCAATGGTTGTGCCATCGAAAGCAGGGCTGAGGCAAATTCGCCAACACGCATAACACGGACTGTACCTCAAGACCTTTCGGGCCTTGGTTTGAAGTTGCACTTCTTATAGTTGGCGAGTGCGAAGTCAGATGGAGGCGAAGAAGAAGGAACTGCGACAGCGATTTCGTTTCGAAAGGAATCAACGAAGTCTCGGTGGTGACTGGCTCCATCTCCTTCGAGCCAGTGAGATCAAAGAAGCAGAAACGATTGCTTCATACATCTCCTACGGGGAGGAACCGGATACCAAACTGCTCAATGCGGAGATTGAGCGGATGGGAAAGAGACTTCTCCTGCCGCGAGTCGATGAAGCGGGTGTCATCACTTGGATCATCGCTGATCATCAGATGAAGGTCGAAGTGAACAAGAAGCGACCTCACCTTGCGCAACCAAGTGGATCGATCTTCAATGGAGTGATTGATATCGTCATCACGCCTGCGCTACGCGTTGATAGGACTGGCGTCCGTCTCGGACAAGGTGGTGGTTCCTACGATCGCGCTCTGAGCGCTGAAAATCTGCAAGCGGCCTGGAAAGTCGCGTTACTTCACGATGAAGAGATCTCTTCTGAACCACTTCCCTACGAAGCACATGACATCAAGATGGATGCCGTGGCACTTCCCGAGATCGTGGTTCGCTTCAAGAAATCCTGATCACATCAACTTGTCGAGATGGCGAGCCATCACAAGTCGTTGGATCTGATTTGTCCCCTCGTAGATCTGGGTGAGCTTGGCATCCCTCATCATCCGCTCGACCGGATGATCGTTGACATAGCCATATCCGCCAAGTACTTGAACCGCATCGGTGGTCACGCGCATCGCCACATCTGTTGCATAGCATTTTGAAGCGGCGGAGAAGAAAGTGAGGTCGCTCTCCTCTCGCTCACTCTTGACCGCTGCTTGATAGGTGATGCCTCGCGCAGCTTCGATCTGCATCGCCATGTCAGCCAACATGAATTGGACTGCCTGAAAATCGAAGATCGGCTTGCCGAACTGCTTCCGCTCCTTCGCATATCGAGTCGAAACTTCAAATGCACCCTGTGCAAGACCAAGCGCTTGAGCAGCGATCGTGATTCGAGTGTGATCGAGGGTGCGCATGGCGATCGCGAAACCTTCGCCAACTTCACCAAGGACTCGACTTTCGTCGAGCGTGACATCATCGAAGTAGACCTCACGAGTTGGTGAACCCCTCATGCCCATCTTCTTCTCATGCGCTCCGAATGAGACACCCGCATCGGATTTCTCGACGACGAAGGCCGTGATTCCCTTCGATCTCGCCGAGGGATCGGTCACCGCAAGGACTGTGTAGAAATCAGAGAAACCTGCATTGGAAATCCACTTCTTGCTGCCATTGAGGATCCACTTTCCATTCTCATTGACCGCCTTCGTCTTCATGGCGACCGAATCAGAACCAGAATCCGACTCCGAGAGGCAGTAAGAGAAGCCTCGTCCTTTGACTAGCTCTGGAAGCCAACGTTTCTTCTGCTCCTCGCTACCTGCAAGGATCAAAGGCCAGGAGCCGAGTTTGTTCACTGCTGGAATAAGAGAGGAAGAGCCACAGACTCGAGCCACTTCTTCGATGATGATTGCAACGGCGAGAGCATCAGCTCCATCGCCACCATATTCGGTAGGTACATGTGCGGCTGAGAGTCCTGCACTCAGTAACGCGTCATGTGCCTCTTGAGGGAATCTCGACTCCTCATCGACCGCCTTTGCGAAGGGTGCGATCTTCTTCTCAGCGAGCGCTCTCACACTCTCGCGGAGCGCTTGGTATTCCTCTGGAAGTGCGAAGAGTTGGTCCATGGGCTGATTAATCCATCCTCTGATCTCGCTTGGCAAGTTCTGCCAGATAATCGTTGTACTGCTCCAATTCATCCTTCTCACCACGTGATTTCGCGAGCTTGGAACGCCTCTCGATGCGGGCAGCTTCTCGCTCGTCCGATCGCATCCACTGGATGAAGGTCGCAACGAGGGACAACAAGATTGGTATCTCGCCCATAGCCCAACCAATGGAGGCACCAATCCTCTGATCCTGTAAGAGATCGCTCACCCACGGAGTTGCCAGTGATTGGTAGTACTCGCCGCCAACGAGTGTGGTCGATGAGAGAAGTGCGACCGAGAAGAAGGCATGGATACTCATTGCCGCGAAGAGGGTAACTATCCTGAAGATGAACGGGTATTCGCGTGGCCTGGGATCGATTCCGATGATGACGTGGAAGAAGAGGATGCCAGCAAAGAGGAAATGAAGACTCATCACGACATGACCGAGATGGCTACCCATCAAGGTATCGAAGAGCGGAGTGAAGTAGAGCGCAAAGAGCGAACCATCGAAGATCGCAAGTGCGACGATTGGATTACTCCAGATCGCAACCATTCGTGATGACATGATCGCTGCTAGCAAACCTCTCACTCCCCGTTCTTGATCATTTCGACCGCCTGGGAGCGCTCGAAGCGCCAAGGTGATCGGTGCGCCAAGGACGATTCCGATCGGGGCGACCATTCCGAGGACCATGTGAGCGATCATGTGGTGCGAGAAAGAGAAATAGGAGTAGACGCCAAGTCCACCGCTCGTCGCATAATCGATGGCGGAGATACCAAGCGCGAATGCAATGGTCCTGCCAACTGGCCACTTGATCCCATTGCGTGAGAGACGAACCACTCCCGCTATGTAGAGCGCTACTGCAAGGATCAATAATCCAAGAACGATGCCATCTGCTTCATAGAGAATCGTCAAGCGCCAAAGGTTCGGCTCCTTTGGAAATGCGACGCCGGTCAATGCCAAGGCACGAAGATCATCGGAAGAGATGAGATCGCCACGCAAAGGTGGCTCAGTCCTCGAGAGCCAACTTCCAACCACCGAAATCAATCCAAGAAGAGCGACTTCACTTGCAATCAGGGCATTGCTTAGACCCTGACCGATGAATCTCTTTCGGAGGCGGTAAGCAAAGACGAGAAGGAAGAGAACGAGGAGGACTTTGAAGATGAGGATTCGCGCATAACTGCCCTGCCATGCGCTGGTGAAGTTCATCCGAGTCCAACTATTCGCCGCACCGGTCACCACCACGACCACCGCAAGCCAGAGCGCGATAGTCGAGTACCTCGGTAGTACATCTCTCTTGCTCTCATTGTCGAGTAGGAGAAGTGAGGTCAGAGCGCCTATCCAGAGCGCGAGGGCCGCAATATGGAAGATGCTCGATCCAATCGCCAACCCATGAAGTCCTAAATCTCCACTATGGCTCTCAAAGAACGGCGCGATGAGTGCGATGAGTGAAACCAACATCAATGCCAGCGCTCCGCCACTTCGCTTCACTCTCAGGATGAAGAGAAGTACGAGAAGGGAGAGGGAGAACTGGATGAAGAGCGTCCGACCAAGCCCAACTTGCGTTATGAAGGATCGAAGTGTGGTCAGGTCGAATCCGCCACCGAGAATCTCCTGCAACGTCGCCAACAACTGCAGCGCGCTAAAGACCACCCAAGCGAGGGCAATCTTTCCCATCAGACCCTGCCGTCTCAGAGCGATGGTTCCATCGTGTTCCGGAAGGAGAAAGGCGAAGGAGAAGAGGTGGCCTGTTACGAGAAGACCAGCGAGTACGGGTAGTACATCAATGAGGACCAGGAGCTACTCCTTGCGGAAGGTGTTTCTTGCAAAGCGTGCTAGCCACATCAGAATGAAGAAGGCCAAGACGAGAAGTCCGATCACGATGTAGTCGGTGGTCTTGCTGCCAATCTCGACGCCATCCTGATCGGTTCCATCATCGCTCGGATTGGGTGATGGGCTCTCTTCACTGACAACTGGTGGGGCTTGGAAGGTGAAGGAGAAGTTACCGAAGAGTGGTGATTCTTCCGCTGCGAGAAGTTCATACTCGACGCGATACTTTCCAGATTCAGTCAGGTCAAGAAGTCCGACCGAGAGCGTTGCACCAGAGACCGTCAACAAACCATCGTCGACGCGTTCATTCGATGGAGAGATCACCAACAGTTGATTGCCAAAATCCAAGAGTTCTTGATCGGCAGTGACTGAAACGAAGTTAGGGCCCACTGCCACAGTTCCATCGATAGCTGGTGTCGTGGAGATCACCTCAACGGCTGCCGCACTCCCTATTCCCATCAAGTTCGAATAAAGGGTGAGAATCAGAGCAGTAACCACGAGTCGAAGCGCACGCATATGACGATTATCCTCTCGATTCGTCATCTCTCACCACTTTTTCTAGAATCAGGCCATGCCTACCTACCAATATCTCTGCACCGCATGTGGTGATGAGTTCGAGGTAGTTCAGTCATTCTCGGATGATGCACTCACATCATGCGAGAAGTGCCAAGGGTCGCTCCGTAAGGTCTACAACAGCGTAGGGATCGTCTTCAAAGGCTCCGGCTTCTACAAGACCGATTCACGAAGCTCGTCGGCATCGACATCGACCCCAGCACTTACCCCAGCACCCACTTCGACTGATTGACCTTTGGTCACTCTCCGTGGTGAGGCGGCTTCTCTCGTTTGATCTCGTTCTCGCGACCTGATTCGTCTGATTCCGAGTCGATCTCGTCGCTGGTGATGTTCGGCAGTAACTCGCTCACAGAGATAAGTCTATGAGCAGAGCGTGAGTTGAGTACTTTTAGGAATAGGAGTTTGAGCGTGTTTGCAAAGCTCGGCAACCTGATTGTTGCCCGAAGCAAGTCGATGTTGACCATCTATCTTGTCGCGATCGTTCTCGCGGGTGGTCTGGGAGCACAAGTCTTTGCGAAGTTCGACTCCGGCGGTTACAGCGATCCCAATTCCGACTCGGCGAAAGCTTGGGAGTATCTCGAGAACACATTCCAGGTAAAGGACCCTACCGTGGTTCTCATCGTCAAGAGTCGCGAAGGAGTGGACGATCCAACAGTGCGAGAGCGAGCACTTCGCCTTGAGGCAGAGGTGAGAAACGAATCCAGCGCAGAGAACGTGATCTCGTATTGGTCCACTGGTGCGCCATCGCTGCGTTCCTCTGATGGCAAGAGCGCTTTCATCTTCGTTTATCTCAAGAGTAGTGATTTCTCCAAGATCGATAGCGCGGGCGGCTACTACCAATCCAAATATGACCGTGACTTTGAGGGCCTTGATATCGATGCCTCAGGAACGGCTGTCTTTGCCAATGCGATCAACGGCAAGATCCAGGATGATCTCAAGATCGCCGAAGCGATCTCCATCCCAATCACCTTCGTCCTACTCCTCTTCATCTTCGGCGCGATGGTCGCTTCAGCGATGCCTCTCTTGGTGGGTGTCACCGCGATCCTTGGGACCTTCTTCGTCCTCTTTCTTTTGACCTTCTTCACTGATGTCTCGATCTTCGCGCTCAATCTGACGACTGGTCTGGGATTGGGTCTTGGCATCGACTATGCCCTACTGATGGTCAATCGATTCCGAGAGGAACTATCACGAGGAGCAGAGAAGAGCGAAGCGGTACGGACGACGATCAAGACAGCAGGAAAGACGGTCTTCTATTCAGGGCTCACTGTCATCTTGACTCTCGCTTCTATGACCTTCTTCCCACAGAACTTCTTCAAGTCGATGGGTTATTCAGGAGTTGCAGTCGTCGCCCTCGCTGTTGCCGGTGCACTCATCCCACTCCCTGCGATCATGATGATCCTTGGAGCCAAGATCAACAAAGGTCTGATTCGAAAGAGCAGTCTCGTTCTCAAAGATGATGGAGGCTGGGCGAAGATCGCTCGCTTCGTCATGCGTAAACCCATCACCATCGTTATCGCTACAACGATGGGACTTGCGATCCTGATCGCACCGATTGCCAACATCAAGTTCTCGCTCGTCGATTCACGAGTCCTACCCGCCGACAATCCGGCAGCAGCCTCTGCGGCATTCATCGCAGAACAATTCCCTGGTCAAGAGAGCAATCCGATCGAGATCGTCTTCCCCACCGCATCGGATGAACTCGATCAAATTGAATCTTTCCGACAAGAACTCAGTTCGGTGGAAGGCATCGTGCGCGTCGATGAACTCGTAACGGTGGGAGAAGCAGCTCGCCTCGTTGCAATCCACTCCATGCCACCTCGAACCCCAGAAGCAGAAGCCATGATCACCGAGATACGCGCTCTTCTTGAAGGAGTCGACTCTCTCGTCGGTGGCGTTGCAGCCGATTACGCAGATACCCAAGGAGCGACCTCGAGGACTTTGCCATGGGCGATGCTCTGGATCCTCACTACGGTACTGATCTTGCTCTTCCTCTTCACCGGATCGATCCTGCTTCCAATCAAGGCAGTGCTTCTCAATTTCGCTTCACTTGCCGCAACGCTCGGCGTATTGACCTACATCTTCATCAACGGACATCTCACCTTCCTGGTGGGAGATTTCACCGTGACCGGAACTCTCGATACCAGCACTGTCATCTTGATTGCCATCGTCGCATTTGGTCTATCGATGGATTATGAGGTCTTCCTCCTCTCACGTATCAAAGAGGAGTACGAGAGCGGCAAGAGCAATGAAGATGCCGTCGCCTTCGGTCTCCAACGTTCAGCACGGATCATCACAGCGGCAGCTCTTCTCCTTGCGACAGTCTTCGGCATTTTCATCATCAGCGGTGTTACCTCGATCAAGATGATGGGATTCGGAGTGGCGTTTGCGATCTTGCTCGACGCAACCGTGATCCGAGGGCTCTTGGTTCCAGCGCTGATGCGACTCTTCGGAGAATGGAATTGGTGGGCACCAAAATCTCTCAAGCGCTTCTCCATCGATCACTAGTTCTCGATTAGGATTCGAGCGTGGACCTCGTTGCAACACTCACATGTGATGATCAACCTGGGATCGTCCACGCCCTAACCTCAGCGATCCTCGCCTCTCGAGGCAACATCCTTGAGAATCAACAATTCACCGATCCCAAATCGAATGTCTTCGTGATGCGAACTCGCTTCCTCACCGACTCGAGCTTTCAAGAGGTGGAGCGTGAATTGAAGGGCTCGCTCGCAAAGTTCAATCCCAAGATGACCCTCAGAGTGAGCGCCGTACGAAAGCGAGCGTTGATAGCTGTCTCAAAGGAGAGCCATTGCCTTCGCGACCTTCTCTATCTCAAGGAGATCGGCGAACTCCCCATTGAGATTCCTTTGGTGATCTCAAACCATCCGGATCTTCGCTCGCTCGTTCAATCGCATGGGGTCACCTTCGAACAGATCGATTTCACGAGTGAGAGCCGCATCAAGGCAGAGGAGGAGTTGACGAAGATTGCACTCGCCGAAAGGATCGATTTCTTCGTCCTGGCACGGTTCATGCAGATCCTCTCCGCAGATTTCTGCGCCTCACATCCAGGTCGCATCATCAATATTCATCATTCATTCTTGCCAAGCTTCAAGGGAGCTAAGCCATATCACCAAGCCTTTGATAAGGGTGTGAAGATCATCGGAGCGACGGCGCACTTCGTAACTCAAGATCTCGATGAAGGACCGATCATCGAACAAGACGTGGCACATATAGATCACAGTGCAACGTTGGAAGAGATGATCTCCTTAGGACGAGATATCGAACGTCGTGTCCTTGCTCGCGCAGTTCGTTGGTATGCCGAGGATCGGATCTTCGAAGTCAATGGACGGACGATCGTCTTTAGCTGACGCGAGTTTCTAGTAGATGCGTCCCTGGCAGGAGTTGAACCTGCGACCTACCGCTTAGGAGGCGGTCGCTCTATCCACTGAGCTACAGGGACCGAAATCGATCGAGAATCATCAAGTAATTCTCAGAATGTAATGCCGTAGTGTAATCGTGAGCAAAGATGCGTGATTTGCCTCTTCAACGACGCTCGGTATAGCCTCCCGTCAAACGTTTGGAGTTGTTTTTCCCATGAAAGCCCTAGTAATAGGCGCAGGTGGTGTCGGTAGAGCGATAGCAAATATCGCTTCACGTAGATCATTCATTACCTCAATGGTCATCGCTGACCGCACCCTTTCGCGCGCCCAAGAAGCCGTTCACCGAGTCAAAGATCCAAGATTCTCTGCAGCCGAAGTCAATGCCGCAGAGCTTGAAGATGTACGCGAGCTGATACGTCGAGGCAAGCCTGACGTGGTGATCAACGCCGTCGATCCAAGGTTCGTGATGCCGATCTTCCTCGCTTGTGAGATCGAAAATACCAATTACATCGATATGGCGATGTCTCTCTCACGCCCACATCCGCTCTATCCCTATAGCGAGACTGGTGTGAAACTCGGAGACGAGCAATTTGCAAGAGATTGGAACTGGGCGGAACGAAACATCTATGCCTTGATCGGCATGGGAGTCGAGCCCGGTATGAGCGATGTCTTCGCTCGTTATGCCAGTGATGAACTTTTCTCTCGGATCGATTCGATCACAGTCCTGGACGGGTCGAATATCCGCGTCGAAGGACATGACTTCGCGCCCTCATTCTCCATTTGGACCACGATTGAAGAGTGTCTCAATCCGCCTGTTGTTTGGGAAGATGGACGTGGTTGGTTCACAACAGAGCCGTTTAGTGAACTCGAAGTCTTCGATTTCCCAGAAGGAATCGGACCGGTTGAATGCGTCAATGTCGAGCACGAAGAAGTGATCCTGATTCCCCAGAAGATCGATGCGAAGAAAGTCAACTTCAAGTATGGATTGGGAACTGAATTCATCCAGATCCTCAAGACGATCAACATGCTCGGTCTCGATCGCAAAGAGAGTGTCGACGTCCAAGGTGTCGCTGTCTCCCCACGCGATCTCTTGACTGCAGCGCTACCGGATCCCGCAACGCTCGGTGAGCGAATGCGCGGAAAGACGTGCGCTGGAATTTTGGTCAAAGGACTCGATAAGTCCGGTGAACCCAAGGCAAGTTACATCTATAACGTCGTCGATAACGAATGGTCGATGAAGGAATTTGGTGACCAGGCAGTTGTCTGGCAGACAGCGATCAATCCAGTCATCGCCATGGAGCTTCTCCATAGCAAGGTCTGGCAGCCCTCTGGAATCAATGGACCTGAGTGGTTCGATCCAAAGCCATTCCTCGAACTCCTTGCAGAATATGGCACTTCATGGAAGATTCGCGACGAGGATGCCTCTAGCATAAAGAAGTAAGCCGAAGAAGTGAGGTTTGATGAAACATACCGCCCTCATCACTGGAGCCACTGCAGGTATCGGTGAATCCTTTGCTCGACTCATGGCGAAGGAAGGCTTTGATCTCGTGTTGGTTGCCAGAGATCATGCTCGTCTTCACGAACGACGAAGTGAGATTCTCGCCGCATATCCAGAGATCTCGATAGAGGTGTTGAGCGCAGATCTCTCGACCGAGGCTGGAATGGTCCTCGTTGAAGAACGCATCAAGAGTGGTGTGACCGTCTTGATCAATAATGCTGGATTCGGAATCAACAAAGGATTCACGCGATCGGCCATTGAGAGTGAGAAGGATCTTCTCGCAGTTCTGGTCACAGCGCCGATGCGCTTTACCCATGCACTCCTGGGTCGTGAAGCCATAGACGGTGAAGCGAGTGAGGTCAAGGAAAGAGATCTCACCATCATCAATGTCTCCAGCGTTGCAAGTTGGATTGCTGGTGGAACCTATAGCGCAGCAAAGTCCTATCTGACCGTCCTCTCCGAATCACTCCACACAGAACTCGCTGGAAGCAAAGTCAAAGTCCTTGCCCTCTGTCCTGGATTCACGCGCACCGAGTTTCATCAGCGCGGACGGATGAAGATGTCTGGACTTCCACATTTCCTTTGGATGAGTGCGGATGAAGTCACGAGAATTGCTTGGCAGGATGCACAGTCCGGTAAGGCGATTTCCGTTCCCGGTTGGCACTACAAAATCATTAGCGCAATTGCACGGTTTGCTCCGCGCCCTTGGGTGAGGAAAATTGGCATGAACTTGCGAGTAAAACAACGTTAGGGAGTAAGTCTCAGAAACCTCTCACGATTCATTCGCCGTATTTCCACCAGAACGAGAGTGAGCCCCACTAACATCCCCTGCTATGAGACGCACACGAACCATCGCATTCCTTAGCCTTGCAACCTTGACTCTTTCCTTCCTCTCGGCACCATCGGGTAGCGCTGCGACAGCGAATGCCAAATGCGCCAAGGCAGGTCAGAGCACCAAGATCGGTGGCAAGAATTACGTCTGCGCCCAGAATCCAACCCTCAAATCAAAGACCCTTCGTTGGACACTCAAGGATTGCCTCTCAGCAAATACTGCCTACCTCACTTCGGTGAAGAGTTTGGCGGAGACCGAGAGCTCCAACGCGAAGATCCTTGAGACGATCGATGCATCCATCAAGTCTCTCCAAGCTCAGATTCCAATCGACAAGGAGAGAGCTGCGACGGAAGCTGTGAACGCGACTCGCAATAGGACCTTGGCCGCAGACAAGACCAAGGAGGCAGAAGTGAAACTAGCGGCAGCGAAGGCTGCTGGTGTCGCCGATATCCCGACCGCGTGGACCACGCAATTGCAGGCTGCGATCATCGACCGTCAACTCACTTCGGCGGAGTTGTCTTCGCTTGCTCGAACCTGGGGTCTGACCGTTGATCAAGCTTCGCTTGCGATTCAGTACTTATCGCTGCAAATCCAGATCAATCAATATGTGCGCGCAGCCGAGCGCTATGAGAAGAACGTCTCCACATATTTGAAGACCGAGCAGACGCTGACCAGCGTCGTCTCACAACGCGAAACGACATTGAAGACTCAGAAGGAGATTCTCTCAATCGCTCAGGGTGATGTGAAGTCATCTCTTAAGGTTCGAAACGCGAGCTGCAGAACCAAGTAGTCCTTAAGAGATCACGACCTTCTTCGCTGTTGCGCTGACGCGCAGGCGGCGAAGCGGAGTTGTTGCTGGGCCGATATCCAAATCACCATTGATTGCAAAGGTCGCCCCATGATTGGGGCAGACCCACTGATCGCCATCCTGCTCGACGATCGACCCTTGATGGGTGCATCGAAGATCTAGGGCTATGAAACCTTGGCGACCTTTTGCGGTGCGGACCAAGGCGATGGAACGTCCCTGAACTCCATCGATTCGAACTACGCCACCTACCGACTTCAAGGCTGGGTTCTTAGCCAGCGTCACCTCTATCCGGCCATTCTTGAGAGTACGTACCCCAGTCGCGGCAACCGCTGGGACAGCGAGCGCGCCCAAGGTCAAAGTTGCAAGAGCGCAAAGGGCACCTCGTCGACTGAGTTCTGCTTTTCCAATCGCGTTATTGGAAGTTTCCATAGACATCTTCTCTCCCGACTGACAAAGAGTTACGCTGAAGGATGGGACTTTATCCGGTACTCCGGATTCTCGCCTTTCCAATCTTTGTCGCCTACGCAGGGGTTCGCTTAATCGTTCCTGAGATTTCCATCCTTGGCGACCTCGTTCTCTTCAATCTTGTCGCACTCGCTGCCGCCCTCTCGGCCTTTCTTGCCAGAGAGCTCTCCATCGCGAGTGGAATCTTGACATGGTCGATCGGCTCATCGATCTCTAGTTGGAATTCGTTGGTCGCTAGAGAGATCCCCGAATGGCTCAGTGATGCGGGTTATGTCGCTTTCTACCCCTTCATCTTCTTCGGACTGATGAGTACCTTACGCAATCCGAGAGCGGAGAATCGTGTTCATCTCATCGATTCACTGATCATCGCCATCGGTCTCTCATCCCTACTTTCCATCCTTGCCTTGGCTGTGACCGAGAGCGAGTTGAGCGCCTCTGAGTACGAAACGATGCTGAAGAATTTCTATCCGATAGCCGATGTCCTTCTCGTTGCCACTTGCCTCGTGATCATCTTGCGTACTGGAGTTACGACCCGAAACCTGCTCGCACTCACAGGTCTCTCCACCTTTGCTCTCGCAGACATCGTCTTCCTCATCCAATCCGCTGAAGGGAGATATCAATTCGGCTCCTTCATCGACGCTATCTGGTTGATCTCCCTCATCCTCCTTGCGGAGAGTCAATGGCACCATCGATCCGATCGAATCAAGGCGGCGACGCATCCGCTGCTCTCGACTCTCATCGCTGCCGTTGGGAGCGGACTCGTTATCGCGTTGGAGCTACTTGAACCCACAAGACTTCCCAATGGGGCGATGATCCCGGCTTTCATCACGCTCGCGCTTGCATTCGTCAGGATGTCACTAGCGCTAACAGAGGCGCAACGACTTTCAGAAGCCTCCTATCTCGCCCAGACGGATGAGTTGACGGGGCTTGCGAACCGGCGCAGGTTCTTAGAAGTACTGGGCGAATCAGCGGTTGGAGATGCTGTCATTCTGATCGACCTCAATGAATTCAAGCCCATCAATGACAACTTTGGACACGGTGCGGGAGATGAGCTCCTCAGGCAAGTCGCCCTTCGGCTCTCTCGCTCATTCGATACCGAATGGGTATTTGCTCGCCTTGGTGGAGACGAATTCGGTGTCCTGGTCAGAGATAGGTCTCGAGTCGATGAGGTAGCTCGCTCCATCAGTGCAGCCTTCAGTTATCCCTTCTACCTGCACGCGGTCGGCGAAGTCTCAATCTCCGCCTCCATAGGCGTCGCTATCGAAGATGGCACCAGGCAGTCGCTCCGCCATGCTGATCTCGCGATGTACAAGGCCAAGCGCGCCAAGGAATCGATCGCCTTCTGGTCCGATGGCATCTCGCAAGGCACTAATGTTTCACCGCTCATCGAACGTCGATGAGCGGATTCGGAGGCAACTAATTGGCCAAATCTTTCACCAACAAGATGTTGGTACTAGGAGCAGGATCAGTCTCACAATGCGTTCTACCGATGCTCACCGAGCATCTACTCGATGCAACCCAGATCACCATCATCGATTTCAAAGACAATCGATCACGAATCGCAAAGACTCTTGAAGCTGGCGCAACATATATCCAGCAAGAGATCACTCAAGCCAATCTCGATGAAGTACTCAGCAAACACCTCTCCGCTGGCGATTTCCTCCTCGACCTCGCTTGGAATATCGATGCGAATGTCATCCTTCAGTGGTGCCATGATCATGGCGTCCTCTATCTCAATACTTCGGTAGAAGAGTGGGATCCATACGTCGGTGGAGCGAATCGCAATCCCATAGAGCGCACCCTCTATTACCGACATATGCGACTTCGCGAGATGACATCGAAGTGGAGTGAACCTGGCCCGACAGCGATCCTCGAGCACGGCGCCAATCCAGGACTCGTCTCTCACCTAGTCAAGAAAGCTCTGGTCGACATCGCCACGAGAGGTCTCAGCGATGGAAAGGTCTCACGTGACGTTGAATCAGCATTGACTGATGAGCGTTACAACGACCTCGCCCATTTGCTCTCCGTGAAAGTCATCCATATCTCAGAGCGCGATACACAAGTGACCAACCATCCGAAACAATGGGATGAGTTCGTCAACACCTGGTCCGTCGATGGTTTCTATGAAGAAGGAATCGCACCAGCAGAGCTCGGCTGGGGCACGCACGAGAAGACCCTTCCGAAAGGTGCCTACGAGCATCCAACTGGACCTAAGAATCAGATCTGCATCGCGCAGCCTGGCGCAACGACATGGGTTCGTTCCTGGGTGCCGAATTTCGAGATTGCTGGAATGGTGATTCGCCACGGTGAAGCATTCACGATCTCAGATCACCTCACTGTGCGAGATGGTGAGAAGGCGATCTATCGCCCCACTGTCCATTACGCATATTGCCCATCCAATGAAGCAATCGTCTCGATGAAAGAACTCGAGATGCGTCAGTGGAAGATGCCGAGCAAGCAGCGGATCATGAATGACGAGATCACTGATGGCGATGATCGACTTGGCGTTCTCTTGATGGGTCACCCATACAAGTCCTGGTGGACTGGATCGCTTCTCAACATCCACGATTCACGGAAGTTGGTCCCCAACCAATCAGCGACCACGGTCCAAGTGGCATCAGCTGTCTATGCTGCAGTCGCGTGGGCGATGAAGAATCCCGATCGTGGCGTCATGGTCCCCGATGAGATGCCATGGCGCGAAGTTCTTGGATACGCAGAGAAATATTGGGGTGGTTACCACTCTGAGGCAGCTGACTGGGATCCAACTCAAAATAGGAACGATCTCTTCCAAGGTTGGAATGGTCGAACCTATGACGATAGCGATCCTTGGCAGTTCTCTAACTTCTTGATGTAGAACTACTTTGGTGGAAGTGGCTTGCTCGCTTTGATCTCTTCGAGGCGGGCAAGTGACTCCAAGCGTTCCGCGGCATGATCGACGATCCGCTCTGGATAACCATGCGAATAGCCATCAAGTGTCTCCCACGGTTCATGGACCACGTCACCATCAAGATGACGTAACTCTGGGATGTACTTCTTGATGTATTCCCCATCAGGATCGAATCTCTTCCCTTGTTCGATCGGATTGAAGACGCGGTAGTAGGGCGAAGCATCCGTACCGCAACCGGCGGTCCATTGCCAACCGTGGGCATTCGATGCCACATCAAAATCAATCAGATGCTTTGCAAAGTACTGCTCTCCCAATTGCCACTCAAGATGAAGGTCCTTCACTAGGAACGATGCAACGACCATTCTGGTTCGATTATGCATCCATCCCGTCTGATTCAACTGTCGCATCGCTGCATCGACGAAGGGGTAGCCAGTCTCGCCTCGGCACCATGCTTCGAATTTCTTACCTGGCTTGTCGTAGCGCATCTTCTTGAACTTGGCATCGTAATAATCCCGTGAAGTATGTGGGTTATGGTGAAGGACATCCGCATAGAACTCACGCCATGCGATCTCCTTGCGAAAGACCTCGTGACCTTTCGACGAGCCAAGTTTCGCCAAGATAGTTCGTGGGTGTATCTCTCCCCAACGAAGATGTGGGCTTAGCCTCGAGGTTCCCTCGATTCCCGGAGTGTTTCGATTATCGCTATAGCCTTCAGCGCTCTTGGCGAGGAAGTTCTTGAACTTCGCCAGTGCAACGCTCTCACCTGTTGGTGGTAACTCAATGGAACTGCGCCAATCTGGAATTGATTTCATACCCTTTCCAGGCTCTACCCAGGACGGCTTCTTCGGTGCAGCGACAGGAGCGCGCCAACCATGGGCAAGCCACGCTCGATAGAAGGGCGTATAGACGCGATAGGGCGTGCCGTCGTCTTTACGAACTCGTCCTGGCGCGACTGCATAACCACTTCCCAAGATCGAGAGTTCAATCCCCGCCTCGCGACAATCTGACTCAGCCTTCACGCCGAACGGGGCGAATTCTTGATGGCAATGAATGCTCGAAGCTTTGTAGTGATCTTTCACCCTCTTCAAGACTTCAACTACTGAACCTGAGATCACGTGGAGATTTCCAGCTAAGGATTCATCCAACGAGCGAAGCGAGGCGACGAGATTGGCATTCCGATTCTCTCCTGCGCGAGATGCCACATCCTCATCCATGATGAAGAGTGGGATCACTTCGTCGGATTCGCTCAAGGCGGCAAGGAGAGCAGGGTTATCAGAGAGTCTTAGATCTCGACGAAACCAGAAGATTGAACGGTTGCTCACTTCGTCAGTCTAAGCAGAATTGCCTTGCTTCTCACTTCAAGTCCTTCAGGTGAGATAGCGACAGCTCTTAGACGGATTTTCCCCTGCTTCAGAGCAGTTTGAGGCAAGGAGTCAAGCGGAGGGGCAACGCGATAGATGTTCTTGGCGAAGATAGGTGAAGTGTCGATGCCGAGATTGATCCAGGGACCTCCACCTTCTCGGTATTCAAAGCGAACCCGCGCATATTTCATCTCGCGGACTTGAGCCCGCAAGAAGAGAATCGAGGGATCGTAGACATATTTCTTGGGTTGCAGCAGGGAGACCTTCGAACTCTCTCTTGACTCCAACACCTGACGAGAGAAGAAGCTCCAACTCAGAGCAGGAGCGCTCACTGTGGATTCGTTGATGAGGGCATCTCCTCGTTCGCGTTCGAAGCCACGAAAGTCTTTGAGTTTCCACTCTGCTCTCTTCATTCCCGAGTTGAAGACGAAGAGGAGTTCTCGATTCCCGGCTCTTCTTGTGACTCCGAGAAGACCGTCTTTTGCAAACGAGAACTCTTGAAAACCGTCTTTCAATTCTGGGTATCTCTTTCGAATCTCAGAGAGTTCGCGAAGTGCGGTTTGCATCGGGTGTTTGATGTCAAAAGACGATCTCGTCCCGATCTCTTCCATTCCGATTCTTGGCTGACTCTGCCACTCTCGAACTTCTGTCGGAAAGAGTGACTGGCGGGCTGCTTTATCCCGCCCGCCGATCAATCCGAACTCATCTCCGTAATAGACGATCGGATTTCCACGTAAGGCAAAGAGAAGAGCGTGAGCGATTTCGAGTTTCTTGAGTGAGGTTTCAGGATCCTTGTATCGGTTATAGATGAAGCCACCAATGCGACCCATATCGTGATTACCAAGGAAGGTGCCGTTCTTGGAAGCATCCGAAACAGGCGTGATGTAGAGATCGTCACCGTCGAAAGTTTCAGCTAATGCTCTTGCGCTCTCTTCGATGACATATCCCGCAATCGCATTTTGAACGGGGAAATCCAAAGCCTCAGAGAGAGCGCTCCGCTTGATCCACTCAGCTATTCGGCCCGGATCGGAGTCATAGATCTCACCCCACATTGGGAAATAGCTCTTGCCTTGATCCGCAGCGACCTTCCGCATAGCTGGAAGGAAATCCTGCCAGAACTCGGAATTGACGTGCTTGAAGGTATCGAGACGGAAGCCATCGATCCCAACTTCCTTGATCCATTCACTGAAGACTTCAATCCATCCGTTCGATACCAGCGGCGATTCGGTGAAGAGGTCGTCGAGTCCGTAGAAATCACCATAAGTCGATGCTTCACCGCTGGAAGAGAACTCACCGCGATTGTGATAGTTGCGAGGATCATTGAGCCACTCTGGACTCTTTCGAATGTCTGTATTGACTGAAACTGTCTTTGGAAAAGATATGACTGTATCGAGCTGGGCAATGGATGGGAACTTATCTGAATTGGCTACCTTGCTTGAATTGAACTTCTTACCATCGCTTGTCTTATAGGGATTCTCCTTCAAAGAGAGATAGGAACCACCCTCTTTATAGGAGATCAGATCCCCGGTGTGGTTGACGACCACATCGAGGAAGACTTTCAACCCCCGTTCGTGAGCCGATCTCACAAAGCGCTTCATCTCCTCCATGGTTCCAAAGCGCGGATCGACCTCATCGAAACCGGCACCCCAATATCCGTGGTACGCAGCGCTCTCGCCACCGGGAGAAACTGGAACTTGTCGAGCAACAGGAGTGATCCAAATAGCAGTGAAACCCAAGGATTCGATGTAATCCAATCGACTTGTGAGGCCCGCTAGATCCCCACCATGAAAGAAGCCAGGATCTCTCGGGTCGAAGGCCGTTCTACTCCGATCTCCAGTGAGTCCACCTTGATCATTGGTGGGATCCCCATTGTCGAAACGATCGATCATGACGAAATAGATGATGGGTGATTCATCCTCAGCTGAAGAATGAGCGAGAGTAGATGGGAAGAGTGCTCCTATCGCGACGATGAAAATGAGAAGTCGCTTCATACGATCCTTATGACTGCGTAACCGGGAACGCTCCAATCCGCAGAGAAGCTCGTTCCATTGATGGAGAGAGGATCTCCCATGACCTGCTCGAGTTGAGAAATCTCCAGTGACTCTAGCTCCAAGGTAAGGCTCTGAGGCGCACGAGCAAGTAAGACTGCCAATCGCTCATGATTGCTCTCCCGGATGAAGAAGAGGTGATCCTTACCGATCTCTATCCACTGCAGACCACCATGAATCAAGGCATCTGATGACTTACGCAGGGAGATCAACTCTTGATAGAGCCTGCGAATCTCCTCATCACGCTCACTCTCTCCATTCCATGGGAAGGGCGAACGCGAGTCCTCTCCCCAAGCCCCCTGCGCTCCAATCTCATCGCCAGCAAAGATCATCGGGGTTCCTGGCATGGTCATCGCGAAAGCGATTGCAACTCGATGCTTCTCTCGACTTCCGACGATGGTTCGCACTCGTGCTGAGTCGTGACTGCTCAAGAGATTCCAACTCGCAGAATAGGTTTCAAAAGGTTGGCGAGCGGAGAACTCTCTGATGACCGCGACCGTCTCTGGCCCATCTAGAAGTGGGAAATTGCCGTGACGCGATGGCTTGAAGGTCGATAACTTCTCATCGATCAACCAGTTCCAGGCAGGATTCCTGAAACTCGTGTAATTCATGTTTCCATGCCAACCATCACCATCAAGATCGGCGCAGGCATCATGATTGTGTTCAGCGATCAGGATCTTCTCTGGCCCCTCTGCTTCTATTGCAGCTCTTGCAATGCGAGCGATCTCATGAGTGATGTCGAGCTCGCGCAACCTTCCCGACATGTTTGCGACGTCAACTCGCCAACCATCTAAATTAAATGGAGCTCGCAACCACTTACGCAAAACGCTCTCTTCTCCGGAGATCAAGACTTTGCGAAGTTCTTGGGATCGATAGTTGAATTTTGGAAGGCTCTTCACTCCGAGCCAGGATTCATATCCATGTGGTGCTGAATCATCGAAGGTGTAGAAATCTCGATATGGCTCTTCGCCAGCTTGTGCCTTCGTAAACCACTCATGCTTATCGCCCGAGTGATTGAGTGTGATATCTCCGATGACTCGCATGCCCCGTCGATGAGCTTCTTGCACCAAGGCGATCAATGCCTCATTTCCACCCAAGAGTGGATCGACTTCATCGAAAGTGGCAGCGTCGTATCGATGAATCGAGCCAGCCCTGAAGAATGGCGTGAAATAGAGGACGTTTATTCCAAGGTCCTCCAGATAATCCATCTTCTCTAGAACGCCCCAAAGATCCCCACCGAAGTACTCGAAAGAAGTGTTTGCCGAAGCTCCTTCGGGCCATTGGTTCCAATTCCTTGGTACCGCCCACGAAGGAAGTTGATAGCGCCTTTCTGAAGATGCGAATCGATCAGGAAACATCTGATAGATGATGCTCTCTCTCGCCCACTCTGGAATCGGCTTGTAGCCGGTGATGACAAAGTCGTTTACATCACTGACATCGTGGGTCTGCACTCCCGCTTGATTGAGCCAGATGAATCCTGCCGACCCACCACCGATCAACCAACGGTAATGAGTTCGAGGATTGTGGAGTTGCAATTCGACTGCATAGATATCGAAATTCGAAGAACTCTCGACAACTTCTGCTTCAAGGTAGATCGGTTCACCATCTTTGACGCTACGGAGAGCAACTCGTTCTACATTGAGCGAGCGAGGGACTCGCAGATTCAAACGAAAGTTACTTGAATTCAACCTCTGTGAGAAACGCTCTGATCCATCGTGATGGATGAGAGAAATTGGCTCGATCATCCCTTGACGGAACCGGCAGTGAGCCCGCTGATGATGTAACGCTGCAGCGAAAGGAAGATGATCACGATCGGAATCGATGCGATGATCGAACCTGCAGCGAATGGACCCCAATTCTGGGAATACTGGCCACCAATGAAACCTTGCAATCCCACAGCGATCGTTCGTGATTCCATGTCCACCAGGAAGAGTCTGGCAAGGATGAACTCATTGAATGTGCCGATAAAACTCAAGAGAGCGACCACGGCCAGTACTGGTGCTGCGAGTGGAACGAAGATCAACCAATAAGTCTGCATCGGAGAAGCACCATCGACTTTCGCTGCCTCGTCCAACTCCATGGGGATCGAGTCGACGAAGCCCTTGAGTAGCCAGATATTCACACCCATTGCTCCGCCGAGATAGACCAAGATCAAACCCGCTTGAGTGCCCAAACCGATGGAGGGTGCGAAGTTGTAGACCCGCTCCATGATCACATAGAGCGCGGAGAGTGCCAGGATCGCTGGGAACATCTGCACGAGCAGAAGAGTCTGTAAACCCGTCTTCTTGCCTTTGAAGCGCAAGCGACTGAACGCGAAGGCAGCAGAGGCACCGATCACGACTGAGACCACAGCCACAAGACCCGCTATCCATAAGGTGTTTTTCATCCAGGTCAGGTAGGGAATGGTCGGATCATTGAAGAGGACCTCAAAGTTCTTCATCGAGAACTCGCGCGGAATGAAGGATGTGACTTGGAGACTGCCCGTTGGGTTGATGGAGGAGATGATCACCAAGTAGAGCGGGAAGAGGGCAAAGAATGAGACGAAGATTGCCACAATGTGTCGCCAAAGGTTCTCACGTAACCACTTACTCATTTGAAACTCTCCAAGACCTTGGATTTGCGAATTCCATAGAGACTAATGGCCGCCACCATGATGAAGATGATCACCGAGATAGCACTTGCTAGACCAAGATTTTGAATATTGGTGCCAAATGCAATGCGATAGGTATAGCTGATCAAGATATCTGTGGCTCCTGCTACTTCGCCATCGAGTTCATTTCTTGGTCCTCCACCTGTCAAGAGGAAGATCAGGTTGAAGTTATTGAAATTGAAGGCGAAGCTGGCGACCAGAAGCGGTGAGAGAATTTGAAGAAGCAGAGGGAGGGTGATTCGCGAAAAAATCTGTCGCGAGCTAGCTCCATCTATTGCTGCCGCTTCCGATAGTTCACTCGGAATGGCTTGGAGCGCGCCACTGGATACCAAATAAAAGTAGGGGAAGCCAAGCCAGAGGTTGACGATGATGACGGCTGCTCTTGCAAAGTTCGGATTCTGGAACCAAGCGATGTCCGTTCCCAACAGATTATTGATAGCACCAAATTCCGTTTCGAACATACCTCCCCAGATCAAGATGCTCATGATGCTTGGCATCGCGTAGGGCAAAATGAAGATTGAGCGATAGAAACGTCGTCCGATGATCGCTTTGTTCATGGCAATTGCCACGAGAAGCCCTAGGGCGAATTGAGTCACTACAGTCAAAGAAGCGAAGACCACCGTCCAAATGAAAACCTTGATGAGCGGCTCCCGAACCTTGGAATCAGTGAAAAGGTCTATGTAGTGAGAGAACCAGATCGGAGAGCGCCAGCCTGGTTGAAGGACTCTCTCTGGGTCACTGATGTTCGCGTAATTTCCTCGACCATTGTCTCTATAGACCTCGCCGGTGATCAGGTCTCGAAATTCGTCCGCACTTGCAACATATTCCAACTTCTGACGCTTCACTGCAGCGATATCAGATCCTTCGAGCTGCAAGAAGAAGTCGTTCTCATACACGAATCGAGTGGTCGAAATCTCCTGCTCGATCCCTCGCAATTCACTATTTTCGAGTACTTGGAAACCTGGCGCCCCAATTGCTATGCCATCACTATCAAGTTCCAACGAACTCTCTTCTAGTGGAAGACGTACTTCAGAGGTAGCAATAAAGTATTGATTAGTGACAAAAGGATCCGAAGCGAGGATTCCAATTTCGCCACTCGTCAGCCTTCCGACTCTTACGTCGAATGTTGTGCCATTCTCATCTGATTCGACTCCGAGTGCAGAAACACGCTCAATGGCTTGCTCTTTGGAGATGTAATTGCCAGTTTGATATTGGAATCCTGACATGACGAGCGTATAGAGGATGGGACCTAGCGAAAAAGCCGCCAAGAAGATGAGACCAGGTAGGAAGAACTTGAGCGGCACAGATACCTTGGTCAGGTAGGTGATCGCTATGGCGATCATTGCAAAGGCTAGGAATGCTGCGATCTCGTATTCCTGCTCAGCAAAAGCACTCTGAGTGAACAGACCCAAGACTGCAATCACGAACGCAACAAGGACATATTTGACGCCCGTTGCAATCGTTAGTCGTTTCACGTGGCTTTGCCCCCTAAAAAGGAACGAGACTGGCGAATGGTAATCACTCGCCAGTCTCGGTTTTCAACTATCTCTTAGAGATCCTTGACGCCGGCTGCAATGTTCTTCTTGAAGATGTCATTGAGCTTCTTCGCCTCTGCTGTCGCATCCTTGCCATCGACAAGAACTGCAGTCCAGAAGGCAGGAAGGGCATCCCAGTAGCTGACAGATCCGGTGGTTCCGTTGAGGATCGCACCGATCTGTGGGATACCCGCAGCGGTACCAGCCTTACCGAAACCGATTTGAGCAGCAGTTAGATCTGCCTTCTGCGCACCCTTTTCAGCTGGTGGGCGTAGCTCCACTGACTGATAGCTGATTGCACCTTCGGTTGAAGCAAAGAACTTGACCAAGAGATCCTTAGCGCCAGCTTCAACGCCACGCTTTGCAGCATAGGTTGTCAACAGAGCACCACTGACGGATCCAAACATGTTTCCATTGGTTCCAGCTTTGACGCCAGGAACAGGCATGAGATTCATCTTGAATCCCTTAGAAACATATGAGGTCCACTCCCAGTTACCGATGACAGCAAAAGGTACTTTGCCTGCAAGGAAATTATCCTTGCAACCGGTATCAGATGCTGGGAAGAATCCGTTGCTCTTGCCATTCTTGTTAAGCAGGTATTGCTTCACATTCTTTGCGAATGCAGCTGGAACTGGGTTACCTGTTGTGACGACTTTTCCGTTCTTCAAAGTGTAGGCATTTCCACCTAGAGCTGAGAGAACTGAGTGAGCTCCCCATGACATACCGCCACCTGCGATGCAGAGACCAGCTGAGAGCTTGTTCTTACTCTTATTCGCAAGGTAGAAGTTCACCATCTCGCCGAAAGTCTTTGGCGCGCTCTTGACGAGCTTGGTGTTGTAGATCATGGCAACGTTGTTGATATCAAGTGGGACACCGTAGAGCTTGCCCTGATAAGAGAGGTCGAAGAGGTTGTTTGCGGTGAAACGATTCTTGACCGCATTGCTCAATGTGATTGGAGCAAGCTTGCCGTTCTTTGCACCTGTTGCGACCCAGTCATTGGCGCCAACGATGATGTCTGGACCAGTGAGGTCAGTTGCATTGTCAACTGCTGCTTTGAGAGCATCAAAGCTTGAGAAGGGGACGACAGTGATCTTATAGCCGGTGACCCAGTCACCCTTGCTGCCAATAACCTTCTTGAGATTCGGGCCACGGGTTTCATCCGCCCAAACCAAGAGTTCCTTATCTTCTGCTTGGGCTGGTGCAACGAAAGCACCTGCGCCAAGTACAGCCGCAATAACGACTGCGATTGACTTCATTCGAAACATGTTTCTCCTAATTTCTCGTACCTGAGAAGGATTCGCTACCGACGGCAGCGGATGGGCGTATTTCACTCCACTGTGGCCGAAAACTCCATGAAGAAGAGCAAATTAAGAGGGCTGGATGGGTCCGTTTTACCGGATTGTTATAAACCGATTTCTTTCAGAAAATCAGTTATGGAGCTGGCTCACGGTGGAGTCCCAACCTGCGACATCCTCGGGACGGCGTGGACCCTTTCCGATGTAGCGAGCTGATGGACGTACGAGACGGCCAGTTCGCTTCTGCTCCAGAATGTGTGCGCTCCATCCCGCGGTACGTGCGGAGGTAAACATCGAAGTGAAGAGGTGTGCAGGAACTTCAGCGAAATCAAGAATGATCGCAGCCCAGAACTCCACATTGGTTTCAAGGACGCGATCCGGATAACGCTCTTGCAGTTCAGCGAGCGCTGCCTTCTCAAGCTCTAGCGCCACTTCGTAACGCGGTGCACCTAATTCCTTGGCTGTTCGACGCAGTGTGCGCGCACGAGGATCCTCGGCTCGGTAGACGCGGTGACCAAAGCCCATCAAGCGCTCTTTACGATCCAAGATGCCTTTGACGTATCCGCGTGCATCGCCCTTCTTCTCGACCTCTTCGATCATGTGAAGTACTCGAGATGGTGCGCCACCGTGAAGTGGACCTGACATCGCACCAATGGCACCCGAGAGGGATGCCGCAACATCAGCACCTGTAGATGCGATGACACGTGCTGTGAAAGTCGAAGCGTTCATTCCGTGCTCTGCGGCAGAGACGAAATATGCATCGATCGCGCGAACATGCTTGGGATCTGGTTCTCCGCGCCAACGAATCATCATTCGCTCGACAACGGTATGTGCCTTATCGATCTCGGATTGCGGAACCATAGGTTGCCAAGTGCCACGAGCTGATTGCGCAACGTAGGAAAGGACCATGACTGAAGCGCGAGCTAGATTGTCGCGAGCCTCTTCATCTGAGATATCAAGGAGTGGCTTCAAACCCCATGCTGGTGCAAGCATTGCAATCGCGGATTGCACATCGACTCGAACATCACCGGAGTGGACTGGAAGCGGGAAGGGTTCTGCAGGCGGAAGACCTGGATTGAATTCATCATCAACGAGTAGACCCCAGACGTTTCCGAAGGTAACGCGACCGACGAGATCTTCGATGTCGACTCCTCGATAACGGAGCGCACCACCCTCTTTATCTGGTTCGGCGATCTCTGACTCGAATGCGACGACGCCCTCTAGACCTGGTTTGAACTCGCTCATGATGCTCCCTTTCCGGATACCGCCCTATTCTCATCGTTAGCGCTCTGGGAGACAAACTCCTAGCCGTGACGTTAGATACACCCATGAGCGCAGAGAGCGAAGACGATCTACGGGAGAACCTGCGGCAGATGCGCAGAAGTTACGGTGATGTGGGGCTATCCGATGACCTCATCCCCGCCGACCCCATCTCGCTCTTCAAGAGCTGGTTGGGCGATGCCAGCACCAACCCCTACATCGTCGAACCGAATGCCATGGTTCTCGGTACGAGTGACCTCTCATCGCGTACCGTGCTCTTGAAAGATTTGAGTGGCGATGGATTCACTTTCTTCACCAATTATCAATCGAGGAAAGCCAAGGCGATCTCATCCGATCCTCGAACGACGCTGCTCTTTCCTTGGTACGCGATGGAGCGGCAAGTGATCATCATCGGTCAGGCCCAGCGAGTCGATGGAGATGAGTCAGATCATTACTTCGCCTCCCGGCCGTATGGGAGTCAGATCGGCGCATGGGCGAGCGCACAATCTGAGGAGCTTGATTCACGGGAAGTATTGGAACGACGAGTCAAAGAGTTAGAGATGCAATATGCCGAAGGCCATGTTCCAAGGCCGCCTCATTGGGGTGGGTTTCGAGTGAAGCCGAACTCGATCGAGTTCTGGCAAGGCCGTTACTCTCGTCTTCATGATCGGATCCGCTATCTACGTGACGGCGATCATTGGAAATGGGTGCGACTCAACCCTTAGAGAACCTCTAATCTTCTCTCTATGTCTGAAACAGCGAAGAAGATCGTCATCCCTGAATCCATCAAGCCTAAAGATGGTCGATTCGGATGTGGCCCATCAAAGGTCCGTCCGGATGCGCTTGCCTCACTGATCTCAGAGGCACAAGGGATCATCGGCACATCGCATCGTCAAAAGGGCGTCAAGGATGTCGTCGGACGAGTTCGAAGCGGACTCAAGGAACTCTTCTCGCTCCCAGAGGGCTATGAAGTAGTCCTAGGAAATGGTGGCTCAACAGCCTTTTGGGATATCGCAACTTTTGGCCTCATCGAAAAGAAATCCCAACACTTGAGTTTCGGTGAGTTCTCCTCGAAGTTCGCAAGCGCTGCCAAGGCTGCGCCATTCCTTGATGAGCCCTCGGTGATCAAGTCAGAGCCAGGAAGCCATCCGCTCCCAGTAGTAGAAGCTGGTATCGATGTCTATGCCTTGACCCATAACGAGACTTCAACTGGCGTCGCAATGCCGATTCGCCGCCCAGTAGGAAGTGACGGTGCGTTGGTGCTCGTCGACGCGACCAGCGCCGCAGGAGGACTTGAGGTCTCTGCTTCTCAATTCGATACCTATTACTTCGCACCACAGAAGTCCTTTGCCTCTGATGGTGGAATCTGGCTCGCGCTGATGAGCCCTGCTGCGATCGAACGAGCTGAGAGGATCAAAGCGAGTAATCGATGGACGCCGGCCTTCCTCGACCTCAATATCGCGATCGAGAATTCCAGACTCGATCAGACTTACAACACCCCGGCAGTTCTCACGTTATGGCTCCTTGCCAAGCAGATCGAGTGGATGAATTCCAATGGCGGACTTTCTTTCGCTGCCTCACGAAGCGCCCAATCGGCGAAGCAGATCTACGGGTGGGCTGAGAAGAATCCGCTGACGACTCCGTTCGTCGCTGATCCCGCGATGCGCTCCAACGTCGTGGCGACGATCAACTTCGATGACTCGATCGATGCGTTGGAGATCGCCAAGACCTTACGTGCCAATGGAATCGTCGACACCGAGCCATACCGAAAACTCGGTAAGAACCAGCTTCGAATCGGCATGTTCCCAGCGATCGATCCTTCAGATATCGAAGCGTTGACCGCCTGCATCGATTACGTGATCCAAGAGTCGAAAAATTGAGTCGCGCAGGCTCGAAATTCAAACGTGATGGGCAGTTCTGGTACGTCGCATCACAATTAGGCATCCTTGGTTTCTTCATGGGTGGCTTTGGTCCTGCCCAACCTCTCCTTCAATCCGATCAAGGAACCTCAGGACTCATCGCAGGATTACATGGAACAGCACTTGGCATCTCAGGACTCATCTCCGGACAACTCAATGCCCGGATGGTCCATAAGTGGGGACGTTTCACGACCTCTTGGGTGGGAATGGCGATCTTCCTCTTCGGCGTCGTCTCATTCGTTGCGCTCAATCCCCCAGCTCTGACGATTACCGCAACGCTCTTCGCTGGTTTCGGAATCACAACGATGATTAATAACTCGGTGACCTTCCTCAATGATTCACATCCAGAACACTCTGCCGTCGCGATCTCTCAAGCGAATGGCTTCAACTCCACCATGTACTTGGTAGGTACCGTCTTCATCGGAACCCTCGCTTCAATGGGTTGGGGTTGGCGATTTGGTCTCCTTCTGACCGTGCCACTGGCACTGATCGCGTTCTTCTATTCGAAGGACCACCGAGGTGAGATCCATGAAGTGGATGAATCAGGTCCGCAACGAGGCAAACTCTCTAAGAGATATTGGGTCGGTTGGATCGGCTTCACCTTCGCGATCTCCGCTGAGTTCTCAACTGTCTTCTGGGCGGCTGCACTCCTTAGAGAACGTTTCGATCTCTCAAGTGGTGATTCGACGACAGCTGTCCTCTGTTTCGCCGCAGGTATGGCACTCGGTCGATGGTTTGGCGTCTCAGTAGTACCGAAGATCGATATCGATCCGCGCACCCTCTTCTTCGTCACACTTCAACTTCTCGGTTTCCTTCTCTTCTGGAATGTGACGGTACTTCCACTAGCGCTGATCGGACTCTTTGCAACGGGGCTCGGTGCATCGGCGCAATTCACGCTCTTCTCAACCCGCATGATCCGATTCGCAAAGGAGAAGCCAGACCTTGCGATCGGCATCAGCGCGTGGGGCGCAGGGCTTGCAATCGGATTCGCACCCTTCTTGGTTGGAGCGCTCTCAGATCAAGTTGGAATCTTGAAGGCCTACTCAGTCGTTCCCGTCTTCATCGTCCTTGCCGGACTCACGCTCTTTGTTCGTTCCGATCAGATCACTTCTCGTCGATAGTCGTCTCTAGCGTTCCTTCAAGGACGTCATCAACTGCGTAACTCGTAGGATTGCCAATCTTCTCCTTGAGAAGAAGGTACGTGATCAATCCAGGTAAGGCAGTTGCGATACCGCAGATGAACATGGTCCAACGGATACCAATCACTCCTGCCAAAGCACCAAGTATCGGCGAGCCAATCGGAGTGCCGCCAAGGAAGACGGTCAGATAGATACCCATAACGCGACCGCGAATTGCTGGATCGGTTCGAGTTTGCATCAATGAATTCGCAGTGATCATCGTCAAGAGGGCGATGAAACCCGTCACTGGCAAGATCAATGCATAGACCATGAAGTTCGGCGATTGTGAACCAAGCATCAACGCGATACCGAAGCCAATTGCTCCGAACATCACCCGCTTTGGTGTTCTATTCCTTTCGAACTTCGCGCTGACCAGAGCCCCGGTCAATGAACCGATGGCCAAGATGCTTCCGAGTGCACCGAAGACTTCCACGCCGAGCCCAAAGACCTTTGTCGTCATAAGCGCGTTATAGATTGCGAAGTTGAATCCGAAGGTGGCCGCGAAGAAGACCACGATCATGGTGCCGTAGAGATCCGGTCTGGCCCGGATATATGCCAAAGCTTCCCGCAACTTCGAATCAAGGTTCGGCTTCACTTCGATGAAGAGATCCTCTTCCTTGATTGCTGCAAGCGCGAAGACGACGCCTAGGAATGAGAGCGCATTCAATAGGAATGATGGACCGGTACCAAAGGCTGCGATCAAGAGCCCAGATAGTCCAGGACCTATGAGGCGTGCAGCATTGAAATTCGCGGAATTGAGGCTCACCGCGTTGGGGAGATCCTCTTTACCGACGATCTCACTCGTGAATGCTTGACGGACCGGGGCATCTAGCGCGGATGCCAATCCCAAAGTGAAGGCGAAGAAAAAGACGTGCCAGAGTTGGATCCAATCGACGAGGATCAATACTCCAAGTGCCAGCGAAGAGATGAAGCCACCGAGGTTGCAGTAGATCAAGACCAGTCTCTTGTTAAGGCGATCTGCCATCTTTCCACCATGCATCGAGAAGAGGAGCGCAGGAACGAATTGCAGACCTGTGACGATTCCAAGATAGAAGCTTGACCCAGTCAGTTCAAGGACGAGCCAGTCTTGTGCCACGCGTTGTGCCCAGGTTCCGATATTGCTGACGGCGTTTGCCGGGAAGAGGATGCGATAGTTGCGATGTTTGAAGGATCGCAACGTCGTCACCACTCCACCCTATCCCCAGTACGATGCGACCGTGCGACAAGCATTGTTCGTCATCACAGCAGGGATTGTCGGCTGGGCGATTTTCCTCGTCTTCGCACTTGCAACGAACGCTGACTCGAAAGTGATCTACACAGCCTTAGTTGGAATCGCATTGGGATTCATAGGAATCCGATACACGATCAGGCGCGCTCGACGCGAGAAGATCTAGTTCGTTCCTTCGATCTGACCCGCGATTCCTCGTAGCACCTTTGCAACGCGAGAGGCTTCTGCCTCATTCGGAGCGCGTCCATGGCGAAGATTGTTTCCGACTCGATCCAACATCTTGATCGATTCTTCGATCAGGATCGCAAGATCCTCAGTATTTCCACGGCTTCCAGAGATGGATGGTGGAGCATCGACGATGCGAACCGAGAGTGCTTGTGGTCCACGACGACCTTCAGCAACGCCGAACTCGAGCTTGGTGCCAGGTTTGACGGTTGTGACACCTTCTGGAAGTGCAGAGGCAGCAAGGTAGACATCTTCGCCTTCATCCGATGAGATGAATCCGAATCCCTTTTCCAAGCTGAACCATTTGACGCGACCTGTAGGCATGGCGATCTCCAAATCTTGTCCGTGAGGTGTCATGTGCGACTGGCTCTTTGCCAGTAGCCGGATTTCCGGGCAGAGGGGAAGTTTAGCCTTGAAAGGCCATCCGAGGTAAGTGGATTTGGGCGCAGGGGTTAGACGAGGACTTCTGAATGTGCGCCGCAACCATGATCGACTGAGACCACGCGCCCATCTTCAGGTGAAATTCCGTTAGCACAAACGCCAAATGCTTGTCTGAGAGATCCGGCAATCGGGATGAAGAAACCACAGGAATGACACGGTAGCGGTGCTGCCTTGGCGATCTCTGCGTTGGGGCCGTTCTCTCCCTCATACCAACGCTTGCTCGCTTGATCACGTCCTTCGATGGAGAGGACTCGTGCGCGACCGATTCCATTCTCCCAAAGTAATTCCGGGCCGATCAGATCCAGATCTTCATCACCAAGGAGTCCTGCATATCCAGGAGTCAGACGTGAATCGTCGATCTCCGTCGGAACGATGTCACCGACTCCGAGATCGCCTTTCTGCAATCTCTCACCGTATGGAATCCATTTCGGCGCAAGAAGTGACTCTGGCCCCGGCAAGAGAACGACATCACAGACTGTCGGCAGATCATCACCGACTTTGCTAACCGTTACCGCCCAGCGCCAACCACGATATCCGGGAAGGGCACTTTCGAAGAGATAGGTCGCGATTCCTTCATCACTCTTCTCATCGAGGATCTCGATATCGAGAAGAGTGCCGACGCGAGAAGCATCACCAGAATCTGCAATCGCAGCTTCCTTTGCGAGATTCTCCGCCTGGAATCGATCCTTCGTCATGCGGCAATCATAAATGTAAAAAGCCCCCGAGATTCTCGGGGGCTTTTTAAGGAAGAATCCAAGGTTGGATCTGGGTGGACTAGAAGTCCATATCTCCAGCCCCCGCACCAGCAGGAACTGCAGGCTTCGGCTCAGGCTTATCAGCGATCACTGCCTCAGTTGTGAGGAAGAGAGCTGCGATCGATGCTGCATTTTGAAGTGCAGAACGAGTCACCTTTGCTGGATCAATGATTCCAGACTTGATCATGTCGACATACTCACCTGTCGCAGCATTGAGTCCGAATCCTGGCTCGAGATGACGAACCTTCTCGACTACGACTCCACCTTCGAGACCTGCATTGATCGCAATCTGCTTGAGCGGTGCTTCGACTGCGAATTCGACGATCTTCGATCCTGTTGCTTCATCACCAGTGAGCTGAAGTTTCTCAAATGCCTTCTTCGAAGCTTGTAGAAGAGCTACGCCACCACCGGAGACGATTCCCTCTTCAACTGCAGCCTTTGCGTTACGGACAGCATCTTCGATGCGGTGCTTACGCTCTTTGAGTTCGACCTCAGTAGCGGCTCCCGCCTTGATGACAGCAACGCCACCAGCCAGCTTGGCAAGACGCTCTTGGAGCTTCTCGCGATCGTAATCTGAATCGGAATTCTCCATCTCGGTGCGAATCTGATTGATTCGACCCTTGATCTGCTCATCATCGCCAGCACCTTCGACGATGGTGGTCTCATCCTTGGTGATGACGACCTTGCGAGCGCGACCGAGAAGATCGACAGATACGTTCTCAAGCTTGAGACCGACCTCTTCAGAGACGACAGTTCCACCGGTAAGGATCGCGATATCTTGGAGCATCGCCTTGCGACGATCACCGAAACCTGGTGCCTTCACCGCTGCCGATCGGAATGTTCCGCGGATCTTGTTGACGACGAGTGTTGCAAGTGCTTCACCCTCGACATCTTCAGCGATGATTGCAAGTGGCTTACCTGCCTGCATCACCTTCTCAAGGATCGGGACAAGATCCTTGATGTTGGAAATCTTTGAATTCGCGATCAATACATAAGCGTCCTCAAGGACCGCTTCCATGCGATCGGTATCGGTGACGAAGTATGGGGAGATGTAACCTTTGTCGAAACGCATACCTTCGGTCATCTCGAGTTCAAGACCGAATGTATTGCTCTCTTCGACGGTGATGACACCTTCCTTGCCGACCTTATCCATAGCCTGAGCGATCATCTCGCCGATGGTTGAATCGGCAGCGGAGATAGATGCAGTTGCTGCGATCTGCTCCTTCGTTTCAACATTCTTTGCCATCGCAGAGAGTTCTGCGGAGATCGCCTCGACAGCCTTCTCGATTCCACGCTTGAGCGCCATTGGATTGGAACCGGCGGCGACGTTACGAAGACCTTCGCGGACGAGTGCCTGAGCGAGAACGGTCGCGGTGGTGGTTCCATCACCGGCAACGTCGTCAGTCTTCTTCGCTACCTCTTTGACGAGTTCTGCGCCGATCTTCTCCCATGGATCATCGAGCTCGATCTCCTTGGCGATGGAGACGCCGTCATTGGTGATCGTGGGGGCTCCCCACTTCTTCTCCAAGACCACATTGCGGCCACGAGGTCCGAGGGTCACCTTCACCGCATCGGCCAAAGTATTCATGCCACGCTCAAGTCCACGGCGGGCTTCTTCATTGAAGGCAATCATCTTTGCCATAGTCGTGCCACTCCTCTGTTCTTGCCTTTGGTTACTTCGTAGGTACTGACCTAAAAGGGGTCCAGGTGGCTTATCACTCCCACCCGACGAGTGCTAACGCGAACCCTAGGGGGCGTATTCCCGAAGCTCAAATCGAGCGTGAATAGAGAAGTAAGGAGCCGGTCGAGGGCAGAGAGTTAGCGGCCGTGACGCTCAGCGAGCCGGGCTTCCCGCATCCGGCGCAGACGCTTGACCAGCATGGGAGCAGCAACCAAAGCCTCATCTCGATCGATGAGGTGATTGAGGATTTCGTAATACCTCGATGGTGAAAGCTGGAAGAGATCGCGGATGGAACTCTCCTTGGCTCCGGCGTACTGCCACCACTGCTTCTCGAATTCCAGGATTCGCGCCTCGAGATCGCTCAACTGCCCACTCAAGACACCATCACCCGATGGAAGGTTCATTGCTGGTTCCGCCATAGTGCCTCAACCTTATATCGGGATTCAATCCAATCAGGTGAGCAACGCCTTCACGGAACTAGCCGAAGAGGACTTTTCGCTTGCCGCTTCGAACGATATTGCGCAACATGGTGGGAAAGACGAATGCGTGGAAGGGCAAGATCAGGTACCAATAGAGCTGACCACCAAGTCCTCGAGGAGCGAATGACGCCTCTTGAACCACCTCCGTCATCGCGCCAACTCGCTTGACTCGAAATTCCAACCACGCCTTACCGGGAAGGATCATCTCAGCGTAGAGACGAAGTCGACGTTCATCTCCAGTCTTCTCCAACGCTTCGACTCGCCAAAAATCAAGGCTCTCGCCTACTCGCAATGTCTTTGGATCTCTTCTCCCGCGACGAAGTCCTACACCACCGACGAGTCGATCCAAAAGACCCCGCAAGTACCAGAGGAAATCAGCGCCATACCAACCACGTTCACCACCGATCTCCTCGATCGACTCCCAAACCTTCTCGAGAGGCGCATCTGTGAGCGTCTCACGATGGTCGTAATACATCGACTCGCCAGCCCACGACGGATCTCCTTGAGCTTTCTGCCATGGCGCAGTTGGCGCAGTTGCGTCGGACCATCTCGTCTCAACTTGATTCTCATTAGTGCGCGTAAGCGCAAGTTCGATCGCAGTGGAGACATCGATCAGACCTTGTGGTGGCCGAGCAATGACCTGGTCGATCGACTTCTTTGGATCCGCAATCACTTCATTGATCAGAGATCCAACGAGAGGACGAGCGAGGCCCGTTGGCACTGGAGTGACGAGGCCGATCCAGAGACTCGATAGCCATGGCGAAAGTACAGGGACCTTGATGATGATGCGTTTGCGAAGCCCAGAGAGGTGTGCGAATTTCTGCATCATTTCTGCATAAGAGAGGACTTCAGCGCCACCAATGTCGAAGACACCAGAAATAGGGGTTTTCAATTGCGCTGCATGGGTCAAATACCAGAGAACATCGCGGATAGCGATGGGTTGGGTGAGATTGGAGACCCACTTTGGTGTCGTCATGATCGGCAATCGATGCGTCAAATGGCGAAGCATCTCAAAGGAAGCGGATCCGGAACCGATGATGATTCCTGCTCTCAGTTCCATCACTGGCACCTTGCCCGAGGCGAGTAATTCTCCGGTGCGCGCTCGAGAGGAGAGATGTTGGCTCATCTTCTTATCGTTCGCGATACCTCCGAGATAGATAATCTGTTCGATCCCGGCATCATCGGCAGCGCGTGAGAAAGTCTTCGCCATCTCTTCTTCTACCGCGTCGAAATCTGGTCCCGCTCCAATCGAGTGAAGGAGATAGAAAGCGGTATGCACACCTTTCAATGCTTCAACGACATCGTCTCGCTTCATCGCATTGCCTTGGACGATCTCTACGTTCTTGCTCCATGCAAGATCACGGATCTTTCGCGCGTCACGGACCATGACCCGAACGCTCAATCCCTCGGCAAGGAGAGCGCGCACCAAACGACCGCCGACGTAACCAGAGGCGCCGGTTACCAAGACTTTACGGGGCTTTCGAGTGCGACGAGCGGTGCTCATACTCTCAACAGTAGACTCAATGGATGAGCACCGAAAGTCGACAAGATGCGAGACCGAAAGTCGTCATTCTCGGTGCTGGATTTGGCGGTCTCACCTTGGCGCGAAAGATCGCCAAGCGCGCTGATGTCACCGTCGTAGACCGTCACAATTATCAGACTTTCTTGCCACTGCTCTACCAAGTCGCGAGCGCTGGATTGGCGGCGGATCACATCGCACACCCGATCCGCGGTGCACTTCGAGGTCTCGGAGTTGAATTTCGGATGGGGTCGCCGATAGCGATCGATACCCAGAGGAATACCGTCAAACTCGATAGCTCTGAATTGCTGGAATATGACCACCTCGTCATTGCTCTTGGATCGGAAACGACAGACTTTGGCATCAAGGGCGTTGCAGAGAATGCGCTAGGAATGAAGAGCGTCCACGAAGCCCTTCGCATTCGCGGTGAAGTCATGCGACACTTCGAGGATCTCTGCCGTATCGACGATGGTTCAACGCTCGATATCGCCATCGTTGGTGGTGGTCCTACTGGCGTTGAGATGGCGGGCGCGATTGCAGAATTGGCTCGAGGTCCATTGCGACGAGACCATGAACGCGCCTCGCAACGCATCGCGATCTCATTGATCGAAGCTGGCGATCGATTGTTGCCTTCTTTTCACCCTCGCCTCTCGGAGCGAACCAGACGAGATCTCACAGGTCTTGGCGTGAAGGTCCTCGTCGATACGAAAGTTGCTGAGGTCCACTCGGATCGGATCTCACTCGCTGATGGAAGTGAGATTCCATCCCTGATTACGATTTGGGCGGCAGGGGTTCGAGGAGAGAGCACAGCAGAGAAACTGCGTCTTCCCATTCATCGCGGTCGAATAAAGACCGATCGCACGTTGCGCGTTGAAGGATATAGAAATATCTTCGCTATCGGAGATGTCGCTGGCGTCACTCAAGCAGATGGACGTTTCTTGCCCATGGTCGCACCTGTTGCGATGCAACAAGCGAGATTCCTCGCCAAAGAACTTTTCCATGAAGATTCAACGCGAGAATTCCTCTATCTCGATAAGGGATCGATGGCAACTATCGGTCGACATAAGGCTGTTGTTGAGGCAAAAGGGCTTCGCATGGCAGGTGCACCGGCATGGTTTGCCTGGCTCTGGCTCCATCTCTTCTATCTCTTAGGCGGCCGGAACAAAGTTGGAACCATGGCTGACTGGACCTGGAACTACTTGACCTTCGATCGAGGAAACCGTCACATCATGGATGGCGCGGAACTATGAGCTACATCAACCTTCGCGGTCATGAAGTCTGGAGCGTTGAATATCGCTCTCGCTTCAAACGCCAGGGCGAGAAAGTTCTCCTCCTTCACGGTGGGTTGAGCGCTACCGAGGATTGGGACTATGCGGTACTCCCGGCCATCAAGAAGGATTTCCATGTCTTTGGATACGACCGCACTGCACATGGTCGGACGAAAGTAAGAGATGGTTTCTACCACTTTGATTTCCAAGCTGATGAAGCAATCGCATATCTAGAAGATGTGGTCAAAGGCCCTGCTCACCTGATCGGTTGGAGTGATGGTGGAATCATCGCTTTTCTCGTAGCGCTTCGTCGCCCTGACCTTGTGAAGTCAATCATCGCAATCGGCGCCAATTACCATCATGATTGCGGCATCACCCATGATCCGGAGACGATCTCGATCTCTGATGAGGATAAGGAGAAGTTCTTCAAGAGAAGTGGCCAACATCCTGACCTTCTGGAGCAAATCGTCCGTAAGGCCTACCAAGTATGGATGAACGAACCTACCTTGACGCTAGAAGATCTCTCAAGGATCAAGTGTCCGACACTCATCCTTGCTGGTGATGACGAGCCGTTCACCAGCGAACACACCTTCTCGATGTATGAGGCACTTCCACATGGAAGATTGGCGATCGTCCCTGGCGCTTCTCACTATGTCGTGAAGGAGAGGCGAGAGTTGACTCAAACCTTGATCAAGGACTTCTACAAGAGTCTTGATTACCCGATCACCAAATGGCCCAATCGCCGTAGGGATATGACCGAGCGTTTAGCTCAGGATCTTTAGCTCCCCGATAGCCCCTCTGGGGACAACTGGAGAGTTGGGCGCGATCGCTCGGATTCTTCGATACCCATCTCCTTGAGCTGGCCGCAAATCGGCATCACCTTTATTGGGCCAGAGCGATAGCGCCCGCTCTGCTTGTGCCGTGATCGTCAAAGATGGATTGACGCCTAGGTTGGCAGTGAGTGTTGACCCATCGATCACATGAAGTGTCGGGTAGTTCCACACTCGATGATATGGATCGATCACACCAGTGGAACTATCCGCTCCGATGACACAACCACCTACGAAGTGAGCAGTGAATGGCGCACTCACCAAATCACCGATATGTCCTGCTGGAGTCCCGTTGTATCTCCTTGCGATGGAACGAGCGACCTGATTCGCTGCCGGGATATAGGTGGCATTTGGATTTTTCGAGTTGTTGATAGAAGTGAGGCGTACACCGAAGATCCCTCGTTTTGATCGAACCGTGATCGCGCTATCAACGCTTTGCATCACGAGAGTGATGACCGATCGCTCGCTCCAATGTCGCACATTCAAAATGCGAAAGAGATCTTGCGGCCGCTTCAAGAAACTTCGAAGCCAATGGCGTTTGCGTGTCTTTGCACCTTCTCCATCGGTCATGATGGTCTGCAGCAGACCCATCAAGTTGCTGCCCTTTCCATAGCGCACTGGCTCCACATGCGTGTGTTCATCTGGGAAGAAAGAAGAGGTGATCGCTGCCCCTTGAGAGAAGTCACGCTCCTCTCGTTTCATCACGACACCGGTCAGCGACTCACTGTTCGTTCGAGATAGCTCTCCGAGAGTCGGTGAAAGCCTTGGAAGTCGCCCCAGCGACTTCATTCGATGGAGCAACTTCAAAGTGTTGTAGGTTCCACAAGCGACGATCACCTGATCGGCTGTGAATTCAATCTTTGAGCCAATCCAGGCGCTACTGCTTCTCGTTGAAACGTGCCAAATATCTTGGATCTCTTTGATATCGGTGACAGTCCGCTCTGCAAATACTTTCGCTCCAGCGCTCTCTGCAAGACCCAGATAGTTCTTTGGCAACGTGTTCTTTGCATTATGACGGCACCCTGTCATGCACTCTCCACAATGAGTGCATCCCTTTCGGGCCTCGCCTTTGCCACCGAAATAGGGATCCGAGACCTCTTCACCTGGCTTACCGAAATGAATACCTAGCGGTGCAAGACGGAAAGAGCTCTCTACTCCCATCTCGCGGGCCACTTCCAACATCGCATCATCACTTGGCGAATGAAAAGGATTTTGCGCTACGCCAAGCATCCTTGAAGCCTGGTCGTACCAAGGATCCAATTCCGCCTTCCAATCCGTGATCTCTGACCACTGCGGATCATTGAAATAGGAATCTGGAGGTCGATAGAGCGTATTGGCATAGACAAGAGAGCCGCCACCTACTCCTGCACCAGCAAGGATCAACACATCCTTGAGCACATGGATGCGTTGGATTCCATTGAGGCCCAATCGAGGAAAGAAGAGGAACCGGTTGAGTCGCCAATTCGTCTTAGGAAAATCTGAATCCTTGAATCTACGTCCCGCTTCAATGACGGCGACTCGATAGCCCTTTTCGCTGAGGCGTAGCGCAGAAACAGACCCACCAAACCCGGAACCGATGATGACCACATCGAAGTGATTGCCAGGCATGGAAAAATGCTAGTCATAGATTCCGGTATTGATACCCATTTCCTTGAGTTCGCGATGGACTTTTTGGAACTTGTCGCGAAATTTTGGCTCGGCGATCTCTTCCTGCCAACGCGGTGCGATGACTCGCTCTCCGTCAATCTCAGTCTCAAAGTACTCTCTGATTCTTGGTGAATCGCTCAACTCCAAAAATCCTAATATTCGTTGATATTGCTCTTCGCGGTCGTAGTGAGCAAATTCCTCGAGCTGAATCTCAATCACTTGATTGGATGGAACTTCGGAGAGGGCACGTTGTGATGCGATGATGCGGTTCTTCCACCAATGGATCGCCGCAAGAGGATCCGTAGGCCCCCAGTGTTCCTTCAAGACCGAGGCGATTGTGTTTCGACCATCACGTTTCATGTGAATGAACTTCGCTTGCGGAAAGAGAGCATGAATCCGGTCAGCATTGAAGATATTGGGGGGCGAAGTATCAACCCAGATGGGCTCTCCATTGTTGTTTGACTGAGCCTCGACCATTGCGTAGAAGAAATTCCGAGCCGCTAGATGTGGATTCTTTCTTCTCGACCGCATGAACTCAACAAGAGCCTCGTCACGAATTTTAGCGCTGACACCACTTGATAGCCCAGATCCCTTCCCTGGAGTGGATCCGCGATCCCACCAATCATCCAAGAGCCGCTCTTTGAATTTTCGCTCTAGCTCAAGTTTTGTGAAGTACGGAAACAAGGAGAGAAGTCGATAGGGCAGACTCTTGCGCTTCTTCATCTCGATGAAGTCCCTCCTCCCGAATGTCAGATCCAACAATCCAGCGTTTGCGGCGAGGAACTTAATCTCGAGTGGCTTACTAGCGCGAACGTTAGGGTGTCTACCCAATAACTTTCCGATGATGGTGGTACCACTTCGACCGGTGCCGCCGGAAAAGACCAGACTCGTTCCTCTGTTCACGCTCTCATTCATTCCTTGAAGATATGAGTTCTAGGTAAATCAGAAGTTAAATGCAATCGAGATGTTTACCAACTCTTCATAACCAATACACACCATGGAAAAGTAACTTTTGAGAAGCGCCATTACTTTCCTTCTGTGACAAAGCGTCCGGTGATGATTCTCGCTACGAGTAACGGTGTCGGAATGGGGCATCTCGCAAGAGCCTCTGCGATTGCCAGGGTCTTGAAAGAGCGTGCCGATGTCATTGTGGTCTCGATGGCTGGTGCGGTCGCCGAATTGCCTGACGCAATGCAACTTCCTGTCGAATATATTCCTGGTCGCGACAGAAATCTCATGCCTCGCCTACGGTGGGACAGATACCTGAGGGACCGGCTGGTCGCTCTCATCGATGAAACAGGTGCATCTCTGCTCGCATTCGATGGAGTTGTGCCATATCCAGGTGTCATTGCCGCAAAAGAGGCTCGACCACAGATCAAATTGGTATGGATGCGTCGCGGACTCTGGCAGTGGAAACCAAGCAGGCATCTACTAGCGCTACAGTCAAAATTGATGGATCACATCGTTGAGCCTGGAGATTTTGCGAGAGCTTTTGATACTGGCCCGACCGTGACGCGCAAGGACGCTCACCTCACCTCTCCCATCTCGCTTTACCAACCATCCTGGGCTCTTGCGCGGGATGAGGCACGAAAGATTCTCAATCTGGATCTCGATCGTCCAGCGGTACTGGTACAACTTGGAACCGGCGACAAAGATGTCAACGAGAAGATGCATGCTGCACTCTGCGGCTTGATCGGCTGGAAAGACCTTCAGGTCGTGCTCACCAAGAATCCACTCGATTCCGAGGGACGATCACTCGCGCCAGAAGGGCTCGACTTACGAGTCATTCGTTATTTCCCGTTGGCCGATCTCTTGCACGCCTTTGATGCTGCGATTGCTGCCGCCGGTTACAACGGTGTCCATGAACTTCTTCCTGCTCGACTTCCAACCGTCTTCATACCGAATATAAGGGGAACCGACGATCAAGCCTCGCGTGCTCGATGGGCAGCCGAACAAGGATTCTCACTCTTGGCAGATCATGAATCTCTCGGAGACATCACCTCAAAGGTTCGGATGCTCCAAGATGTAGGGATTCGAGAGCGTTTGAGCAAGATGTGTGCTGAATTGCCGGATTTGAATGGAAACCGTCAAGCCTCTGATCACTATATTGGTCTTCTATCTGAGCCGAGGCGAAATGCTTCCTTCAAGATCAATTATCTTCGTTATTGGATTCGCACCCGTGCCTCCAGACAGCTTCGAGCAATCGCAATCTCTCTTCTTCGTAGCCTTGCAATTGCCTATCGAACTATCTTCCCGAGAGATGGCGTAACACCCCCTCCACAACGAGAGGTCATCTTCAGCGATGAGACCAGATCAAGTTCACTCAATGAACTAATCAAGTCGCCTATCGCATTGGAGCATCTAATCGTTGGTGCGAGTGCTGAATATCAGCGAACCCGAATATCGATCGCCTCACGAGCCTATCGAGTCGATCTCGCACCAGAGGAGGCTAAGAGGGATTCTCTCGTGACACCGATCATTGAAGAGTCAATCTGACGTGGCCTTGGTCAGTCCCCTGCTTAGTATTCGACCTATGCGGTTAGGCGTCCTGGATGTCGGTTCAAATACCGTGCACCTTCAAGTCATCGATGCCCACCGTGGATCTCGTCCCATCCATAATTCAAGTTTCAAGTCTGAATTGAGACTGACAGAATTTCTTGACGAATCTGGATCGATCCAACCCGAAGGTATTGAGCTACTCATTCGAGTGATTGATGAATCTCTCGCTCAAGCGCATCACTTGGATACAGACGAGATCTTGGCATTCGCAACGTCGGCTGTTCGAGAAGCAGAGAACGGTGGCGAGGTCATCCAGGCCATCAACGAACGGTTTGATATCGACTTGCAAGTGCTCTCAGGAGAGGATGAAGCAAAGTTCACATTCCTTGCAGTGCGACGTTGGCTCGGTTGGTCTAGTGGTGACCTACTCTTACTGGACATAGGTGGTGGATCTTTGGAGATCGCAGCGGGAAGCGATGAACTTCCGGATGTAGCTCATTCATATCCTGTTGGAGCCGGACGAATGACGAGACAATTCCTTAAAGGGGATCCCTTCACAAAGAAGAGCATTGAAAGCCTTGAGGAGCATCTGGCTATGACCCTGCATCCATTGACTGAAGAGTTTGCAAGATTCAAGAGCTATCGCGCGATAGGAACGAGCAAGACGTTCAGGACTCTCTCACGCCTGACATCAGAATTTCTCGGTGATCGCTCCGGCCTGATCATGCGAAAATCCTTGGATTCTCTCGTGAAGAAACTCATCGATATGGATACCGAGCAACGCTCACGGCTCCCAAGGGTCTCTATCTCTAGAGCCCACCAATTAGTTGCGGGAGCGATAGTCGCTCAACATGTCATGAATGAACTCGACCTGTCGATGATTGAGATATGTCCCTGGGCCCTTCGTGAAGGGATCGTATTGAGGCGAATCGACTGGCTTGAGAACTTCAATTGATCTTGAGATAGTCGATGCTGTAGATCTTTCCTTTGCTTCTGTGGATGATGAAGGCATCACCCTTTCCGAGTGAGAAATCCTCTTTATACATATCCAATTTTCGAGCCATCTTCTTAACGATCTTCGACAAGATCGGATTATGGCCACAGACAAGAATTGCTTCATCTCGCTCAAATAGGTTTTTGATATAGCGAGCAGCGCTATCTTTGTTTCGGGAGAACGTGTATTCACTCAAATCACTGTTGATGACCGGGCGCAATCCGTAAGCAGTGGCGATGGGAGCAGCAGTATCCAAACATCGTATGGCATCGGAAGTATGAACCTCTTTGAGGTCGAAGACATGGAGTGAGGTGATCAAATCCTTCACTTGCCTTTGACCCTTTTCTGTCAAGGGTCGGTCACCATCGTCTCCGAGCCAGTCACTTCGATCAATGGCCTTTGCATGGCGAAGTAGAACGAAAGGTTTCGTATCCCGACCCATTTTGAGGAATTTCTTGAGGATCTTGCGATCGTCCTTGATCGTCAATCGTTCAATGGCTTTCTTCGCTGGTAGCCAAGCGATTTCATCGACTTCAGAGCGGTCAAAGCCACCATCATCACCAGCGAATGCCTGAGCCGACCAATATCGAACGACCTTTGGAATCTCATTCACTTTGTAGAAAGTATCTCCAAGATACGGACCGAAACGTGCCTTGTAACCTGTCTCTTCTACTACTTCTCTATAGGCGCAGGCGATCAGCGCCTCACTTCCCTCAACTTTCCCTTTGGGCAGAGACCAATCGTCGTACAAAGGGCGGTGGATGAGAGCAATCTCCACCTCGCCTTCGCTGTTGCGACGCCACAGCACAGCGCCGGCAGCCATGATCACATCGGTCTCATCGCGGGTCATCTTCTTCCCTTCCTTCGGGCGATCTCAGTCTCCTGATAATCCAATAACCGATCACCATTGTCGGCTATGTGGACTCGATGCCAATTCTTGCCACCATGCAATTCCCAACGGGCAACCTCGTCACTGAATGCGTTATCAATTTGTCGCCGCAGCTCATCGCGATGTTCTGGGCGTTCAACTCTCACCAGCGCCTCCACTCGACGATCGAGATTGCGTTCCATAAGATCAGCGCTACCTATGAAGAACTCTTCATCGCCTCCGTTGTAGAAGTTGAAAATCCTGGAGTGTTCTAGGAATCGTCCCAGGATGGAACGCACTCGAATACGATCAGATAACCCGGGTATTTCGGGTTGAATGGAACAGATTCCGCGGATCCAAAGTTCGACATCGACGCCTGCTTGGGAAGCCCAGTAGAGATAGTCGCAGAATTCTTCATCTACCAGGGAGTTAAGTTTCATTCTGATTCGAGCCGGTTTACCAGATTTTGCATTTTCGATTTCACGATCGATCTTCGCGATCAACCCCGATCGAATAGTTCTTGGCGCTACCAACAATCTTGAATACCTCGCATCGGGTGCAAAGCCAGAGAGTTGGTTGAAGAGGATGGTCAGATCTTCGCCTAAGACGGGATCACAACTGAAGATCCCGAGGTCATCATAGATTCGAGCAGTCTTGGGGTTGTAGTTGCCTGTTCCAACGTGGCAGTAGCGACGAATGCCCGAGGACTCTTCGCGGACAACGAGGGAAAGTTTGGCGTGAGTCTTCAATCCGAGGAGCCCATAGACAACATGAACGCCTGCCTCTTCGAGTTTTCTCGCCCATCGGACGTTGGCCAATTCATCAAATCGTGCTCGCAATTCCACAACTGCAAGAACTTGCTTCCCTGCCTGAGCCGCCTCAATCAATGCCGCCATAATGGGTGAATCGCCGGAAGTTCGGTAGAGGGTCTGCTTGATGGCAAGGACTTGCGGGTCGCGGGCAGCCATTTCGATAAATTTAACAACCGAATCCGAAAATGATTCGTATGGGTGATGTAGTAAGACCTCACCATTTCTAATTACCGCGAGCAAACTGTCAAAATCATCGGATTCCACTTCGGCAAGTGCTTGATTGGGAAGAGAGCGAAACTTTGCAAAACGGTGATCAGGTAGATCGAAGTCTGCAAAGCTAACAAGTGAAGAGAGATCGAGGGGCTCGGATACGCGGATGACTTCGTCAGGTGCTAGATCGAGTTCATCTATAAGCGTTGCCAGGAGGCCTTCTTTGATCTCCCTGTCGACCTCAAGCCTTACGGGGGGACCGAACTTTCGTCGCTGTAACTCTTGCTCCATTGAGGCGATGAGATCTTCCGTCTCGTCCTCTTCAAGTTCCAAGTCAGCATTTCGGGTGAGACGAAAGGTGAAGTAATCGACGATTTCCATCCCGGGAAAGAGTTGTTCAAGATGCGCTGAGATGACCTGCTCGAGTGGAATGTATCGGGCACTGATCTCTCGTGACGTCTCAATGAATCGCGGCAGATTCGTCGGGACTTTGATCCTTGCGAAAGACTCCAATTCGCTGTAAGGCTTCCTTACGATGACCGCAAGGTTGAGTGAAAGACCTGAGATGTAGGGAAATGGTCTAGAGGGATCAACTGCAAGTGGAGTCAATACCGGGAAAATGAGTCGTTCAAAGACTGAAGCCACAAACGCACGCTCTTCTGAGGATAACGACTCCCAGGTGACGATATGGATACCTAGGTCATCAAGTGCTGGACGAATGCTCTCTTGGAACAATCTCGAATGTCGCTCTGATGATGCTTTTGTGCGGAGTGAGATCTCTTTCATGAGACTCGTCGGTGTATAGCCTGAGCTGTTGCGTGTAGTCACTCCCGCAGAAATCAATTCTTTGAGCGTTGCCACGCGTACCATGAAGAACTCATCGAGGTTGGAGCAGAAGATTGAGAGATATCGAACGCGCTCCAATAGAGGTACTTTTGGATCTTCGGCGAGTTCCAAGACTCTGTCATTGAAGTCGAGCCAACTCAGTTCTCGTTCGGTATAGCGAGAGTTGCTCATGCACTAAGTGTTTTCTAAACAGGTGAACTACAAGTAAATGGACGGCATCCACGACTGGAAAATTGCGCGACGAACGCCGATTATGCGAGTTAACGGGTTGAGTCCGAGGTGTCCTCCATCGCTCTTAAGTCTTCTTCAGGAGTTGGGATGCGATCCGCATTGGAGAGAGCGCGTTGTCCCATTGAGATGATTGCAAATCCGATGAAGAGTGCAATGGTGGTGACGAGGAGGCAGTAGCGAGGCGAGAGACTTTCCGAGATGAATCCGCCAATTGCGATACCCATTGCGGCAGCAGATCCCTCTATCGTCCATAACCATGCCATCGCTTGCACAGCTGTGCCTTTCGGCCGTACGGATTCTGTAATCTCCCAATAGAAGACTTGCTGTGCACCGCCAAAGAAGGCTAAGAAGATGACGACGACGGCAAGAGTCCAATCGAAATGAGTCATCGCCAACGGCACTGATGCGAGCGCCCAGATCAAATAGTTGAAACGAAATGCCTTCAGCGGTGAGACTTGTCTGCTGATCGTCCCAGCGAAGAGTCCACCTAAGACATTGAAGACTGACATGATCGCAAAGATCGTGCCGACGCGCTCTGGAATTCCCTCTAATGTGCCGAATGCTGGAATTCCAATGTCGAACATTCCCCACCCGATACCCATCACAACGCCTTCAATGGCGAGGATCTGAATCCCACGTATGCGCCAAAGCGATAGCGAATCCTTCTCCTTGACTTCCGGATTCCAGATTCCAACTTGTGGCGTAAGCAAGAGGAGCGTTCCACCCAGGAGCATGAGTGCCGCACAGGTTGCGAGCGCAACCTCAGCGCCGAAAGAGACCGAGAGCCATGTTGCGACGACCGGGGCAACTACACCGGAGGCATTCATCGCAGCAGTATCGAGTGCGAACGCACTTCGCCACTTCTCTTCAGGAACAGTGATCTTCCACAAGGGTCGAACCGAAAGGTTGATGGGTGGGCCAGTAAAACCAAGGAGCGCAGAAAGGATCACCAAGAGCGATTCACTATTTCCAAAACTCAATGCAATCAACATCGTTGCATAGAGCGGAACCAGGGTTCTTAGCGGCCAGAGCATTCCGAAACGATCGATGACCCAACCGCGGATACCGGCAGTCGTTGCACCGGTCAGCGCATTGACACCCGCTGCGAGACCAGCTACCGCGATCGAATCCGTCTCTTGATGGACTTTGAAATATATCGAGAGTGCGACCATGCCATAGGCCATACGAGCAGGGAATGCAGAGATGAGGAGTCGAGTAGCGCCAGGTGATTTAAGGACCTCACCGTAATTAGGTAATTTCAAGCGCACTTGCTGGAGTCTAGTCAGTCGATAGGGTGGCTAAGTGAATAGCGCGAAAGAGAGTGCGAGCCCTCTCTTCTCTGTCTTCACAGTCTTGCTCTCTGGAATGCTCTTAGGAACCGCCGGCACTGCAGTCGCGCTTGCTCCAGATGAAGCATCAGTCACCTCTCTTGGCGTTGCGCGAGTAGCCATCGGTGGGGTGACACTCATTGCACTTGCACCGCACTTCGGTGGCAGCCGCAGGCGGATCATTGCTCTCATTCGCAGGCCCGGAGTTTGGGTGATGGCGATCAGTACTGCTGGATTTCAACCGCTCTTCTTTGGCGCGACAATAAGGACTGGTGTTGCGCTCAGTACTGTTCTCACGATTGGAACCATGCCCCTCTTCACGGGCCTCATTTCTCGCCTCCTACTTCGAGAGAAGTTGACCCAAGTATGGGTTGCCGCGACGTCATTGGCAGTCACCGGATTGGTCCTTCGTTCATGGGATCAACTCGAAACGATCGATCCGCTCGGTATCGCCATGGCCATCGGCGCAGGACTTTGCACAGGGTTCTATGTCAACGGCGCCAAGTACGAACTCAATCGCGGAGGTCACGCTGTCGAACTTCCTGCAATGGCCTATACCTTGAGCGCAATCCTTCTCATTCCGCTTCTTATCGGTGATGACCTCTCGTGGATTGCTTCTGCTGATGGAATCCTGACGGCGCTCTATCTTGGTTTCATCTCTATGGCGTTAGCGAACACGCTCCAGGTTGTTGGCTTACAGCGCCTCTCCCCTGGACCGACTGCGACACTTCTCTTGGCCGATCCACTTACCGCGACCATTCTCGGCGTCTTTATTCTGAATGAATCCATCACTTCGATTGCAGTAGTGGGCCTGGTTCTTGTGAGTGTTGCGCTTGTCTGGCAAGGCGTGGCTCAGAGTCGAGTCAATAGATCTTCCATCAACTGAATCTCATCTCGTTGAGTCGAGATGATGGACCGAGCCAGATTCGAAACGATCTCGTTATCTGAATTCTTGACTTCGTCAGCCATGTCAATCGCACCCTGATGATGCTTGATCATTCCTTGAACAAAGAGGCGGTCGAATTGCACCGATTCTGCCTCTCGAAGCTCCTTCATTTCATCATCAGAGAGCATGCCATCCATGGCGTGTCCCATGTGAGTTTCAGGATTCACTCCGGGCCAGGAACTCATCTCGACGATCTCTGGATCTTGCGCAGCTTTGATCTGGGTTGCGAGGGCAATGACTTCCTCATTTTCCGACTTCTGCAGCGCTAGATCTGACATCTCGATTGCTTGTTGATGATGGGGAATCATCATCTCCGCAAAGTTTTGCTCTTGGGGCGAGAATCCAGACTCAGTCTTAACGCATCCAACTGCAAGGAAAGCGACTAGCAGCACCGATGCGACTCTCATGGACTTAGCTTTCACAACGCTCATCACAATCTGAAAAATATCGACGCGCTTGAAGGGCTGCAACTTGGGAGATATGAGGTCAATTACCTTTGGAGCCCCCCGTCAGGATTGAACTGACGACCTTCCGCTTACAAGGCGGATGCTCTACCACTGAGCTAGGGAGGCGTGACGCAGTTGCCAATTATGGCAGGGATTACGATAACTAAATGACTAGCGAGGGGTTGACGGCGCAAGAAGCACAAACCCTTCTCGTGCGTCATGGGCCAAATTCACTTCCATCCGAGGAGCCAAAGTCCTTTCTGGCAGTAGTGGTCTCCGTCTTACGTGAACCGATGCTCCTGCTCCTGATTGCCGCGGGTCTGCTTAGTTTCTTACTCGCTGAATTGTCCGATGCGTTCCTTCTGATGTTCACCGTCGTCATCGTCCTCTCTATCTCGATCTACCAACAACAACGCACTGAAAAGGCGTTGCAAGCGCTCAAGGACCTGACCTCTCCTTTAGCACTAGTACTTCGAGATGGGCAAGAGGTTCGAATCTCAAGTACCGAACTTGTTCCTGGGGATCTCCTCTTGCTACTTGAAGGTGATCGCGTTGCTGCCGATGCCGAGATCATCACAAGTTCTTCACTCGAATTCGATGAATCGCTCCTCACTGGTGAATCAGTTCCAGTAACCAAAAGCTCGGGTGATAGGGCTTTTAGTGGTTCGCTCATCGTCAGAGGACATGGTCGGGCGATCGTGAGAGCAACCGGCGCCATGACTGCGCTCGGACAAATTGGAAGATCTCTCCAAGAGATCCCGTACCAACGAACTCATCTTCAGGAGAGTATTGATCGAATGGTGAAAGGCATCGGAATATTTGCATTCCTCACCGTCATCGCCATTGTGACCATATATGGATTGACTCGCGGGAACTGGTTAGAGGGAGGATTGGCCGCGATCGCTGCGGCGATGGCTCTGATCCCTGAGGAATTCCCGGTGATCTTCACTCTCTTTATGGCGCTTGGAGCTTGGCGAATGGCTCGTGTCAAGGTCATTGCACGACAATCAGCAGCCATCGAAGCTCTGGGATCAGTCACAGTTCTCTGCGTCGATAAGACGGGAACGTTGACGAAGAATGTGATGACCGTCAGCGAAGTACAAGTAGACCATCGCATAGTTGATGCAGGTGGGGTGAATCAAGATGATCAAGCCCGCGAGATCGCCAAGATCGCAGCGCTCGCCGCTCCCATCACTCCATTTGATCCCATGGATAAAGCATTCAGGAATCTCTTCGATATGGATCCCGTCCGTGACGGTCTGGCTTCGATCGCCGAGTTCCCAGTGATCAAGGAGCGGTTGGCATATGTACATATCTGGTCGGCGCAAGGCGAGGTCTTTGCCGCAGCCAAAGGAGCGCCTGAACATATTGGTGCACTCTGTGGGCTTAGAGAGGATGAAATTGAGACGCTGACATCACGTGTGCATGCTGCGGGGCAACGAGGATTCCGGGTATTGGCTGTAGCCCAAGGGTCAGCCACTCATTTTGATCCACTCGCTCCTTCTCTCGATTCCTTTGAGTTCGCTTTCTTGGGTTTGGCATTCTTGAAGGACCCGATAAGAGAAGGCGTTCGTGACGCTGTTCGTGAATGCGAAAGCGCTGGAATACGAACCATCATGATCACGGGAGATCATCCGACTACAGCACGTTCCATTGCAGCGGAGATCGGTTTGGCAGATCATGGTCGGGTCTTGCTCGGAAGCGAAATAGATGAGATGAGCGATAGCGAACTCTCACTCAATGTGACCAACTGCCAAGTCTTTGCGCGAGTCAGCCCAGAACATAAATTGCGATTGATCAGGGCTCTGCAAGCGAATGGCGAAGTTGTCGGGATGACTGGTGATGGAGTCAACGATGCTCCCGCCTTGCGTGCAGCAGAGATTGGAATCGCAATGGGTGGTCGTGGCACAGATGTAGCGCGCGAAGCCGCTCACTTGATCATCACAGATGATGACTTCACTTCGATCGTCGCCGGCATCAAACGAGGTCGAGCGATATTCTCAAACATACAGAAGGCGATGTCCTATGTCATCGCCATCCATATTCCCATCTTTGGAATGGCGCTCACACCGGTGCTAGTCGCCGATTGGCCATTGATTCTCTTGCCAGCTCTGGTTGCCTTCCATGAAGTCATCATCGATCCAGCCTCTTCCATAGCTTTCGAAGTGGAGGAGGTCGACCCTGACATCATGAAACTTAAACCTCGCACACCTCGCTCAGGAATCTTCTCCAGATCAGATCTACTCATAGCACTCAGTCAAGGACTCTCTGTCTTCGTGGCAGTCTTCATCGTCTTCTTCATATCCATTGAGCAAGGAGTCAGTGAGGAGCGCATTCGTTCACTCACTTTCACAACCCTTGTCATCTCCAATGTGCTCTTGATCCTGGTGAACAGATCACGTTCTCTCACGCTCTGGGAGACTCTCAAGAAGAGAAGGAATTCAGCCTTGCCATGGATCATCGGCGGAGCGATTTCGTTACTCATCTTGCTACTCAACGTTCGACCAATACGCGATGCTTTCGATCTTGCGCGATTGGAACTTCGAGATTACTTCGCTCTACTCATCGTGACCTTCGTGAGTCTCTCTTGGTATGAGATCTTCAAAGTGTTCCGAAGAGGGGTCCTTACATTGGCGTAGGCTTATGGCTCATGGAAGCCCGATTGATGATTATTGCGGCAGTGATACTGGTATTGCTCTATGCCCTCGGCTCGGGTCTGTTCGTAGATAACTCTGGTTGGTATCAATCGCTGAATCGTCCACATTGGCAACCACCTGACATCGTCTTCGGACTCATTTGGCCCTATAACTTCTTGATACTTGGCACCAGTGGCGTTACCGTCATAAGGGGTGGTGATTTCAGAACTTCGTTGGTATTCCTTTTCTTTCTCACTACAAGCATCATCGCTGCCTTGTCTTGGGCGTATTTCTTCTACAAACCGCACGATCTGACTTTGGCGAGCATTGCACTGGGTCTAGCGGCTACTTTGACGATCCCGCTGGTGGTTCTGACGTTCCAAAAAAACACCCTGGTAGGGCTCCTGCTCATGCCCTACCAGGGTTGGTTGATAACTGCGACGCTTCTCTCGGTCAGCTATTCAAGACTCAATTGATCTACTTTCCACCAAAGAGCTTGGAGAAGAAACCTCCGCTGGATGCGCCAGAGGATTCACATTTACAGATCTGGCTGTCCGAGAGACCGTAGAGTGCCTCTTCTACATGTTGTCCGCATCCTGACCAGGTGTATTTCTTGCAAGTACCGCATGTAACTCGACTACACATTTCTCATCCCCTTCATTCGTTTGACCCTACTCTTCAAATATTGTCTAGTTCGTATACAGCGGTTTCCCTGCTGAAGCCCAATCAATCACTCCACCATCCATGTCGTAGATGCTGGTGAATCCAAGATCGGCCATAACCTTCACCGCTTCGCCTGAGCGGTTGCCGCTTCGGCAGTAGACGGCATAAGTGGCGTTCTTATCCAACTTTGCGACCTCTTCCGCGAAATATCCGCTCTGGAAGTCGATATTGATCGCATTCTCAAGATGTCCTTGAGCGAACTCCATGGGAGTGCGAACATCGAGGGTGACCACTCCAGATTCTGCAGCCTTGACAGAGAATTCTTCGATGCCGAGCTTCGTAACAGCCGATGTGCCTGATGAGCAGCCAACCAGCAAGAGTCCAAGGGCTGCGAGCGCAGCAATAATTCTTATCTTCTTCATCGTTCTTCCTCTTCTAAACCAGGGTATTAAAGAGCTTCTGTAATTGATTGGTGATGTCCTTTGAATCCTTTCGATTCTCTTGGACACATTGCTTCAAATTGGCAGAGATCAGGGAGAATGCAGCGGTATTGACTGCTTTGGTCACTGCCGCCATCTGCGTCACGATCTCATCGCACCCGCGGCCCTCTTCCAGCATCCGGGCAATCGCTCCGAGCTGACCATGGGCGCGCTTGACGCGCTTGATGATCTCGTCGAGTTGATCCTGATCGCTGAGCACATACGCGCTCTGTTTCTTCGTAGCCATGAAGCGGGAGGCTACACATACCCCCTGGGGTATTGCAACTCTAGCTCTGGGCGAGTTGGCCCAGTTCGTCTCCACTGACTCTAAAGACGGTCCACTCATCCATGGGTTCTGCACCTATACCCTTGTAGAAATCGATGGCGGGTGTGTTCCAATCCAATACCCACCACTGCAATCGTCCATAGCCTTCGACTTCACAGATCTTCGCTAGATGAACGAGCAAAGCCTTTCCAAAACCCTTACCGCGGAACGAGGGACGAACAAAGAGATCCTCTAAATAGATTCCATGCTTGCCTTGCCAGGTCGAGTAGTTCAAGAACCAGATGGCCATGCCTGCGATCTCTCCATCGACATCGACAAGATCACAGAAGACGCGTGGTTCCTCAGTGAAGAGCGTCCTTTCAAGGTCCACTGGCGTCGCATGAACTTCATCCGGAGCTTGTTCGTATTCCGCAAGTTCTCTAATCAAATCAAGAACTTGATGCGCATCATTTTTGTTCGCTCGGCGAATAATCATCTTGTCGTCACCCAATCTCCTCAAGGAATCGCTTCAAAGTGTGACAGATGAGACAGCTCGCCAGCTTTCACCTACGCACGAGTCGCTCATATAGTGCGGTTTCAAGTAAGGGGGATCAATGGCGATCCAATCTTTGTCCGTTGAAGAAGCAAGACGACAGGTCCAACACGTAGGGCTTGCGCGATGGATTTCTGACATCGCTCTTCTCACGGAACCCAGAGAGATCCACATCGTCGATGGCAGTGATGAAGAGTGGGACGCAATCACCGACGAACTCGTTGCGAATGGCACCTTCGTCCGACTTGAGAAGAAACCTAACTCCTTTTGGTGCGTATCCGACCCTGATGATGTCGCCCGCGTAGAGGATCGAACCTTCATCTGCTCCATTGATCCGGACGATGCTGGACCCACAAACAACTGGGTTGCTCCCGAAGAGATGAAATCGACGATGCAGGAGCTCTATCGAGGCTCAATGCGTGGTCGAACGATGTATGTCATTCCCTTCTGCATGGGATCTTTGGAAGCGAAGAATCCCATGTTCGGAGTTGAGATCACCGATAGCGCTTATGTCGTCGCATCAATGCGGATCATGACTCGAATCGGCAGCAAAGTACTCGCCCGAATGTCGAGCGATGCGCCGTTTGTTAAGGCGCTCCATTCAGTAGGAGCACCTCTCAAAGATGGCGACCAGGATGTTCCTTGGCCCTGCAACAAGACGAAGTACATCAGTCACTTTCCTGAGACCCGTGAGATCTGGTCATTTGGATCAGGTTACGGTGGCAATGCCCTCTTAGGTAAGAAGTGCTACTCGCTTCGCATCGCTTCCGTCATGGGAAGAGACGAAGGTTGGCTTGCTGAACACATGCTGATCGTCAAACTCACCTCCCCTGAGAAATCGATCCATTACATCGCTGCGGCTTTTCCCTCTGCATGTGGCAAAACGAACCTTGCGATGTTGGAGCCGACCATTCCAGGATGGAAAGTCGAAACCTTGGGAGACGACATCGCGTGGATGCGATTTGGCGAAGATGGACGTCTCTACGCAACGAATCCTGAGTTTGGCTTCTTTGGCGTAGCCCCCGGCACAGGGTGGGCAACGAACTCAAATGCGATGCAAACCATCGAAAAAGGTAATTCGATCTTCACAAACGTTGCATTGACAGATGATGGCGATGTTTGGTGGGAAGGAGCAACCGAAGTCGCGCCTTCACATCTCACTGATTGGAAGCGTCGAGATTGGACTCCAGAGAAGAGTGAACCTTCCTCACACCCCAACTCACGTTTCTGCACTCCAGCAGATCAATGTCCGATCATCGCTCCGGAGTGGGAGGATCCTCACGGAGTTCCCATCTCAGCCATCATCTTCGGTGGGCGTCGAAAAACAACTGTGCCTCTCGTCGTTCAAGCACGAAATTGGATCCATGGAGTCTTCATGGGTGCAACGCTCTCTTCAGAGACGACTGCAGCCGCAACCGGTGCAGTAGGTGTCGTCAGGCGCGACCCATTTGCGATGTTGCCATTCATTGGATACCACGTCGGCGATTACTTCAACCACTGGGTCCGTCTCAAAGAGATCTCCTCCGAGGAGAAGTTGCCAAAGATCTTCTACGTCAACTGGTTCCGAAGAGGTAAGGATGGTCGCTTCCTCTGGCCAGGATTCGGAGAAAATTCGCGAGTCCTCAAGTGGGTCATCGATCGAGTTGAAGGTCGAGTCAGCGGCGACGAAACTCCGATTGGAATCGCTCCTCGCCCAGAGGATCTCGATATCCATGGATTGAAGATCAGCTCGGACGATCTCAGTGAAGCACTTGCCATTGACAAAGATGAATGGCGCGCCGAGATTCCCTTGATCGAGGAATGGTTCTCGAAGGTAGGTCCAAAGCTCCCCGCAGAGTTGAAGACGGAACTTGAAACCCTGAAATCACGCATCAGATAGCGCTATCGAGCCAATTCTCACCCGAGGATGAGGCTGATTTCTTGCATACCCCCGGGGGTATGCTAACCTTCGCTTCATGTCTATAACTGTCATCAACCTTGATACTCCAACCCTTGGCGACCGCTCCTACATCGCACATGATGGGAAATCGGCACTGGTCGTGGATCCGCAACGTGACATCGATCGCGTAACTTCCATCTTGGAACGTGAAGGTCTCTTACTCGATACAGTGGTTGAGACTCATATGCATAACGACTATGTCAGCGGTGGACTCGTTCTCGCTCGAGAATTCGGTGCCAAATACATCACGAGTGCAGAAGATCCAGTCTCATTCGAACGGATCGCGGCGAAGGACCTTGAAGAGTTCAGCGTCGGAAATTTCGGTATTAAGGCGCTGAAGACTCCTGGACATACTTTCACTCATCTCTCCTACATCTTGATGAGCGGTGAGGGTAAGGCTCAAGGGATCTTCACGGGTGGCTCAATGCTCCATGGATCGACTGGGCGTCCAGATCTCCTTGGCCCTGACCATGCTTCGACATTGGCAGCACATCAACACCAGACTGCACATCGAATCGTCACTCTACTTGACGATTCAGTAGCAATTCATCCAACGCATGGATTCGGTTCCTTCTGCGCAGCGACTTCCACATGTGGTGATTCATCGACGATCGCTGATGAAAAACGAACCAATCCGGCACTACTCATGGACCAAGAGCGATTCATCTCTGAAACGCTCGCCGGCCTCGATGCCTTTCCTGCCTATTACAAACATATGGGTCCAGCCAACCATGCGGGCCCTGGCGCAATTGACCTTTCAGAGTTGAAGCGAATGAGTAGTGATGAGGTTCTTAAGGCAATCTCACAAGGGTCATGGTTGGTGGATCTACGTCATCGCGATCAATGGGCAAAGGCTCACGTGCCTGGAGTGCACAATTTCGGCGTAGATGGCTCCTTTGCAACTTACTTTGGCTGGATCTTCCCTTACGAAAAGGAAGTCATCTTGCTTTCAAATAGCAGCGAGGAGATATCGACGGCACAACGAGAACTAGTCCGCATCGGAATCGACCGCCCACAAGGTTCTTTCGTAGGAGAGATGAGTGAGTTCAAGGAAACGAAATCGACTCAGATGGTCACCTTCAATGAAGTCCCTGCAGCACTCAAAGATGATGCGATAGTCGTACTTGATGTACGCCGCAATGGAGAGCGACATGCCTCTCACATTGCCGGGACACTTCACATTCCTTTCCATGAACTGCGTAACCGTGTATCTGAACTACCAAAGGAGAAGAGGGTCTGGGTTCACTGTGCTGGCGCTTATCGCGCTTCCGCCGCTGCCGGCCTAATGGAACAAGCAGGTTTCAACCCAGTGGTCATCAACGAGTCCTATGACAAGGCACTTGGCGTGGCCGATCTTGAGATTGTTGCAGGTGGAAGCGATGCGGGTCCCGTTGCACCTTCTGACCTCAAGGC